>Ga0315280_10000415_pt1 | contig 79110 bp, 74 predicted proteins | sample YL17G06_40_MG_FD_203697 | JGI IMG/M metagenome (GOLD analysis project Ga0315280, IMG submission 203697) | Sediment microbial communities from Yellowstone Lake, YNP, Wyoming, USA - YL17G06_40 | ecosystem: Environmental > Aquatic > Freshwater > Lake > Sediment | place: USA: Wyoming | collected... | reverse complement strand
GGATCGCTGTGTAGTCTCGGAAAGAGATCCTATCCACCAAGTATCGACCCAAGCCAGGCCATGAGAACGTGGTTTCGGTGAGGACCGCTCCAGCTAGCAAGGCTGCGAATTGGAGGCCCATCATAGTCAGGATCGGGAGGAAGGCGTTTCGGAGTGCATACCCGTACACTACGGTTCGTTCCTTGAGTCCTCGTGCCCTTGCCGCTGTGACGAAGTCCAACTGCAGGGTTTCCAGCATGTTTCCTCTTGTCAGCCTGATGAAGATTCCACATAGGACTGTCCCCAGTGCCAACGATGGTAGACACAGATAGCGAAGGGATACTGCAAGCTTTGTTGGGTTGCCCTCCAGAATGCTGTCCAGAACAAAGAGGCCACTGCTCCAGTGTAGTCCACCAATGGTCAGCCCTGTTGGGGCCATCCCAGGATAGATGCGATCTCCTGCTGGAAACAGGTGGAAGTAGATCGCGAAGATCATGATAAGGACCTCGCCAAGGAAGAAAACCGGGATTGCATACGACGCTATCCCGAAGACGCGAATTGAGTGATCCCGGGCCGAATTGTACGAGCGTGAGGCCTGCACCCCGAGCACAACCCCAACTAAGACCATGATTATCGTTGAGCAGATGGCAAGCTCGAGCGTTGCGGGAAAGGCGGAGAAGATCTGCTGGGAGACCGGGGAGAAGTCCTGCATCGATTTCCCGAAGTCCCCCCTCAACAGGCCTACCAGATACTCAAAATACTGGACTATGAGCGGTTTGTCGAGCCCAAGTCGTCGCTTGAAATCCAGTAGCATCTCAGGGCTTACCTGCTTCTCGAAGTGAAGAGAGGCAGGGTCTCCAGGTAGAACTCTGACCACGAGAAACACGAAGGTCAGAAGTAGCATGATCATCGGGATAGTAAGTAGGATTCTCGCGACCACGTACGAACGAAGTGACATAAAAAGGGGAATTAGGGCTACGTAGTTAAGAGTTACTCGCGCTCTCGACTAACCGTAGCCCAGTTCCTGGAGTACGCTCACCGTAAAGGTGATGTTTGCGTCACCGAGTGTCTTGTAGGCGTCTTGGTGGAAGGCCATTCCGTTCGGGATCATGCTGTAGAGTGGTACCGCCTGGCCCAGGAAGACAGTGTTCACAAGTTCTTGCCTGTTCAAAGCTGCAGCAATGGCTTGCCTGACCTTCGGATTGTCGAATGGCGCGATCTTCTCTTGGAAGCAGACGTATTGTATGAACGCACCGGTGCCCTGCCAGACTTTGACGGTCGAGTCGGCTTGCAGGTTCTTGATGTCGCTTGATGCTAGCTGTCTGAACGCCATGTCGACGTCTCCAGACTTCATCGCAAGGGCCAAAGCAGTTGCGTCAGAATAGAATCTGATTACGATGTGCTGGGTCTTCGGATACCCGTCCACGATACCATAGTAGTTCGGGTTTGCGTCGTATTTCATTTCGTAGTCTTTCCCAGCTTTCCTCGACCAAGAGGACAGCAGGTATGGTCCTAGGTCATTCGGGTTGCTCGCATGGGCGTCGCCCTCCACATAGTTGACCGCTTTGTCCATTGGAGCGAGCTTCGGATTGACAATGAAGGAACCCTGGAAGGCCATCAGCGAAAGGAAGGGCGCGAACGGAATCTTGAGGTGGAAGACCACTTGGTATTTGGAAGTTGCTTCCACGCTGTCAATGATGTCCTTGTATCCTATGCCGGCTTGGGAACTATCGTCGAGATATAGACTCAGAGATCTGTCGAAACTGTACTTCACAGCGCTCGAATCGAACTCCGTTCCATCTGAGAACTTCACACCTTGCCTTAGGTCGAAGGTCCATGTGAGCGAGTCTGCGCTTGCGGACCATTTTGTCGCCAATCCTGGGATGAAGTCATCCGGACCGGCTCCTGATCCTGGTTTGATGTAGACTAGGCCTGCTCCTGTGTTCAACACGACGTTCAATCCAAAGAAGTCGTATGCCTCGGCCACGTCTACATTGGTCTCCACAGAGTCTGTGGTTCCAACAACTAATGTGTCTTTTCCTGCAGGAGGTGTGATTAGCCAATAGTACATGTTCTGGGTGATGTCGAGCACGACTCCTCCGACATCGGGCTTGGTGACTGCCCAAGCGCTGCTCTGGAAGACTGGTACGATGGCGGCATCGTCAACCATGATCTTCTGTATCTGTCCATAGAGGTCGTTTCTCTGTGTCGGGTCAGAAACTGCCCGTGCCTGCTCGATGAGCTTGTCGATTTCAGGGTTCTTGTAGTTCATGTGGAGCCATCCTCCACCTTGGGAGTGCAGGAACGGAAAGACGTAGTCGTCAGGGTCCAAGTAGTCGGGATACCAGCCGTAAACGTATACAGGCATCATCTCTGCGTCTCTGTTCTTCTTGTAGCTTGCCCAATCTGCTGCGTGCAAATTGACCGTGATGATCCCGGTTCTTTCCATCTGGGCCTTGTATACTGCGGCTTGGTCTGCACTTTGCGGGTAGTGCCCTGATGATTCGTACCACCAGTCGATTACGAACTTGCCCTTGCCTGCGCTCGTCGTAGTGGTGGGTCCCGGACCTGGTGACGGAAGCGTTGCATAGATCCCTACAACTGCAATTACGACAAGGATCACGATGATTCCTATGCCCTGCATTCTTGTTATTGCTTTCTTGTTCAATCGAAGTTTCATACTATTTTCCCTTAAGAAGAGGGATATTGTCTCGTGTGCGGATATAAGCCTAAGCGACGGAACTCGCTCTAGGCGCGTGTGTAATGTGTCACAAAAGGTAGCGACTCGTATGAGTTACTGCCTTTCTTGCCTATTCGAATCCTTCCAAGAAGCTGAGAATTGCTGCTCCGAGGGTCCTGTGGTTGTAGCCACCCTCCAAGATTGCGAATCGCCTTCCTTGAGACTTCTCACGCGAGAAGTGCTTTAGTATTTCTCCAATCTGACGATAGTCTTTGTCGCTTAGTGTTCCACCCCAGTCTGCGACGCCTCTATCGAAACCAGCCGAAATGGCCAGTACATCGAAACTTCCTGCGTTGGATAGAAAGCTCTCAAGTTCTCTTGGAGTCTGTCCCATATGATAATAGACTACGGTTGCATCTCCTGCGAACGTGTTGCTTGTTCCATCCCCAAAGTGCAAGTCGAAGTCAACAATCAATGCTTTCCGGATCTTTCCGGCGTGAATGAGTCTTCTGATGGCGATCGCTATATTGTTGAAGTAGCAGAATCCCCAGCAGGAATTTGGGCTTGCATGATGCCCCGGTGGTCTCACCAGTCCAAATGCCGGCTTTCCGGCAGCTGCCATCTCCGAGGCGCGAATGGCGCCTCCTGCAGCAAGAGCTGCGACCTCGAACAGATGGCGATCCTGCTTGACGTGATCGATGTGTGCTTGACTGTGTACGAGCAGTAGGTCGTCTTCTTGTGCGGGTTCGGGTCTGGCCAGTTCAAAATTGCCCTTTAGGATCTCGTAAGCAGAATCTAGCCTTCCCTCCGCTGAGGCCGGATCTTCGCTGTAGACATCGAAGTACTTCTCGTGGAAGACGACCCTCAAAGCGATTCAACATCTCTCAAGTGAAGGACTTCGTTAGATGCTCCATTCGGGCGACGAGCTAGGCCGGAATCCAGTACGTTGTGAACCGTGTTCTCAAGTAGACTGCAAATACCAGACAGAGACCTATCACGAATATCGACACGTAATCGGCCGGCTTAAGCTTCACGACTCGGTACCAAGTTCGTCTCTTCTTGGCTCCAAAGGCACGAAGTTCCATCGCGTCCGCCACATCATAGACTGACAGCGTCGCGTTAATTGTCACCGGCAGCAGAAGTGGAACGGTGTTGAAGATACGCGAGAATAGGCCTCCTCTAGTCTTGACCTTGTACCCGCGGGCCATCTGAGCGTTCATAGTCGTCTCCAACTCATCGACATAGGTGGGCAGATAACGCAAAGACAAGTCAACCACGTAGGCTCCCTTGTACGGGATTCCGAGTTTCGCGAGGGCCGGTGCATAGGCTGTTGGGTCAGTCGTCATGACCACAGAGAATGAAACGATCGCGAGGGAAAGGAACCTCATAATCGCGGCGATCGCGAACATGATTCCCTCCAGTGTGACCTTGAACATCCAGAACTGAGCAATTATGTGCGGGTTAGGAACGGTTGCTCCGAGGAAAGTGAAGAAAGCGTTCACCGCTGATATCACTACGATGATTGATAGTAGGAACTTCCATGTGGACTTCACTTCCCGAAAAGGAATCCTTGCCGAGAGATAGAGCAGAATCGAAGCCACGAAAGGAACTAGAAGAATTCTAACATCCAGGAAGGCGACTTCAATGAAGATAAAAAAAGCGAGGAGTAGGAATTTGGTCCTCGGGTCCAGCCTGTGTAGCAGTGTGTTTCCGGGGAAGTACTTGATCTGGATCAAGGAGGTCTTCGCTACAATCTTCGTGCTCGTCCAGCGCTTGCGGTCGCGTACGCGTACAGTAGTATGGGGGTCAGAATCGCGCCATTCACTGCATCTGTTGCTCCGGCCGTGTAGAACTCCATAAGTGCTGCTCCGATTTCGCTGAGTCCGATTTGAAAGATGTAGTCCGTTGCTGCAGCGAATCCCATTCCCACTATCGCCCCAACAATCGCCAAAACCGCGGAAGCGGCGAGTCCACGTGCCTTAGCCCAATCCGTGCGTTTGACTACGTAGTAGCCGATGCCGGGGACAGCTCCGAGCAGCCCATTTCCGATGTCCCAGTTCCAGAAGAATCCTCCGAATGATACCCCGTCAGCGATGATGTTACCCAAGAGTCCTGAGACGAAACCAGTGATCGGGCCGAAGACGAAGCCGAAGAACATGGGGATTGCCACAGTTGGTCTAACTGCAACCAGACCGACACCGGGGATTTGCAGCATGTTGAATGGGATAGTCAATGCGGCATACAGTGCTGTGCCGACTGCCATGGCAACTACTTGTTTGGTGGAGAACATTGATTCCTTAACTTCAGCAGTAGCCATCATGTTCACCAGAAAGCAAGGTTTGATGACGATTCTATATTAGACTAACCCCTGCCAGTGGTCGGAGGCAGTGCGTTGATCAACTCAGCGAGAGGTAGTACCGATTCACCGTGCGTCAGGTCTCGAGAGAGCTTGATTAGCGAAGTTACACGTATTGAGTTCTCCAGGAGTGTTTTCGGGTCCGCAAGGATTCTTCTCGTCGGACCGTCGGCGACAACCCTTCCGTCTTTGAGTATTATGGCTCGGTCAGTGTACTCAACCGCTAAGTCGGTATCATGCGTGATTAGGATGAATGAGCGAACATGCTCGCTCAGCGAGCGGATGAATCCCATGAATTCGGAATAGCTCTTGTAGTCCTGTCCTGCAGTGGGCTCGTCCAGAATGATGCATTTCGGCCGCATCGTGAGAACAGAACCCACGCAGATCCGTTTTTTCTCTCCATAGCTGGACGCGAAAGGAGACTTGTCCAGCAAGTGGTCTATTGTGCACTGGGTGGCTACTCTGGGGATTAAGTCGGAGAGTTCCTGTGAAGGGAGACCGATGTTCTTCGGACCAAAAGCCAATTCCTCGCGAACCGTCTTCGCAAAGAGCATCGAGAAGGGGTTCTGGAACACTATGCCGACGGATGTTGCAATCTCTGAGACTGGTAGCTCTCGTGTGTCTGTGCCTGAAACAGTGATCCTCCCAAGCGTCGGCTTCAGAAGCCCTATCATGTTGAGCGCGAGAGTCGACTTTCCCGCCCCATTGTTTCCTAAGATCGCGATTCTCTCGCCTTCACGAATTGACAAGCTGACATTATCGAGCGCCTTGATTCCGCCGGGATATTCGAAAGTGACACCATCAATCCGAAGCAGTTCCTGTCCTAGACTTGACTGCGTGGCAAGCCTGCGTTCTTGAGAAGGAATTGACAGAAACGAAAGGATAGGAACTTTCCTCTTTTCGTTCGGCAGTAGCTTTCTTAGGGCATATTCTGCAGGAGTCTTTAGGACATCCGAAAAATCAATCAAGACTTCTGGGTCAGGGCTGTCAGCAACAACGCGACCTTTGTCGAAAACGACAACTCTCGTGGGATTGGCGCGAAGAACTTCCTCTGTTCTATGCTCAGCAACAATGATGGTCTTGCCTTGCTGGCGGAGCTGCGCAAAGACATCTCGCATCAATGCTACACCATTTGAATCAAGATTGGCCAAGGGCTCATCGAACAACACTATCTCCGGTTCCATTGCGAGGACGCCAGAAATTGCCAATCTTTGCTTTTGTCCTCCAGAAAGTGCGAAGATAGAGCGTTCACGAAATTGCAGGATCCCCATCGATGCGAGGCTACGATTGACGCGACCCTCGATCTCGGACCGAGGAAGCGCCAGATTGCACGGGCCAAAAGCAACATCGTCCTCGACGCTCGACGACACAAGTTGCTTGTCCGGTTCCTGAAGAACAGTTCCAACGATAAGCGAGAGCTCCTGCAGGCTCGTGCCTATCACAGGTCTGTCTCTCAGGGTCACCTGTCCGGTATACTCGCCGACATAGCGGTGAGGAATGAGTCCGTTCACGCACTTCAGCAGTGTAGATTTCCCTGAACCACTCGCTCCCGCAACCAGCACGAATTCCCTGTCGCCGACGCTGAGATTCACATGATTCAGGGCATAGGTAGTGCGGTTCTCGTATGTGAATGACAGATTGCTGATGTCGATAGCGTGCAAGTCTATCTATCGATCCGATTTCCAAGGTTTGCTGAAGTGCATTCTTCTTCACTCGTGCCTTGAGTGTGAATTTAGGTGTTATGTTCGTCGCTGCCGATTCCTCTTCGCTGCACACCCCGGTAGCAGGGTCCGCACATTGCGCCAAAGGTCAGCTTGGACTTGTAGCTCAGGGAAAATGATAGAAGCCACAATGGATCTGTGAGGCATGCACATCATGGCGTGGCTGGAGACATCTTGCCTAGAATCTTCAATACACTCACAATGCGCAAGGAAGAGTTGCCGAATCCATGTGGGCAAGAAATCGGAGCTTTCGTGTGCGGGCCTACCGTGTATGACTATGCGCATCTGGGGCATGCGAGAACCTACCTTGCTGTTGACATGATGGTTAGATATCTTCGCTTCAGAGGTTATCGACCGTATGTTGTCATGAACATCACAGATATCGACGAGCGGATCATCAAGAAGTCTGAAGAGACGGGGAGGAGCACTCAGGACATAGCCAACGAATTCGAGCAGTCATTCCTAGATGACATCAAGGCGTTTGGAATTCAGACGATCGACAGGCTCGAACGAGCGACAGACCACATTCCAGATGTGATTGCGCAGGTTGAACAGTTGATCTCAACCGGTTACGCGTATGAAACCGACACCGGAGTCTACTTCAATGTCTCGAAGTCACCATTATACGGGCAGCTTTCTCATCAAAGCAAGACAGATCTGAAACTCAGACGGCTGGAGTTGTGCTCAACAAAGCATCACCCTGAGGATTTCTCACTTTGGAGAAAGTTCGACGAGGGTCCACTATGGGATTCCCCTTGGGGTAAAGGCCGACCGGGCTGGCACATAGAGGACACTGCGATATCCGCGAAGTATCTTGGCTCATCGTATGACATCCACATAGGTGGCGCCGAACTCGTCTTTCCACATCACGAGGCTGAGATAGCACAGGGAGAAGCGTTGAGCGACAAGAAGCCTTTTGTCAAGTATTGGATGCACACTGGCATGCTGAATGTGGGCGGAGTGAAGATGAGCAAATCGCTTGGCAACGTTGTGAAGATCCGTGATGCTCTCTCTGAGTATACCCCGGAGGAACTAAGGCTCCTCTTTGCGAAGACCCACTACAGACAAACTGCCAACTACTCCAAGAGCAGACTCCTGCAATCAAGAAAGGAACTGAAGTCCATGCAAGAAACCATGGAGCAGTTGAGCTCCTGTTCGTCAGCAAAGATGGCAGGCAGATCGGACCTGAGGTTTCTGAAAGATCTTTCACGTCTCGAGACCAGTTTTACGGTAGCTATGGACGATGATTTCGACGCAGCACGAGCGCTGAGGCTTCTTTCCTTGTTCCTTCGTAGCATTAGGAGTGCAATCAGATCTCACAAGATTGCATCGGGCACTGGCGAAACAGCAGGGAGAAGGATACTCGCCTTGTCTGGTGTCTTGGGAATCCTCGCTGCCTAGTACAGCCACGCTCTCAGCGGTTTCCGAATGAGTGGTTGCAGAAACTTCCAGAGGGCAGAAGCTTCCTCAAAATAGAACCATCTGTCGTTGGAGCCGACGGTGTACTTCTGGGACTGCTTGTCACGCACGCGGTCACAGAGGTTCACACAGTAGCTGCCTCTGTAGAATCCCAAGAAGACGTACCCGCCGTTTGCTAGGTCCGGGACGTTTCCCTCTACTCGTATCCCCTCGTCCTCATCTAGTCCTCGTATGAACCTCTTCAATAGCGCAGTGTCTAGGATTCTTCTCTCCGCGTATATTGAGCGCCCGTGCTTCATGTATATCAGGACTGCAATCCTGCAGTTGACAGGGGTTCAAAAACCCTTTTACCATTCCAGTCAGATGGTACGCTTTGTTTCAGCGTTGAGAGAAGATCGGAACAGATTTGGACGCAGGATCATCGCGAGAGAAGAATAGAGTCGCAATCTCCTCACTTGCCGTAGCGGTGGCCCTGACTTCTCTGAAGGCGATCGTTGGCATTCTGACCAACAGCCTTGGCATCATCTCTGAGGCGTTGCATTCAGGTCTCGACTTGGTAGCGGCTGCCACAACAGTGTATGCAGTAAGGACCTCCAGTAAACCTCCCGATGCAGATCACCTGTATGGACACGGGAAGTACGAGAGCTTCTCAGCATTAGTTGAGACGCTTCTTCTCTTGGCCACTTGCGCTTGGATAACCTACGAAGCAATACAACGTCTATTCTTCAAGGAAACACATGTGGAAGCAAGCCTGGCCGGTTTTGCGGTCATGGCAATTTCGATTGTGTTAGATTTCTCAAGGTCCCGAGCGCTTTCCAGAGTCGCAAAGAAGTATCGAAGCCAAGCGCTCGAAGCGGATGCACTTCACTTCAGTACCGATATCTTGAGCTCTCTGACAGTCATAGCTGGGCTCCTGTTCGTGACTCTGGGCTACCGAGTGGCCGATCCGCTAGCGGCCCTAGGAGTGGTTGTGGTGGTGATTGTGCTAAGTCTGCGACTTGCGAAACGAACAGTCGTCGTGCTCCTAGACCGGGCGCCCGAAGGGCTCGCTGAAACCATCCGCGCGGAGGTCCTAAGAATCCCCGGGGTTCAGTCATGCGGCAGAGTCAGGGTGAGGCCATCTGGGGCGCAGGCCTTTGTCGATCTGAACGTGTTCGTTGACCGCTCAACGAGTTTCGAAAGAGTAAATGCGATTGCATTCGAGGTAGAGCAAGCCATCCGAAGACTTGAGCCCAATAGCGACATTGTTGTAAGGACTCAACCCACCACAAAACCGGAGACAGGATTTGCTGAGAAAGTCAGGATGCTCTCGACTCGGATTCACGGGATAAGGGGAATTCACAACATCGAAGTTCATGACGCGGACAACGGTCTCCATGTTGAGATGCATCTAGAGGCAGACCCTGATATCAGCCTAGAAACTGCTCACGAAATCGCAAGCAAACTCGAATCAACCATCAAGACCGGCATCCCCCAAGTTGCCGAGGTCGTTACGCACATAGAATCATCAGATGAAACACCGCTCGCCCGGGCTGACGTGACCTCGGAATCTCACAGGACTGTAAGCGCTGTCAGAGAGACCGCTCAGCAAGTGCCTGGCGTGAGAAGTTGCCGTGACATCGCGGTTCACAGTGCCGAGGACGGACTCCATCTTACAGTTACATGTGTTCTAGACGCAAGTCTCGCAGTTGCAGAGGCACATGAAATCTCCACACAGATTGAGGAAGCTCTACATGCACAGATCAAGGGAACATCGAAAGTGTTGGTCCACGTAGAGCCTGACTCGCGCCGTGCCAAGTCCTAGACTCTTATTCCAAGAGGTTTTTCCAAGACTTCCTTGAAACTGATTGATCTTCCGCCAACGACCTTCAGTCTCGCTTTGATCTCACTTCTCCTAAGCTCGACTATGTTGTATGAGTTGTGGAAGAATCCTCTCAGACGCTCTGAGGACAAACTCCCAGCGTGGAGTATTGGAAGGTTCTGAACGTTCCACATCCATGGTCTGTGTCTATGTCCGCCGAGTACTAAATCGGCTTTGGATGCGATGAGAGCCCGTAGAGCGTCGCCAGAGTCTATGATTGGGATGGTGTCGGGTCCCGTGTCAGGCACCTGAACTAGGTGGTGGTGCATGATGACGACTCGGCGCTTTCGTTTGTATCTTCGCAGGGTTTGCTGGAGCCAGACCACCTGTCTGTGGCCAATCTCTCCTTCATCCCTTTCCGGTCTAGCTGTGCCGACGACAATCATCACAGTATCGTCGATCTTCACTATTCTCCTGAATCCGAAAGCCTGTTTGAAGAGCAAGTATCCTGTGGAACGATAGTCATGGTTTCCGCTTGCCGCGACCAAGTTCCTGCAGCGGAGGCTGTCGAGCCTCTTCTTTGCTTCACGATACTGGCTCAGAAGGCCGCTGTCTGTGAGATCCCCTGTAATCACAACTACGTCAGGATCGAGTGAGTTGATTTCTTGAGCGGCCTGCTGGAAGACTGATGGTTGAAACTCATGTCCGCAGTGGAGGTCAGAAATATGAGCTATTAGCAAACGAGATCGACCCTAGCAATGGATGTGAAAGGCGACCGACCATATGAGTGTGTGGCTGAGGACTACAAGGCCTGTGTACAATCTGGAAACTAGTCCTCTTGATCCTCGGGCAAGTCTGTAGGTTCTTGCTTCTCATGGAGGCCTTTCTCTTCGAAACGTGAAGCTCGGTCCAGAGCCTCGGAGAGGGCAGCCTTTGGAACGAGAATACTCATGTGCTTCTTCTCATCGCCTGAATCACTACGAAGTCGCAGCATTATCCAGTATGTTTTGGATTCCTTGTCAACGCAGAGGTCTATTCTAGCCTGCCAAACGTCTGAGGACATAATTGAGCCTCCGAGAAGTGCGCTTACTAGGACACAGTGTCGGACACTTAAGAGAATCCATCGAACGTTGCATGATGGCTCGAAGACGGATTCTCCACGGATGTGTGGTGGGGAGATCGTGACCCCCTGGGGAAACGATCAGCGTACCACAGTAGTCCTGTGAGCAGGTCTCTCTGCTCAGACTACTGTCCATTCGATATACTTCGCGAACTCAGATGCCTACTTCTTTTCTTCTAGGGTCTTGCCGCATCTCTGACAGAATTTCGCGTCAACAAGGTTCTTGTGCTTGCAGACCGGGCAGGTCTTCATTGGAACTGATTCGAGCGAACTTGCGGACTTTATGAACACGACGTCCCCGATCTTTTCGACTTGTTCAAAGGCCAGGTAGGCTTCCTCTTCCTTACCTCTTTCGACGACGACTGCAAGCTTTCCGCCATTCGACCAAGCAAGATCCTTCACCACGCCGACCTTTCTTGCGTCGCCGTCGACGATCTCCTTTCCGACAACTTCCTCTCGGCGATGCCATTTGACCAAGAAAGCCTCTCCGTCACGAATGTGAAACATACACCGTATTTAGCGTTGTCGCGTCACTCCAACGGGTGAGCGATCACTCTTGCCCCACTCCACATTGCATCAGTTTCAAGGTTGAAATCACGGCCTGTACAAGGAACTAGGCGGTCCGCAAGAGAAGATTGCCATGGTGAAGGTTGACGCCCTTGTGTTTCCTCTCAACAAGGGTCAGGCTGCCGTCAGCATGGCTCGGAACATGCGCCTGATCAATCATTCTCTGAGAGTATTCTCGACTGGGAAGGAGCTCTGTATTCCACTTTCGCGCCGGGCTGATGAATCGGAACTAGAACGCTTGTCCGCTGTATTGGGTCCAGTCAAGATTGGGGAGCGAGAATTCAGCGAAAGACCACGAGTACCCAGGAGTCTGGTCGAAGCGCTTCAGAATTCCCTGCCACCTCGCCTTCTAGCGACTGTTCCAAGGTCATTCGACATCTTAGGCCACATTGCGATCGTTGAGGTACCTGACGAGCTTGCTCCGTTTGACGAGTTGATAGGCAGATCGGTCATAGAGATCTGTCCGAATGTAAGAACTGTGATGGCAAAGGCCGGTTCTTTCTCGTCTGACTACCGAGTGAGAGCGCTTAGGTTGATCGCTGGCGAAGACAAGCCCGTGACGCATTACAGAGAACATGGGTGCATATTCGAGCTGGATGTTAGAACAGTCTTCTTCAGCCCTAGGCTCAGTCATGAACGTTTGCGTGTAGCATCACAGGTTCAGTCTGGTGAGACCGTGGTTGACATGTTTGCCGGCGTTGGCCCCTACTCGATACTGATTGCCAAGAGGCAGCCAACATCAACCATACACGCCATCGACGCGAACCCCTCCGCATTCAAGTTCTTGGTAACGAACATACTCGCCAACAAAGTCCTAACAAGGGTCAAGCCGATAATGGGAGACGCTCAAGAGGTTATCAAATCAAGTCTATCCAGAAAGGCGGACAGAGTGATCATGAATCTGCCCGGGAGCGCGCTGGACTTCGTCGGCGACGCCTGCGCCAGTCTTGCCAAAGGAGGCGGTGTCATTCACTTCTACTCCTTTGAATCCAGAGAAAACCCAAAAGAGGCAGGGTCTGGAAAGCTCAAGGAACGCGTTGAGGCGTCAGGCCGAAACGTAGAGTCAATATTGGCAACCAGAATTGTGAAAGAGATCGCCCCATACCGAGTCCAAGTAGCTGTTGACGCTCGGGTATCCTGAAGGTGCATAAGCCCCTACAGTTCCACGGCCACTTCGACTGTGATTGTTGAGGATGGATCTCGCAGTGCCTTCACGAATTCACGGCTCAGGTTTGAGGCCGCTTTATCGGCGTGAATCATGAGTGTTCTGCTACAGACGTAGTTGCTCTTACGTGCAACTAGGTCCGTTGGGTGACTGAGCTTCAGTCGACTGTCTCCTTGTCCAGTGATGGTCTCGGTCTTGTCTCCAACTCTTATCACGAGAGTGATGCGTGCATTGTTGTTCTTGGCAAGCACCATGAACTCTCTAGGCAAATCAGCTGCTCCTTTCGTGGCGGAGACAGCGACTATGCAGTCACCCCGCTCTGTGAGGTGTGATTCTTTTGTGATCTCAATCGTCATGGTGTGGCGTGCGCGGATCTTTGGGTGTCCTGATGCTTGAATTGATTCAACTATGTGCACGCCTAGTTCGCCTCATCTACATGATACGATGAATTCTAAGGCTTTTATTGGCGGCCTCTGTAGGCGCTATGTGGGTCGGGCGCCCGATTTGATGGACTTCTCTGAGAAGCGGAGAAGAGCTGTCGAAGCGCTTCGATCTGAAGGGATTCTGCACAACAGCCGCGTTGCGAGGGCAATATCTGCAGTACCACGTGAGTTGTTTCTTCGACCTCAGGAGATGGAGTATGCGTACGTTGATTCACCGCTCCCAATCGGACACGGACAGACCACAAGTGCTCTGCACATGACCGTGCTCTTCTGTGAATACGCACAGATGAAGTCCAGCCAGAAAGTGCTTGAAGTGGGTGGTGGTTGTGGGTACATGAGCTGTGTCTATGCCGAGATTGTCGCTCCATCTGATCTGCCCGAACGGGAATGGGGTCACGTTTGGTCCGTGGAGATAGTCAGGGAGCTGGCCGAGTTTGCGAAGCTCAATGTGGAAAGGGCCGGCTACTCGAAGAGGGTGACTGTGCTCCACGGCGACGCCTCGGTGGGCCTCTCGGACCATGGTCCTTATGACGTGATAATCGTGACCAGTGCGGCTCCTGACATTCCTAACCCGCTTGTCGAGCAACTTGGACCTGGTGGTGTTCTATTGATTCCCCTCGGGACTCCGTATTTCTTTCAGGAATTGTTCCGAGTCAGGAAATCCCAAGACGGGAAGATAACTCGCGAAAACTTGGGTGGCGTGGCATTCGTACCGCTGAGAGGACAATTCGGTTGGAAGACATAGACCAATTGCCAAGACGAATATGGTGGCAGCTTTCATGCGTCACGGAGAAATGCAAGGGAGGCTAACCGAAGAAGCGCTCAAGTGTCGGGCTTGTAGATGGCCTTGCTAGCCCTTCCTCCATCTTCTCCAGAGCCTTCCTAACTCGGTCTTCGCTGAAGTCTCGCTCTTTGCATAGAAAGCCCACAACTTCATCGACGTTGGGCTTTCCCCAGCTAAGACTATAGTCTGACCGCACATCAGGTTTCAGGAAGAACTCCTTGATCTTGTCCACGTTCTCAGGAAGGCTGAATTCAGGAGTCCGAGCTGTGACCGTCGCGAGGTCTCCGAACTCTTTGATCAGCTTCAGAGCAGTCTTGGGCCCGACTCCCTTGATGCCGTCTGGATTGTAGTCAGTGCCAACAAGTATGCCCACTTCCACGAGCTGTTGTCGTGTCACACCCAGACCTGTGAGGGTTTCATTGAGGTCAACAACTTCCGGTTCAACTTCCACATACGCTTGCCGTCCAGGCAGCTTCCTTCGTCCAGAGATTGTGAGGTTTCTCACCACGCGTGGTGCTCCAAACAGGAGCGAGTCATGGTCTTGGGAAGCCGCCGCCCAGACGTCTCCCCTCTCCGCCATATGCGCTGCCTGCGCCTCTCCTTCTGAAGGAGCCTGCACCCATGGCAAGCCAAGGGCTTGCAGCAGTCTCTTAGAATCCTCAACCATGAGCTCCTTCACTGTTGCCGCAGCCTGAGCGTACTTCCTAGCCTCCTCAATGCTTCCAGCTTTCAACGCAGTTTCATACTTCACTGCGGCTTGTTCCCTGATTTTGCGGCGGCGTTTGATCTCCATCTCCTTGAGTTCCGGAGGTTGGCCATCGAAGACGTAGGCAACTCGAATCCCTTTCTCGGCGAGATTCGCCGTCCTGTAGAGGATGCCGCTCAGATGACTTGTGACTCTCCTCTGTCTGTCCATCAGAGGAGTACCATCAGGTTGTCGGATTATTGCGAGGAATTGATAGAGCGTGTTGTACCCGTCAACAGCGAGGCTTCTACCCGCTAGATCGTCTAAGGGGATCTTCCGCCTAGGAAGAACTTCGCCGAGGTCTACACCCAAAACAGAAGCCTCATTCTTACTGTTCATTGAACCATGTAAATGTGCTTGCATACATTTCTGGAGAACTCAGAACTCGGTGGGGCTAGTAACTTCGAGGCACTTCTATCGGAATGCTCCGCCCAAACAGCTCAACCATGTAGATATAGGTTGCATCTGCAGGAATCATTCTCCCCATGCGAAATGGGATCCTGTGACTCCCGAGCATCCTAGTTAGGGGTGAGAAGTACGGGCCTGGTTTGGACGCGAGGTGCTGTAACCGCTTGCGTGATACTTCCACTTCGGAATCCAATGACCCATCAGTGAATCCACGCACGTGCCATTCTAGGAGACTCGTTAGTGCTCTCGAGAGTCCAAACCTCTGTCCTACCCACCATTCCTGGATGAAAGGATCTACGAAGCCCATTCTCCGGAGGATGGCAACCAATAGTGGAATGTGCTCTGGATTGATTTGAAGAAGGTCTCTTGTGTTCAATGCGATCATGCTGCTACGCTTTGGCTTGATCTATCGCTCACGCTGGTTTAGTTGCCGCCAGAGAGCAATTTGCTGGACCGAGGGCTGGCGTGTCTACTCCCAGAGTCCCTCATAGTTCCAGCAAGAGGTACAGTACCATCTTCCGATCTGAGGGACCCAAACCATTGGGGTGCCACACCAGTGTATCTTCGGATTTGCTGGCACAGGAGGGTACGGCATCGTCCAGTAGCTAGGTCCACAACATCCGCAAGACATTACGATCATCGCAAGTGCTCATGGTCAATGAGGAATTAAATCGTTTCGGGGACAAGAACGTGCAGACACACGAGGGCATTCATCAATCATGCTCAGGATCAGCTAACTCAACAGAAAAGCGTACACCCCTCGCCGATTTCATGGCGTATGGCCATTGGCGAGAAGTCATTTTCATCTGTCTCTCCGCCTTTAAAACAACCTCCACTTTACATGAATGTGGTACCAGGGCTGCAGGCCTTTGAGCTCCGAACTCCTCTGGGTCAACGAGTTCCTCTCGAATGGAATAGGGCAGGAACCAGACTCCTTGAGGGATCTTCGAGTGGTTCGAGGGCCCTCCGCTGATCTTTGCGTAAGGTGCAGAGGAGGAAGAATGCTTTGCGGGAAGATCTCTTGTCCTCTTCTTGCCAAAGCAAGGGCAATAGCCACACGTGGCAGCCTCGTTACCTCTGACCAGATAGATGGTTCGACTCCTCCCGGCGTTTTTGTGGGGAGATTCGGGTACCCACATGTATCAGTTGGTCCCATGATGCCTCCGTACCATGGAGACACAACAGTGCTGGACACACCTGAGCTGTGGCTAGGTAAGTCGGTCCAAGATATCGTCGATATGAGATACTCGCTTGTCAGAGGCAAGACGCGCGTCAATATATTCGATGCACAAGAACCATTCGGAATCGTGGATCGACTACAGGAACTTGCCTTGAGCCTGAGCCCGGCGGAATCCGAGGCTCAGTTCGCAAAGAGACCCGGAGGAGTTCTAGTGCTGAGCGATGAGGTTCAGCCATTCGGTCCTTCCGCACCACTCCGCAGCTTTCAGGCATGGGGAATCAAGGCTGACAGACGAATCGAGAAGGCATACTATGATCGCGACCTGAACGCCCCCGATGCGATACTACGTCTACACGAAGATGGCGTCTTGGTCACACGCATACAGAGAGCTTTCAGCATGGGCATGTTCGGAGTTGGAACACGAAGAAAGCTCGTTCCAACACGGTGGAGCATAACTGCGGTCGACAGCACTGTCTCAGAACGACTCTTGGATGAGATCAAGCACCTCCCGACCATCGATGAATTCCGGATCCACACCTTCCAATACATTGACAACAGATACGTTGTGATGCTCATGCCTGAGAAATGGAACTACGAGTCGATAGAGGCATGGTTCCCAGGTACGGCCTGGAACGAGGGTGGAGACTATCCGGCAATGATGGGCGACCATGAGGGATACCAAGGACGGACAACCTACGCAAGCATCGGTGGCTGCTACTACGCTTGCCGACTGGCGATCGCAGAACATCTGCTCAAGTTGAGGAAGCAGAGTTCGGCCTTGGTTCTAAGAGAAATCCATCCAGGATACATTCTGCCAGTTGGAGTCTGGAACGTGAGGGAGAGTGTAAGAGCAGCTCTGTCGAAGAACCCGGCGCAATTCGACAATTTCAATTCCGCTCTGGACTTCGCGTTGTCACACCTAGGCATCCCGCGCAGAGCATGGATTCAGAGTAGCCACATTCTGAAAGAGGCCTTCTTCCAGAGAAAGATCAGCAACTACTTTGGAACTCAATGACGATTCAAGCACTGCAATACTATTGCGTTTGTTCAGCCTGCACTTTTTCTTCTTCCCTGTATTTCCTCACGTAGTCTTCATCCAGCGCTCCTGCAGTGCTCAGGTTCACAATCGTATTTGTGCTCGCTTCTCCAGTGAGCTTGCCGAGGGCGCCTTTGAACTGGCGCCACTTGAGATGAGTGCGTCCGCTTTTCGAGTTGTAGATGATGCCGAGAACGTTTGAGACTCGTGTGAATCTTATGTCTCTTACCTGTTCGAGAGTCTCCTTGTCTTCAGCTTCGACATACATGGTACCCTGATCTGAAGCTCTCTCGGGGAAGATGTTGTCGTCGCCAACGTATTCATCGGGAATGAACGAGTCACAGGTGCTCACGATCATGAATCGTCTGAAACTGCTGAGATCGCAGACTGTGTCGATCTTCAATGACACTTCCAACTCGTGAGCGTGAGCCGAACTGCCCAGAGCTAGGAACCTTCAAGTGGATGAAATGAAGCTGTCGGTTCCGCAGCATCATGAGAACAGTGCAAACCGGTCACAGACCGGATCCGCCTTCACAATGACAAGGGCAATGAGCGAGCAATGGATAAATAAACGACGATTGGTCCCCTGTAGGAAAAGAAGGTATTAGGACTGAGCGAAACTAGAACTGTGCGAATGCCAACCTGCACCTGGTGTTCCCGGACCATAATGCCCGGGGAAGGTGCTGTGCGCTTTCCGTGCCCGAACTGCGGTGAAGTCACAATATGGCGCTGCGAGAAGTGCAGGACCTTTGGAAGACCCTACAAGTGTGCCAAGTGCGGACTGACAGGGCCATAGGAAGCGAGTCCAGTTGGCAAAGGTAGTTGCACAAATCAAGATTTTCCCCACCGAGACCACGGTCGACCTTGGAGAACTCAGGAAGAAGATCGAGAAAGCTCTCCCACCTGAGACGACCATTGCACGATTCGATGAGGAACCGATCGCTTTTGGATTGGTGGCGTTGGTCGCAAGGGTCGTCATGCCGGAGGAGGAAGGTAGAATGGACAAGGTTGAGGAAGCTCTGAAGTCCGTGGAGAATGTGGGTGAAATCCAGGTCGTCAATGTGTGGCGAACCTGAGGAGTGTTACTAAAAGTAACGCTTATATGCAAGACCTGTTACCTGTAGTAACACGCTCCGTGAGGGCTGGTAGAGTTCGAACGTCCGCCCTGAGCGGATTCAAGATTCAGGAAATGAACGCACATGGTAGGAAAAGACCTACAGTTGAGAGTGGCCGATGCACGGCAGAGAGATGTCGGCCACGGGAAAGTGAGAATAGACAACGACACGATGCAGAAGTTGGCAATCACAGCAGGCGACTTTGTTGAGATAAACGGCAAGAAGATAACAGTAGCCGTCGCCTGGCCCGCATATGCGGAAGACCAGGGTGAAGAGATCGTACGAATGGACGGCCTCATCCGAAGAAACGCTGGTGTGGCACTAAACGAGTACGTGGTGCTAAAGAAGGCCGATGTGAAAGAGGCCCAAGCAATAATCTTCGCGCCCACAGACGTAAGGCTGAGCGTCGACGAGGAATTCGTCAGTTTCGTCAAACGCAGATTCATGGACATGCCATTCGTCGAAGGCGACATGACTCTGCTCTCTATCTTTGGCAGTGCTGTCCCGCTTGTGGTCACCCGAACAAGACCTCACGGCCCAGTCAAGATACTCGAGGCCAGTCATGTGCAAGTTCTAAGCGAGCCCACGCCGGAGAAGAAAGGCATCTCGATGGTTACCTACGAAGACATCGGAGGCCTTCACGAGGAGATACAACGCATCAGAGAGATGGTGGAGCTCCCGCTTCGGCATCCAGAACTGTTTCAGCGATTGGGAATTGAACCACCAAGAGGAGTCTTCCTCTATGGTCCTCCAGGTTGTGGAAAGACGCTCCTTGCCAAGGCTGTCGCAAACGAATCTGACGCAAACTTCTACGTAATATCTGGGCCAGAGATAATGTCAAAGTTCTACGGCGAGTCTGAAGCTAGACTTCGAGAGATTTTCCAGAAGGCCCACGAGACTGCGCCGAGTATAGTGTTCATCGACGAGATGGACGCGATCGCTCCCAAGCGTGAAGAAGTGACAGGCGAAGTCGAACGACGTGTTGTGGCGCAGCTCTTGTCGCTGATGGACGGTATGGGTGCCAGAGGCAACATCATAGTCATCGGAGCCACAAACAGACCCAACGCAATCGATCCCGCTCTGAGAAGGCCAGGCAGGTTTGACCGAGAAATCGAGATCGGCGTCCCAGACAAACAAGGACGCAACGAGATAGTTCAAATCCACACGAGGAACATGCCGCTCGCAGAAGACGTTGACATCAAGCATCTTTCAGACATGACTCACGGCTACACTGGAGCAGACATCTCATCGCTGTCAAGAGAGGCGGCGATGAAAGCACTCAGACGCTACATGCCAGACATCAACCTCGAAGAGGAAAGGGTCCCACCCGAGATTCTGGACAAGATGGTCGTGAAGGAAGACGACTTCCTCTCAGCCTATCGGGAGATCACTCCGACTGCAATGAGGGAAGTCTACGTTGAAGTGCCCTCGGTGCGTTGGAAAGAGGTCGGCGGGCTAGAGGAACTGAAAGGCGAGCTCATCGAGTCAGTAGAGTGGCCACTGAAGAAGCCTGAAGTCTTCAAGAAGATGGGTATCAAGCCTCCAAGAGGGATACTACTCTATGGGCCACCAGGATGCGGCAAGACACTCCTCGCAAGGGCTGTCGCGACAGAGAGCGAGGCGAACTTCATCTCAGTCAAAGGCCCAGAGATCTTCTCAAAGTGGGTAGGCGAATCCGAGAAAGCAATCAGAGAAGTGTTCAGGAAAGCCAGGACCGCGGCGCCTGCCATAATATTCTTCGACGAACTCGACTCAGTCGTCCCTAGACGAGGACTCGGATACTCTGACTCAGGCGCGAGCGAACGAGTGATCAGCCAACTTCTCACTGAACTTGACGGCATAGAATCACTCCAGAACGTGGTCGTCATAGGTGCCACAAACAGGCCTGACATCCTCGACCCCGCTGTCCTCCGACCAGGCAGATTCGACCGACTGATCTACATCCCCGCTCCCGATCCCAAGGCACTCAAGGAGATCTTCAAGATCCATGCCCGAACCATGCCACTGTCAAAGGATGTCGACCTCGAGCAGATCGCTCACATGGCCGCTGGAGGCTCTGGCGCAGATGTCGAGGCTCTCTGCAGAGAAGCAGCGATGAACGCACTACGCGAAGACCCAGAAGCGAACGAGGTCACGCTCCACGATTTCAAACAGGCGATGGAGAAGGTTCAGCCGAGCATAACCGCGGACATGGACACATGGTATCAGAACTTCTCGAAACGCTTCAGGAGAGAGAGGGCGGCACCACCGGCGGCCATAGCGTAGAGAGGCTGTGTAAGAGCTAGATGAACAAGGTCTGGGGGCCCCGTCCCCTCAATTTGGCTGTTGTTGAGGTTCTTCAACGCAAAGGGCCGCTCGCTGACGACGATCTCCTAGACGAGGTCAAGGAGAGCTACGGCGAAATCAGCTTCAGAGAACTCAACACTGTCCTCCTCAAACTCGAACTCAACGGGATCCTAAGAGTGACTCGGCTCATGAAAGGAAAGAGAAGAGTAGAACTGGTCGAGCACAGACACGCGTAATTCGGTATCTGCTGCAGGCCCTCACGACCCTTATCTAGCTGAACCGCGCTCGAAACGAGCGTCAACCTTTCGGCTCTCAGTCAAGAGGCTGCACTTCACCAAGGCAGGCAGAACCAGTGAACTCGAGCTTTGACGTCATTGTAGTTGGCGCTGGAGTAGCCGGGGCTACGACAGCCGAAACCGTGGCCTCCTTGGGATCGAGCGTTCTCGTCCTCGAGGAACACAATCGAGTCGGGATCCCGTCACATTGCTCAGGACATGTCGGCATCAATAGCATGAAGCGCTTGGGCATATCGCCACCTGAAGGAATCATCAAGAATCAGATACGCGGTGCAATCTTCCATTCCCCGTCAGGCCAGTCTGTCCGACTTGAGCGTCAAGACCCGATCACGTGGGTTCTCGATCGGAAAGCCTTCGATGAACATATGGCCACCAGAGCCGAAAAGGCTGGAGCGCAAATACAGTTCAATTCGCGAGCCGTGTCGATTCACACACACAGCAGCGAGCCAATTCAAGTGCAAGTTGGGGCCGGCCGTGAATCTCGCACACTCAAGTGCGGTCTCATCATCGACTGCGAGGGTGCAGCACCTACACTCACACCTGATCGACTCGCAAGCGAACGTCACAGATCGATGTGGATCAACTCAGCTCAAGTCCACGTCGAGCGAGTGAACGATCTAGATCGCGATATGGTTGAGATCTATCTCGGATCGAAGTATGCGCCCGGGTTCTTTGCCTGGATAATACCTTGGCGAGACGGATCCGCGAAAGTCGGATTGGCTACTCGCGAAGGAAATCCGCGCTTCCTCCTCGAGAGGTTCATGACGCGACATCTGCAGGCGTCTCGTAAACTGAAGGGCACAAAACAGCATGACGCATCCTTTCACCCTATGCCTCTTGGAGGGCCAATCTCCAAGACATACTACCCCGGGATGCTGATTGTGGGCGATTCTGCGCAGCAGGTTAAGCCGACCACCGGAGGAGGCATCGTGTTCAGCCTCGTCTGCGGAAGGGCAGCAGGAGAAATCGCACACGAGGCAATCGCAAGGAGAGATGTTTCCGAGTCGTTTCTTTCAAAGTATGAGAGGCGTTGGAAGGGCGAAATTGGTTACGACCTCAAGGTCATGCGAGCCATCAGGAGGATGTTATTCAGATTACCCGATCGTCAATTGGAGAGGATCTTCTCGGTCGCTCGCTCGCTCAATGTCGGCGATGTGCTTGGCAGGGCGGATGACATAGACGCGCAGGGGAGGATACTTGCACGGCTGGCGCTCGACCCTCGACTCGCAATCAGTCTGCTCTATTCTTCAGTGCTTTCGCTACCGTTCATTATGTACTCAAGAGAGGTCAGTGCTCGACGGCCGCATGTATGAGTTAATGGTCGTCTACTTGCTGGACAGTTTGCGATAGGCCTCCACTATGGCCGGCACAATCTTGTAGAGGTCTCCGACGATTCCATAGTCCGAATACTCGAAGATAGGGGCCTTTGAGTCGGTGTTCACCGCGACCACAACGCGTGCGTTCTGTATGCCTGTAATGTGCTGGATCTGCCCGGAGATACCACATGCGATGTACAGTTTCGGAGCTACTTTCTGACCAGACAGTCCAACGTATTGGTCCACAGGAAGCCATTTCAGGTCTTCAGCGATTGGACGCGAGCAGCCCACCACACCGTTGATGGTTTTCGCAAGTCCTTCGACTACTGGAATGTCCTCTTTCTTCTTGAGGCCGCGTCCGAACGAGACAATCGCCTCAGCGTCGGTGATCCTCACACCTGCAAACTGTTTTGGTTTGCGCTCAAGCACTTTGACCGGAGATTCGGTCAGCTTTGGCTGAACCTTCACGATCTCTCCAGTTCGGCTCGGATCTTTACCTAACGGTTGGAAGACCCCTTTGGGAAGCGTGAAGATCTGTGGCTTGGATCGAACAGTCAACGTCTCCGTTATGTTCCCCCCGAGTATCAGGCGATCAACAACCACGCACTTCTTCTCGATGTCTATATCCAGTTTCGAGCATTCTGTACAGCACCCGGTCTTGAGGCGTTCCGCGAGTCTGGCTGCTAGTTCCAGACCACTTCTGGTTGCGCCGATGAGCACGACGTCCGGCTTGTAGGTCTGAACCATACCAGCGAGCGCTTCTGAGTATGGATGGACTTGGAATGTCTTCAGCGATGCGTCCTGAGCAGTGTAGACCTTGTCAGCACCGAAGGCTATGAGATCCTTGCTCGTTTCTGAAACGTCTTCGCCAATAGAAACTGCCGCAAGATGGGTTCCAAGTTTTCCTGATAGATCGCGCCCCTTGGAGAGTAGTTCTCTGGCAACATTGGGGGCTTCGGAGAATACCCAGACGCCTTCGTGTTTCTCTGATGCTGTCAACTTGCTTTCAACACTCCCTCACTAATGAGAGTCGTCACAAGCTTCTCAGCAGCTTCCGCAGGCTCGCCCTGTACTACAATCCTCTTCCTTTCTCCGGTGGCAACAGCGGATTTCAGAGGCTCTGTCAGGGAGCCTTCTCGTCCGAGTTCGTTAGGTTTCAATCCTATGTCGTTGGCTGTCCATGCGGTCATAGGCTTCTTTGAGGCAGCCATTATGGCCATCAATGTGGGAAGTCTCGGCTCGTTGATCTCCCGTGAGACCGTAATGAAGACCGGTAGCTTGGATTCGACTGTCTCGTAGCAATCCTCTAGGTTCCTATCCGCAACAATCTTCCCATCTTGCAGAGTGACCTTGACGGCGTAGGTTATCTGAGGAAGATTCAGGTTCTCAGCTACTCTAGGTCCGACTTGGAAGGAGTACTGGTCTTCGGATGTCTCCCCGCAGAGAATCATGTCGAACTGTCCGATCTTTCCAATGGCGGCCGCTAGTGCGGTCGCCGTTGCGTGAGCGTCCGAATTCTCGAACTCTGGGCCTGACAGCATGTAGCCTTCGTCGGCTCCCATGGCTATGGCTTCACGGAGTGTTTCCTTCGCCTGGGCTGGCCCCATAGTGAGGACAGTGATCTTTCCCCCGACTTTCTCCTTCAGTCTGACAGCTTCCTCGATGGCATTCTTGTCTGACTCGCTGATCACGCGAGCTACGCCTTCTGTGATGAGCTTCTTGTTCGTTCGGTCGATTCGCAGGTCCTGCGTGTAGAAGACCTGCTTGGCAAGCACAATCATGTTAGGCATGGTTCCTATTCCACCACGGGGGCTCGGAGCTATGTCGCCTTAGGGTTTATGATACCGACTGTTCCAGCGCGTCCGCCACAAGCTCGGCGATGTCTCTTATCAGCATCTTCTCTGAGGTTCCGAGAACCTTCGAGGCGTCCTCAAACATCGAGATGCAGTAGGGGCAGGCAGCCGCAAGCACATTCGGGGCCAGCTGCTGAGCCTCCTCGATCCTGATCGCACTGCACTTCTTCTGCACCTCTACTGTGTACCACGTGTTTCCTCCGCCACCGCCACAGCAAAAGCTCTTGGCACGCGATCTTGGCATCTCAACCAATTTCCCATTCGAAATGGCACGAATAATGGACCGCGGAGTCTCGTATTCATCGTTGTATCTGCCAAGATAGCATGGGTCGTGGTATGTGATTGTCTGATCGAGTTCTTTCTTAAGTTTCAGTCTTCCCTCGCCCAGTAGCCTCGATATTAGTTGCGTGTGGTGTATGACCTCGAATTTGCCGCCGAACCTCGGGTACTCGTTCTTGAACGTGTTGTAGCAGTGAGGGCATTGGGTGACTATCTTCTTGATACCCTTCTTGCTCATCATCTCGATCAGTTCCATCGCTGTCTGCTGGAACCTTCCCTCCTCTCCGACTCGACGTGCAACCTCACAGTTACACTTCTCCTCGTTTCCCAGAATTCCGAACTTGACCTGCGCGGCCCTCATGATCTTGACGAGGGCTCGGGAGACCATTTGGTTTCGGGTATCGTATGAGCCGGCGCATCCGACCCAGTAGAGATATTCTTGGTCGGGTTCTTCTCCCCAGAGCTTGACATCAAGTCCTTCTGCCCATTTGGCTCGTTCTCCGCTTGGGAGTCCGTAAGTATTGCCAACGTTTGTGAGGAAGGTGATGAGGTCTCGCTTCTTTCGGTCCACCTTTCCGTCTGCCATCAAGTGCCTACGCATATCGAAGATGGCCTCAGTGTGTTGAATCAGAACTGGACATTCCTCAACACATGCTCGGCAGGTAGTGCAAGCCCACAGTTCTTCTGGGTCCACCGTTTCCCCATGCAGTTGTCTGGCGCTACTGGGGGGCTGCAGCTCGAGGTTCTTCAGTTTCAGTATGAGATGCATCGGTGACAGTTTCGTTCCGCTCGCCTTTGCAGGGCATGCGTCCGAGCAGCGTTGGCAGAGTGTGCAGGCGTCGAAGCTAAGCTTCTGACGCCACGTGAAGTCATTGATCTCCGTCGCGCCCACCTTGACATCGAAGTTGCCGCTCTCAAGCATCTGTTTGAGATCAAACGGGGTTGTCAGCTCGCCCTTCACAGTAATTGGCGTACTGTACACGTTCCACGGTGCGGTGATCAGATGGATCAGTCTCGAGTTCGGTATGTATGCGATCAGTGAGAAGACCAGCGCCGAGTGAATCAGAAAGAGTGTCGGATACAGTTCCACGAGCACCTTTGGGCCCAGCGGTTCGAAGAATGGTGTGAGTACTTCTCCGGCTGGGGAGTCCCAAGCCCAAGTGTTGACTCCCATCATGAGGAATCCGGAGACAGCCATCGCGACTATGACTCCATAGATGAAGGAGTCCTCCCAAGCAGTCTCAAGCGGAGGTCCAGAGGCCTTGAGGCGTTTGTATTCGAGCAGAATCAGCCCCAAGCCGAATAACAGAGCCAGGTAGCCTACAACATCTTTCAGAATTGGAAAGAACATTCCGACGAGTAGAAGAAAACCGATTATCGAGATGAGCACGTGCATGGTTCCGTTGAATCTCTTGTTGAGAATCTTCGCTTGTGCCATGCCGAGGTAGATGAGTCTCTCAAGTCTCGAGAGTGCGCTTCCTGGGATCTGCTCTGGTCTTCCTTGCTTCCATGCACGCACGTGTCGTCTGGTGCCAGTGATGAAGAGATACGCAGTGATGACGCCGATGGCGTACCAAGCGATGATGAAGGGCAGGGGAACGTGTTGGAAGATGTCTCTGATGATTTCCATTTGTGTGTCTCCTATGAATGCGAGTGAGTCGAGTCCTCAGTGGCTCTCATGGCATTGCGGCGAAGTATCACGTATACAGGTACGGCAATCAGCAGCGGGACCACGATGACAATCGATCCCAATGTCATGTTCATGGTGTCGATTGGAATTGAGATGCTAGACGAGAGGATCTCATTGAGCGCGTAGAGCGTCAGAGTCGACAAGAGTCCGATAGCCCACGCCCCGATGGCGGTCTTCAATGGTCTCCTGAGTGTGCGCACCTCGGTTCCGCGGTCAATCAGGGGTAGCAGGAGAAGCACGATGAACATTGCACCCGCGATCAATATACCGACAACCTTTGCGCTTACTAGGTCAATTCCGAAGACTGTGGCCGGCGGAACGAAATGTATGAGATCATAGACCCATCCGATCCACTTGAGAAGTCCATACGCCCAGAGGAAATACCACTCGGGCGCTATGAACTGCGGCGTGAGGAACTTGTTCGCTGGATCACCAGGCATCTGGACGGCGAATGCCCCCAAGAGCAGGGCTACTCCAAGAGTGACTAGCGAGATGATCAGGACCGGAGTAATCTGGTGCGGCAGGAACGGTCCGAAGAGTGGACCTTCCTGCTTTCCAGTTTGAATTTCTTTGTTCGCTGAGGGCTTCCAGGCTTCTTCAGGCTCAGACACTCCTTGGAGTACCACCAGCACCATGTGTATGCCGACTAGGACCACGGCTATGACAGGTAGCAGGCACACGTGATAGAAGTACATCCTCACGAGCGTGATGGGCGACAGGACGGTTCCGCCAAGAAGTATCCTCGCAATCAAGTCCCCCAGCACCGGGATCGCCCTCATTATCTGGACGCTGATCGTTGCTGCCCAGTAACCGAGCTGATCCCAAGGGAGGAGGTAACCGGAAAACGAGTACGCGAGCGCCAGCCCTAACAGAGCGACTCCTAGAATCCAGGAGATCCCGCGGCCGACCCTGTACGGGCTGCGGAAGAACGCCCAGAACGCGTGAATTGCCAATGCGGCAACCAGGAGGTTCGCACCCCACTGATGAACGCCCCTGATGAGTGCTCCGAGCGGGATGCTCTTCATGATGTTCTGAACGCTCAGGTATGCTTCCGTTGGGGTTCCTGGGTCGCCGATGGCGGAAGGCACGTAGTGGAAAGCCAGAAGGAGACCGGTGACTCCTTGCAGAATAGCGAGAAAGGCTGTGATCGCCCCGGCGTAGTAGTAGGGGTAAGTGAGCCAGAAGATCTTGGATCTGTTCTGCCTCGTCAGCGAACTCGGCAGAGCGAAGTTGATGCTTCTCTGAGCTTCTCCTACAAGCGGCGAAATGTTGTATCGCTTGTCAATCCAATCGTAGATTCTCTTGATGCGTGTTGACATGGATCATTTCACCCGCAATATCCGTAGACGTCAAGATTCTCGGGAATTCCGGCGATCTTCCCGTCCTTGATCTCGATCGGAATTATTGGCGCTGCTCTTGGCGCAGGCCCGGCCATCACCTTGGCTCCAAGATACTCAGCACCGTTAAGCATGACATCTTTGACGATATTGTATGGATCGAAGGCACCATCGTGGCATCTGCAAAACAATGCATCCTCGTTTGGTCGATCCAGATGCCATGTGGATATGCAGCATAGATGAGTGCAGGCAGCCGCGAACGCAATTAATCCATTTGTGGCCTTTGCTCCTCGAAGTCTGTTCTCATCAACTCGGATGACGATGGCTGGGATGCTCTTGCGCCAGAGAACACCCGCGCCTTTCCCAACTTCGTCAAAATCCTCCAGCATCACTTCAGTTCCTGCCTTGGCTGAATACCATGTTCCTTTCTCCGGACCGTATGTGAAGACATTGTCCACCTCTCCTTGCTGCTCGCCAGCTCCCGCGCTCGGCAGAAGCGACATGAGCAGTGAAAGAAACGAAACGACAGTTCCCGCAATCCCCACGGAAACGATGGCTTCAACGAACTGACGTCTGTTCATCGTGGGCCATTTCATCTTCTTGCGGCTATCTGCATTCTTCTCAGTCATGCTTTTCACCTTCTCCAGCTTTCTCGAATTGTCTCGCGGAAACGACTTCCAATCGCGGTTTCCTCGTGAACGCTTCTTTCACGAATGCGCTTCTGTACACTGCAAGGATAGCCGCAGCGAGAAATGCCGCAACGGCCAGCATTGTCCCGACTGCGATTGATCCCATCCCCTGAAGCACACTCACAACTATCAGAACGTCCATGACAAGTTCCAGTATCACGAGCGTTATGATCGCAAGGAAAGGCGCGTCCGACGAGGACATGGGATTCTCAAGCGTGGCCATATCGCGTGGTCCAAGTGGATTCAACTGCGGCATTGTCTTACTTCGTTCCGTTCTGAGGACATAGTACATGATCCCCATCAGTAGGAAAACGAAGAGGAAGGCGATCAGCCCAGCCTCGAACGATGGTATCTCAGTCACCAAGGCTATCTGCCCACACATGATTGAGGATCCGTCAACTATCAGTACCATCGCAAGATCGAGCCGTGAGTAGCCCGCGCAACCGTATATTAGTCCTCCTTCAAACCTCCACGAAGTCTAGCAGGGACAGACGCTAGCCACGTGAAGTGAGCCTGCGTCTCATTCGCCACAGCGGTTCAGAACAGGTTGCGACCCACTTATCTACCGACAGATACATTCTGCCGGTCGACCTGAAGGTGAGAATGTGAAGACGGTTAACGTCGCTGTGTACGGTGTGGGGCCGATCGGCTCGGGAATAGTTCGCCTTCTGAACACGAAGCAGTGGGCACAGATCGTAGGCGCTGCGGATGTCGACGAACAGAAGGCTGGCAAGGATCTTGGAGAAGTTGCCGGGCTGAACCGCAAGATTGGAGTCGTCGTCTCTCGCGATCCTCGCAGACTCCTCGAGCAGACCTCACCTGACGTCGTAGCTCACACCACCTCATCATATCTGCCAGATATCTATCCGCAGCTCATCGAATGTGCGAGGGGGAAAGCAGATGTAGTGTCGACATCGGAGGAGCTGAGTTACCCATACACCAAGTATCCGGATCTGTCGAGAAAGATCGATGAGATCGCCAAAGAGCATGGCGTGACAGTACTCGGAACCGGAGTGAACCCTGGTTTCGTAATGGACACTCTGGCAGTGGTGATGTCTGGAGTGTGTCAGACCGTCGAGTCTGTGAGCGCGGAGCGCATTGTGGACACTTCAAAGAGAAGATGGCAACTTCAGAGGAAGACTGGCGCAGGGCTGAGCGTTGACGAGTTTCAGAGACTCGTCAAACAAGGCAAGATAAAACACGTAGGACTTCCGGAATCAGTAATGATGATTGGTGCAGCGCTCGGTTGGAGCCTCGACGATGTTCGAGAGGAAATTGCTCCCGTCGTTGCTGAGCAAGAGATGCGAACCGAATATGCTGTCGTGAGAAAGGGAAGCGCGGCTGGCGTGCAACAGATCGCAAGAGGTATCGTCGCTGGACGCGAGCAGATCGTCCTCAACTTGAAGATGTATGTTGGTGCAAAGGATCCGCGAGACTCGGTTAGAATCCAAGGAGTACCTCCTATCGACCTCACGATCCGTGGTGGGGTCCAAGGTGATCAGGCAACCGCAGCGATCGTCGTGAATTCCATACAGAACGTCGTGGCATCGGGTCCAGGTCTGAAGACGATGCTCGACCTCCCTATCGTCCATGCCACAGGCTAACACTGGATCGCTTTTCTCGTAGCAATAGGCGACTCCGTGCGGTGGGTAGATCAGGTCCACGTCATAGGGCCTGCGCCTTAACGTACTCTTCTACGAGCGAAATCAGTGCGTCGATCTCATCCTCTGAATGTGAGTACGATATTGCAGCATGCAAGTGTTCGGGCACCAGCATCACTATGCCATTGTTCAGAAGAAATGTGAAGATGCGTTTCGACTGTCGCTTGTGTTCCTCGCCGAATTGCTTGATGTCTCGAACCTGTTTCTTCTTGGTGAAGTGAATCGCAAACAATGAGTCTATTCCGGTGACTCGTGCACTGATGCTTGATCTGTCAAAGATCTCTTGGAGTCGTGTCCTTGCGGTCTCGCCTAGCCGATCGATCTTGTCGTAGACAGGTTCGTCTCGCAGAGTCTGGATGGTTGCTTCGCCTGCGACGAGTGTCAGGATGTTAGCTGCGCCTGTTCCGCCCTGGAAGCAATACTTGTCGCCAGAGTACTTGGTATGGTCCATTCGTTCCATGATGTCTTGTCTTCCGGCGATCGCTCCGATGGGTAGTCCGCCGCCGATTATCTTTCCGAATACCGTCAGGTCGGGCTGGACGTGGAAGTGTGCTTGGCCTCCACCAAGGCCTAGTCTGAAGCCGGTTATTACCTCATCAAAAACAAGCAAAGCACCGGTTTCGTCGCACAGCTCGCGAAGGCCTTCCAAGAAACCTCGCTCAGCAGGAATCATTCCTCCGGCGGCCAGCACCGGCTCCACTACCACGCAGGCAAGCTTCTTCTTACCGATGATTCTTCGCACTCCTCGAAGGTCGTTGTAGGGAAGCACGAGGGTGTCTTTCAGAGCTCCCCGAGTGAGTCCGCCCGAAGGCAGGAGTTCAAATGGGGGTTTGATAGCGCAATGAAGCGCGTCATACCCGCCATGCCAGCCCCCTTGGAACTTCCCGATCAATGAGCGTTTTGTGAAGGTCCTCGCGAGCCGCACTGCGTACATGTTTGCTTCAGTGCCTGAGTTCGAGAACCTGATCATCTCTGCACTTGGCACAAGGTGTTTGATGAGTTCTGCGTGTCTGACTTCGAGTTCGTGGACTAGGCCGAAGTTCCAGCCTTTCTTGAGTTGCCTTTCGAGAGCCTTTCTCACTTTGGGATGAGAGTGCCCCAGAATCATGGAGAGGTGAGTGCACCAGTAGTCAGTGTACTGGTTTCCTTCCAGATCAACGACCTTGCTGCCATGAGCTGACTCGACATAGAACGGGTAGGGTTCAAGGAAGCGGTTCTTGTAGCTTACACCTGCTGGGAGGACATGCAAGGCACGCGCGTAGAGTTCTCTCGATCTTGCGGTTGTCTGCTCGAACGTTGGGTTCGTCATCTGCTGCGACACCGCCTCAATCCCTTCAGACCCAGACTGATACCATTTGTGGAAGACAGGAATCCAGATGCCCTTGCACGAAGGCGTGGCCCCGCGGAGATGCGCCGAGTCAGGAGATCCTGCAACGGATTTCATTTGGGGTTTCTTCGCAACACCTCCAAAGGAGTGGCTCTCTCACAACCCTCTTCAGGCATCTCACGTTACAGAGATCGTCGATCTCGGGCATTCGTTGCATAGGTCCAAATCTAGGCCTGGATTGGGCAGTCAGCTGACGAGTTCTCCGGTGCCTTGTTTCAACACAATCAAGAGAAAACGGCACAGTCGCGCTCGGGAATATGGTAACTAATGAGATGTGAAGCGGCAAGTATGGCGGGATCAGTTCTAGGAGCGGTGAACATACATGGCCTCAACGACAATCAGATGCGGCTACTGTGGACAGTGGATCGCACGTTTATCTCAGGTCTGCCCATACTGTCAGAAGAAGTTCCTCCTGAGGGGATTGGGCCTCTAGAGAGGGCGTCGAACCTACTCTCCGCTGCTCATCCTAATCTTCATTCTCTCCGTTGAATGCCGAGTCTGTTCAAAGGATCAGATCGAGCCCGCGAAGGCGCGGCTTGATGAACAGAACACACTACCCTAGACCCAAATCTAACAAGATGCGGCACAGAACCGGAATCGGATGATGCAATCGGATATGTTCAGCGCACTCGAAATCATATTGGTCATCGCGGTCTTGGGCGGGTTATTCCTGATTCATACGAGGACCCGCGCAGGATCGTTACCCCTCTATATCGCAGTCGGAATCTTGCTTCTAGCGATCATCGCGGCGACGAAGTTCATCTATTCTCTCATTGGAATCGTGCTTCTGCTCGTGCTAGTCTGCGTGGCTCTATTTTGGAAGCTCGCTCGATCTAGGTGAGATGCCTCATAGGACACACGAGCAGCCCGCATGGCCAGTATCAGACGAAGATCCCGATGAGGAATCCGGCGGCAAGCAACAATATCGTCGACAGGATGACCATCACGTTCAAAGCGAGCGCAGGTACCAGTTTGGGAATCTCATCGTAGTTCTTCAGTGCTATTCGTGCGGCTTTGTATGCAATGGGAATAGTGATCAACGAGACGAGAGCCACAAACGGCGCTACGCCGGCCGCTACCGCCACAATGATCGACGCGTACGTTGCGACAAGGCCAAGAACATAGATCCGAGCTGATGTCCTCTTTCCAAGCAGTATCACTAGATGTCGTCTGCCGGCCATTTTGTCAGCATCAGCATCCGGAAACTCGTTCAGGAACAGGAGCAGTGCAACAAGGATGGTGATCGGAACAAGGACACTGATGCCTGTGCCATCTATGACTCCGGTTTGAGTGACATAGGCTCCTAATCCCATGAATCCAAACCCTGATCCGGCCACAGCTTCGCTGAGGGCGCGAATTCTTGAGAGAACCGGACTGTACAGGCAGATTGTGATTAGCCCATACAGCAGAATGGGAAACAGAGGATAGAACATGTGTGTCAAGAAGTAGGCACCTACACCGGCCGCACCTAGGAGGCAGACAAGACCGATGCCGAAAGCGACTTGAGGATTCATCTTGCCATTGACTAGGATGTCTATTCCCCCGCTGAAAGGTGTCTTCGTTGTCCTCGCGTCGATCTTGGTTCGATAGTCAAAGTAGTTGTTGAACACGTTCACGGCCATGTGAGTCAGCAAGGCACCGACTAGGACAAGAAACGCGTCGAATGGGTTGAATATCCCGTGCGCGTAGAGTGCAGCCGCAAGGCCAGCCGAGACGATAACAACAGTCAACGGCAGGAAGTTGGCTCTAGTGATGAGCGTGAAGTTGTTCAGGATCCTAACGCTTCCTTGACGATGGGCACGAACGGCGGACTTTCCGATTGGAGGTCGCTCTTATCCTTTCGTTACTCCGATTGGCACGAGCCTGCATACCTTTGTTGCGATGCCCACTTGGTGACTGACCTCAGCGACACGGTCTACGTCCTTGTAAGCTCCTGGGGCTTCCTCCGTCACAGTTCCCATCTCAGCTGCTCGAAGCAAGATTCCCTTGTCTGCCAGTCCTTTCTCGACTTCTCGAGGTGCCCATCGCCTCTTTGCTGCTGCTCTGCTCATCATGCGTCCGGCGCCGTGTGCTGTGGAACCGAAGCTTAGTTCCATGCTCTTCGGCGCTCCTACGAGGAGCCATGAGCTGGTCCCCATGCTGCCTGGGATGAGGACTGGCTGGCCGATCTCTCTGTACTCAGCTGGTATGTCCGTATGTCCTGGAGGGAACGCACGAGTTGCGCCTTTGCGGTGGACTACTACTTTCTTTTGATGGCCTTCTTCGTCGACGATGTGACTCTCGATCTTTGCGACGTTGTGGCATACATCGTAGATTAGGTGCATGTCCAACTGGTCAGCGCTCTTCCCGAAGGTCCTCTCGAATGCCTCTCTGGTCCAGTGTGTGATCATCTGCCGATTCACCCAAGCAAAATTGCATGCCGCCGCCATCGCCGGCAGATAGTCCTCCGCTTCAGGGCTCTTCGTTGGTGCACACGCCAATTGTCGGTCGGGCAGGTTGATGTGATACTTGCTCACTGCTCGTTCCATGACCCGCAAGTAGTCACTGCAAACCTGGTGTCCATAGCCTCGGCTTCCTGTGTGAACTAGGACAAGGATCTGTCCTGGGCGTTGTATTCCCAGATGCGTGGCGACGCGTTCATCGAGAATCTGGTCCACTTTCTCGATCTCCAGGAAGTGGTTGCCGCTGCCAAGGCTTCCAAGCTGACGATGCCCTCTACTCTTCGCCGTAGAGGAAACCCTGGCTGGATCAGCCGATTCCATGCATCCTTCTTCTTCGCAGTGCTTCTTGTCTTCAGACCATCCGTAGCCATGGTCTACCGCCCACTCGACTCCGTCTGCAACGACTTTGTCAAGCTCTGTTGGCGTGACACGAATCTTGCCTTGACTGCCCAAGCCTGATGGTATATTGTTGAATAGGGCGTCCAAGAGTCGCGGGAGAACAGGTCTCACGTCGTTCTCGTTGAGGTTCGTGCGAACGAGCCTGACGCCACAATTTGATACCACGAGGCCATTTGCTACGAAATTGTGATCCTTGTGATTCACCGTGAAATCGTAGACAGGTCCTGAATAGCTCTCCATGACCTCGTTGACAAGTACTGTGTCGTAGGCCATGCCTGAGCGGCCGAGCTTCGCCTCTGTGGTCCGAACATATTCCTCGAATACCGGAAACGCGGGAGCTTTGGAACGATCCATGAGCTCACTCCCGTGAGCAACTTTCATTCTTAGGTACTCTACCGCAAGTGAAGACAAACACTGGCGTTCCCTGTTGTACTCGTAGCCTATCTGTGACCATAACCGAACCAGGTTGTCCTCTCGACTGCGGATAACGAGTCTCAGTCCGATCGTTGATCGTGTGAGAGAGATCGGCTTAGTAAAATAGGATTCAACTCCGAATTCTCTCAGGAGTCTCCTAATCTGATGCAGGAACCTGACTCCGCTCTTAATATGTTTCGTCGCTTTGCTGACCGTTAATGTCAGTTGCTGCAAATTGTACGCATGTTGGGGCACCGTCAACGGTTTAGTCAGCTCTGCCCCGAAGAATCCGGCCAAGAAATTCCTCTTGATCCAGAGGGGCGCAAGTCTAATCCACTTCGGGACGTCGAAATCAGCGGTCGTCTTCCTTGTCGGCGGAACACCCAGGCTGATCATCAGTGATGAGAAGGAGCGGGCTAGAACATGAATCACATGTTCATGTCCGACAGTCTCGTATCTCCGATACCAAGTCCGCACCGACTGTTTTCTTGATCTAGAATATATGCGCGAGGGTTTGTAGCCCAGAAGTTGAATATCTCTCCTAGCTTCTTCCAGACCTGCGGGTTCGCCGGACAATGCAAAACACAATCGCTCGCGAGCCTTTCTTCGACCTCTTCGCTTCTCATTCCAACGTGAGAAATGCCCATCTCCCATTGCGTATCCTAGAAGACGCGCAATCGCAGCTATTCTGGGATCGTCCAGCCTGAGGGGCATGAGTCCTCGAGCACGCAGTTCCTTCAATGTGTGCTGATCGAAGTCTCTCTGACCCAGTAGAACTTGCCGCTTTGGTGGATCATAAGCAATGCCTTCGAATGGATATACGATGACTCGCTCGCCGGGGGATATTTCTCTGGCCAGTTTCATTCCTGTCGATGTTAGGATTGGATGATCACCAGTTGCAACAATCTCGCGGCCATTGTCAGTCCTCAGGCGGCGCACAGACTCCTTAGGCTTCAGCGCCAAGTATCTGATGATAGTAGCTGAAGTCCCGACATGATCATTGAGGTCGAAAACCCTAAGATTAGAACCCTTCCAGCAGCTGGCAAATTCGGAGATAGGACGACGAAAGCCCTCTCTCGTAAGAATTTGCGTGTCACCGGCTAGACAGTTAATGTCATAGCCTACCCCACCGGGGCTGACGACGCCTTCGTCGTAGTCCATCGCGGCGACGCCGCCGATTGGGAAGCCGTATCCTTCGTGTCCGTCGGGCATCGTGAGCGACCACTTGTGTATGCCCGGCAATGTGGCTACGTTTGCGCATTGTTCCAACGTGGCGTCTGATCGCATCTTCTCAATCAGTGTCTTGTCGGCATAGATTCTGCCGGCAACTCTCATGCCTGGCCTGAACGATTGGGGAATCTCCCACATGTAATCGCTGAGTTGCTTCAGTGGGACACGTTCAGACGACCTTCCGTAGGCGCCATCTTGAGCCAAGGACAAGCACTGGGTCGCGTCATTCCGAGAACGCCGCGTATTTAGGTTTCGTTAGCACTTGTCGAAGTGCTTCAATTGAGCAAAAAAGGGTTCGGCGTGACTAGCAACTGGCCGCAATGCGTTTGATCGCTGGAACGATGCCTCCAATCGCGGACACTGTCGCGTCGGGATCAACTGAGCCTTCTTCAGCGTCGTCTCCATAGGTGACGTGAATCGTTTTGATGCCGAGAGGCTTTGCGCCCGCAATATCGGCCTCCTTCGAGTTTCCAATCATCACGGCCTCATTTGGCTGAAGGCCAAGCAGTCTCAGTATCTGCTGGAATGGTTCAGGTCTCGGCTTTCTCACACCAACTGCAGCCGACGTCACGATCGAATCGAAGTATTTCGTGAGGCCCAGTTGCTCCGCGATCTCTCTGACTGCCCAGTCGCTTCTCGAGTTCGAGCATAAGCCCATCTTCAAGCCCAGATCACGAACCTGTTGCAGCATCTCTTGGACTCCAGGGAAGAGACTCCAAGAGTCCACTTCAAAAACAAAGAACTTCTTCACCAAATCCGTCATCACAGGTCTCTGTCTCTCCTTCACTCCGAGTCTATCCAGCAGCTTCGCGATCGATCCTGCAATTTCGATCTCTTCAAGAGTGCGATTAGCATACTCGGATTCCTCATCATGCAGCTTCATGTATTCGTGTTTCAAGTCCTTGAAATCGAGAGTGAGTCCATGTTCCTGGAGAGCCTCATGGATCGCCTTCATTCTGCCTTCTCTGACCTGCTCCCAAGACGCGGTCAGGTGGATCAGAGTCTCTCCGAGATCGAATATCGCGCCCCTTAGCAAGGCAATCCCGGCGAACTTCAAGGCCGCCTCTTGATAATCGTTGCCGCGTGCGAAAGCAAGAGAATATCAGAGTACCTCACAGTATGATCTACAGGGACATGTTCGCTTGAAACGCTCCGGTTCCACATTCACTCCTTTGGGCGGAGTTGGGGAGATAGGTGGAAACAAGTTCCTCGTCGAAGACGGTGATACGAGGATTCTGCTCGACTTCGGGGTGAGCTACTCTGACCGAAGAAGATTCTATTCTGAGCCTCTGCTTTCGCCTAGAGACGAGAGGGAACTGCTCGAGTTCGGGATGCTTCCCAAACTCCCCGGCTTGTACAAATTCGAGGAATCGGAACCTAGCATACAGGGGGTCTTCCTCTCACACTCGCATGGAGATCACTCTGCATGCATCTCGTTTCTCAACCGAAAGATCCCTGTCTATTGCGGAGAGACCACTGCTACTATCATTCGAGCGCTGTACGAGACGCGAACCAAGAGCCTGGAAGCCGACATCTCTGGCCTAAGGTTCAACACATTCAGAACAGGATCGAAGATCAAGTTGGGCTCCATTGAGGTGGAACCGGTTCATGTGGATCATTCGGTACCAGCAGCATACGGATTTGTTGTGTACACGTCCGAGGGTACCCTCGTCTATACAGGCGACCTGAGAGCTCATGGTACGAAGTCTGAGATGACGAACGACTTTGTGGAGCGTGCTCGTGAAAGCAGAGCGGACGTACTGCTCGCGGAGGGAACGAATCTCATTGGTGCAACCCTAACCACAGAGGCAGAGGTGCAGTCGAAGATCTCTTCGATCGTGCGATCAAGTTCGAAGATTGTCTTGGCGGACTTCTCGAATGTGGACGTTGATCGTTTCCGAACCTTCTACAATGTCGTCAAGGAGAGTGGCAGAGTTCTTGCGATCTCGCTCAGACAAGCCTACCTGCTTTCGAAACTCGCAAACGAAGGCAAGATTGCGATTCCAGATGTCGCTCACGATAAGCACGTGGTCATCTATCAGCGTGCCAAGAAGCGCTACTTTGGATGGGAGAAGAGTGTCCTTTCACTTCCAAACGTAGTTGAAGCATCCGACATAAAGAACAAGCAGAGCAACACCGTGCTTGCGAGTACACCCAGAGACTTCAAGGAACTGGTTGAGATTCGCCCAGAGCCAGGGAGCTGCTTCATACTATCGATTTCCGAGCCTTTCAACGAAGAGCAGGAATTCGAGTTCGAGCGAGTCGTCAACTGGCTTGACCATTTCGGATTGCCAATGTATCACGTGCACTGTTCAGGCCACATAATGCCCGGTGAGGTCAAGTCAATCATCGATAGGATCAAGCCCAAGATGATGTATCCGATGCACACTGAACACCCTGAGTTGTACGTGAAGTTCGTGTCGGACACAGTTAGGGCAACAGTGCCTCAGAAGAACGTCGCCTACCCGATAGGCTCAACCTCAGCTAGAACTTCTCAAACTCAATCCTGAGCGTCATATCGCGCAATTGCTTTGCGAGCTTCTTCACAACATCTGGGTCAACGGGCATCCGTCTCGGCTGCCGACCCATGAGTATTACTTTGGTTTCGGTTGTGCCGTCAGGAATCCAGATCGTGTTCAAGGTCAAGATCGACATTGGGCTGAAGAGGTCCTCCAAGAACTGCCGGTCGTCTCCGCCGGAGCCAAGGATCTTCACTCTCTTTCCGAGAGAGTCGGATATCGCATGAACGGTCTTTGCCCCTCCCGAGAGCATCGTCTTCATGTCTCGCCTGTTGACCAGAATCGCTAGGTTGTCGTCTGCTTCAACAGCCCTATGGTATGTTACATCTTGTAGCGCTGGATTGTCTTTCTCTAGATCAGAAAGGAGTCTAATGATTCTCAGGTCAAGATTTGTTATCTGACCTTTCTCAATCTTCTCTTGACATTTGCGGCATAGTATGCCGCTCTTGATGCAGAACGCATCCAGGATTGTCTTGACCATTCGTCTTCATCGTTTCTTTGCCCTTAGTTGTCGCTTCAACGTTCAACTCAATGGAGCAGAACGTCTCATCAAGTGACTACAATTCTGTAACGCTAATTAAGTTTGCTAGCTCCACGGCATCGAACAACCCCTGTGCGCAATCGAAATCCTTGGCCGATCCCGGAAGGCGTTATATCAGCCGAACCGAGACAATAGGACACTTTCACACGGTAGAGTTGCCGAGGCTAGTGTCGATGAAGATCTTCGAATATGAAGCAAAGAGGATCGCCTCACAACTTGGTCTGCCGGTCCCCCGCGGGTCCGTTGTGTTCAATGCTCAAGGAGCAAGAGAGGTAGCTCAGCAACTTGCGTGTCCAGTGGTCGTGAAGGCGCAGGTCCTCGTTGCCGGCAGAGGCAAAGCGGGCGGCATCAAGCCCGCTGACACTCCAGATGATGCAGAGAAAGCCGCTTCCTCAATCTTGGGATCAAAGATCAAAGGCGAAGCAGTGACCAAGCTTCTTGTCGAAGAGAAACTCGATGTCGCACGGGAACTCTACCTCGGTTTAGTTGTTGATCGTTCGGCTCGACGTTATGTTCTGCTGTTTTCTCAGGTTGGTGGGGTGGACATTGAGGAGGTCGCTCAACGGAGCCCAGAGAAGATAGTCAAACATCCTCTGGAGCCGGGCAGAGGGCTCGAAGGATTTGAGGCTCGAGAGCTAGCGCAGGCTCTCGGATACAGGGGAGCCCAACTCACGGACCTTAGTGCCCTCATGACGAGGTTCTGCGCGATGGCGATTGAGTATGACACCGAGCTGGCGGAGTCGAATCCGCTAGTCGAGACCAAGAAGGGCGGCTTCGTCGCCGCTGATTTACGCTTCATTGTAGACGACAACGCGCTGTTCAGACACAAGGCCTTGCTTGAGCAGACGGTAGATGTCCAGCATGAGCTGTCACCGCTTGAAGTCAAAGCACGCGAGAAAGGGTTTGCATATGTTGAGCTCGACGGTGACATCGGAATAGTGGGCAATGGCGCGGGGCTGGTCATGGCAACCTTGGACATGATACAGGATCACGGTGGCAGACCCGCGAACTTCTGCGATGTCGGCGGAGGAGCAACCGCGGAAAGGGTCGCACAGGCCCTTGAGATTGTGCTGAGTAACACGAAAGTGAAGGCGCTCTTTCTAAACATCATGGGCGGAATCACCCGATGCGACGAGGTCGCAGAGGGCTTGCTCGAGGTCCGAAAGAGAATGGGACTGACAAAGCCGATAGTGATCAGGCTCGTGGGAACCAACGAGGAAGAAGGACGAAGGATTCTCCAGGAAGCTGGGATACCCTCGCTCGAGACGATGGAGGATGCGGCTTCAAGAGTGGTTCAGGCAGTCAAAGGAGGAACCTAGCTTGGCGGTGCTTGTGAGTTCAAACACGAAAGCGATCGTGCAAAACATTACTGGCTCACAAGGGACTTTTCATACTCGGCTAATGCTGGCGTACGGAACCAAGATCGTCGGAGGAGTAACGCCAGGAAAGGGCGGGACACAGGTCGAGGGTGTTCCTGTGTTTGACACGATCGCTGAAGCTGTATCAAAGACGGACGCGAACGCGTCGATAATCTTCGTTCCCGCTCCGTTTGCTCGTGATGCTGTGCTTGAGGCTGTCTCTCATGAGCTGAATCCGATCGTGGTGATTACTGAGGGCATTCCGATCAGGGATTCGATTGACATGATGGCTCGGGCCAAGGAGAGAGGATGCGTCATAATCGGCCCGAACACGCCAGGAATAATCACGCCGGGCGAGTGCAAGCTTGGCATCATGCCTGCGCATGTGTTCAAGAAGGGAGAAGTTGGACTCGCTTCACGCAGTGGAACGCTCACTTACGAGATCGCATCGAGTCTCAGTAGAGCCGGTCTCGGTCAGTCCACATGCCTCGGCCTCGGCGGAGACCCGATTGTTGGCTTGAGCTTCGTCGATGTCTTGGAGATGTTCAGGAATGATCCCCAAACGAAATCAGTGGCGCTGGTTGGGGAAATCGGTGGCAACGCAGAGGAACTGGCAGCTCAGTACGTCAAAGAGACGAAGTATCCGAAACTCGTAGCCGCATATGTCGCGGGTAGATCAGCCCCGCCAGGAAGACGTATGGGTCATGCGGGAGCAATAATAATGGGCAGAACCGGCACTGCGGAGTCAAAGCTTGAGGCTCTCAAGGCAGCCGGCGTGAAGGTTGCCCTCAAGCCCGGAGAAATCGCGAGGCTACTGGAAAAGAAGTAAAGGTGAAGGAGATGACACTGGACCGTCTAGGTGACTGGAGAAGGACACATTATTCGAATCAGATCTCTCCCGATCTTGATGGTCAAGATGTCACATTGTTCGGTTGGGTCGAAGACATCCGCGACCTAGGAAACCTCACATTTCTCACCCTACGTGACAAGGAGGGAATCGTTCAGATTACGATCGTCAAGAAGAACTCTCCCCCAGCTGTTGTTGAGAGACTCGGTTCCTTAGGAAAGCAGTACGCGATAGGGGTTAGAGGGAAGGCGAAGGCGAAGAAGGAGGCGCCTCGTGGAGTCGAAGTCATCCCTACCGACATGAGGATTCTAGCTGATGTTGTGTATCCTCTTCCTTTGGATCCGACAGGGCGGGTTCCTGCAGACATTGATGTGCGACTGGACGCTCGCGTAATGGACCTGAGGAGGGGCACGTCACGAGCGATCTTTGCAGTACGTCATGAGATCCTTCGCGCGACGAGAGAGTTCCTGATCGCCGAAGGTTTCACAGAGATACAGACACCAAGGCTGATCGGCTCAGCAACGGAGGGTGGATCAGCCCTTTTCTCGTTGGACTATTTCGGTCAGACGGCATACTTGGCTCAGAGTCCCCAACTGTACAAGGAACAGTTGACAAGCGTCTTCGAGAGAGTCTTCGAGATCGGGCCATTCTTCAGAGCTGAAGAATCACGAACGAGACGACACGTAAGCGAATTCACGTCGCTTGACATTGAATGTGCCTTCATGAACCAGAAAGGCGTCGTCGAGATCTGTGAACGCCTCATTCACGAAGTGTACAAGTCACTTGTCAACCGTTGCTCGCGAGGGCTTGAGACATTGAATGTGAGACTGGAGGTGCCTCCGCTCCCGTTCAAACGTCTCACTTACAGTGATGTCATCGACTCGCTCTCGAAGGAGGGAGTCGAAGTCAAGTGGGGAGAAGACATCCCTACGGCGGCGGAGAAGAAGCTGGGCGAGCTGTACAGAGGGTTCTACTTTGTGACCGACTGGCCTTCAGCGATCAAACCGTTCTACATCTCGCCGAGAGAGGATGACCCGAAGTATTCCGACTCGTTTGACTTGATGTATGGCGCGCTTGAGCTTGCATCAGGCGGAACCAGAGTCCACGAGTACGATGTGCTTGTCAATAGGCTGAAGGGGCAAGGGCTGAACGCCGAAGGTTTCAAGGACCATCTGGCCGTGTTCAAACAGGGGCTTGCGCCACACGCGGGCTGGGCTGTCGGCCTCGACCGACTCGTGATGCTTGTGACAGGCGCCGAGAACATCAGAGAATGCATCTTCTACCCAAGAGACCGAGACAGACTACGCCCGTGATGGCAACCTGAAACTGCAACCTGCAGTCACTGTCGTCAATTGCATGACGCGCTTACGAGAAGGGTGTATTATCCGCCAGAAATCCATCGCCGAGGCATGCCCGCGTAAGTCGGAAAGCGTATATGTATGACATAGGTTATGGCGCGCGAGCCTCCGGCAATGGTCACCAAAGAAGACATCGTGAAGGCCCTCATGGGCGTCAAGGATCCCGAAATCGGCGCCAGCATAGTAGACTTGGGGATGGTTAGGTCTACAGAAATCCAAGGTGACATCGTTCGTTTGGATATTGCGCTGACCGTGCCCAACTGCCCCCATTCCAGTACGATTAGAGACAATGTGATCACGGCGGTCTCTGCTTTTCCGGGCGTAAACAGAGTTGGAGTCCAGCTCTCAGGAATGACCGATGAGGAAAGAGAAAACGTGGTCCGAATGCTCAAGAATCGTCCAGCTGCTGAGCAAAGTGAGGTTCAGCAGACGTGGCATTCGAGTGGCCACGGGATCGACAGACTGCCCAAGGGAAAGATCCGTCAAGTAATAGCGGTCGCCTCCGGCAAAGGAGGAGTGGGAAAGTCCCTCGTGACCGCGCTGCTGGCAGTTGAATTCCATAGGCAGGGTTTCTCTGTTGGGATCCTCGACGCGGACCTCACGGGATCCAGCATAGCGAAAGTGTTTGGAGTGAAAGCCCGCCCGGCGCCTTCTCAGTCAGGAATTGCGCCCTCGGTCAGCCGGACCGGCATCAAATTGGTATCAATGAATCTGCTCATGGATCGTGACGACGCTGCTCTGATCTGGCGTGGTCCCATGATCAACAGTGCGATACGCCAACTCTACTCGGACCTTGATTGGGGAGAGCTTGACTATCTCTTGGTAGATTTGCCGCCTGGCACATCCGACGCTCCTCTCACAGTCTTCCAGTCACTCCCAATCGATGGGGTCGTGATCGTCTCCTCTCCACAGGAACTGGCTCTGACGATCGTTGCTAAGGCGATCAACATGGCTGGAATCATGAGAGTTCCCATCCTCGGTCTTGTGGAGAACATGAGCTACTTGGATTGCCCACACTGCGGAAAGAGAATCGAGCTATTCGGAAGATCAAAAGGCCGGAAAGCTTCCGATCTCGCCAAGATAGAGTTCTTGGGCTCAATCCCTGTGGATCCACGTGTGTCAGCGCTCTGTGATGAGGGTAAGATTGAGGAGTACACGAGTCAGGAATCTACGTCGATCACTCAGAGAGTGATTGATAAGACGCGACAGGTGAATGTGCCCGAACCGGTAAGGCATACTGGAAACCATGCAGAGAATGAAGAGCGGAGGTGACTTGTTTGGTCACCATGGAAGATATCATGAAAGCGTTGAAGGAATGTTATGATCCTGAGATCCCAGTAAACGTCTGGGACCTAGGCCTAATCTACGATGTCGCCGTCGACGACGACAAAGTGCACGTGAAGATGACACTTACAGCCCCGGGCTGTCCAATGCATTCATTCATCTCGCGAGAAGTCAAAGAGAAACTACAGACTGTCAGCGGAGTAAAGGAAGCAACAGTCGAAGTGGTCTGGGATCCACCTTGGAGTCCAGACAAGATGAGCCCGGAAGCCAAAGCCCAACTCGGGATGCAATAGAATCCGGCCTAGCGTCTCTCAACAGCACTGTCTGAGAATACGGCTTGTAGTCCGTGAGACTACTTGGCTCCGAGTTCTCTCTTCTTCCAGCGCAGATTGTGGCCCCTGCACTTTCGGCAGCCGGAGGCTCCTTTTGCGTTTCTTGCTCCGCAGTCGCGGCACACCTTGTAGTGTAGCCTGTGCTCCTGTGCGAGTTGTTTCTTGAATACGTCTGTGATCGGCAATGCTCAAGCTCCTTGAGAGTCCGCGCTTAATGCCAAAGGGGTTCAGATATATCTTGCGTGAAACCGTTCCAAAGCCTACGAACTGACGGTGCGCGCAATGGCCGACAACGCAGAGTTGAGCATTCGCGAGCTTCACGAGAAGATCATGGCCTGCACGCTTTGCCACCTATGCGAGGCTAGGAACAAGGCGGTTCCAGGCGAGGGTCCAGCGAACGCTAGTGTGATGTTCATCGGAGAAGGCCCAGGCAGACAGGAAGATCTTGAGGGCCGTCCGTTCGTGGGCAGAGCGGGCAAGTTCCTAGAGGAATGCCTGCAATCGATTGGTCTGAAGCGGGAAAGCGTATTCATAGCGAACATCGTCAAGTGCCGGCCATCCGAGAAGTCTGGTAGCTGGGTGAGAGACAGGAAGCCCACGAAGGAAGAGATCGAGGCATGTTCCCCATACTTGGACAGGCAACTCGAACTCGTCAAGCCAGAGATCGTCTGCACACTAGGCGATACAGCGAGTTCTCAGATCTTCAAACGATACAACATGGAAGAAGACACGATCGGACACATCCATGGGAGGTTGTACTTGGCTGGAGCAATGAAGCTGATACCGCTCTATCATCCGGCCGCGGCGCTGTACGACAACAACCTACGCCAGATAGTGATGATAGATTTCCAGCGCCTACGCCAAGTCCTCTCACAGACCAAACTGACAAGCTTCTAGTGCCCGGCGTGATGTGGGATTCGCAAGAATGATTAGGTGGAGCTGCAAGATCACAACGAGTCCTCCAAAGGACGATGGGCCGGTAGTCCAGCTCGGTTAAGTGACGCTGCCCTCACATCCAAGAAACAATCGGTGAGCACGGCAGAGGTCGAGGGTTCAAATCCCTCCCGGCCCACCAGCTTTTGGGTTCAAAACCCCTATATAATTCGCCCCACCAGTGCGTTTTGGGGGATTTCGGCTGCCTCTTGTGGAAGGACGTGCAAAGTACGTCCACCTACTGGAGAACCACGACGTTGAACGATGGTACCACAACATCGCCAGAGGGTCCCCCGTCACTGCTGACGTCTACCTCCGAAGACTAGGTAGCTTCTGCGCGGAGAGGAACGTGACTCCAGCGGTTCTTGCTAACACTGCCCCCATAAAACTCGGCAACCTGCTCATGGACTACGTTTCTGCGAAAGAGAAACAATACGCGGGGAGCTACGTCGAGTCAACGGTCAAGGCGGTTAAATCATGGCTCGCCCACAACGGAGTCGAACTCAAACGGAAGATCAAGATCAGAGGAGCCAACGACACTCCAAGCCTGCGAGACGAACGCGTACCAACCAAAGACGAACTGCACCACGTACTCCTATCGGCAAGCAAACAGGCCCGGGTAGCTTCCATTCTCGTCGCCCATGCAGGCCTGCGCTTGGAAAGCATAGGCGACTACAAAGGACAAGACGGCCTAACAATACGCGATTTGCCTGAACTGAAAGTGGACCACAGTGAAGTAACGTTCGCGACTGTTCCCTCGATGGTTGTCGTGAGGCCAAGCCTCAGCAAGGCCAGACACCAGTACTTCACCTTCCTGACAGAGGAAGCATGCGGATATCTCAAAGACTACCTGGAAGAGCGCTCTAGGAACGGTGAGAAATTGGACGCCGACTCGGCCATTGTCCGACCTAAAGTGGCTCAGAAGCCTTTCATTCGATCCATAAACATCGGTGACATGATGCGTTCGGCGATACGAGCAGCTGGTTACCCTTGGCGGCCATACGTACTTCGGTCATACTTCGACACGCAACTCATGCTGGCAGAGTCGAAAGGGCTCGTCCTGCGGGACTACCGCATGTTCTGGATGGGCCACAAAGGCGACATAGAGAACCGCTACACAACCAACAAGCATCGTCTCCCTGACTCCGTGATCGAAGACATGCGTGAGGCCTACAAGCGAAGCCAAGACTACCTACAAACCACAAAGTCGGAGCTAGGAGAAGAGAAGATCAAGCAAGCCTTCAAGAAGCAACTCCTGGCAGTCGCAGGTTTCGACGAGGAAGAAGTTGCAAAGTACGATCTAGCTAGTATGAGCGATGATGAACTCCACAGTTTGGTCAGGCAACGTCTGCTGGGCGTCATGGCGAACAACGGGAACCGCCAACGAGTCATACCTCTAGCCCATGTTGAGAAGTACCTCGGCGAGGGCTGGGAATACGTCACGGCCTTACCCAACGAGCGGGCCGTTGTGAAAATGCCTTTCTAGAATGACTACGGCGGATCCGAGATGCCGAAAAATCATGCCGTTTTGGAATCGTGCCCCCGCTGCGGTGGAACGATAGGGACAAGGCCCACGGCAGACGACGGCGTTCTCGAAGATGTCTGCCTGAACTGTGGAAACGTCATCGAAACGCTCAGGCTCAAAGAACTCCTTGGCCGCCCGCTGTCTAGACAGCCAAGGCGGCAGAAAGAAAGACCGAAAACTATCGAGGGCCTGCTGGACATGGTAGATCCAAATTGGAGATACGTCATCCCCAAGTTCTTCACAAGAGATCCGAACCCTGTCTTGAGTTCGCTTTTCCATAACCCGTTTGTCGGCGTGTGGGATTTCAAAGATCGAACGAAGCCTAGTCAGAAAAGCTTCAAAGGTTATCACGAGTCCTACGAGCTCGATAGGCGTCGAACTGACAAACAGGTTTTCCATTACCACATTCGTAGGCTTATTGAAGGAGCTCTCACTCGCTTCGCCTACTCGACTCGGGGGCATCTCAAACGACGTAAAGGGCTCTTTGCAGCTTGCCTCTACGTGGAAGCCGTCGTCCGACGTTACAGGGACATCAAAGTCTATGGGATTCGAAGGTACTCGGTCATTCCCAAGGCCAAGAAAAAGTGGGCTTTGCGCTTCAAGATCTCCAAAAAAACCATGATGAAGCGAATATTAGAAATAGAGCAAGAAACGCCGGAGATCGGCAAAATGATTGATTTCTTGAGGCGCTTCTGAACGTGCATTTTCCAGGCGCAATACATGTGAAGAACAATGTACGACGCTGTGATATTGATTCGTCTCCAGAGAAAGACAGCAGACATCCTCAGAGAAGTTGCACGCGCTAGGGGCGAACACACGTCAAGCTTCGCTAGACGAGCCATAATGACTGAACTCGCAAAGCTTGGTTTCTTGGACGAGCAGGAAAGCAAGGCACTCGGAATCCACGCTGGCTCTAGCCCAGCGCCAAAGCTGGAGCCAAGGTGATGTCAGGTGCAGTCAGACGATGAAGCAACAGCATTGTCGTCGACCAGGACTAGTTTGTCTAGCGCGAAAGTTGAGTTGAAATGCCTCAAGCGTTTCGTCGTTGAGAACTTGCCCAGAGATTCGCCGCTACGAGTGCTGCTCGAAGAGAAAGATCTGGTCCCCACCACTGAGTTCCTAGCGAAAATGCAGGTGTGGCTCGCGCTCCTGCGTCACGGAGAGAAATGACCGAGGACATGAGAGGGCCGCTCATGCTGGAACCTGAGCCTCGAACGCAAGCAGACTCCGTGAACTTCGGATCGAGTCGACATCCGATACTGATCCCGAAGAGGGTTGTTCGATGGCAAGCCATGCGCACCGTCTGGCCTCTAAGAGGAAAGAGCTTCTCCACGGCTCTATGTGCCAGACATGGCAAGCCTCTCAAGGATTGCGTTGAGTGCGGTTCAGCGTGGCTGGAGTTTCTGGAGGACGAGGGAGTCTTGAAGAAAAATGGGAAGACGCAACGCAAGCAAAGAGCGCAACAAGGTCGCAGCAAGTAAGCTCTTCCGAGAGGCCGATACTGCTCTCGGGCTACGCCGCAAGCACCCTGAGCATACAAGGAGCAGTGAATCGGATAATCCTCAAGACCGAGACGCTTTGGCCTCGGTTTGGGCCTCCATCAAAGCGCGGCCTTTCGAGAGCGAGGCTCAACTCTACGCAGATGTCAGAGCGTTCTTTTGGAAACACATAGACGTAGCCGACGAGCGATATTACTATGTACTGGCCTCAGCCACCCTGCTTTCGTATCGCTGCGAGGATTTCGAGACCACCCCATACCTGTTCGCGCTGGGGCCGCCGAACAGTGGCAAGTCACGCCTGCTGGAATGTCTGCAAGCGCTGTGTCCGAGACCGATATTGACGAGCAGCATCTCGCCTGCGGCGCTCTACCAGGTCATGCACACATGGGATCCGACTTTGCTGATAGATGAGACGGAGCTCTACCGTACGGACAGCGAATCGGGGACTGAGATCCGAGCCATCCTCAACTCGGGATACAGACGCGGCCAATACGTGATTCGAGGAAGCAAGGACGGCAAGAAACCCAAGATGTATGTTGTCTTCGGATTCAAGGCGCTGGCAGGTACTGATCCGCTCTATGAAACGACGATGCAAAGATGCATCCTCATGCACATGGAGAAGGCACGCAGGGACTTGCCGCTCGCGATCGACAAGCAAGAGGCCATGAGGATCCGAGAACAGCTGGAATACTACCGCTTTCACCACGACGGCGGTGAGCTCGATCCAGAGGAGACCCGCAACGAGATAGGCGATGCCAGAGTCGCTGAACTCTTCCTCCCACTCATGACTGTCACGCCAGCAGCAGAAGCGCGTGAACGACTTCTCTCATTGGCCAAGGATATCGTGCAGGATAGGCTGGCGGAGGAACAGAGCGGAGTCGAGGCGGAGATCCTCAAGGCCATACTAGCCTGCGAAGACAAGGTGGAGAATGGAAAGTTATCCACTAGGGACATCACCGAGGCCTACAACCATGACCTCCTTGACAAGGAGCATGTCCGCAGCGACTGGATCGGAAGAAAGCTCCAGAGGCTCGGCTTCAAGAGGACCAGGTTCGGCCACGGCGGAGCCAGAGCCATCATCTGGAATCAACCTCACATACATAGACTCACACGTCGGTATCTGCCTGATCTCACCCCAGATGCGTCAGCAGCGGTACCTGTGGTACCCACCCACGTAGACGATACGCTCAGGCTGAACCAGGGTACCACTGCTGACACACTCCAGGCATACATGAACGAAGAACGCTCAGGCGCACCCCAAGATCCTCAGAACAAGTCAGCGAACACCCTTGGTCAAGAGACGCTTAGTGGCGAAGAGAGAAACCGTATCCTATGGAAACTCCGAGCGATCGGTGGACCGTTCAGCGAGGACTACGTCAGATCAGTAGCGACGAAGATCACCGGTGACCGCTTCAGGGCTGAGGAGTTCCTGAAGCATTTCCGAGCTGACGGGCTGCTAGCCCGGGATCCTGAAGGCTACTGGAGACTGACCAAGTGATGCAACATGAAAACAACATCACCGTCCATACAGATGCAACGTGGCAGGGTTTCGTTAACCCAGGATCCCAAATCTCAACGCAGCTACGCCTCGAGACAGTGTCAGCGGAGTGCCATAACAGCCGCGGTTATGTCCCCAATCCCTCCTCATCCCGTGTCCAACCCTTCGAGTCGAATCTCTTGGATGTGATCATCAAGAATGCCTCGGACGAAAAATAGCCCTGACCTGCTGAAGCAGGTTTCGGCCCTCGACCTTGCTTTACAGAAACATCCCTACCCAAGAATCGCGCAGATGCTAGGCGTTAGTGAACGTTCGATTAAGCGTTGGGTCCAGGCGGAGAGGGCTCGGCGTGAAGCGCTTGTAACACCGTCAGTTCGTGAAGAGGTTCTTCTTCAAGCAGATCAGGCTTTGGCGACGGCTTGGACAAACTATCATAGTCAGAAGAAAGGTACACCCGCTCGAAGTCAAGCGCTCTCCGTGATCTTTGAGGCTCTGAAGTTTCGCGCCGCGCTGCACGGTCTAGGAATTGATTCCGAGGTGAGAAGAGAGATTGATGAACTCAAGGCACAGGCGGAGCTGGCGAGAAGACTTGCAGTCAATAAGATCGCATCTCAAAGAGACGCTGCAGCTCCTCCAACCAGCCTCTCAGATGCCTGACGATCCCGTAGAGTGGACACAGAACTATCGTGTGCTGAAAGGACAACCATTCACCTTCCACGATAGAGAGTACCTTCTATCCATCTACCGGGATACGAGCTCGAGAATCGTAGTCACGAAAGCTAGACAAATGGAAATGACAGAGTGGGCTGTGAATTGGTTGCTTCACAACCTGACTTCGCACCCATACACGACGGCCATCTATACGGCTCCGAGAATGGACCAGGTCTCACGTTTCTCTCAGGATCGGTTCCGACGTGCCATCCTTGACAGTCCCCAGCTGCGCGGGATCATACTCGAGGCCAGGAAACTAGAGCTCGGAGAATCCGCTATCTCTCGAGTGCCCTTCAACAACGGGAGCGTCTGCTACCTCATCAGCGCCTGGGGAGACTTCTCGGCGATCCGCAACATCCCCGCAGACTTCACGGTCGTCGACGAGGGTCAGGACGTTCAGGCAGAAGCCTTACCCGTTATTGAAGAAGCGATGAGTCACAGCAAATTCAATCGAGAGCTCATCATCGGCACCGCGAGCGTAGAGGGCTCGGAGTTTTCCAAGATATGGCGCAACAGCGACATGAAGGAGTGGGATCGTGAAGCCCGGGCTTGGGTTCCTCAGAAGCCTGAGAACCGCTCTTACTCAGGCTATCACATCAGCCAGGAGATGGCTTCATGGCTTCTCCAGCTACCGCCTGAACATCCCAACTCACTCGCATACAAGCGAGCCCACTACTCCGAACGCAGGTTCGTCAACGAAGTCTTGGGCCTCTTCTATCGAGGCTTGGCGAAGCCTCTCATCGACGAGGACATGCTGGCCTGTCGAGACTTCCGGTTCGAACTCATGGGCCATCTCGACGCACCATACGTGAGCTATGCAGGCATTGATTGGGGAGGCGGAGAGCACGCCTTCACAGTCATCTGGATCATGGCACGAGATGATCAGGACCGATGGCGGCTGATCTATCTCCGCAAGTTCGACGAGCACGATCCAATGCGGCAAGTCGAGATCATCTCGAATCTGATCCCGCTCTTCAACGTCAAGCAGGCAGTCGCGGACATCGGATACGGGGCAGTCCAGGTGAGCGAGCTCCAGAAGAAGTTCGGCGCTCGAGTCATGGGCTGCCAGTACGTCCGCAGGCCAGAGCTCTCGCTCGAGAAGAAGGAAAAAGACGAATTCGGCACCAAGATCAGTCAGGGAATCGTGAACGCCGATCGCTCATTCTGGATTGAAACTGCCATCCAAATCATCAAGCGCAAGGACCCAAGCGGAGCCGTGAATCCCCAGCTCGTGATTCCCTGGAAGGATCAGGCTGACGTCGACTGGTCAGTCCCGCACTTCACCTGCATTGAGATGCAAGAGCAGGAAATGGTCGGAGGCAAGAAATATCATCACTACACGCACCCCGAAGGTGAACCAGATGACGCGCTCCACGCTTTCTGTTACGCGCTCATCGCCGACGCGATCGGTAGGATCAGCCCTAGGCTGGAGATCCAGGATCTCTATTGAGCCCATTGTGAGGATCCTAGAAACCGAGGACTATCGATGTATCGAGATGGAAGAGCAGGAAACCATCTCGGGACGCCGCTACCGCCAGTACAAGCATCCTGAAGGTGAACCAGATGACGCACTGCATACCTTCGTCTACGTTTTAATCGCGAATGAGCGTCGCACAACAAGCCGCCTCCCCCAGCTCCCCAAAGGGTCACTAGGAGGCCGATCAAGAACGGATGAGTTCCTGAAAGACACTGCTCACAATACTCTCGGACAGCAGGGGAATGTGCATGCTGCTGTCCATTTCCAGCCTTTTCTTGAGACTCATTTGAGTCTCGTTTCTGCTCAATATCCAGAGCTCTGTTGCAATGCCGCACGACGCGTTCATCTCCGCTAAACAAGTCTCAAGTACATCGAGCTTCCATCCTGAAACGTAGTCAGGAACTACCACTGTAGCAAGCGCCTGTTTGTGTACGGCAGTCGAGTGAGCGGCACATGCTTTCACTAATCTCTGCATCTCGCAAGGCCCGGTGTCTCTTGGATCTAAGGAAAGAGCGCGATATGCGGTTTGACAATGAGGATCCGGGGCAAAGTGATAGATTATGTGTTCACTTTTGAGATGCCGAAGCAGGAACATTCTTGACTTGACCTCCAAGAAGATGCAGTGTTGCCTGCCAACAGCAACCACGTCAGGAAAGACTGATCTTCCATCGCCTGTCGGATAGGACTTCTCGGACCTAGAGCTTGCGGTGGAGATTATCCACCCGTCTTGTTCAAGAGCTCTGGAGAGAATCTCCACGAGAACGTCACTGCTGTCCCAGAAGATTGGCTTGCGTCGCCCAAAGCTCATATCTGCCTCATCTCGCACAATTCTGTCGGAACGAGACTTGATTACTACACAGATGCTCCTTGAATTCCTTGATGGTCGTAGGCAATACGCTAGAGTATTGCCAAGCAAGGACTTGGTGGTCAGCAGTAACGAGGAAGGAGTAAGGATTTGGGATCACAAAGACGTCAAGGGTTTCTTTGTCAACAAGGCTATGACTTGGAAACCAAGTGCAGAGAATGCAGTGTTCATTCCATGCGCATGGGCGAAACCGTACTTGATCTCCAGCAGCCATCGACAAGGCTACCTGCAAGCTTTGCAACCATTCCTAGATAGGATAGATCTCTTCGTGGTAAGTGAACCGATGACGATCGTCCCATACTGCTACAGTGATGAATACCCGATCGCTTACTACGATTTCAACCCGTACAACTTCGATTCAGATTCAGCCCGCGCAATTTTCATGGACAGAGTTGGAACGTGGATACAGAAATACCATCCCCGCTACAAGAAAAGAATACTGATCCTAACATGGCAGTATCGGGAGAAGTTCCTCCAGACGCTTTCACGCGTACAGATCCCCCACACGGAGTACTTGATCGTGAGTTTTCAGGGCTCCCCCGAAAATGGCCAAAATCCCACAGCTATCAGAGATCAAGTCCAGAGCCTTCTCACATCTGGGTGACGGTATCCTTCCAGATGCGCAACGGTAGCAAGTACTCGAGAATACAAGTCGATCCGGTCACGCGGAGCTGAAAGCTGCTTAAACTGATGAAGGGACAATCACGCTATTCCATGCAGCCAAATGCTGAGACGCTACTGAGATCCTGTGGGAACGAGCTGAAACCGTGGCGGAAAATTCTGGGCGATCGAGCCAAGAGACGCGCTCCTACAATTCTAGGAATGGCACTTTCGCTTTATGGTCTTCCAAGGGACAGCTTTCAGTTCGTTAAGGATGCGTGGAAGAGATGGAGCTAGCCACAGTATTCGCCAAAGACTCGGACCATGTTATTCCCTCACGAATGAAGATGGGGGAGTTTCCTGACTTGGTCGAAGATCGATTTGCCCATTCGCAGAAGCGATGCAGGCACTGGGAAGGTAGTCAGCCTCACTAGAGCGGATCGGCCTTGGTGAAGTTTTGCCGACGGTGCGGCACATGATTCTGTTAACTTACGTAGGTGGCTTGCCCCGTTTTCATCACCTGTTAACTAGTGGGGGGCTTTGCTCACTTGGTGAGGTGCGTCGGTCGGTGCCGAGGGCATTTCTCACCCATTAGGTGCTGCCCTCCACATTTGGGACATCTTACTGACTTGAGCTTCTTGAGTTGCCTCGTCAAGTGGGGCTTCCACCTTTCTGCTCGGTGGGGCAAGCCTCATCTCTCAGGTGAATCTTTCCGCATTTGGGGCACTCTTCCTGTTTTGTTTCTTTGGTTTGGAATGGCAAATACAAGCCCTCTTACTTCGAAACAGGACATGCCTCGTCTTTCATGTGATATTTCTTACATTTCTCGCATTTCTCTGCCTTTGCTGCTTTGAAATCTCCCAAGTATGTGCTCCCCTCTGGTTAACACATGCCTTTAGTTCGCGATAAAGCAGTTTCTAGGAGGTGTGTTTGGGTATGTTGGAATGGATGAGGAAGTTCGTGGGTAGGAAGATGTGCAAGGACAGTCATGTTCTTCGACAACTCGCGACAACATGCTTCGTGCTTGCAGGTTTCTCATTTACTTCTCTGACTCTCTTCATTTCTTTCTATCGTTGGCAGTTGGAGCTAGCGGCAGACACGATTTCATGGTTACTCATGTGTGCGATCTTCTTCCTGCTGTCAGGAGAGATTGCTAGAGATGCGAACAAAGTTTGGGAGTACATTGTTGCGGAGATCACCTACCTGTTTTCAACGGCGATTTTGTTGGGTGTGTTCCTAGGCTTTGTGGTAACACTGCCACAGATTCATCCCGCAGCTATCATCATTATGCTGCTAGGTATCTCCTTCTTCCTCCTGAAAGTGGCATATGACATCGTCGTTGTATATCGGACCAACTAATCTTCTCGTTGTCGGCTCGCGTTTCGTATGAGCGTGAGCCACTTGTTCTCGCCTTCAGTTCCACACACCCCCCTCGTTACCCCAGCTTGATCTTCTGAAGTCTTGCAATTTCTTGGTAGATTCTCCCTCGATGGCCCGCATCAAAAAGGATGAAGTCGTTTCTTCCATGCTTCTTGCACTCTGAGCACTTGTTGAACTCAACCCAGTTTTCTCGTCTGCATTCCTCGCAGATAGCGAAAATAACCCTGTAGTCGCCGATGCGATAGTCTCTCTTGCCTTTCAAAGGAATCCTGAGAAGGTCTGACGCATATGGATCGGTAGCGATCTCGGCTACGGCTTTGTCCACTCTTTGCTGTACGAGACGGTCGAGTTGCGACATAGACTTGCTGAAACGTTCGGTCGCGTACGGCCTATACTGAAGGGCCAACGCGAACCATCTACGCAAGAGGCTTGTAGGGTTTAATCCGGCCTTGCTGGGCATCATTCATTGCTTGTTGGAGCGACTCGCGGGAACTCTTGTCGAGGAGTATCTCCAAGGTCTGGACCCAAGAATCGTCCATGCGGAAGAGCTTTGAGGCTTTAGACTTCTCCAACGGCTCAAGCACCGTCTCACCGGGCTTGATATTGTCTATCAACTGTCCTGTAGTGGGCGAGGGAGTACCATATACAGCATCTTCCATCGTTCTGCCAGTGTCAAGTGCGTGAGCATCTGACACACTCTCGATGAGCTTCATCATCTCTTTGTTCGACTCAACGAGTTCTCTCGCGTCATCTAGGACCCTACGACCATCCGCTGTCGCTTCAATAAGAGCCTCGGCCTCAGTCACCAGCCCATTCCTAACGAGCCACTCAAGTCCCCATTGCGCTTCAGGACTCCATGGGCCGTGCTTCCAACGGTAGAACACATAATTCAGTCCCACCCATCCAGATTTCGTCATCCGTTTCTCTGCTTCGAAGAGCAGCTTCTGCAGTTTCACACGGCCAGTCAGATACCCACGCCGACTGGCGCGTTCTATGGCGTAGAGTAACAAGAAGAGATTGACGAGAGAATCGGCGCCTGAAGAAACTTTCACCAAAGCAGCGCCCTCGTGCTAGGCTACAGATCATCTAAACCCATATCGGCAAAATGGTCTTATAAGATGTAGCCTGTCCTCGGGCTTCGAACTCCTCGCGGGAGGCGCGATTTTGGTCCCAGCAGGTGATGGTAGGACCTAAGGGGTTAACGGGCTAGGTCCTAAATGCTTGAGTCCCGTCTGCTCAGGTACCGAGTATTCCGACAGGCTATTGAATTTGTGGTGGATCGGGCGGGATTCGATCCCTTCGCGTTGTTGATGCTTTGATCTGGGCCTTCAGGTCGAGAAACGGAACGCTGAGTCGCTTCCTCGAGTAGGGGTTCATCATCTACATGCAGGGTCAAGACACACTAGAGACAATCAGCTTGCTACGGACCGAACGGGCAAAGACAAGAGAGGTTGAAGGGGAAGCGAATGGAAGCGTCTGATCCTACAGTCTGTACTCATGTCAGCAAGTTCCTCAGTTCTGTGAGCACCGCCGTGACCTCTTTTCCTTTCTCGGTAAGTGAGTAGTTCGACGTAATTGGCTTGGATGCGACGACCCTTCGTCTTAGCAAGCCCTCGTCGAGCAGATCGTTGAGGTTTGACGACAGGGTTCCGCGGCTGCCAATGAGACGCTCAAGGTCTGCGTGTCTAACTTCCTGCTTCGGATAGACGAACAGCAGTATCTGTACGGACGGAGAGTCAATAAGAGCGGATATCTTCACGTTGGGACACGCAAAGGACCAGAGCCAAGGACTCCGAAGAAACCCTAGCACGCCCCCACGAGCTTCGCTCGATTGGCCGAGCCTATTATATCCGCAACAATGGCATAGAATCGTGCATGAGTTACTGGCTCGTTCAGCACGACATCGAGGCCTACTGGGATCGTCCAAATGCGATAGGGTCTCCCAAAACTCGCGCTCTCCGTGACCGCAACTTTAGGCAGATCCGAAAGGGCGACAAGCTGCTCTACTACGCCAAGCAGAAGAAGGCACTCGGGCTCTTTCAGGTATCGTCAGACCATTGGTCTGAGTTGAGAAACTGGAGCAAGAGGCGCACTGGAGTCCACATGGCGTACGAAATCAAACCAATCTTGGCCGCAATCTCCGAGGTAGATCTCGCCGACTTCGGCATAACGACAACCAGAGGAAGAACGGTGATTCGCCTCACAGCGGAGCAGTACCGAAAGATCGCCGAACACATAATCGGCATGAAAGACCCGGAGAACCATGAAGGCACAGTTGCCCTATTCGCAAAGCTCCACAAGGCCTGCGGATTTCCCAAGCTAGTGAAGGTAGGAGAAGCATACCCGGACATCCTTGCCATCGACGAGAATGGGCGCGAAATCAGGATTGAACTCGAGTTCGAGAGTGCGAGCTTCGAAAGAGAGCATGCGGGTCAAGCCGAGAAATGCGACCTCGTGGTTTGCTGGCGCGATACCTGGGGACGCGCCGCGACGAAACCTGTGCTCGAACTTGCAGGGATCCTCTACTGAGGGACACACAGCATCACGACACATTGCTAGACGTGCCCGGCCAACTCCGCAAGCACGCCCCTCCGTGATTGATCTAGCCCATCTCCGTGGCTTGATTCACGCTGGCTCCTGAAACCAAGGGTTTTTCGGTGTCTTCCTGCTCTTTGAAAACGGACTAGATGCCAAAGGTGAAGCAAGAGAGTTGCGGCCGCAAACCATGAACATTCAGCCAGAATACGGTTACGTAGATCCGTGCATGCGAATAGAAATGCTGTTGGATGCCGAAGAAGATCATGCGCTCGGCAGTCTTCTTGCACTAGTTTCTGCTTCACATGAGGAAACTGGTTCTTCCCGGGTTCTAATCGGACCGGGTTTCCTGGATCCGAGCAGGCCTCAGACGTTTTTCTGCGGGAGAGAAAGGCATGTTCACTTCTTGATTTTCCTATCGCGCAAAGCTGTGAGAGACATGGACCAGTTGAGGTTCCGAAACAAACAGCATGATATCTTCGTTGTTGTCGATGTGAAAGGGACAAAGATCATGCTGAAGCCTGATCAGAGGCGAGACACGGACCAAAGTATGATGGTTGTTCTGAAAAGCACTGGGACACCTCTAGAGCAACAGTTCACCTTCACGCAAAAACACAGAATCCCTTCGAGCGACTGGATCAATAGGTTCTTGCCTGCTTTCGGATATGGAAGGTCCCTTCTTGTGGAGCTGCCCGTCAGCATCGATGAACTCAAAGAGACTGTAAGAAGAATCGAGTCTCAGGCTCTTGGGAAGAGACTTGTAGAGGCAGCAAATGCCTTGGAGCGATCCGAGCAGCTGCAAAGAAACGGCGAATGGAGAAGCTCTGTGTGGGCGACGAGAGAGGCGCTTGAATCACTCCAGAGAGGTGGTCTAGAAAGCGGCGTTTCAACTCAGACGGCCATAAAGGACACGATGACAAGTACTGGGTCGCCCGACGCGGCTGCGGCCGCGGTGACTTCGATGATTGACCAACTTCATTCATTCGCCAGCTCGGCCCATCTCGTGACCAAAGGAGGAAAGGACCTGAAGATCGGTATTTTCGAAAAGGAAGACTCTCAGATGATCTTCGGATCAACAGCCCTTCTGATCAGCCTCATAGCAAAGAAACTGATTAGGCCAGCAAGCGTCTAGTGACTATTCGGGTTCTCATTCCGCTGTCGATGAAGGCCATGCATCGTTACTTTGGTAGCTTCAACTGGAGAGAGTGGACCAGATCACCATAACACCACAGATAGACCCGCCAAGCTTGTCCCTAGCGTATTCGTACTCTTCGCTTAGATAACTCTGTGATGCCAAATGCCCGAGCATTTCAACTAGAACAAGACGCATCTCGAAATGCTCCGTGACGAGGCTGACACAGAACGAAAACGTCGTTGGCGGTCAGGCACCTTGCGCGGGTGGAGGTGTGTGTGGCTGAGGATGACAAGGCAAGATTCTACGTTGTAGACGGGAGTTTCCCAAGACTCGTCAGAAAGTGTTGGCAATTCATGCCTGATTGGTTCAAAGAGGTACTGCCCACGTCCTTTGTGCCTGCGTAGGTCGCCAGCCCAGACCAAATGTTTGAATGATGAGCGGCCGAATCTCCGACTTAGACTTCTTGTTTTGCCCCCCGCTGAGGAAGACCTGAGTCGCGTACAGCATGATGGACATGACACCAACGCCCTAGACCCTCAGCGGAGGCGTGGATCCAGCGTGGAGAAAATGAACAGAGCTAGTTGGGCTGCAAACGCCGTTATCGCAATTGAATATTCTGACATTCGGTGGGGCGACCAAGCTTAATCCTAGAGCGAGGCTGAACCCTGAGTGGGATGAGAACTTCACACTACATCGCGGACTGCTGTGAGAAGTGCTATGGTGCGCGATTCTGCTGGCGCGAGTTTTTCCTTCCGAAAGTGGAAAAGCCTTCAGAAGAAGAGGTCGAGCACTAGCTTTTCTTGAGGCTACCTGGCTGTGTCACCTGCCATCAGTGCGCAGAGCACGCGGTTACTATGTCCTCTTCAAGAACACGTCTTGCGAAGGGATGCTGATTCGACGTTGCTAGATGCTGCTTTGCCCATGCGAGAGTTCGTCCTTTAAACCGTGGTCTCAGGGACAAGGCTTGAGCAAGCAATCGAGAAAGATACAACACATCTTCGTTTCTCTTAGGGGATTCCATAGCAAGTTCCAGCGAAGAAAGTAAATGGTTCAGCTGGGCATCAGCTGTCACATCGTCCGAAAACGCCAGATCACAAGTCGCCTTCGCCACGATATCAGAGACGCCAGCAACAGTCTCTGCAGCGCCTGACAGCGTACCTTGGAGGTCTGTATTGGCCAGCCGAGAGAAACTCAGACCCGCCAGGAAATCGCCACCGGGAAGCAAGCTTTCTCGCAATGTCCTGTCAATTTCAGATGATACGATTTTGTGAAATGCAGTTTCGTGTTCTAAGTTGCGCTGAAGATTCTGGTAGACATAAAGAAGAAGCGTAAACAGCTTTCTAGTTTGGCCAGCATCGGTGTCGTGAATGTGATGAGCAGCAATCATGCCGCCAAGCCGCTCGAAGAGCCTGCTTAGGTGATATTGCTCATTGCCACGGCCCAGCAACCTGAGCAGTTTTAGACACGTGATAAGATACAGCAGGTACATGCCGGAGCTGTTATCTTGAGTTATCTTCCTGTCTAAGAAAGCGTCAGAAATCCGTTCCAGAAGCCTGTCGACTGTCTCCCTATACTCTCTTTCTCGATGAGTGACTTGCATTTTAGATGCTTGCTGATCTTGCTCACGGCTCCCCAACGCTTGGCCTTCAGGTTGTTCTCTCGCTTTTCTCGTTACGATGATTTGCCGAACCAAATCAATTAGATCCTCAGAGCTTGAGAAGCCTGTCTGTCTTCCAGGAGCAGGGCCGTAGACTCTAGCTGCGGGTTCTCGTGGCGTCCTGGAGTCCTGCGTCCAGCCTGAGAAGATTACTTCCACGAATTGCAGGAACTCGGAAATATCCCTGGAACCTGCAACCATGCTAGATAGCTCTACAGGGTTGGTCCTAGCGAGTCTGGCAATTTGTCTCTGTCTGTCAGATGGTAGATAAACTCTGGCTGCATTGGAAACTGCCTTTCCGTCCCGCATGATTGAGACGGAGTCTATGGCCTTCTTCGCGACCAATTCTGTTTCAATGTGCTGAGAGGAGTCTCCAATACCAACCGGAATCTCATCTGCGGAACCATCCGTATACTGAACGATGATAGTTGCTTCAAGATCCTTGCACGAATATACATCGAGCACCAGTCGAGATGTCGGATCGAGATTCGCGTTCAGAACTGTAACGGGCTTTTCCGGTGCTGATTGCCTTGAGGTCGTTGGAGCACGCATAGAACTTTTGATCTGAGCGGCATCGATTCTTTTCAGTGCTAGTCCGCACAGAATATCTTGATTGCACGGAACCAGAATCGCTAGCTCATAATTCCCCGGCCTGGCTGGTTCGGCCAGTGCTGCGGCTGTGAAGTTGGGACTTCCGACAAGCAACAGGCCGCCCTTGCCCGAATCAAACATTATTATCTTCGAATGGAAGAAGCGATGCTCTTGCAAAACTATCTCATGAAACGAGAGCCACGGAAACCTGAGAGTTGTGGGGTCAAGATTGTGGCTGTTCGCTTGTACACAGATATGAACGCTTGAGGCGTTTGAAGCGAGTTTGAGCTTCTCTACGAGGCTCTTGACGTTTGAGAAGAATGGAGCTGCAATGTAGATCCGCTCAGCTTTCACGTTCCGTCTCTGAATCTCTTCGGTCAAGGAATCAAGCATGGGTCTGTCGAGGTTGTGAAGAAGAGCTAGTCCGGACTCGGCTGGGCTTCTTACCTTGACTGCGTACTCGTCAAGCTTCTGTAACCAGTAGCTCTCCTGTGTTGCATACTGTCGCAAGACAGAACGCAAGTAGTCAATCGCATTCCGAACAACGGTCACTTCCTCAGTCTTACAAGTGATTTCCAAGTTGTGCGCTACGCCACTCAACGTTAAGTTATGGCTTCCAATGAATACGACTTGACGAACTTCCGATAGAAACAGGAAGAGCTTGGGGTGAAACAACGATTTCGGAATGGGCACAAGACCATAGTCTCGGCCAGTAGCTTCCGTACTTAGGTTCAAAGTGTCCTGGTAGACGTCCATGTCGACGAGCACAAGAATAGAGGCGGCAGGATTGTTCTGTCGAATGCTGCGTAGTAGGGAGTTCTCGAAGAAAACCGGGTCAAAGGAGAAGGTAGTGAAGACTATGAAATCAAAGCCCTTGAGCTCATGGATGCCTTCCAGCAAGTCTATGGAATTCTGTTGACCCAATCCTTTCCCTCCGCGGTGAGCGAGACCTTTCCATTGTCGTAAGAAACAAGGCCCATGTCGTAAAGGAGTTCGACAACGTTCCACCATTTCGCTTCGCGATATGCCCGAGCGCGATAATCTCTGCCGTAATGGTAGAGGAGCCCCTCCTCTTCTGTGAATAGCCAGGACTTGGTGCCGAACTTGCCGTACTTCATCGAGGCCACGAACTTGTGCCTGTTCGTTACATCTCGAACCAGGAAAGAAACCAATGTCCTAAGGGATAAACCGTCAATCTTTGGGTATAGGGCGTCGGGTCTAACCACAAAAGCTGTTCGAGCTTCAATTGAGGCAATGACTTTCAACTGATCGTCCGAAAACGCCTCGAACCTGTTCTTGAGCAAGATCAGAAGTGCGACTGCACACCCCAGAACTTCCTCCGGACCGTTGGCGACCTGCATTGCCAGGAACACATTGCGTTCGTTCAGCTTTGCGGACAGATCTGATCTACCGCTTGGCAGTTGATGTTTTGATAGCGATTGGGCTTCGTGAACGGTAGTCGACAAGTCGGATACTTGGAACCAATTGCTCAGATACCCGATGAGGGGGGTTTCCTCCAGCTTAGACAGTACGTCTTCGAGCGTCAACCCGAACGGTCTGCTTTGGATTCCAACGAGAAGAATATTGAAAATGTACTCGAAGACCGAGATGAAATACAGATTGTGAACGTAAACCTCCCAGATTGCTCTAAGAGAGTCTAGACTCCCAAAGTTGAGCCGAGTTATGACATTTCTCTCACTTAGAATCTGGCTGAAGTAGATCGCGTCCCGAATTGTCTGATTGAGTTCCCAGAAAGGATCGGCATTCGGCGTTGCATATCCTAGGATCTTCATCACGAGAAGCAGAGTATAGCGCCGGGCGAGTTTTCTGCGCTCGATCTCTTGAGCATCTTGACTTAGCGCGACGGACAACGTGTCCAGTGTATCCCCTCTCAGATAGTCTTCCTCACTGATGCGTGCAGCCACGGAGAAAGAACTGGGAATCTTCAGACTTCCATCAAAGAAGCTCTTCAACAATGACTTATCCTCGGCGATGGTTCCATCCGCTCTCATCGCCGTGAATCCGAAGAACACTGAGCGCCAGAGATCTATTTCCTCTTTAGGGATCTGTTCCGCGCAGAAGCAGCATCGGTACAGTTTCGCAAGATCGGCCCTCTTGACGGACTCTTGGAAGAAAACGTCAGCATCAGCATTGTGGATGAAGGCATTTGCAATGTCGATGCCGACAGGCGAGAAAACGACCTCCGAAGCGTCGTCTTTGCGCCATAAGATGTGGAGGCTTGCCAACGGACCGGTATAGTAGAAGTTGCCATATCCGACCTTGTTGTTCCTTCCAAATCTAACGAAATCTGTGAGACGGAGCGTTCTGTTGCTGGCCAGGAAGTCAGTCGCATCTTGCCTGTTGCGTATTCCGCCTGGAGGCTCAGGATCGTTTCGATGGTGGAGGGCTGCTGCGAGCGAAAGGATTTTTTCTGCGCTAAGAACCTGGGAACGGCCCTCCGCCCAGTGGTCGTATCTTTCCTGGATTTCACGCCAAATCCAAGTTAGAAACGAATAATACCTTAGGCGCTGGGTCTGAGTTGTTATGCCTGATAGGTAATCATCCTCTAGATACTTGAGTACGTAGAGACCCAGAGGATCCTGAATGCGACGGCTGAGGTCTACCTTTCTCGTCCAAGCAACTTCGTAGCTCGCAGTAGTCATTACATCAAGTTCGTTTAGTATCAGCCAGACTTCAAATAGTTTATGTGGCCTAGGCTGCTCGAAGAATCGGTCCAGCCGAACGTCTGTCGCGCATTCGTGAGATCTTCACTCAGCTTCTGGTGCTCTCTTTCTCATCTACTCACAGCGAGAACTACAGGAATATTCGGAAAGTTGGATTGAATTGCTTCCGAGTACAGCTGCTCAATTGGATCTTTGGTGTCCTTGGGAAAGGATTTCACTTTGACCTGGTCGTGGCGGGGCAGTCACAGTCGCGGATGAAACAAGTCTTGTGGTGACCATTTCCCAAGCCCCCCAAACCCCCTCCAAAGTGGGTTGATCTCTCTCCATTCCAGCGACCCAGGCGCGTCGCAACTACCCACTTCCCAACCGGCACGCCACCTAGAAGATGCTGTTCGCTGAGGCTGCGATGCGCCGTTGATGTTGCATTCTAGGCTCTTAGCCTCTAGGGCTTCTCACAAGGAAAATGCGTGCAATCTGAGCAATCGCCGAGGTCTCCCACTTGGCGAGAGAGCAGTAGCCCTCGCGTATGCTCACGTCCAAGCCTGCATTTCCGTGCATTTTACTGGTGAGGCATTGGAAGGAGTTGGAACCTCCAAAAGCGCGTCCGGATAAGGCGTTGTCTCCCTCGAAGCTCGCAAAGAAGATGCTTTGCCCAGCGTACTATCCTGCCCCGTTCAACGAGGGAGAGCGCCTCAAGTTCCTCGGCAAACATGCTATGGCGGCACTCAGGGTGATAACTCGCTACACAGGAATGGGGTACGTTCTCATTTCAGTAGAACGAGCAGGGAACGGGTGGCGCATCGACCTTCTGTTTCTCAGAATCGTTCCCTCGCCAAGGATTCGGCTAGTCGAGGTCAAAAGCTCTAGAGCAATCAGGCTGGTGCACAAAATCCAAGCAGCCCTGTATCACCCAGTCTCAGGAGCCGACGAGGTCGCTGTATCAAATGGCGAAAGAGACGAACTCTTGAGTTTAGATTTCATTCAGCAGACCCTAGTTCAGGCAGAGACTACACGACAATTCCTCACTAGTGATCCAGCGCTAGCCGCGAGAACCTACACGCCGCATCCTGACGCGTGCTACACGTGTGGAAATGCGAGCTGTCCTTTTCTCCGAGACCTCGCAGCCTTTCCACCGAAGAAAGAGGACGGGGCAGCATGACGACTCTGGACGACTATTTCCGTCCAGAACATCCCGCAAGCAAGAACAATGACATTCGCATTCACATTGCTGTGAATGTCGCATCGGAGAGTAGAAGACACTCCCATGGCTTCAAGTTGGATGCCCTGGAAAAAGTGCTCCGAGAATTGCAGGCACACGGAAGACACGCTTCTGTCGACTCAATCTGCTACGACTTACTACTGCTCGACATCGTTGAGTCTAGGGAGGAACTCGCAAATCTCCTGAGACTTGCAGAGCGCAAAGGGCGAATCCAACAACGTCCTTACAGCACTTGGACAGCTGAAGCTTGGTTCGCAGGCGAAAAGAGAGAATCTGACGACAGCTGAATAAGCTGCCATTTTCATTGTAGGAGGTGAACGTTCTTGGTGAAACACCAGGAGACCGTTAACGCCGTTAACAAGATACTTGACGAATACAGTTTCCCGCTAACCCTTCGGCAGATCTACTATCGTTTGGTGGCAAAGAATGCAATCCCGAATAAGCGATCTGCCTACAACGGACTGTCAAAGATTCTAGTCAAGGCGCGAGAAAACGGAGAGGTGGACGACACACGTATCGAGGATCGTTCTCGCGGAGTGTTGGAGGCACCCAAAGGCTATGACTCGCCTGAAGAATTCATCGAAAGCATGAAACGGTTTTTCAAAGCGTCACCCCCCGCGCTATATCATGCAAACCTATGGGGCGGTCAGGACACCTTTGTCGAAGTCTGGATTGAGAAGGACGCGCTAAGCCGCGTAATACAACAAATCGCCGAGCCTCTGCGAGTCACGGTAGCCCCAAGCCGAGGCTATTCGAGCTACACTTTCATCAAACGTGATGCCGTGGATAACCGATTTGACGAAATCGATCCCAAGAAGCCTATCATAATCCTTGACTTCCGAGACCACGATCCCAGCGGCATTCAGATGACTGAAGACCTGCAAACCAGGTTCACGACGTATGGGAAGGGGCGCTCGATAGAAGTGAAGCGCATTGCGCTCACCATCGACCAAGTTAGACAACACGATTTGCCTCCTAACCCAACCAAGATAGCAGATACGCGAAGCGGGAAGTACCGCACCCGGTTCGGTGACAAATGCTGGGAACTGGATGCAATCGAGCCTGGAGAGCTTCAGAAGATTGTGCGGGACGCGATTGAAGGATGCATAGACAAGCGAAAGTGGAACCAAAGCCTAGAAAGAGAAGGACAGGAAAGACAGGAACTCATCGAACGGTTCAAGAAGGTAAGAATCACGGTTTGAGTTGCCTGTTTTGGTGGCTAGCCTCCTACGCTCAACTTGTGGTACATTGCCCTAGTCATGTATTGCCCAGCCATTGTGAGCCCTTTGTCGAGTCTTAGAGGTGTCCTGTACTTCTTCGCGTCTTTCAGGACGAGGACGAGCATTCTTCGCGATTTTCGATTGTTCGCATATTCCTCAAGTTCTGGTCGTGTCAAGAACAAGTCATCGCCGAATCTTGCAAGCGCTTCGTCGACTGTGCCAGTGCCCACTTCAACAATTCTTGCCTCACCCACAACTTCCTTGTTGCCTTTGGACTTGTAGAAGAACAACTTAGAACCGCATTGGATCTTGTCGGAAAAATCACGCCTGCCAACGAATTTCACGAACACACTCTTCCCACCCTCGAAAAACCGTTCGAGATGATTTGGGAGTATCGGGAAGACTATTCCCTCCACGTCATCCCGACTTCTATCCTGTACCATATGCGGTGCACCTGACCCACAGAAGGGGGCACTCTGTTCTCAGGAATCCGACTGCAAAAGTTCGTCCAGTCTATGCGCTTTTCCACGAGACAACAGAATTGTCTTTGCAAGCTTGTCTATTTGCACCACTTGATCCTCTAACTCTCCCTTCATGACCTGCCTAATCTTCCCAATGTTGTCGTATTTCTCCGCCAGCGGAGGAAGCAATTCCTTGACTTTGAGTGCACAGGACTTCGCCAGCTCACTCACTTGTTTGTGGGCTTTGTTCTTTGGCTTGTATCTGGGGATTGGAAGCTCAAGCACTTTCTTGTGGATATCGCGTTCGCCGAAGTCACCTCTCGACTGCATCGGTTTGATAAGCCTGTCAATGATTGGGGCGTTGAGGAGACCAACCAAATAGTACGCCTCGTCCTCATCATCAGTATCCCAGCAGTATGTCTTGTGGTCAGCAATCAGCCCATTGGACTCTACTGACGTTCCATTCACCGTGACCTCGCATTGCTCGTTTATCACAACGCATGCCACTAGATAGGTTCCAGAAGTATTGTACAGGACTTTCAACTTCGTTCTCGAACTTTGATTGGTAATCCCTCGTGAGTAGTCGAGTCGTTGGTAGATCGTGAGCTTCTCTGCCTTTTCGCCTCGCTTCTTCTTCCAAACACCTTCAGCCTTGGAAAGCCATTCTGCCAAGCCGCTGAAACCTTTCAGTTTGGCCTCGCGAGAATCCACGATCCTGTATCTTCCCGCCGTTTCCACGTTCGCTTGAATGGGCAGAACGACAAGAGGCAATTGAAGATGTCCGAATGGTACAAGCTCCGACCCAGTAGCTGTCTGAAAGAGAAACTCACCTTCAACCTGTCCTTTCATTTCAACGTCCCGATACTGGACCTTGGCGAGTTTGATTGCCCGTTGAGATGTCTTGATGGTGGGCATACGGGGGTTGATGCCCACCCGAGTAGAGACGACCACCTCAATGAACCATAGCTGTCTTGGAACAATTGTCGCTCCCTGTCGGAAGTTGTCATAGTAGTCGCTTTTCTGACCCGCATTGACCAGGTCCAGTACTTCGGCAAACTCCTCGGTATCTAGGAAAGTCCTATCTCCAATCGAGAACACGCGGAGTCTGCAAGGTTTGATGCTGAGAGCCTCCCTTGCTAGGCGGAGCCTTACGTTCTTATGAGGCAACGTCCCTACAATGACTTCAGCTTCAAAGGTCGGCAACTACTATTTCTCCTTGGTCGCGATTACGACGCACGCAGGTACTCTGAATAATGGTCGGACGCCTTCCAAATCCAGAATCTTGTCGATCTTAAGAGGCGGCGTGAACTTCAGTCTACGGAAATTGTCGTGCTGATCGGCAGTGAAGATGCTTCTAGGCAATACAAAAGCGATTCTGCCACCTTTCTTAAGGTAGAGACTCGCACATCGGACAAAGAATAGGGTGCCCAGTTCCATGTGAGTTATGAGCTCTGATTCAGACTTGCCAAGAAGCTGGTGCTCGTTCAGCAAAGCTTTCTTGAGGAATTGCTGGTAGTCTGTGCTCTCGACATATCGGTAAGATAGCCACGGGGGATTGCCGATGAGAAAATCCGCTTTTCGGTCTCTGAGATACAGCGGTTTGTACTTGTTCTTGAGTATGAACGCCCAAATCGTGTCTTTCCTTTCTCTGATGAGTTTTGCCATGTCCTGAGCCAATCTCAGGACTACTCTTGTGAGCGCTTTTCCTTGCCTTGATAGGAGCAATTTGTGGAGCGCTTCCCCCCGTCTAGTCAACTCGTTGAAAATAGTCTCCTCCTCAGGTTTTTCGCCATCTATGATCTGTTTTGCGTTTTGTTTTGCCACCTCGACTGCTGCGTCCATTAGGGCGGGCTCTTTAGCCATGACCGCTGGGACATTGAGTCTTGTGCCCTCAGCATCAACGCTCAAGCACGTCACTCCGTCCAAATCTGCTTGGTTTTCCTCGGGCAAACGAACTGAGTCAGCCATATAGACGGGTAATCTTATCGCTCCTGCTCGCAGATTGAGCAGTTCAGTTCCGATTGCGAGCAAGTAGGTTGTGCGCGCCATCAGCACAGCCAGAGGGTGAACATCAATTCCTGAAACTGCTCCAATGATGTGTTCAAGAAGGGCATTTCCAGATATCTTGTTTGAAAGGGCATCCTTCTTAGCACGAATAGCAGCTGCCAAAAATGTTCCTGAGCCGCAGGCTGGATCTAGAACGCTCCCCTCTATGTCGTCGGGAAGAGTCTTCGAGACCACGTATTCTGCAAGCCAGTCTGGGGTATAGTATTCTCCGAGATCGTGGCGCTCCTTTGAGTCTACAAGACCCTGGTACAATCCCTTGAGTATGTCCTCATCTATCTTCGTCAAGTCATAAGAGGAAATCCTTCCGAGCAAATTCTGTGTTGCTTTGATACCATCGGGGGTTCGCGCGACCCAGCTGAAGAAGTCCTCTTCAACAAAGTTCTGTATTCCCCAGTCTCGGCTGAATATGCCGCCCTCAAGAATCCTTGTCACTTCGTCCTCAGAGATTGGCAAAGCCCCGCCTGACATTGTCGCGTAAGCCATCAGTTTTGCGAGTGTTGCCAAGTAAGCGTGTCTGAGGAACAGTTCTTCGGACTCAACTTTGGTACCGTAAACAATGCGAAGATAGGATGCCCATTGCTCATAGAGGGTTCTTTCTTTCGTCTCTTCCCAAGCCTTCTCAATAAGCGGCAAGGTGTCATTGTATGCCGATTTCCCCAAGCCGAACTCGTCCGAAATTCCCTCGGCTGTCGCAGGCTTGAGGGTGCGATAGAGCATATAGCGGTCAAGCCAGAGGAAGACTTGACCTGGGCTGGCTTTGTTTAGGGCAAGCCGATCTATGATGTCTAACGAGACTGCGTCCGGCGAAACCTCTTCTCCAATAGGTACTGAGGTTCTTGGTCTGTGGACAATAGAGCCAATCCCGTCTGTCGCAACGGTAACGTATGCAACTCTGTTCTTCCCTTGCTTCGACCATATGATTGCTATGTATCTTCTCAGCTCGGCTTCGGCTTCCTCGCGAGCGGTCTTGGTTAGTTCTACCTTGAACTCGACAATCACATTGCTTAGGAAAGCGTCGGGCTTGCCCTTCACAACGAGCGTCTTCGACTTGAATTTCATGTATCTCTCAAGGTCGGGGTAGAGCCGCTCCAAGTAATTCATGTCTATTTGGCTGAACACGTCACGTACAAACTCAAGATAGAGAAGCGCTTTTCCTGCCTCGGAATTCTGCCTCTGGACATCATTTAGGTACCGCTTGAGACGCTGCTCGAAGTTTGGGGGTGCAGATTGCGTCACTACAAGACACTCCGCTAAGTGTGCCTATGGACTGCGCAGTCCACGCTTTTCAGACTGACGGAAGAAGCATTTACTCTTGATGGTCAGCAATCACACACCAAGGCAGAAGGTTTCATCCCTCGTCATGCTATGGGTTCTGAGCTGTTACAGTGGCCGGCATGTCATGTTCTGGGTGCAGCCATTTGACAGTCGGCTATCAACGAAGCGGTGTTCGACGATGACCGTCTCTTGTTGTAGTATTGCAGAATTGCGTGGTTCCCCTGTTGAGATAGCCCCCTGTCTGTCGGGAAGTTTCAGAAACGGCTGCTTTGACGGTTCGACATCATTGGATGCCCTTCAGGAGTCGGGGAGCGTTCTTCCACACGAATGCTAGTGCGCCAGTGGAAAATGACGGATATTGGACGGCTAGGGGTAAGACAAAGTGAAAGTTCTCCCGCTAGGTCTTTCGTTTTCTCTTGGTCAATTCTTCGAGTTCTCTCCTCAGACTCTCGCACGTCTTCCAGATGTAGATCCAGTGCTCATTAATATCGACAAGGCGAAATCGATAGTACTTCTTTCCGCCATGCCCAATGATGTCGTATTTCTCCAACGCGTTGGTCACTGCCATGCGTTCGACATGCCCCAAGTAGTGGCCGAAACGTTCAACAATATTGCGAGCCTCTGTGAACTCCCGCTCCTCGAGGACATATTCTCTCGGAGGGTCAATGCGTCGAACCTCGTTTCTCCAGTTGTCTGCAAATTGTGCTCTTCGAAGAATCTCGTAGAGCGGAGAGTACACGTTGTCTAGCATCTTCTCTACCACGTCCTTTCTACGATTTCTCTGCGCTTCTCTTACCGTGACATAAGCGAAGAACGCAACAACAACACCCGCACCCGCTGTAATCCAATCAGTCACTGGCAAGCCAAGGAATACCGCGCCACTTGCCTGTTGAAGAACTGTTGTAGTGACAGTGGAATTGGTCAGGACTTGCCCAATCACCCAGAACCACTAAGCATAACTCGGCTGACTGTGCTTTTATGATGTGTCATTCTAGCGGAAAGCTAGGAGCGTTTAGCAGACTAGACCCAAATGAAACTGAGTGAAAGTATGCAACAGCCGCAACAATAATCAACACAATTGCCCCAAAGGTTCCTTCGCGCTTTTTCGAGCCCTGTTACTCGTCTGCCTCACACTGTTAGACAGGCGATGCTACTAAGGAACTATCGAAACAAGCTGAACAAGTACCCGGCGGTAGCTCCTGATACAAGAAGAACTCTCGAAGATGAGGAGTTGGCGGACTCCGTCCACTACTGCGTAGTCCCATCAACATACGAAGTGTGCAAAGACGAAAGACGGGACCTCCACGCGCCAGACTGTCCTGATTCTGATGGTTTTGAACCCTAATGGGTCTAGACCCCTGCGGATTTGAACTGGAAAAGGGACTCTGACAGAGTTTGGCGGGTCCGGTACGAAGTGAGCCGCGAATCGATATCACGCCCGCCAGTCATGCTGAGCTCTTGAACCTAATTTCGGAAAGCTCCCGTGCGTCATCTGGCTCCAACCCAACCTTCACTCGCAGCAGTTCATCCCCGATCAAGTTGGGGACCTCGCCGGTCACATTCCAGCAGTACCACGGAGCCTCATGTTTGTCAACCACCCTGACCTTGGAGTCTGGTTCGAGTTTCAGACCAGCGGGACCGTACCCTTCTAGTCGAAATAGCTCATTGGCCTGCCTGACGAGCCCTTCGGGACTGAGTACTTCGCTAGGCTGTCCCGGTCTAAAGAAATCTCCAAGCAAGAGTTGACCGGGTTTGGCGGAGGCGACCAGGCGAGCAGCTCCATTTGTTGCAGCGCCGACGGCATTTGACGGAACGGCATGTGGACTGACTTCCACCTCTGGATCATATAGCATGAAGGCAGAATCAATTACAAAGGCTGATTTCAGGCGCATCTGGAACCCCTTTTGCCTCATCGCTTCAGTCTGAGCCATCATGCAGACAAGCACCACAAACACCGCTACATCGGCGTGTCCACCAATTGTGTTGTGCCAAACGTAGAAGCCGTCCCCCGTAGACGCACGACCGAAATCTGTAGCGAGTCGCAACTGTCCGCAGAATTTCCCAGCTCTTCTGATTGAGGAACCGAGAACGTTTTGAAGGCTGTACAACTGAGAGAGTTGATCTGCGTGGCTCAGCCGCGAGAAATGACAGATATCCACAAGAGCAAAGCCTTTTTGTCGAAAGAACGGCGCTCCGAAAATACTCACGACTCGGCCAATTTCAGCCAGAAGTTCCGCATTGAGACCAGGAATGTTTGTCTCATGAAGCACAAATACGTGGGGATTATCCTGAGCCGCTCGCCTCAGTGCCAGAGTTGGGACATAGTGGCCTAGATCGTACTCTTGGCCTGTAGCGTCCTTCAAAACGTCGAACGCAAGCGCAAGGTCAGGTATGTTGGTGGTTAGCAGCAAGAGATTGTTGCCATCTAGTGAGTAAGCGACGATCGGAAAGAGACCATATGACGTTGAATTGTCAAAGAAAACCTCCAGTTTCTTCAGAACTTCATCTTTCACCTGCGGAGGTCTCCTTTACGAACTGACTTGCTTGCTCTAGAAGTGTGCGATTTCGCGTTTTATCTTTTTGTGTCCTGAGTTAGAGATCCTGCCGGAAAGCCAGATCTGCCATCTATATGGAAGCCTGATCGACGCTTGATGCGAGATCCTCTGAGATTAAGATGAACCTTGTACGCCCTTTTGCGTGCCCACTTCAACCACATCGAGTCAAGAGTCGTGCTGAGGCCCTTTCTGCTTCCTTGACTCAGGGATGACCTCAAATCCAAACCACTCGGGCGATTCGGGCAGTAAACAGCCGAAGGAAGAGCGAGTGCAAGTATGGTGACGGGATTTGAAGTTGCTCGGTATCTGCCCCTAGTTAGGGTCGAGTCCCACCGGGTTCGGACCTCGGCACAGTGAATGCTAACCCCTTGTGCCCCTCTTGAGGGGGGGGGCAAGATGAACTCCAGCGTTTTTCTGATGTGTGGAGATGGGGTTTTGAACCCTGTTGGGTCTGGAAACCTCCCGCCCCATCAACCCCTTGGCTTCAGAACTACTGTGTCTTCAGAGACTGGAGTTAGGCTCACAGTTTACCTTGATATTCTTCCTTGATGGTGTGTCGCGGCCGACTTAGCAGGTAGCTCCAGGGATCAAGCACGTCGAGGTCATTAGGCATGACAAGTTCACCGTCAAAAACATGCTTTGCATCCTCTGAGAACACGTTCCCGATATCCTTCCTACCAAATCTTGTTGGATGCAAGTGAACCAGAACAAGAACCTTGGCATTGGCTCTTTTCGCGACCTCTGCGGCCTCCCTTGCGGTGCTATGGCGAGCCTGAAGTGCCCACTTCGCAGCCTTGTGTTCGAAAGATGCGTCATGGATCAGGATATCGGCGTTTCTAGCAAGTTTTACTGTGTTTTCGCAGGGGCGTGTATCGACGGCATATGCAATTTTCAAATCCACATCAGTGAATTCGAGAGAGTATCCTAGTGTAAAGAACTTGGTGGCGTCGTTCTCGCCTTCCCAGTGCGATAGTGGCGCAGAACGGACAGTAATGTTGGCGCTACTTTCCTGGCGACCTCGCATCAGCTCCTTCAGACTCACCTTGTCAAAGTCAGATGTCTTGAGCTTGTGCAGACGAACGTCGAACAACTTTCGATGGTAGCACTCGCCGGGGTAGAGGCCTTCGATTGAGAGTTCATGTAGTCGTTCTAGGACGCTGTCTTCTGGGAGGAATACGAGCAACTCTCTCTTCCTTCCTCGAACTATGTTGCCCCATGTGAGAAACGGAAGACCTAGGGAATGGCCTGCGTGGCGATGCGAGATGAAAACGGCGTCAATATCAAGCGGATCCATGCCCACAAGTGCTAGTTGCTTAAGCACCGAAGGGGAGCAGTCAAGTAGTAGGTTTGCCCCACCCTTGATTAGAACACATACGGGCTCACGCTCGGGCGTTGCGTAATCTGATCCCGTCCCCAGGAAAACAATCTCCAACCACGTCCCCTCTACTGCAAATCGCTAACTAGACACCAAGGGAAGCAGAGTTAGAAAGGCCTATCTATTCGCGGATCGAATATCCTCTTGAGAATTGCCATCTGCTGTTCTCGGGGTATAGTGCTCATCTTCTTGAAGGCTTCCACTAGCTCCATTGGAGGATCCGTTTCATCGATCATCTTGTACACGCTCTCCGGCGGGTGCCAGTTAGTGCCCAACCTCTCTGCAATCGGTTCCAATGTGGAGAAGTGCACTTCGACCCATTTCTTGAACAGATCCCTTCTCGACAACTGTCGGACATAGTTCGTCCCGGCTGTCACGACCGGTAGGAAGTCGTTGTAGAGCTGCTCCAGTTTCTCGATGTTGTCCATGGGCTTGCCATCAAACCCACCCATCCTAGCACATAGGCCGACAAGGCGGGAAGGAAGAGATTCTGTGGAACGGCACCTGTTGAAGAAATCGAAGTATATGTCCACGTCTTCGTAGATCTCCATTGTTGTTATCTTGTCGCACGGAAGGCTTCGCGTGAAATTCCAGAATTCATTTTTCAGATCGTAGTACTCTCGCACAACAAGCTTTCTGCGTTTCGTCAGTGCATACGGTCCGTGGAATTCGTGTCCAATCGCATGGTGCGCGAAATACAGCAGTTCGCAGAGGTTGAACAACAGAGCATTGATTCTGCCCATACACTTTCTCACGCGCGCCTGTTCATATTGTGATAGAGATGCCAAGTTCATCATGGGAGCTCCTTTGGTCATATTGTTGACTTTGTCCTGTGCCCAGATGATGTTGCGATTTCCCTGACAGAAAATGTCCGCTCTCAAATGACCGATGTATCTGAGGAGTCTCGTTGCTAGACCTATGCCGTCGTCCTTGGTGTATGCGCCTTGTTGGACGCCGAGACGTATTCCCTCAAAGTTGTAGGTCAGATTGGCGATTCTCGAAGGGTTCTTGAATAGTCTTGCTGCTTCGCCGTCAGACAAGCCTTTTCGCGTCAACTCGGCCAACTGCTCGTGAACAGACTTGAGAAATGGAATGTAGAGATAGAAGCATCCTTCGCTCGGATGGAATTTGGGCATTGGGTATACGGAGAATCCTGGTTCTTCACTTACGCCAAGCAAGGTGGTCGCTATTGTGTTCGTGAATGCATCCAGCAGCTCATCCGTAGACAATACCTGCACCTCCATCTACGGTCACTTGTTGTCCATCGTGTAGCATACGTGTTGCTTGCTTGGTTCCCGTGACGCAAGGTATGCCCATCTCCCTTGCGATGATTGCAGCATGGCTCATGACTCCGCCCTCATCTGTAACAATGGCAGAGGCCTTCATGATTGCAGCTGTCAGAAGCGGAGAAGTGAAGGGACTAACTAGCACATCTCCTTCTTGCATCTTCTCTTCTGATCCCGGCATGATCTCTTTAATGACTTTGACCTTACCTAATGCCTTACCTGAGCTCGCAGGGATGCCTCGTAATAACACACTAGCCGCACTTCTCTCCAACGTCGTATCCCTTATGTGTCATTATATGCGACAATAAATGCTCTGCTGTAGCATCGCCAAGCGAGTTGTCTTGCCGAATGCGTGATCAACTGCCTTTGGGTCGACATCATGTGGCAATTTGAGATAGCTGCCTGTGGCCTAACGAGTAGCAGCTGAAAGGAATGGCACCTACGTGGGCTTTGTGATCTGCTTCAACACAGGATTATCTTCTATGAACTTGTTGAAGAACAAACCAAGCTCCAGCGCCTTCTCCTGTGCAGGATCGAGGATCTCTCTCTTGAATCTATATCCCTTCGAATCGCTTCCGCAGCGGATCTGGAACTTCTTCTGAGCTTCTTGGGCTAGCTCTGCTTGGTTGGCTCCCTTGGGCCTATAGAATCCCCTATCGATGGCGAGTTCGAGCACCTTGCTTTCCTTACGTTCTTTGTCTAGAAACGCGGCAGGTGAGAATCTCGGATTGAAAAAGGACAAGAACGGAAGAACCTGCAGATACAGAGGGAATTTGTGTTCAGGGTAGGCGAGACTGTGGAACTCGTGGTGGTATATAGTGTAGCCACTGCTCTTGAGTTCTTCGAAGCAAGCTGCGGCCTTGTCAGCATCTGGGAATATCAGAAGGAAATGCTCGTGTCCTTCATGGGCAACTACCGGAAACATGACTCTGCCGTTGTGAGTCTCTATGTGGTCGTACGTGGATCCCGGATACAGTGCGTCAAAACAAAAGAATGTCCTATGCTCATCGTTGTGGATGCGCCTTGATTTCAGAATGAGCTTCTGCCCATTCACTTCAGTCCTGAGAAAATCATTGAACACCCTCTCCCTCGCATCTTCGATGCCCGTCAGCTGGGCATATGTCCTGTGCACCATTACTTCTCTCTCTTCATATTTGATCGAGTGGCCGGGTGCAGACGCCAACTCGAAGAACACCACACCGTTTCGTACACTTTGTGTGGGGCAAGGATGCGTAAGCTTCACGTAGAGACAACACGGCTCGTCTGCGGGGAGATCCTTCGTGTCGGACATTTCCTACGATTTCTCCCAACACAAATAGACAGACTATACCGGCGAGTTTTCTTTTAAGCCTTTGCTGCTCACTGCCGCATGACTTCGCATACTCCTAGAAAGAAGCTAGGGGAGAACACTCTGCAGAAACTACTACTGCGAAGAAGAAACTCCTACAAACAACCCACCAAAGATACGTTGAGGAGTATTTGATATTCCGGAACGATATCGACGGAGAAAGTACTCGAACAGTCACAAGACTACGAGGGCGATTCGTGCAAAGAGGATCCGCGTTCTTTCTACACATTGAAGTATAATGAAGGGACTTGTGAGACGACGAAGGGAATCCGCGAGAAGAATATACAAGACCCTACCTATTAGTGAGAATATAGAACAAGAATACGATTGAAAATGTCGGATGAGTCGTGGCTTGAGGGCGTGGTCTATGGCCTCTTGCTGTTGCTATCGTTCGGGTCATTCGAGATGGCATTGGTCTCATCAGACATTTCGGTGTCGAATGCATGGCTGCATCTTGGACTGGGGACCTCTGTCCTCGCCTTAGTGGTAGAAGTACACTGGATCATCCGTTCTGTCAGATCACCGAGTGCTTCAGAGGACCTCCAGGCAAGATTAGACTTCATCGCGACAGAGATGGCCAGTCTTCGCAATCAAATGGCGACACTGCAGAGCGATTACTCAACCGTATCAAAGGCGCTGTCCATTGTAGCGACGACTTCTCTCATCAATCATTTGCCATCTTCAGATCAGAGTATGCCTAGAGGGAACTATGTCGTCATGGTATTCTTGGCCTTGAGACCAACGGACACCTTCTGATTGTCCTAAGAGATTCGTTGTGTCAATTCCTCGAAAAGGGACAGAAGCCTCAGTCGACATTGAGCAAGCAGGTCTGGGAGCTCTTTCTTTGCCCATGATTGAAACCAAGTCGCATCGACATTGGATTCTCGTGCGGCTCTAGTACCTGACTCTGCAATTGTTGAGGCCAGTCTATTGAGAGACCCGTCGAGCTCTTTCCCATAAACCTCTATCTTGCGCTTGTGGTACTCGTATCTGTGCTTATGGTACTCGTACCGATCCCTCATCGTCTGACGGTCATTGGAAGACCCACTGGCCACAAAGAATCACGAATGATAGTCGGGTTGAGGAGGCGTAAAAGGTTACAGTCTACACTACTCTATCGCCATCAGTAGAGGTTCCAGATTTTCGGTCTGAAGTCCGCCCAAGGCTTCATACTCCCGGTACGGAGTCTTCCTCTTACCAATCATGTCCAAGTCGGTGACTTGGCCAGCAGGGCAAGACGCAATTGGTTGCAAAGCTGGAAGAAGTCCTTGGCCATGTTAGGTGGTGGCGATGTCCATTGGCGAAGCGTGAACTGGACCCGCCCAATAAGTCAGGTGAGTTAAGTTCCGAACCCGAATGAGGCGTGATAAATAGGTGGTTTTGAACCCTGATGGGTCTAGACCCCTCCCGACTGGAAGGATTGTCGCCTATTGGGGTAAGCTACTTGATGTGACTGTCCGATCGACTCAATTTGAAAAGCGAGGGTTAAGATAGCCCAAGAGAAGTGTAGGTTTCAATACCAAAAGGGACTACGATCGTGCCCAAGACCTATGATGTATTCATAAGCCATTCATCGGAAGATAAGGCGATAGCGGAGAAGATCGCACAGCATCTGAGCTTCAGAGGTCTTCAAGTCTGGTATGACGATTGGGAAATACTCGTCGGCCATGACATTGTGGACAAAGTGTACGGCGGCATTAGGGATTCCAGATTCTTGTTGGTGCTTCTGTCGGAAAAATCAGTAAGATCGAAGTGGGTTCAGCAGGAGATTAATGTCGCAAGGATCCGCGAGATTGAATCAGGTGCGACCGTTGTGCTTCCAGCTGTTATAGAGCCTAATGCTAAGTCCCAGATTCCAGAATCGCTCAGAACGAAACGCTACGCCGACATATCCGCCAACTTCCAATCAGCAATGCGGGAGATTGAGAAAGCGGTTTCCGTTACCAAACTCACTCCGGTCAGCGTCACTCCACCTGTCTATCGAACTACTTCGGCATATGAGACTGCCCTTGCGGAAACTGTCACGAGGCCCACAAATGGTACGACGTTTAGGCTCCAGAGCATCGCTCTCGTTCCGATAGGTCAAGTGCAAAGTGAATCAATCGCGGTTCTCCAAAAGCGATTGCCAGCCAAGTTCAAAGGGGCTTCTTGTCAGGTATTGGGAGTGGAAATCGACGCGGAGAAATCGCGGGACGCTCGCTCCAGTCAGTATCATGCAACAAAGATCTTGGCCGATCTTGAGAAAGATGCAAAGCGTCTCCAAGCCGATAGACTACTTGGCGTGACGGACCTAGACCTGTATGAGCCGGGTATGAACTTTGTTTTCGGGAACGCGCTGTTTCCAGGAAGGGCTGCGATAATCTCCACGTGCAGATTGAAAGACACCACGAGCTATGGTGGGGCTGAACTCCTTCCTGTTAGAGTTGTCAAGGAAAGTGTGCATGAGTTGGGCCACACGCTGAGTCTTGCGCACTGCAAGGACCCGTCGTGTGTGATGTACTTCTCGAGCAGTCTGAGGGACACGGATCGCAAAGGTGAAGACTACTGCAGGAGTTGCTCAAGACAGCTCGGAGGACAAGACGCATGACCTCCCCCCATATACATCGGCACATTTGAGGACGAACTAGGAGCAAAGAATTGGTTTGGAGGCGATCAAGATGCCAGTAGTTGACATCGTTGGCTTGCTCATGAGAGAATTGGCCGTGTGCGGCCGTGGATGCGCGGCGCTTGGTGCGGGAGCATGAGGGGCCAAGTCTTAAACTAGGGAGGGACTCCGAACCATGTTTGCGACCGAAGGAAAACCTGAACCACTGGTCCAGCACTTGTCGGAGTCACCTGCCTGCACCGAGAGCGGGTTCTGAACCCTGTTGGGTATGGAAACCTCCCGGCCCACATTATAGAACCTCCAGACCGGGCTATTTCCTGACCTATCTCCGCAAGAGAGTCCGGGTTTCACGTATTCCTTACTTCAGCACTTTCTCATTTCGCTCAAGCGTTTGAACTTTCAACTCCACTTCAAGTTCGTCCCGGCCTAATTATAGATGAAAGTTGTGGCGGGTCCGGTGGGACCCACAACAATTTCGTTGCTAGAAATGGTTTCAGAATCCAGATGCGTTCGAATCTCATAGGATTCGAACTTGTTCCGACGATGTTTGCAGTGGACCAATAGTCTGATGGT
>Ga0315280_10000414_pt1 | contig 79110 bp, 67 predicted proteins | sample YL17G06_40_MG_FD_203697 | JGI IMG/M metagenome (GOLD analysis project Ga0315280, IMG submission 203697) | Sediment microbial communities from Yellowstone Lake, YNP, Wyoming, USA - YL17G06_40 | ecosystem: Environmental > Aquatic > Freshwater > Lake > Sediment | place: USA: Wyoming | collected... | reverse complement strand
GCCGCTTGACGTGCGCTCGCTCGCGTGTTAGTATTCAGAACAGGGAGTCCAGTCGAGTCCCGGGTGTACGCGTCTGGTCTGCCGGCGTGAGGCTGGGCCCGGGCACCAAGGTCAGGAGGCTGCAGAATGGGCTACTTGAGGGGTTCGCACCGATCCGGCTTTACACTCATCGAGCTTCTGGTGGTTATAGCCATAATCGCGATCCTCGCGGCGATACTCTTCCCGGTCTTCGTGTCGGCAAGGGAGAAGGCGAGGCAGACGACTTGCGTGAACAACCTTATGCAGCTCGGGAAGGGATTCCGCGCCTACGCGGACGACTGGAACTCGCGTCTTCCGAGTATGAGGGTCTGCATATATGGATGGGATTGGGCGGGCTGCCAGGGCGTCGGCGCGCCGTGCTTGCTGAGGCAGAGCCGCCTGTTCCGGTACGTCAAGAGCGAGAAGGTCTACCTGTGCCCCAGTGACAGAGGCGTAAAGGCCTTGGGGGTCGCCGGCCTGCCGACTAACTACCCGCTGAGCTACTCCGGGAACACCAAGCTCAACTTCCGCAACTTCGAGAGCATGCAGGGACCTGAAGGCCGTGGTGGCAACACGAGGCTGAGCAAGATCCTCCTGCTTATCCACGAAGGCCGCAACACGATCAACGACGGTGATTTCAACTGGTACACGGCCTCGGACATGCCGTCGAACATCCACTACGACGGCACCACCATCCTCTACTGCGACGGCCACGCGAAGTACATAAGCTATAGGGCTGCCTGCACGGAGTGGGCGGACGCCATATGGGACCCGGACAAGGTGATGTAGCGTCCGACAGTCCTTGACAACTCAGCCCTGCCGTAGGACAATATGTTCGCGTACGGCAGGGCTTTTTCGCCTGCCCGGCCGGCACTGCCGCGGTCGGTCCGCTCCGACCAGCAGGCGGCTTCGCAGAGGAGGATCACCGGACATGGCAACAGGGCTGATAGTCGTCCTCAGCATCGTCTTCCTGGTCGTTCTTTGGGTTGTGGTCACGTTCAACCGGCTGGTTGTGCTCCGTAACAGGATTCAGAATGCCTGGGCGCAGATCGACGTGCAGCTGAGACGGCGGTATGACCTGATCCCGAACCTGGTCGAAACGGTCAAGGGGTACGCGGCTCACGAGAGAGGAGTGTTCGAGGAGGTCACGAAGGCGCGTGCGGCTGTGACAAGCGCTCAGACTGTCGCGGAGCAGGGACAGGCCCAGAACATGATCAGCCAAGCCCTGAAAAGCCTCTTTGCCGTTGCGGAGGCCTACCCGCAGCTGAAGGCCAACGAGAACTTCATGATGCTGCAGGAAGAGCTGTCCGGCACCGAGTCGAAGATCGCCTATGTCCGCCAGTTCTACAATGACTCGGTGATGTCGTTCAACGCACTCATCCAGTCCTTTCCGGCGAATGCCATTGCAAGCACGTTCGGCTTCCAGACTCACGATTACTTCCCAATGGAAGACGTCGCCCGCGAGCCGGTGAAAGTGCAGTTCTAGCGATCCGCCGCCTGAGGGAGATGTAGCGCAGTGCCGGAAGTCGGGGCAAGCGCTGAAGGACCACATACCGATGGCTGAGGAGGCGCTCGACTATCTTCGCGAGGCCGCGGTCTCCTGTATGAAATGCGGGTTCTGCAAGGCGGTCTGTCCCGTACACGTCGGCCCGGAGACCACCTCGCCGCGGGCGCGTGTGCGGCTTGCCCGCGCCTATGCCGATGGGGTTATCGGCCTGTCGGCCCGGCTGAAGTCCGAGGTCGGCAATTGCATCAACTGCAAGGCCTGCAGGGTGGAATGCCCGAGCGGCGTGGCGGTTGACCGGATCGTGCTCGATCTTCGCCGCCGGATCGTGAATGAGGACGGCCTGTCTCGTGTGGCGCGGCTCGTCTACCGCCGGCTGCTCTCCGACCCGAGCCGGCTTGCCGGCTGGGCGCGCGGGCTTGGGTTGATGTCGCGACTGATGGGTCTGGCGAACCCGCGCAGCCCGTTCAGGCTCGCGTTCCCTCTCCTTGGCTTGCCTGCAGACAAGCGCCTTCCGCCGCTTGGCAGCGGCCGGCCTTTCCGCGCTTCCGTCCCGGAGGTGGCCGAGCCGCTTGCCGCGCCGAGGCTCACGGCGGTCTACTTCGTCGGATGTGCGGCTGACCTGCTCTACCCCGAAGTCGCTTGGGCCGTCTGGCGCGTCCTGCGGAGGCTCGGATGCAGGGTGATCGTCCCTCGGGAGATGGTCTGCTGCGGCACACCGGTTCTCAGTGCCGGCGATTCCGAGGGGGCGAGGGCGCTTGCGCTGCGCAACATTGAGATCCTCTCCCAGGTCGAAGCGCACGCGGTCGTCACATCATGCGGCTCCTGCGGCCTCACCATAAGCCGGGAATGGGGGGAGGTCCTCGGCGTAGATGTGCCGGCAGAGCTCGAAAGCCGGGTGGTGGACCTGGCGGCGCTGATCTCGGCCCTGGCCCCGCCGCCGCTCAAGATGCCGTCGGAGATGGTCGCGACTTACCACGACCCTTGCCACCTCCGGCACGGGATGGGCGTATACGAGGAGCCGCGGGCGCTCCTGAAGTCCATCGCCGGCCTGCGGTTCGTCGAGATGGAGGACGCCGAGCGGTGCTGCGGCGGCGGAGGTGCCTTCTGCATTCATCATCCGAAGCTTTCGAGGATGGTGGGAGCACAGAAAGCAAGATCGGTGATGGCGACGGGGGCCGAGGCGGTAGTGACGGGCTGCCCGGCGTGCCTGGTGCAGCTTGACGAATGCCTCCGGCTGGCCGGCTCCAGGGTGCAAGTCCTGCATCTGGCGCAGGTCATCGACCAGGCCTTGAGCACGCACCCCCTCTGACGAGCTGTGTTCCGGACCCCGACCCGCCGCGTTTCCGCTGCTCTCCGAATGTTTACGCATCCTTCCATGCCGGGTAGTTAGCTTTCGCTCCTGCCGCGAAGGCAGCCGAGCTATACTCCTGTGGGTCAAAGGAGAGTTGGCCGATGGAACACAATCGGTTCAGGTCCCACGCGGTTGCCACTATCGCACTTTCGCTGCTGGCGATAGCCGCGGTCATAGGCGGTTGCACGAGCGGATCGCCGGCTGTGGTCAGCACGGCGCCGTCCGCCGGCGCGACGGGTGTCCCGACGAGTCCGCCTGTCGTCACAGTCACGTTCGACCGCCCGATGATCGAGTACTCGGTCGAGCACTCGTTAGGCATAACGCCCTCCGTCGGCACGTCGCCGCCTACTTTGGCCTGGTCGGAGGACGGTCGCGTGGCTGCCGTCACCTTCCCTCAACCTTTCGCGCCGAATACGACCTACACGGTTCAGATCGGGACCTCCGCCAAGGCCAGGAACGACGCCGCGCTGGCAGCGCCGCTTATTCTCAAGTTCACGACCGGAGCCGGGCCTGCCACCGGCGCTGGACCGAGCGAAAGCGGGCAGGCTGAGCTGACGTTCACCAAGGACATCAAGCCGCTTGCCGAGGCTCGCTGCACCCGATGCCACGGCGGCAAGATGAGTGACTACGACAACATCATAGCGAAGAAGTACGTGGCCCCAGGCGACCCGCAGAAAAGCCGGTACTATACGAATGCCGCCGGCATAACCGAGCATCCGGGCGGCAACGTGTGGAAGGAGAAGGCCGACCTCGTCAAGCAGTGGATCAGCGCAGGTGCGCCCAGGTAGGAGAGCCGCCGACCGAGGGGCGGATGTTACTCAGGACCTGAACCCTGGCCTGTGGGCCAAGGAGCCTCCCAGCCTCTCGGCGCGGAGAGGATTATCTCGACCGCTCCGTCGATGCTGAAGCGGTCCATAGTTATGGTCAGATCGTAGGCGAGTGGATCGTGCAAGTCTTTGCCGAACGTCTGCCATACGAAGGCTGCTCGCTCTCGATCCGACCGGCGCATCTGCTCCAGCGCCTCCTCGCGGGTAAGCCCTTCGAAGGTCATCAGGTTCTTCACCCGCACCTCTTCGCTCGCCACGGTACGCACGTTTAGCGCGCCCTTGAGCAGAAAATTCGCTCCACGGCCGAGGATTACGGCGTTGCCGTGTCTGGCAATGGACGCAACTGCGCGGGCGAGCTGCCGCCGGTAGATGAACCCGCCGACGTCAGTCTCACCGGCCACAGAACGGACGAACAGCTCGATCTCGGAAACAGTTCGCTCGTCGAACTGCTCGACTATCCTGCGGCTGACCTCGGCGCTCTCAGCGATGGCATCGACCAATTCCTTGTCCCAAAGGCCCCAGCCGAGTCGTTCGGCCAGTTTCTGAGCAACCAGCCTGCCGCCGCTGCCGAGCTGGCGGGAGATCGTGATGACGGCGCGGGGCTCTGCCTCGGCTTCGCGGCCTCCGGGAACGTGGCGCGCGGCCCGCTGCGCCTCTTGCGAACGCCGTACCTGCCGATCGATGATGTGAAGAATGTCGCGACGCATTGCAAGCTTACCCCTGCCAATAGTCTACCCGCTTGGAGCGGCGTGGACAAGGTCCGGACGCCGTGGCGGCAGGCAAGCAGGCGGCGCCGGCCTACCTCGGCCGCTCTACCATTCGCGCCGGACCGGCGGGGATGTGATCGCGATCCCGGACTATCGGCGCGACGTTCAGCGTCACGAACATCACGAGGTAAGTCGCCGCGTAAACGGCGATCGCTCCACGCATCATCCACTTCACGAAGTTCGGCTTGAAGCGCTTCGACCACTCCGCCACAAAGATCGGCAGAAACAGAAGCGCAAGCTTGACCAGCACAAACGCCCCAACTCCGAACTGCAGGTAGTACGCCATCACGGGGTTGCCTTCGGTGGCCTGTCTCCCTCCCATGAGAAACAGCGTGTATAGAAGGTCGCCCAGCCCGATGACGATCAGTATGAGACTCTCCTTCATGAGAGACATATCTGCAAAGCCTTTCCCAGTCGCGAACCTAAAGCGCCACGCAGCAGGCGTTCCATCCGCCTGCGGCTCGCTCAGCCACATCCGGCATTATCGCTATTCCTAACGTCCGGCATCATGGTTATTCCCGACTGGGGTCGGTTCTTCAACTTTGTACTGCGCGTACGTTGTGGAGCCGCCGCGGTGATCTCGGCAGTTGCGGCAGGGGGAGTCTCAGCAGTGGAGATCAGATGAACAGGAAGGAGACCGTTTGCGGTCAGCGTGTGCGCCCAGGTCCCTCGCGCTAGCTCTCTCTGGCTACGGCGAAACGAGCCGGCTCCTTGCCGGCCGGCACCGGCAGTTCGACGACCGCTTCCTGTCCCTCTTCCAGGCTCAGCGCAGCGATCCGGCCTGCGGCTCCCTGCACGCTGTACCCTCCCGGCGGCAGGCCCGACAGACTGAGGTTCACGACGTGCCCGTCTGGGTTGTCGCTCTCGAGAACGAACCGCAGGGCCGAAAGGTCGTCGTCTATCACGATCGGGCTGGAAGCGGAGAATCGGTCGCTGTCGAGTAGGACGTGCAGCCTACACCCAGCGAGTATCGCGTGGAACCGCTTCCTTACGCCGTCTTTTGGGAGAACCAGGATTCCCTCTTCGGTCTTCTCCCAGGCGCCGCCGAAGCAGAACATGCCGAAGAGCGGGTCATCCGCGAGGATGGTCGCGGCGCCCCGCAAGGCGCCACAATAACCGAGGTCGATCTCGCAAGCGTAGTACCAGGATCCGCGGTGATGGTCCTGCTCCAGCCAGGTCTGTCCATAAGGCGCCGGCTCGAATCCGCCGCCCGCGCCGCCGTCGTTCTCCTTGCCCGGGTACCAGTAGCCGTAGCTGGACTCCGGGGTCCCGGTGTTCATCAACGCCCAGGAGCTGAGATACGACGCATAGCCGAGGCGCAGGTACCTGATCGGATCGTCGGAGTGGTACAGAGCGTAGTCCAGGATGCTCCACCCACCCATCTGCGACATGTAGCTGAGCGTGTATGACGAGCTGCCAGACCCGCGGTAGTCGCTGCCGAGGAGGTAGTATGCCGGCTCCAGCCAGCCGCGGCAGAATATGTTTGCGGCTATCTGCTCTTCGAGGAACCGCACGGCATTGTCATACGGGATGCCGGACTTCTCTTCCTCGCCGGGTTTGTCGGCGTGCTTCAGGGCATAGTTTGCGAAAGCGTGAGTGGATTCGAACCCGGTGGAGTCGAAGGGATACTCAGAGCCGAACAGAGCGGGCTTGTCGCTCACGAAGAACTTGACCTTCCGCTCCCAGTGTTTGCGCAGGCGATAGCCCTGCGTGTCCATGCCTACGGCGAACAGCTCGTTGATGAGGTTTTCGATGACAAGCTCGTTGTAGAGACCGGTTTGGTACGCGGGCCAATCGCCGACTTCGGCAGGGATGGTGAACATGGCGAGCGCGGTGCCGTAAGCTCTCTTCAGGTATTCGTTCCTCTCCAGATAGGTCTTTATGTGCGGATAGCGCTTCGCGATCTTATACATGCTGAGGTAAAGCAGGACTACGTGCGGGTAGTCGTAGATCCTCCAGATGTGGAGCCTGCCCTGGGGGCCGGGATCGTCGCTCTGGCGGTTCGTCTTCCAGTCCGGGATGCCATAGATGGCGTACGGGTACTCCTCATCCGTCGTGCACTGCAGCCCGCCCCAGACGAAGTGCTCGATGTAGTAGTCCAGAGCTTCGACTTGATCCTGATCCGGATACTCTGCGTTCTTAGCCGCAAGGAACGCCGGTTTGCAGAGGCCGGGATCGTCGCATGTGACCTCGTATATCCGCCAGCCCTTGATCCGGTCGTAGTTGTCAGGCCCGAGCAGAACCTTGGTCTCCATGTTCCATTCGGAGATGAGGCCGTTATACCACTGGCTGGGGTCGCGATGCTGGCAGCGCGCGATGAACGCCGCCCTCTTCTTGATGAGAGTCTCGACAGGCTCAGTGCAGAAGAACTCGAGGAACGTATGCCGGCCTTCGCCGTACTTCACGGTTACCAGGTTCTCGCCGAGCTTCGAGAACCTGACCTGGTAGAGATAGGTGTCGCCGCCCTTGCTGCCGAGAAACTCGATCTCCGTGGACGCGGGGAACTCGGCTTCCACCGACCTGATCTTCTGCTTCGTTCTGAGAGCGAACCTGGCGAAGAGATCGCACGGGACCGTCATCCCAGGCACGACGTGAACATCGATCTTGCCCTCGTCGTAGACGATCTGGCGCACTGCGTCGTAATCGGCCGCCCACTGGAGCCTGAAGCCATAGGATTGGGTGCAGGCCTCCGATCCCTTGGGCGCGAGCCTGAGGCTCGTGTTGGGCTGACGCCACTTGCAGCCCTTTCCCCTAGCGACCGCCCCCTCCGCTGCAGAGTGGATATACGCCCGGTATCCGCCGCGCCCCTCGTCGCCCCTGAACGCGTCGAAGTACTCCAGCTTAGTGTTGTCGAGCGGCGTCATCGTGAGATACGGTCCCACGCTGTTGCTCCGCATCCAGAACATGTAGGACCCGTACCCGGAGATGAAGCTGTGCCTGAAGACGCTCTCGGTAGCCGGCTTGTCCCACGCGTAGGCCGTGTTCATGGGGAATGGGATAACCAGGTCACCGATCTCAAGAGGCTGATCTGCGGCGTTCTCAAGTTCCAAGGTCCAGGATAGGGTCCCGCCGTCGAGGTCGAAACGCATTCGAACCAGCAGATCCGGCGTTTGCGGGTCGCCGGTGACATAGGTCACATCGTACCTCCGTCCGTCTGCGCTGAGCTCGCAGTTGACGCCGCCGGCCTCTGCCAGCTTCGCGGTGCTGACTTCCCGCCAGCCCTCCTCACCGGCCTTCCGGTATCGGAGGAACACGTCGCCGAGCCGCTTGCCGGGGAGGATGTACTCCGTATCGAAGGCGTCGCCGACGCGTCTGAGGCCGACAATGGCGCCGGCGTCGAGCTTGATGTCGAATTCTGAGTTGCCGTAGTTAAGCATCCGTTGCTCCCATCAGAGAACAGTCGGGCTGCGGTTTGCGAGAGCCGGCAGTGTGCGCTCCCGGCGTAAGCTCCTTGGCGACCTCGATCAGCCGACTCCAGCGCTCGTCGTGTCCTTTCATCTGCGGCGCGCTCGCCCGTCCCGTACCGAGGGATCGCCGAGGCTATCCAACTGCCACGCTTGCAATCCCGTGCGCTGGGATCGGCACGGTCAACGTATCACCGTCCATCTTGGCCGATGACCGGGCGAGCGGCTGCTCGATGAGGTCCACCTCTCGGGCCGGAGAGTTCGGCTTGACCAGGTCAACGATCCTCACGCGGGCCTGGCCGTCCTTGCCCTCGGTTTCGTAGAGCCTGACGATCAACGCGTCGGAGTCCTCCGCCTTCTTGATCGCCGCGAGCATTACGTTCGGCGTGAGCACTTCGAGGAACCCCTTGCTCGGAGGCAGTTTGCCCTTGTGAACGTCGGTGCTGACGACGTTCATCGGCAGGTTGAAGGCCGCGCCGGCTCTTGCGGCCTCGGAGACCGAGCACGCGCCGTCATGCGGGATGATCGCCAAGCGAATCTCGTGATGCCCCATCTCCGGAAGCGGATCGGGGGTGTGGCTGGACCGCAGAAGGGTGAGGCGGAGCGTGCTGCCATCTGTGTTGTGCCCGTACTTGCATGCGTTGACTAGGGTGATCCCACACGAGCCTTTCGAGCCGATCCGGCCGCCTGAAAGATCGGCCCACTTGAGAGCGGGCACCTCCCGGCCGTTCGCAGGCCGCTGGATGCTGCCGAAGGCGATCTCGTAGGTTGCTCTCGGGTCCTCCAGCCTGGTCGGGAAGGCCATCTTCAGCATGGGGATGTTGGTTTCGTCCGTGCCGCGCTCCACCCAGTCGGCGGACACTGTGAAGTCTACCATCGGGCTGCCGGCCATGAGGCCAATCTCGACCGATACACGGGAGTCGTTGATCTTGCGGCTCGTGCGAATGGCTGCTCTGTACGGGCCTCGCTGGACCATTTCCATAGTTCCATCCTGGACGAGGGCGGTGGCGCGTCGGATCTGGCCGATGACCCAGGCCGACATCCCGTTCGGCGCCTCCAGGTGCAGCTCCAGGAACCCGAACAGGCTGCCATCCGGCACAAAGTCGTACCCTGTAGACTTGTCGATCAGGTGTTTGACGGCGCCGGAAGCCGGGTCCACCTCCACGTGCACGAACTCGTTCTCCATGACAGCGCGTCCGACCACTTTGACCCCTTCTGCCTGCAGGGGAGCCGCAGCCCGGCCCACGGTGTAGACCCGGTAACCGGTTGCCGGTACGTTCCTCGCCGGGAAGAGCACGGTGGTGTAGTTGTGGCCATAGTAGTTGTCCGCAGCGATCACCTGCCCGGCGGTAACATTCCCAGCGTCGTCACGGACGAACACCCGGTCGTGCGGGATCTCCTTATTCCAGACCTTCGCGGCTGCCATCTCGGTCCTTGGGAAGGCAAGCTGGTTGAAGACGAGGAACGGATCTAAGCCAACGGCGCCGGCATCGTAGGCGGATACGCCGCCAGGCAGGGATGGATCACCCGCGCCGGCGCCCACGCTGTCCCCGACAGCCGAACCGGCTTTCCCTGCCGCCAGCCCAACCCCCGATGCGGTGCTCGTATCGACCTGGGCGGCCAGCCCGCGAAGCGCCCGGGTACGTATGGCGCCGGCAATTGCCTGAATCTCCTGGAAAAGCCCCTGAGCGTACTCGTAGGTCGCGTGGACGCCAGAGCCGGGCAGGATATCGTGAAACTGGTTGAACATGGCATGCCGCCAAGCCCTGAGAATCTCATCCGCGGGATAGGGGAAGCCGATCGCCGCCTTTGTCACGAGCGACAGCGCCTCTACCTCTGGCAGGATGTTCTCGCTCACCCTGTTGGCAAGCTTGACGCCGCTTTGCGAGGTGTAGCAGCCATCGAATACGAAGTTCAGCTCGTCGTTGACGACGGGAATGTCGCGTCCGGCTGCCTCGACAGCCGAGAAGTAGGCATCCGTTGTTGACAGGCGGAAGTTGGGGAAGACCGGCCAGGAGTTCATCTCTGCTGCCCTCATCAGGTCGAGCTTGGTCGGGCCGCCGCCGTGGTCGCCGACGCCGTAGACGTAGAGGAAGTCCTTCACGCCCGTTTCCTTCACATAGTCCACCAGCCACGGCGCGATCTCCGGCCTGATCTCACCGTTGTAGGTGAGCTTGTCTCGAAACGCGAGGACCTTGGAGCCGTCAGGCGCCTGCCACCAATAGAGCCAGCGCTCTGGGCCGGTCCGGTGGAAGTAGTAGCGGGTCACGCCCCCGCGGTTCAGGATCGCCGGCAGCGTGTGGCAGTGGCCGAACGTGTCGCATTCCCAGTCGATCTTGATCGCACCATACGGCAGGCCGAACCGCTCCTTGATATACCTCCGCGTGTACAGCAGATGGCGGCACAGAATCTCGCCGGAGGCCATGTTCTTGTCTCCTTCGACCCACATGCTCGCCGTTGGCTCCCATCTGCCCTCTTTGATCCGCCTCCCGATCATCTCGAAAACCTCGGGGCAGTACTGTTCCATCGCCATGTAGGTTGACGCTTGGCTCTGCGAGAAACGGAAGTCCGGGAACTCGTCCATCAGCCGATCGACGGTAGCGAATGTGTCCTGGCTCACGCTGACGGTCTCCTGCCAGGCCCACATCCAGTTCATGTCGATATGCGCGTGGCCGCAGCAGTGGATCGTGTACTCCTTGGCTGCTTTGCCGATCGGGGCCATGACGGTCTCGGCCTGCAAGACAGCCGAATCGACGTCCATCGGCCCGGAAGCGGTGGGACTGTCGCGCACGAACTCGGCCGCCTGCAGGATCAGCGCCCGCCACTGGGTCTCCTTGTCCGGGTACAGCTCCACGAACTTCGACGCAAACTCGATCTCGGCCAGTATGCGCTTGGCGGAGGACGCCCTCTCCCGTCCCGACGCATTGATCTCCTGCACGGCCCTGTCCAGCGATTCTGCGAAACTCATCCGTGAACTCCTGCTCTTGTCGGTAATCTGTACTCAGGAAAGTGTTGGCGGCTGGCTAAGCGGATTCCTGCCGGGCGGCGGATCGAGGAGAAAGAAGGTTGTCGTTCTGGACATGGCGGAGCCACCGCCGGGCCGCGTACAGCCCACGGCTTGAGAGCCTCGTCGAAACGAGAAGGACCGGCGCACCCGGGCCGGTCCTTCGATGACTTCAGGTCCCATTCCAGAGGGAGCGCTCGGAACGCGGTCCTGGCAGTTTCTTCCTACCTCGGCCAGTCCGGCTCGTACTCCAGGCGGTCCTGGGCGGTGTCGGACATAGTCTTCTTCACCCACCGCGCGTGAAGATCGCAGTACAGGACCGTGGTTCCGTCGTAGTGCACGAAGCTTGCCCTGTCTCCCGCCAGCCAGTTGAAGTCGCCATCGTTGATTGTGTCGCGGCTCTCGTGCATAAGCAGCAGGATGCCGGATAGCCTCGTGTTCGCCCCCATGACCAAGCCCTGACGCCAGCCGTCGTAGTCCCCGGTGTTCGGCGTCCTGATCAAGGTGTCCATGTTCCGCAGGGAGAGCCGGGTGTTGCCGGAGTAGCTGAGTTCGTAGTTAGTCGGGTGGCCGGAGATTCCCATAGCCTTTACGCCTCTGTCTCCCGGGCAGAGGTAGATCTTCTCGGTTCTGACGTAACGGAACAGAGCTCCGGTCTTGACATCGCAGGGGACCCCGACTCCGGTGCATCCCGCCCAGTCCCATCCATATATGCAGACCCTGAAGCTCGGGAACCGGCATCCGTTGTCGTCCGCGTAGGCCCGCAAGGCCTTTCCAAGCTGCTTGAGGTTGTCGATGCAGTGCGTCTCCGACGCCCTCGCCTTGGCCGCCGCGAAAACGGGTAAGAGGATCGCAGCAAGAATTGCAATGATCGCGATGACCACCAGAAGCTCGATGAGGGTGAAGCCACGTCGGGATGTTGATGCTCTGCTGTCCATTGGCACCGCTCCTCCGTTCGATTCCCCCGCCGCTCGAGCCGACCTGACCACAGGCAGGTCGGCTCTGTCATCGGCCACAAACCCAGTCTAGCCAAGCCCTGTCTGTTTGTCAACCGGTTCGGCGAACCCCGGTGCGCCCCCAGAGGCACAACAGAGCGGACCAACAAGAAGGGGAGGAATCCGAGGCGCTGATGGCTGACCCTATTAGATAGAGAGAACGCGCATCAGGAGGCATACCGTTGAAACCGATTGCACTACAGCTCTACACGGTCCGCGAGGCCGCGGCCAAGGACTTCCCGGCCACGCTCCGCAGGGTGGCCGAGATCGGCTACAAGGGAGTCGAGACCGCCGGCTACCATGGGTACGAGCCCGGCGAGGTGGCCCGAATGGTCAAGGATTTGGGAATGGAGATACCGAGCTGCCACGCAGCTCTCCCGACGCCTGAAAACGCTAACCAGGTCGTCGAGGACCTGACTGCGCTTGGAAGCAAGCGGGTGATAGGCGGATTCGGCCCGGACCAGCTCAGGACCGTCCTTATGTGCAAGCAGGCTGCGGAGACCGTGAGCCGCGGAGCGGAGCTTCTCAAGCCGCACGGCCTGACCTGCGGAATGCACAACCACTGGTGGGAGTTCCATACTGTGGACGGCAGGCTTGTCTACGACATTCTGATGCAGGAAGCGCCGGACATGTTCAGCGAGCTGGATGTCTACTGGTGCGCTTACGGGAAGGCCGATCCGGTGGTGGTGACCGGACGTTACAAGTCGCGCATACCTTTGCTCCACGTCAAAGATGGGTCGCTCGCGGAGAACGCTCCCCACCTGGCCGTCGGCTCCGGCGTCCTCGATATACCGGCAATCATCGCTGCTGCGGATCCGAACGTGCTCCAATGGCTGGTAGTCGAGCTGGACGACTACGCCGGCGATATGTGGGAAGCTGTAGAGGAGAGCTATCGCTATCTGGTGCAGAACGGGCTGGGAGAAGGTAACAGGTAACAGGTAACAGGCCTTGATGTCGGCTGTTCCCTGGACTCTGACTGTCCGGGTTTGGGCTTCGACTTCGAGGGGAATCAAGAGTGTCGAGGTGAAGGGAACCGAGGCGATGCTATGAGGACAACCTCTCTGCAGGAGATCCAGGTGGAATCGGGCCGCGCGCGGCTGAATGGCGTCCTCGGCGTGCCAGAGGGCGCGCAAGGTGTGGTGCTCTTCGCGCACGGTAGTGGGAGCGGGCGGCTCAGCCCCAGGAACCGGTACGTGGCAGGCGAGCTGCGCGGCGCCGGTCTCGCCACGCTGCTGATCGACCTGCTCGAAGATTGGGAGTCGGGCGACCATACGAAGGTGTTCGACATCGACCTTCTCGCTGAGCGGCTGCTTTCGGCCGCGGACTGGCTGGCAGGGAATGCGGAGACGAAGCACCTGCGAATCGGGTACTTCGGAGCGAGCACGGGGGCGGCCGCGGCTCTTCAGGCTGCGGCGAAAAGGGGAGAGCAGGTCGGTGCGGTAGTTTCGAGAGGCGGCAGACCCGATCTCGCGATGCAGTACCTGCCTGACGTGACGGCGCCCACTCTCTTGATCGTGGGCGGCAGCGATCTCCCTGTGATCCCGCTGAACGAGGAAGCCTACCGCCTTCTGCGCGCCCCCAAGGAGCTGGCTGTCGTCGCGGGCGCAAGCCATCTGTTCGAAGAGCCTGGGAAGCTCGAGGAGGTCGCGCGCCTCGCCCGTGACTGGTTCACCAAGTACCTGAGGGGCGAGCACGAGTAGGGAAGGCCGCAACCTGCCAGACAGCGGGCCTCTCGCGCGTCAGCTCGCCGTCGCGCCCGGGCCTGTGGGCTGCCGTTCCTCTTCCACGGTCTCAGGCACAGGCGGCTTCGCGGGCGGCCGCCGCGTCAGGAAGTAGATGGCCGCGATGAGCAGTACGGCGCCGGCGCCATACGCGTAGTAGATAGCAGGGGTGACAGGCACCGTCTTCTGCGCCCAGTCTCTGACCAGGAATTGGACGCGCTCCAGGAAGATAGCCATACGCGTCATGATCGTGTTGCCGAAGAACGCCCCGAATGTGATCATCAGCAGCCATCTCCCAATACTAGCGCTGCCCCTGATCGTCTTCTTGTCGTGGGAGAACGAGAAGAAGAAGTAGACCATGACGCAGAAGATCGTGGTGACGAAGATGATGTTGTTGGCCGACTGCAGCCAATCGACCGGCACGCTGGCGCCGACCGGCGCGCCGTTGGACCAGAGGGGGCTCGGGCTGCCGGCGAGCACCGGCCTGAACGAGTCCGTTATCTGCGGTGCGTTGAGAAGAAACGAGCCCTTGAACCCCACCGCCGCACCCATTCCTACGGTCATGCCGATGACGATTCGGGAGAGCCATAGATACCTGTGACTGAGCTGGAAATACCACAGCGTTCCCAGGCCGCCCAGGATGAACCAGTAGATGAAGGCCCACGGATGAAGGCTTATGTGTGAGAAGACAGCGCCGATCCAATAGACGGCCCGCGTCGGCCATGCGGCCCCAGCCGGTATGTGCGCGTGCAGCGTGCCCCAGGCCAAATCCCACCACTTCGGACCAAGCACCTGCTTCCAGCCCACTATGAACCAGTAGCCGACGTTCAGTCCGACCATTATATTGAGCAGCGCGCGGTACAGCTTGTTGTCGCTGTAGAGGAAGGTGTAGATGCCGATCGTGATGAACGCCGCAAGCCATACTTCCCAGAGGGTTTGTGGTTCTCCAGCTATGCCCATCTCTAAACCCTCCTTCTCTTCCAGCGCTCGGCGAAGTAGCCTATGTTCCCGATCAGGACGCCGAATATGATCACGAGGTGGCCGTATGTCATAGGTACGATCAGCTCCGTACCCTTGCTTACTCTCATCTCGGGGTTGTTCGGGTACATGAGGACCTCGTACTCGGCGCTTCCGCGCGCCGAGACGAGCATTCCGACGAGCTGGCGCGGCGGGATGAAGCGGTACTCGGTGGTAGACTGAATGCCCGCACAAGCGAAGGCTATCGGCGTCCCGTAGACGCCGTGTACGAACGATATATAGTCTTCACAGGGAGAGTAGTTGACCGTATATATGAGTGAGATGTCGTCGATGTTGTGGGTGCGCCTCATCAGCGGCAGATCGTCCACTTTGGTGCCCTGGTAGTCCTTTGGGAAGGCCTTGTGGATGTCCTTGGCTACGAGCGTTATCACCTGCCAGCCCCAGATCGGGTTGTAGCCCAAGTTGACCCAGTCGGTCCCGTATCTCCGGTCCGGATACTTCCTGTCGTGGATGTCCTTGATGACTGCGTTCATGAACTGGGGGCCCTGTGCCGACCCACCTATGTCTACTACGATGAAAGGGATCCGCCTGCGGAAGAGGTGATCTACTATAACCTGTCCCTGGCCCATGTTCTCGCCAAGGCTCCCGGCATCCCACCCGCTGTCAAGCAGCACAACCTTGTCTCGCGGGCACTTCTCGACCGCCTCGTAGACCCCACGGGTCTCCCGCGATGGATGCACGGAAAGTCTCATCGGCACGATGAACGGCACTATGCAGGCGACGGCAACGGCTAGGTATATCCACCGCCGGTCTACTTTCTGCAGTTTGATGAGGAAGTCTAACACTCTGCTACACCTCCCTGTCGAAGAACGCTCCGCGCTCCAGCGACAGCCACAGGCGGAGCCCGATCGCGATGCCACTGAGCATCAGCCCAAACTCCATAGCTCGAACGGCGCCCGTCGTCACGATGTAGAGAATCCAGGTGCTGGCGGACGTCAGCCATGCGTGAAGCGACAACTGGCCGAGCATGACGGTAAGAGCGGCTACCATCATCAGCACCGCTTCCCTCGACTTGGCCTTGAACGAGCGGTAGGCGGCGGAAGCCAGGTAGAACGCGAGAAGCGAGAAAACGGTGGACCCGAGCGGCCGGAGCAGGTCGAACATCACGATGTCACTGAGCTTCTTGGTCCACTCGCGGGAGTCTTCCGGTAAGCCGAAGCCCAGCCCGGCCACCACTCCCAGGGCGACGGCGGCGAAGAACAGGACGCTGAGCGACCACTCCGTTCGTCGCTTGCGGATATTCGACGAGTGCACCAGCCACAGGCTGAGAAGCCCCATGCCCCAGGCCATTGACCCGAGGACGATGAAGAAGTCGTTTACGTTATCGTACCAGTCCGAGAGATAGGTCCTTGCGCCGACCTGGACCCAGTCGGCAGATGCGCTGCTGCTCGCGTTGAGCTTGTCCAACCCGACCTGCTCACCAGACCCCCTCGCGCGCATCCGGCGGATCAATATGCTTTTCTCGATGCCAACCGTCTTGCTTGCCGCCACGCGGCCAAGCTTCACCCACCTTGGCGAGGACTCGGGCATGACTATCCCGGTCGTGGAGTAGCCTGCGGGCGTCGTCACGGTCACCAGGTCGCCGGGTCGGATGCTGTCCGGCAGGGCCTGTTCGAGCGCGCCACTTCCCACGCGCCGCACCATCGTCGTCCTGTCCATCACCTGGATGCTGGCGGTCTCTCGGACAAGGCCGATCTCAAGCTCGCTGCTCGTCGGCTTCGACAGCACTACCCCGCTCGTCGTCTTCCACGGTATCGTGGCAGGCACAACGAACTCAAGGAAGAAATACACCCCTCCCAGGAACGTGACTATCGCAATGAGGCTCTTCTTCCACATGTGCTACTTGTAGGGCCCGCCCACGAACTGCTCGAAATAGTGGATTACCGTAGGACCAGCCGTTATGGCCAGCGTTCCGAGGAGGATGATGACGAGGATCACAATCTTAGCGAGGTCTTGGCCGATGAGGCTGCCGAGCATAGTGGGCTCGCGAGTGAGGTATGCGCTTGCCGAGTACAGCTCCTCGCAGATTATCGTGTAGTCACAGCTCGCGATGAAGAACGGCACCTGAAAGTAGTCGCGGCATCCGGCAATCTGCACAGCGCCGGTGTGCTGGCCGGGCTCGGTGAGAAGCAGAGAAGTGTAGTCGTAGGCACCGAAGAAGAAGTGGGAGGCTGTCTCCTCCTTGCGCATCAGGTCAATCGACCCGAGCGCAAGCTGGTCGCCGCCAGCCGCAAGGTAACGGATATCGTCCGATCTGAACAGTTCCGGCTTGCCCTCGGACTGGTAAGCCTGCCGGATAATATCCTCGGCCACCGGCACGAGCACCGGGACGGCCGTAACGAAGATGAGCCTGTTCCCCATCCTCGCGCCGAGCCTTGCCACATGGCTCAGCACCCCAAGCGCTGCCAGCGTGGCCAGGTCGGTGATTGGGCCTACGCCAGGGTGGAAGAGCATCGGCCGGCCCATCTCCGTCGCTCGTCCCACCGCCTCGTCTAACGCATTAAGACCCGCAATCCTGCGAATGTAGATGTCTCTGCCTGCACGCGCGGAGAATATCTTGTAGAGGATGATGAAGATCACCGCGAAGGTGGCGATGACAATCTGCGTGTTGGCGTGGTCCATAGTTAGCTCAGCAGATGCCTCCTTTCCGAGAGTAGCATGATCGGAGCAGGCGTGTCAACCTAAGCAGGACGAAAGCAAGCGCCGGCGGTCGAGGCCGAACGGGCCGGCGACTGGGACACCGCCCTGCTGCATTATGAGAACATCCACGACTCGACCGACACCACACCCGAGCACCAGCTCGAGCGGCGGGATTGGGTATCCTGTCACCGAGGGGCGTGTCCCGAGCCGGCGTGGAGCGACGCGATGATCAGAGCGGTTGTCTTCGATCTCGACGGTACACTGGTGCAGACCGAGCGACTGAAGGCCCTCTCGTACGCACGGGCGGCCACCGAGTTGTGCCCGGGCTGTGCCAGCGAGCAGGAGATCATCGAGGCATTCAAGAGTGTGGTGGGGCGCTCGCGGGAGGAGGTCGCCAAGGCCCTCATGCAGCGGTTTGGCCTGGAAAGGGCAGCGGCGGCGCGAATGATCGAATTCGGCGTAACCGCCCCATGGCAGGCATTCGTCCAGGTTCGGCTGCGCATCTATGAGAAGATGATCGCAGATCCGGAGGTGATCAGGGCGAGCCAGTGGCCGCATCAGATAGCTCTCTTGCGCAAGGTGCGCCGCATGGGTCTCAAGACGGGACTAGCGACCACGGCCCGCACCGAGCAGACCTGCCGTATACTGGACGTGCTCGGCCTAACCGGAGAGTTCGACTTCATTGCTACGGCCGACGACGTGGAGCACAGCAAGCCCGCCCCAGAGGTCTACCTGCTGGTCTCGCGCGAGCTGGGCGTGCCGCCGGCTAAATGCCTTGCAGTCGAGGATTCTCCCGCGGGCGTCAGGTCCGCGCTTGCGGCCCGCGTGCACTGTATTGCCGTTACCACGCCGTTCACACGCGAGGCAATCCACACCTCGAAGCTGCTCGACAAGCAGTGGATTGTGGACGACCCGGCGGAGCTTGACGCGGTAGTCGGCCGCATGATTGCAGAACGGGAGCGTGACTAGCTGGATGACGGTGAGCTTCCTGCGAAGACCTCTTCCGCCCTTCCGCCTGGACCTGACGGTCTGGGTGCTTCGCCGCCTGCCGGTAAACGCTGTTGACCGCTTCGATGGAGAGGCATACCGTCGGGTGCTTGCTCTGAGTGACTCGGCTGTGGAGGTCACCGTAGTGCAGACTGGGCCGCCTGAGACGCCTGAGCTTCGTGTTACGGCAGAGGCGGAACTGGCAGCCGACGTGGTCGCGCCCGTCGTCGCTGCGACCCTCGGAAGGACGCTCGGCCTGGATGTTGATCTCTCCGGGTTCCACCGGATGGCGGCCTCCGACCCGCAGCTTGCCGCGCTCGTGGACCGGTTCCTGGGGTTCAAGCCGCCTCGTCTGCCGTCCGTTTTCGAGACCGTCCTCAACGGCATCGCGTGCCAGCATGTGTCGCTGAACGTCGGCCTTCAACTCCTGAACCGCCTTTCCGCCGCCTACGGCCTGCCCGCGGGAGACCAGCGTGCGTTCCCGAGGCCGGAGGATCTGGTGGGCGCCACACACGATGACTTGAGAGCGCTCGGCTTCAGCGGACGGAAGTCAGACAACATTCTTGCGGTGTCGAGCGCCATTGTCGGCGGCCGGCTGAACCTGGAAGCGCTGGACGATCTGAATGACGGTTCAGTCGTCGCCAGTTTGCTGGAGATTCCCGGGATCGGGCGGTGGACGGCCGAGTACGTTGCCCTCCGCGGCCTCGGGCGGCTGAACGCCTTCCCGGCGGACGATGTCGGAAGCCAGAACAAGCTGCAGCGCTGGCTTGGACTGGCGGAACGGCCGAACTGCGACGGTATGCACCGCATCCTCGACAAGTGGGCGCCGTACAGGGGCCTGATCTACTTCTACCTTCTTCTCGACAGTCAAGAGAGGCAGGGATACCTGTAGTAAGCCGCTCCGGAAAGGCCGCCGCAGGTCGCTACGGCGTCGGTGAGATCACCCATTCCAGCGACTTCTTCGACGCGGTATACCACGACACCGGTTTCCCATCTACATGCGCCTCCCACTGGTGGCCGATGAACGTGTGCCGAGTGACCGTCTGGCCGGGCGGCACGTCCGGGTATCTCTGCAAACGCCCGTCGGGCTCGATCCAGTAGATTGCTGCAGGCTTGTCGAACAGGTTGCGGATGGTTATGTTGCAGCTTGAGCCATCGTCGACTTTGATCTGATACTCCCTCGGAGGCTCCACTCCCAGCAGATTGCGAACGTAGTAGTCCCACAGTTTTCTCTGGACGTAGGGACCGAAGCCGTGGCCCGCGCCAGGGACGATGAGCAGGTCGAAGTCCTTGTTGGCCTTGATCAGCGCGTTCACGAACTGCAGTGTGGAGGCCGAGGGGTTTACGTTGTCGTCCATCTCGCCGTGGACGAGCAGCAGTTTGCCCCGCATCCGGCGTGCTTGAGCGATGTTCGACTGAGCGGCATAGTGCGGTCCCACCGGGTATCCCATCCAAAGCTCATTCCACCAGACCTTGTCCGTGCGGTGGTCGTGGTTTCCGGATATAGACACCGCGACCTTGTAAAACTCGGGGTGCGCTATGAGGGCGTGGGCGGCGTTATAGCCGCCGGCCGACATGCCGTGGATGCCTACTCGAGTGAGGTCCATATATGGGTACTTCGCCGCAGCCGCGCGCATCCAGGCGATACGGTCCGGGAACCCGCTGTCTCCGAGGTTCTTGTAGCAGACATCGTGGAAGGCTTTCGAGCGGTTCCCCGTACCCATCCCGTCGATCTGCACTACGATGAACCCCAACTCGGCCAGGCCCTGTTGTCCTCGCGCGGCACTGAAGGTCTTCGGCACAGACGAATCCTGCGGCCCGGCGTAGATATCCTCGATCACAGGGCACTTCTTCGTTGGATCGAGGTTCGACGGCCGGTAGATCACGCCCCAGATGTCGGTCTTGCCGTCTCGGCCCTTTGCGCAGAACGGCTCCGGCCAACGCCACCCGGTTTCGAGCAAGTCCCGGACATCAGCCTTCTCGAGAGTGCATACGAGCGAGCCGTCGGACGATCTGCGCATCTCCGTCACGGGGGCCATATCTACTCGGGAGTAGCTGTCTATGTAGTGCTTCTTGTCGGGAGAGAACCGTACGGTGTGCTGGCCGTGGCCAGGAGTAAGGCAAACGAGGCCGCTGCCGTCGAAGTTGACCCGGTAGTAGTGGATCAGGTAAGGATCTTCGCCGGGCTCACGGCCGCTTGCGCCGAAGATGATCTGGCGGGCCTGGTCATCGACACCTTCGACGGTTCTCGTGACCCACTCTCCTCGCGTGATCTGGTTCTTGACCTCTCCTGTGCGTCCATCGATCAGGTACAGGTGGCACCAGCCGTCGCGCTCGGAAGCCCAGATGATCTCGTCGGTCGCGTCCACATAATGGGAATACTGGCACGGCGGCCAAACGAACGTCTTGCTGCGTTCGTCGACGACGGTTCTCGCCTTGCCTGTCTCGGCGTCAACCTCCACAATCCTCACCCGCTGAAAGCCCCGGTGGGTCTGTTCGAAGGTGAAGCGTCGGTTGTCGGGCTTCCAGCGCAGATCGGGCGGCCCCCACCAGTCGATGGGTTCGGTTTCCACTTGTGTCTCCCTGCCGCTGGCAGCGTCGAAGATCCAGAGTTCGTTTATGTCCACCTTGTCTCCCGGCAGCTCATAGGTGGTTTGGTGGAGCTTGGGCCGCACCTGTCCGTCTGGAGAGGACTCAACTGTGTACATCTGCGGGTGCTCGCCGGGCTGAGTGCGCCAGGCTGCGAGATACTTTGCGTCCGGAGACCAGGAGACGGCGGTGAACGGGTTGCCCGCACTGCCCTTAGCGCTCAACTGTCTCTCTGTTCCGCCTTCCTTCGGCTTCAGATACACGTTATTGTCCTTGACCCAGGCGATCCACTTGCCATCCGGCGACTCGCCGGAATCGCGCGGTTCCTCGGCCTTGGTCTCGGGCGGTCTGCCCTGAACGACGCGGTTCTCCGGCGGCTCCGACTTCACGCACTCATAGGATCCGAGGTCGCAGGTCCACCATTGCGACCCAACCCTGAATCTGATCGACTTGAGGTCACCGGCGAAGTCCACTGACGTGAACGGGAGTTCGTCTTTGCTGCACTTCGCGCCGGACGCCTTGGAAAGCCCCGCGGCGAGGCGGGCATGGTCGAACGCCGGCGCTCGTGTGCCGCGCTCGGCATCCACCAGGATGAACTCGCTCTTCCCGCGCACGTCACTGCGGTACCAGAATCGGGGACTGTCGCCGATCCAGTGGGCCTCGACATTGGCCTTATACACGAGCTTGGACATCTGTCCCGATTCGAATCTTTCGGCGCGCTTGTAGGCCTCCAAGATAGTGGGACGTTTCGCGATTGACTTAGGGGGCTTCGCTTCCCCGTCCCGCTTGGCGATTCGTCCATCGCCGAGCGCCGGCGAGTCGCCGAATATGCCGGCCGCCAACACCACTGCGCAGATGAAAGTCACGCTGTTCTCAAGCATCTTCCTCACACCGGAATGCCCTTGCATGCCGTGCACGGCAGCGGGCGTGTTCGAGAGCTGCCCAGAGAGCCGATGCGGACCGATAGACCGGTACGGCGGTCGGCTGCTCAGCGCACCTCAGCTATACTTCATGACTTCGACAAGCCCGGCGGGTTCTCCTAGCTTGCGCTGGCGCAAGTACGCGTGCCCCTGTTGTGGGATTTCGAGGTAGGGGGACTTGCGGGCCGCGCCGCGCGACTCACCGGCCGTAGGAAAGGGCGAACCGGCAGCCTGGCTGCCGGAGCTCCACGTTCGCGCGGCATGCGGCCCACTTACGACCGCGGTTCGGGCCGGCACGAGGGACTAAGGCTTCTTCAGTCTGTCCGATAGCAGCTCTGCACCGACACCTATGTTGTCGTGGTCATTCTCCCGGATGATCACAACGAACGCTTCCGTTCCTATCCCTGTGACCTTGTGAGCTGCTGCAGTAAACTCTCGCACTATCTCTGCCTTCTGCTCGCGTGTGAGACGGCCACCGTCGAACGTTATCACCGGCATTCTGAGCTCCTTTCATCCGTTATGCCGGCTACTTGCCGGCTGCTTTCTTGTTGAGAGCGTCGAAAAGCGCTTCGATTCGGTTGGCGGAACGGGCCGCCATCGGGTTGCCCTTCTGGGGGTTAAACGGGTTGAAGTTCCCCATCGCGCTCGTGTCGAATCTGGGCCCTTGCCTGGGCCTGCGCTCGCCCTCTGTTGGACTGTGGAAGCGGCGCTCGGGCTGCTTCATCCTGGCGATCTCGGTAAGCTGCTTGGCGGTAAGCACAGCTTTGAGCTTCTTAACCGCTTCCTTCGCTTCATCCTGGCTGAGCGAAGTCTGCTTGCGGATCGGGTTCAGCACTGTCAGAATAGCTTTGGCCTGCGCGGAGGTAAGCGGCGCGCTGCCCTCGGTCTCCAACTGGCCGATGCCTGTGGCCATTCTCGTCAGCATGAATGTGTACTTGTGAGATTCACGGAACTTCGCGAACGCTTCCCTCCCGCCCATCCCGTCTGACGGGCTCGCGGCTGCCCGCGGTTCGCCGGCACGCGGAGCTGCCGGCCCGCCTCTCTTGGCTACGAAGGCCCATATACCGGCGCCCGCGATGACGATCACGGCAAGTGGCAGTACAAGTCGTTTCATGGTCATCTCTCCTTAAAGCGTATTACTCATATCTCAGGGCATCGATTGGGTCGAGCATCGATGCCTGCCGAGCTGGGTACAACCCGAAGAAAATGCCGACGAGTGCTGCGAATGAGAACGAGAGGACGATAGACTGTAAGGACACGGCCACATTCCACTCGGTGAGACGAGCGACAACCGCGGAGGTCAGCAATCCGAATAGAACGCCCACAGCTCCACCTAGCAGGCAAAGCACCATGCTCTCGATTAGGAATTGCAGCAGAATGTCATGTCGGCGCGCGCCGAGCGCCTTCCGAAGACCTATCTCCCGAGTCCGCTCGGTGACGGACACGAGCATTATGTTCATAATCCCGATCCCACCAACCAGGAGCGACACGCTGGCGATTCCCGCCAACAGCCACGTGAAGACGCGGCTGGTCTCTTGGGCCATTTCCATGAACTCCGCCTGGTTGCGGATTCCGAAGTCGTCATCCTCGCCCTCAGCTATCTTATGACGCTTTCGCAGGAGCGTTTCGATCTCACTCGTGGCCTGATCCATCAACGCCATCGACTTGGCTTCGACGCCGATTGTCCGGATGTACTGGACGCCGAAGAGCCGCCGCATAGCCGTCGTGACGGGGATGAAGATCTGGTCATCGGCGTCGCTGAATCCACCAGTGGCCCCTTTCGATGCCATCAGTCCGACAACCCTGAACCTGGTCCCTTTGATGTGGATCCATTTGTTGACCGGCGAGCTTGTGCCGAACAGGTTCTGCGCCGTAGTTGGGCCGATGGCCGCCACTTTCCTGTTGCCTCGAACATCCTGACTCGAGAAAAACCTTCCTTGCTGAACGCTGTAATCGCGGACAGACAGGTAATCTGGCGTAGTTCCGAGAATCGTGGTATTGGTATTCTGGTTCAGGTACTTCACCTGAAGGTTCTGGCGCGTCTCCGGCACGGCGGTCACGACGGATGGGCATTTGGCAGGAATCGCTTCGCAGTCTTCGAGCGTCAACGTCAGATTGCTGCCAAAGCCGCCCCTCACTGCGCCGCGTCTTGACTGTCCGGACATGACCATCAGCACATTGGTGCCCATTTGCTTGATCCGCTGCATAGTCTGCTCCCGTGCCCCGTGTGCTATGGCGAGCATTGCGATGACCGCGCCGACCCCTATGATGACACCCAGCATCGTAAGAGCAGCGCGCATCTTGTTAGCTGCCAATCCTTCGAGTGCGACTTCAAGGCTCTCGCGCAGGTTCATTGCTCTATCTCCACGGGCATTCTTGCCAGCCGATCACGAGCGTCAAGCGGATTCGCCACGCGCTGATCCGACACTATATGGCCGTCTCTGAACCGGATAATGCGCTGAGCATGGTTCGCGATCTCTTCTTCGTGCGTGACGATGATCACCGTCTTGCCCTCAGCGTGCAGGTCCTGGAAGAGAGCTATTATCTCCTCGCCGGTGCGGCTGTCCAGATTGCCGGTAGGCTCATCTCCCAGGATTATCACCGGCTCGTTTACCAGCGCTCGGGCAACGGCCACCCGCTGCTGTTGTCCGCCTGATAGTTCGTTCGGTTTATGCGTCATCCTATCCGCTAACCCGACGCGCTCCAGAGCGGTCCTTGCCCTTGACTCGATGTTGGTCGCATCGGGGTTGTACATAAGCGGCAGCATGACCTGGCGGTATGCGGGGCGGCGCGGGATGAGGTCGAACGTCTGGAAAACGAACCCGATCATGCGATTGCGCACCGCCGCCAGCGCGTCATCGCCGAGCGACGCCACTTCTCGTCCTGCCAGCACGTAAGACCCTTCAGTCGGCCTGTCCAGGCAGCCCAGGATGTTCATAAAGGTTGACTTCCCAGAGCCGGACGGACCCATTATGGCCACGAACTCACCCGGCTCGATAGAGAGTGTCACCCCTCGAAGCGCGTGCACCGACGTGCTTCCTGTTCGGTAATGCTTGTGTAGGTTTGATACGGCAATCACGATAAGCCTTCCTCTCGGCCACATGCCTTAATGCATGCCGGGACCAAACCCACGAGGGCCGAACTGCGGGGATCCGCCGGTCGTTGGCTGGACGACCGTCGTCACTACCTTCTCGCCTTCCCTGAGACCGCGCTTGACCTCCATGCTCTCGCCGCCGACCAGCCCTGTTTCGACCTTTCGCGTAACCTGCTTGCCGTTCTCCAGCACCGTTACCGTAGCGCCGCGGTCCGATTCCTTGACCGCTTCGTTCGGCACCATCAGCACGTCCCGTCTGCGATCGACCACGAAGTCACAGGTGACGTTCATCCCTGGCTTCAATCGCTTGTCCGGCAGATCGATCTCCACTGTCACGGGAATCGTTGTCACGTTCTGGTCGGTCACCGACTGAGGAGAAATCTTCGTCACCTTGCCGGTGAAAGGCTCGTCCGGATAAGCCTCAACGGTGATATCGACCTCCTGTCCGATATCCACTTGTCCGATGTCGGTCTCGTCGACGCTGACAAGAGCGAACATGCGGCTGATATCCGCGATGTCCACTATCGCAACCCCGGATCCGGCGCCTGAGAATGAGGACCGACCGGCTGTGACGATCGAGCCCTCTTCCACGTATTTCTTGGTCACGATCCCGGCTCTTGGCGAGACGATCGTAGCGTAGCCGAGCTGCGTTGTCGCATTGGTCACGGTCGCCTGGGACCGTTTGACCTGCGCGTTCGCCTGGACGATATCCCCGCTTCTGATCCTATCCTGGCGTTTGGCGGCCAGAGCCACTTGGAGCGCGGCTTCAGCTTGCTTCAAGGCGGCTTTGGCCGAGGCCACTTCCTGCTCCTTGACCTTGTCCTGAGCTCTGTTCGCATTTGCGCTGTCGACTTCCGCTTGTGCCTGGTCGACCCTGGCCTTGGCGGAACTGAGATCCTGGTCTGTCTCGTCCTTTACCGTGTCGTACTTCCGCTTGGCCGAGTCAACCTGCGCCTTGGCGATGCTGTACTTCTCTTGAGCAGCTTCCACTGTGCTCTTCGACACGAATCCCCGTGACAGCAGGTCTCTCTGCCGCGCCAGGTCCTTCTGTGCAGTGTCGGCGCTGGCTCTTGCCTGGTCGTAGGCGGACTGGGCTGACGTGATTCTCTGAGGGATGAGCGCAGTCTGCAGTTGCTGGAGTACCGCCTTTGCCGCCGCCAGGCTGCTCCGAGCCTGGTTGATGGCCGCCTTGGTCAGCGTGGGTTGGATTCGAGCTTGCTCCTGTGCTTGGGCCAATCGCGCGCGGGCCGCCGCCAGTCCTTCTCGGGCGGACTCGATCTGGGCAGTGTTCTGCTCGTGCTGCATGCTCAACTGCTGCTTTGCCTGCTTGACCTTCGATTCCGCCGCTGCGAGATCCGCCTGGCCCTGCTCCAGAGCAGTTGCCGAGTCCGAAGGGTCGACGCGCGCGATAAGCTGGCCTGATTTCACCTCATCGCCTTCATCCACGGCAAGCTTCACTATCTGTCCGCCGACGTTGGATTTGACCTGAACCGTAGTCAGCGGCTGCAGCACTCCGTTTGCGGATACGGTGGCCGTTACCGTTCCACGCTCCACTACGGCGGTCCGGATTATCGGCTCGTCATCGCTGCCCCGGCCGTAGCGCACCGCCACAAAGCCGCCAACCACAACCGCGGCTATGATCAGATAAGCCCACCGTCGCTTCCTAGTTGCCATTGAGTCCTCCCTGCTTGCCTATCGCATACTCGAGCTGAGCCATAGCGATGTGATAGTCGTAGCGTGCCTGAACGGCGTTCGTTTGAGCGGTTACCACTTGCAGCTCCGCGTTCAACAGGTCCAGAGGTATGGCCAAGCCCTGCTTGTACTTTGTGGACTGGACGTCGTAGTTCTTCTGAGCTGCAGTCAGGCCTACTTCGCTCGCGCTCAGGCGCTCCTTGGCATTGGTAAGGTTGAGGTAAGCCTGCTGCACCTGAGCCTGGATGTCCTTGGCGACCTGTTCTGACTGCTCCTCGGCGTTTGCCCGGCTTGCTTGTGCTTGCTTGTACGCCGCACGGTTGCTGCCTCCGTTGAAGATGTCGAACACGAATCCGCCGACCATCTGGGAGCTGCTGGAGTGGACGCCGGCGATCCCTGCCTGGTACTGTCCAGAGATGGCAGGCCGTGGATATAGGCTGATCCTGGCCGATCTGACGGAGGCTTTCGCCGCTCCGATGCCGGCCGCGGCCTGCGCCACATCCGGCCGGCTTTCCATTGCGATGCTCAGATAGCTCTCCAGCGGCTGCACGTTCACAGCCGGGACGCTTTCGATCTCCTGAACGTCAAAGCCCGGCCGCGGCGACAGGCCCATAGCGTTCTGCAGTTGGATCGTGGCCGTGCGCACCGAGTTTCCTGCCGCCAACAAATCCACCTGTGCATTCGCGAGCTGCGCCTCGATCGGCAGCACGTCTACCTCTGCGGCGGCGCCAAGCTCAACCCTTGTCTGCACCATGTCTCGCAGTCCCTCGTTGTACTTGACGCTTGCAGACGCGACCTCTGCCAGATGCTTGCTCCTGAGCACCTCGTAGTACGCCTGGGTTACGCTGAAAACCAGCGTCTGCACTGTGCGAGCCAGTCCTGATTCAGTCTCGAGCACGCCATAGCGTGCGCCTCGGACAAGCGCCTCCCGCAGGCCGCCGTCATATACGCTCTGCATTACCGTGAGAGCAGTGCCGGTCCTCTGTTGACTGAGCACACCTTGAGAACCGATGCGGAAGGCGTTGTTCTGCAGCGATAGCTGGGGAAAGTAAGCGCCCTTCGCGTCCGTCGATCTTGCTTTGGCGATGGTGACATTGTTCCGCGCCACGATGACATCAGCCTGGTTCTTCAGAGCTACGTTAATGCAGTCCTGCAGGGACAGCGGTGCGGGCTGACCTGCATCTGCGGCCCGGACCGGAGAGAGAACAGCGATCCACAGGCCGATAGGCATCAAGAGTAATGAGACAGACTTCATAAGGCGAGATTTCTCCAATGACCGGCGGACCTAAGGCCTCATCTGGAGCACTTAGGACCGGCCGGGTGTGATGTGAAGACCGGGCGCAGGATCTCCATTGCCTGCACCACTGTAGCACGTTCTTCGGGCGACATGGCCGCAAGCATCGCTGCAATCCGCGCACGAGTGGCTTGTCTTGCGGCCTCGAATCCTTCTTCTCCGCTTGGCGTCAGCCCCAATGCCGCGCGACGACGGTCGTCACCGCACGTCTCGCGAGACACAAGACCTCGCCTAACGAGCCCATCGACTGTCTTGGACATGGAGGGCAAAGTCAACCCCATGTGCCTCGACAGGTCCGAAAGAGAAGCGCCCCTGTGGTGCTTCAGGAACGCCAGCATGCGAAACTGCGGCACCGAGAGATCCAGCGGACAGCCGCTGCGCATTTCGGCACGGATCATCCGCGTACCGAGCAAAACCGTTTCGATCACCAGTTCCGCACAATCCCGCAGCGCCAGCTGTCGGTTGCTTGGATCATCTAATGGTTTCACAATGCAAGTATGCAGCCGTGACTGCTGTTTGTCAAGGACTTCGGCTTAACCTCTAGGACCGTGCTCTGATGTCTTGAACCTGGGACCCGCTCCACTCGTATATACGGACGCCCGATGCGGAACATGCCGTGCGGCCTTGTCCGCCCTGTTGCCTGCTCCTCGGTCAGAGGAGACTTCGTCACGGGCAATTGGGGACCGGGCGCACATGTGTATAGACGCAGCAAGGCAATCCTCCGTTACATCAGGCTTGCCCCTACTTGGGGACACCGACGGGCAGGTCGAGCGTGACGAGGTCTACGCGCCTGTCCGCGGCACCGGCCCCAGCCACCGGAGTGGTCGGCCGCATTCTGAGCACCCTGAGCTTGCCGAAGGGCGAAGGACCGGCCATCGGCCTTGCAAGGGCCGGCTGTCCCTCTTTGGGGCGCGCCGAGCCGAAGACGGTGACAGCGGGGCCCAGGTCATAAACGGGCCTGAAGCCCCCGCGAACTGCTCCGTGATGTGCCCCACCCAGAGCATCTCGTGCTCCGGCGTTCGCGCGTGGGTGAGGAAGTCGCGCTCGTGTCGGACGGGGCTGTCCGGCGGAACCTCCTAGCTCGAATTCCGCCGTCCATCCAGTAGTCCTGCCATGCGCGCTACCAGGCCCAAAGTCGGTCGGATCTGGAACCGGACCGGTCGCCGGGGTAGCTATGTGATCCAGACATACTTTGTTGTCCCAGATGTTGGCTGAGCAACCCTTCGTCGGCCTTTCCATCAAAGCGGCGCATACCGGCGGCGGGAGGCCTGACTGTCGGCGTTCGGGCAGGGTGCATCACGCACACGTTTGGCCCACTACCCTGATAATCCTACCAGTTTTTGCGTTTTGTCCACATCTGAGCCATTTTCGGGCTTGACAGAGCCCGCTCGCCATGGTAACCTGTCAGAACAGTGCGATTGCCTGTCATATCTCACAAACAGGCGCGCCCGAACCAGGGTGTGCTGGCGGGCCGAAGCTATCGAGTCTTCGCCGCCGGAGAAAGGAGGTCTTGCTGAAAGGGATGGCGGATAGGGCTGGCCGGCCGCCCTCGATCAGCCGACCAGGATGAGACAAGCGTGCTCTCACAGGGAAGCACACGATCGAGAGGAGAGAACGGAAATGAACACACGAACGGCACTGAATCACATCGCCATAGTCGTGCTTCTGACCCTTCTGGGCAGCGCCGCGGTCGCTCAGAGCGGCGCGACGCTGACAGCCGACAAAGGCGACTACGCGCCGGGTGAGGTCGCAACTCTAACCGGCACCGGATTCCTGTAGGGCGAACTGATCGATCTGAGCATCTCGATTGACGATCCCGCGACCGGGACACACATCGATTGCTACGACTGGACACAGTTCAACGCCGACGCGGACGGCGGATTCGTAGCGTACTACGCGATCCCGGAGGAGGCCGCGGGCATGACCTTGACTGCCACGGCTGTGGGCTTGGAGTCCCTCCTGGTGGCGACGGCGACGTTTACGGACGCCCAGCCCCACAACGTGTACTTCGCGACCAGTGGGCTACCGAGTGGAGTTTCGGTCACCGTTAGCTGGGGCAAGACGAATCCTGCGGGTCATTCCGCCAGCGGCACGACCACGTTCACGAGCCCCGGACCGAGCGCCAGTGAGGGAACAACGCCGGGGACTACGTTCACGTATTCATTCCCCATTAGCGTTACTGTTTCGGGCGTTACGTACAACCTGTTCAGCAGTTCACCGCTCAGTCCATTCACGACAGGTGCGTCAGGCGGGAGCACCACTGTGACGGCGTCGTACGCGCTCGAAGCAACGAGCATTTTGGATGTTTCCGGAATGGGGTCATACGGCGGCGAACCCACACTGACCGCAAAGCTCGTCGATTCCGGCGGCAGCGGGGTGAATGGCAAGTCGATCAACTTCTACACCAGCGTCGACGGGGGAGAAACCTATGTGTATGTAGACTCCGCGACGACGGCCAAGGCAGACGGCGTGGACGGTGTGGCAACCCGCGAGCACGTAGACCTCACTGGCATTGATGCCGGGAGGTACGCAGACGGCGTCAAGGCGATCTTCGAAGGCGGTGACGGTTACTCGGGCAGCGAGGGTACCGGTAAGCTTACGGTCGCCAAGGCCGACGCGAAGATCGTGGTGACGCCGTACGACGTGACCTACGACGGCAATGTTCACACGGCGACCGGCACGGCCAAGGGCGTCCTCAACGAGAGCCTGAGCGGGCTTGACCTGAGCGGCACCACGCACACCGCCGCCGGCGATTACCCGACCGATCCGTGGACCTTCACCGACGTGACGGGCAACTACAAGGACGCCAACGGGACGGTACACGACCGGATCAGATACAACTGGAGGGGCTTCTTCCAACCGGTCGACAACCCCCCGACGATAAATGTTGTCCAGGCCGGGAGGGCGATACCAGTGAAGTTCAGCCTGAGCGGCAACAAGGGTCTGAGCATCTTCGCGACAGGCTATCCGGCACAGAGGATAATCCCTGTGTCGGGGGGGCCGGAGGACCTGATCCCGATCGACGAGACCGTCACCGCTGGCGCTAGCGGCCTGTCCTACGACCCCAGCGTGGACCAGTACATCTACGTCTGGAAGACGGACAAAGCCTGGGCTGGCACCTGCCGTCAGTTAATCGTGAGGCTGAATGACGGTATCGATCACATGGCGACCTTCAGGTTCACGAAGTAGGATGACGGGCTAAGGCCACAAGAACAGTCGCGGGCGGCGGTTTCAGCGGGTGCTGGCCCCCGCTCACGACGCTGCAGCAGATCAAGACCGGCATCAAGCTGAAGATCACGCCGACCATCGCCCACAATGGCGAGATCACTGTCAAACTGGAGCACGAAGTCAGCGATGTCACGGGCACCGGTGTCACGGGCCTGCCCATCAACACCGTGCGAAAGGCGAGTACGACGATCAGAGTTCGGGACGGGGAGACGAGAGCGCTGGGCAGCCTGGCTGCGGGGCCAGGATTCGAACCTGGATGACGAGATCCAAAGTCTCGCGTCCTGCCGTTGGACGACCCCGCATCGCCTGCCATGATTATAGGCGAATCGGACCCTTCGGGTCAAGGGACGCCCGTGTTCGGCCGAAGGAAGGAAGCCACTGGAACAGATCGATCTCATCTCTCGACCGGCGCTCGGTAGGGAGTTCTACCTGCAGGATACAGCTGCGGCCGCTAGGCGGCTGATCGGCCATATCCTGCTTCACGAGACGGCCGACGGCGTCATTGCCGGCCGCATCGTCGAGGCAGAGGCATACCTGACCGGCGATCCCGCAAACCATGCCACGCGAGGGATGACGAACCGCAACCGGGCGATGTTCGGTCCTCCCGGGCACGCCTACGTCTACATGATCCACACCCGCTGGTGCCTGAACGCCGTCACTCAGCCCGAGGGTACCGCGGAGGCGGTTCTGATCCGCGCTCTCGAGCCGGTTGCGGGGATTCACCTTATGGTCCAGACGCGGGGCACATCCGTGCTCAGGAACCTGTGCAGCGGCCCGGGCAAGCTGACTCAGGCTCTCCGGGTAGACGGTCGGGTGAACGGCGCTGACCTCGTAGAAGGCGAACTTCGGGTAGTCGAGGATCGAGAGGCGCGCGATCTGGTGCACACGACGCGGGTCGGCATCAAGGTTGGCGCGGAGCATCCGTGGCGGTTCTACTCAAGGCAGCACCTGAGCTGGGTTTCGAAGCGGTGACCGGGGCTGCGGCCCCCCCGGGACTCAGCAGAAGGAGGCGAGCCATTGAAGGGTGGCGATACTCTGGGGCGCGGAGTCCGATCGGTGCTCAGACCTTCTGCTGAAGCTCGAGCCTGATTGCGGACAGCCTTCTAAGCTCGTCCTCCACAGTGAACTCGTGTCCATGGACGTAGCGGACGTAGACGTCCACATCCTTCGCGAGTTCGTCGAGCGGCGAGTCGCGCCTTTCCTTGAGGCTGTGGTTGCGGACCGCCGTGGCTAACTGCTCGACCTCGGCCGGTGTGAAGCAGCCAAGGCCCAGGAAGAGCCTTCTGGCCGGTTCGTAACCCGCCTCCGCGTGTCCCTCGGTCTTGCCCGTGCTGACCCGACCGATGTTCTGCGCGGCAACCGCGCATCCTGCCAAGTCGGGGTCCAGCTTGCGCCTCAGGGCGAGCATTTTGGCATAATACACGGCGTCGTTCATGTGCTCGAACTCCCAGTCGAGGTCCCGGTCTCGCTCTAGGTCGCTGATCCGCTGCTCTACGAGGATCGTCTCCATTGCATGCAGCACTTTTGGCAGCCTCTGCTTGTGCGGCTGCGCGCTTCTCATCAGACGGTGGAGAAACGACATGTGCACCACCTGCCTACACTCCACACTATACCACAGTTTTGCCGCGGCTTACCGCTGCTAACCCTCTAGATGTCACATTGGGACGGGATTTTACAACGATTCTTCCCATATGCTTAAGCTCGCTTGCCGCCGCCCGGCAACCTATGGACCGGCCTGGGTCGTCTCCGCCTATTCCGCCGGGTGCATACGGACAGTGTGAGTCCGGCGCCTGCGGCGCCGATGGCCGGCACGGTGGCCGGCCGCTGCCTTGGGGCTGTCGCCGTTGGCGGGAGTGGACTGACTTGGTTTCGTTCTCCGGCAGAGCTGGGTATAGAGCCTTAAGCCTGCACGCCACTCTTCCGTTTAGCAGAAGGCGCGCTGGGGTAACGACGGTCAAGACACAGGAACGTCGGACAGGAGGTAGACCCACCATGGTGATCACAGTGCCCGCCGAGCTTACGGCCAAGCAGCTTCCGCAGTCTCTGTTCGAGATGGACGGCATCTCCAGAAACCAGATCGAGCAGCATTACAGTCTGTACGAAGCATACGTCAAGAAAACCAACGAGATCTGGAGCAAGCTGCGCGATGTCAGCCGCGAGGGGGTCAACCAGAACTACAGCGATCTTCGGGAGCTCAAGGTCGAGCTTAGCTTCACGCTCGACGCAGTGAAGCTCCACGAGGCCTACTTCTTCAACCTGGGCGGGCAAGGCGGCCGCCCGGGCGACAAGCTGACAGACCTCATCAACAAGAGCTTTGGCTCTCGGGAGGCATGGGAGACGGATCTGAAGGCGTCAGGGATGGCGGCACGCGGCTGGGCGATCACCGCGTTCGACTTCGACGACAACCGCCTCCACAACTTCATCTGTGACGACCACAACACCTACGGGATATGGAACGCTCTGCCGATCGTGGTCCTGGACACTTACGAGCACGCCTACATGATCGACTACGGAGTAAAGCGTCCTCCGTACATCGATGCGTTCTTCAGGAACCTGAACTGGGACGAGATCAACCGACGGATTGACGGCATAGTCTTCGGGATGGAGCCGCGCCCCTCGATGTAGCCGCGGAAAGTGCGGGGGCCAACCGGCCCCCGCACTGATTCCTCTCAAATCATATTCGCCCGAGCGGTGAGCATTACGTAGACGGAGACGTAGAGGACAATGGCCGCGCGTGCAGCAGAGCGGGCGAAGGCCGGGTTCCGCCGCCTGTACCATTCCGTAGCAACGACGAAGGGGAGGAAGCTTGCGACCTTGGCGGCGACGAAGATTGAGGGGCCCTGGCGGAGACATGCGGACATAAGGGGATTCTGCTCGCCAGCGGCCCCGATGGAAACCAGGAAGAGCGTGGCGAACATATCGGCCAGGCAGATCACGGACAGAACGATGCTTTCCGCGCAAACTCTACCTTTCATGCGACTTCGGTTCCTCTCCAGTGGGCCGTCACTGGAGATAGCTTCAAGAACCGTGCCGGAAAGCTCTGTGGTTATACCTGTTTTTGAGGACGGCTCTCGGGCGAAGTCTCTGGTTAAGGTGTGCCGCTGGCCAGCTTCTCGGCAGTGGCCAGCTCTGCCGGCGTGCCTACAAGGATAAGGACATCGCCTTCGCGCAGGACCGTGTCGGAGCGCGGGTTGTAGTTCAGCGTTCCGTCGGCGGCTCTGACCGCGAGAATGGTCGCTCCGGAAGACTCCCTGATCTGAGATTCGCGGATCGGCTTGCCCGCGAACGGGGAAGAGGATCGCACGCTGACATCTGCCAGCTCGAACACGACATCATCCGCATGGATGGTGGCGTCGAGGAACTCCACCACGTGCGGCCTGAGCGCGGCGAACGCCATGCGTCTTCCTCCGGTGATGTAGGGAGACGTGACTCGGTCGGCTCCGGCCCTTTTCAACTTCTGTTCGTTCTCTTCGAGTATTGACCGGGCAACGATGAAGAGGTCCGGGTTCAGCCCGCGGGCAGTCAGAGTGATGAAGACATTGTCCTCGTCATTGGGCGCCACCGTGACCAGGCCCTTCGCGCGTTTTATGCCGGCCGCGAGCAGCACTTTGTCGTCGCTTGCATCTCCCACGATATGCGGTATGTTCTGTGCTTCGAGCGTGGGAAGCTGCGCGGGGTTGATCTCGATCACGGCGTGCGGCACCTTCAGCTGACGGAACACTCTGACTATCTCCTGACCCATCCTGCCGTAGCCGCAGACGATGTAATGCTCTCGCAGTTTGCTGATCTGGTTTTCCATTCTTCTCCTCAAGAGCGTGTGCCAGAGCTGTTCGCTGACAACAGCTTCGAACAGGCTGGCCACGGCCCAGAACACTATGGATACGCCGAAGGCTATCAACACGATCGTGAAGACCTTGCCAGCAGTGTTCAGGGTGTGGACCTCTCTATAGCCTACCGTGGCAAGCGTGATGACGGTCATGTAGAGCGCGTCGAGCGTGCTCCAACCCTCGATGGCCCTGTAACCAATTGTGCCCAGCGCCACAAGCGCAAGCAGCGACAGCAGCGCTAGGCGAAGCCGTCTGAAAGGACTGAGAACCATATCTGCTAGAGCGCCGCGCCGGCCGCGAACGCATATCCCTATTATGTCTACTAGAGGGAAAATCCTGCAGAGTATGCCGTTCGCAGCCCTGCGGGCCCATGGCCACGGCGTAGACCGGCTACCATGGTCGTGGCCGCGGCTGCTCCGCGAGGCAGGTGGCCATCCACCGTCGCCCGGCAATCAACACTGGTGATGCCAGAGCCTCCCGCCGCTCAGGGCCTGATCTCGGCGGAGCCGTCGGGACGGGCTTGAGAGACGAGCCTATGCGCAAGCCTGGTGGGTTCGGGCAGCCTCTGGCCCTTCGTGCATTGGAGCACCAGCCGTTCCACAGATTCGAGGCTCACGCGGTTGCCCTGTGACACGAACACAGGCTTTGCGCCTGCCTTGGTGCGGAGCACGCTGCCCACGATCTCTGTGCCGACCATCAGAGGAGATGAGTCGCCGGGCTGCGGCCCCGGCTCCTCGTATTGGCCTATCAGCCGCGATTTCGCGCAACCTACGGTTGGAATGTCCAGCAGGAGGCCGATATGGCAGGCGATCCCAAATCTGCGCGGATGCGCGAATCCGTGGCCATCCACCATGAGCAGGTCTGGTTCCGCTGCCAGCAGGTCGAACGCTGCTAGCAGCACCGGGGTCTCTCGGAACGACAGCAGCCCCGGAATGTAGGGGAACTCGATCGGCTGAGTGGTTGTCGCGGTCTCGATCAGCTCCAAGTCGGGAAAGTTAAGGGCGACGATCCCGCCGGTCGCCGTTCCTTCGGATCGCGTCAGGCTGACGTCCAGTCCTGCCACTATGCGGATCGGCCCGAACTCGTCCCTGAGCGTAACAAGGCGGCGCAGGTCCTCCTGGATCCGCACCGCCTCTTCCGGGGTGACCTTCCATCTGTGAACATCCCTGGTACGCATGCGCTGAAATCGCAAACCCAGCCTGCCGGACTGCAACGGCAGACGTCTCTCTCTACCTGGGTCCGCTTGGCCCGGAGGAGCACAGCGGCCGCGCTCGTGCATTTACCCGCCTTCCATTCCCGTCAAACCACCTCATCGTGAGCCAAGGCGGCTGCCGCGCCTGTGACCCGCGGGCTGTGTCCTCGCTTCCCGACTGCCTACATGTTTGCCATTGTCCCGGCTGTCTCCTCCAGTCCCCAGCGGCGGGATGAGCTGAGAAAGGACTTCTGCTTGTCGCTGTCGAACTCTTCTCCAGTCAGCATTAACCATCAGGAGGAGGAGGAAACCATGACGGTTCGAAGTCCCAGGTTTTGGGCGGCTATTGCTGTTGCGTGCTTGATGTCGAGCGCGGCCTGCTGCGGTGCGGAACTCCGCGACTCTAAGGCAAAGACGCCGACGCCTTCCGCGGGCCCTGCGGCGAATAACACCCTGAGTGCAGCGGAGAAGCAGGCCGGCTGGAAGCTCCTTTTCGACGGCAAGACCCTGGATGGCTGGACCATCCCTGGCAGCAAGGAAGGGTGGGTCGTCGCGGATGGAACGATCAAGTGTACGGCCAAAGGCGGCGACTACCTACACACCAATGAGCAGTTCGCGGACTTTGCCCTCTCCATCGACTTCAAGTACCCGAAGGATGCGAACAGCGGCGTGTTCTTCCGCTGGACCAAACTCGATGACCCCGTGAACACGGGCATCGAGATGCAGATCCTCGATACCTATGGTTGGGACAAGCCTAGCAAGACCTCGTGCGGCGCCATCTACGAGATCAAGGAGCCTTCTAAGAAGGCCGAGAAGCCGGCCGGCGAGTGGAACAACGCTGTCATCTTCTGCAACGGCAGCAGAATCCGCGTCAGGCTGAACGGTGTGCAGATCATCAACATGGACCTCAACCGGTGGACGAAACCGCACAAGAACCCGGACGGCACTGAGAACAAGTTTCCGATAGCCTACAAGACGATGACCGCGAAGGGCTACATAGGTCTCCAGGATCATGGCAGCCCGCTCTGGTTCCGGAACATCAAGATAAGGCCATTGGACAAGCCGAATCCGTGATCCGGCCTCTGCGGAGATCGAAGCGGGTCTAGGGGATCAGGTGGCAGTCGAGGTCAAGCCGGGCGACGTCGCTGTGATGCGTAAGCCCCATCCGTGCGGTGGGGTCGAATGGCAGGTCACTCGCACCGGAGCGGACATAGGCATGAAATGCCTTACCTGCGGTCGGAGCGTGATGTTGGACCGCGAGGAGTTCGAGCGGCGCCTGCGCAGGCTGAAGCAGGCGGATGGTTGACGCTTAGCCGGCGCTGTTGCGTGTGGCGTCTGCCCTGCTGGCAACTCCCGCATGGTGTGCGATGCTCAACTACGGACTCGAATCACCGTAATCCTGCCAGCCCCAGTGAGCAGGGATGCAAGGCATAACTGTAATGGACACTTCGACGGCCGGGTGAATAGGAAGAACTGAATACGGGTAAACTGTTCAAGCGCGGCAAGGACATATCTTTCGGAAGGCCGGGGCACAAAGCCAAGAGGGCCTGACCGGGCCGGCGCCCAATATTGAGCTCTTGTGGGGATCGAGGGCTGAATAATGGGCGCGTAGGGCCTGCAATCCGAGTTGCGAGCGGCGAGTTGCGAGCGAAGGCGCGGCTCGCCGCTCATACTGTACCATCAGAACCAGCAAGCCCTACAGCACCTCTCCCACGCTCGTGTCTTCCAGCAACTGCCCGGACTGTCCTACGCTGAGTGACTCGAAAATCGGGAAGGCTTTGATCCGCAGGTTGAGCCTGAAGCCCCGCTCCCGCCAGAAGGTCGACTGGTCAACCCATGTGAGCGCCAGTTCCCAGCAGTGCAGGTCTCTGACAAGCTGAACATTCTGGTAGTCGAGTTTTCTGGTGTAGCCGTTGTAGCCGGAGTTGGCTCGGACGTGCCACTTGCTGCCAATGGGCGTATCGAGTTGCGCCTTGATGCTCGCGAACTTGCTGCGCTCGATGTCGTACCTGGAGCCGACGTCGAGCTTGAAATCGCCCGGCAGGCGTAGCCGCAGTTGGTTCACAAGCGAGCGCCACTGGTGACGGTTGAGGTCGTAACCGGTGGCCGCATAGATCAGATAGCGGTCGGAGGGAGCATAGAGGACTCGGGTGGTTATGTCCTGCCAGCGGAAGTCTTTCTGGCCGAAGTTGTAGCCCGAGAACAGGCTGAGCTTGAACCGCTCCGTCTCCTGCAGGTTGAGACGGGCGTTGAGGACATTGTACTTGCCGATGAAATCAAAGCGGAACGGGCTGAAGCCGCGTGGTCGGAGCAGACGATAGCTGAGGGCCGCGCTCGACTTGCTCCCGATCTTGCGAGACAGTTGGGCCGCTGCATCGACGGAGTACTGCGCCGTCCCATCCCCATAGAAGTACTGCCGGAAGCCTCCACCGGCGGCAAGATGGAGCTTATCCGCAAGCTTGATGACCTTCGATGGCAGTTCGACCCCCGTTACCGCGCGCTCGGTCTCCACTCGGCCCAGGTCCTCGCGGTACCGACCGACCGCAAGGTCGAACCGAGCCGGCAGTCCAAAGGGCAGCGCCTTCTTGAGCTGCTTACCCGAGGTCGTCAGCTCCAGCTCGGGCAGCCGCTCGGTCCCCGCGAACCGGGAGCCCGCCTGCTTGATGAATGCTTCGCTCGACAGGTCGTTTATCTTGTCCAGCCGCAGGTTCCATTCGAACCGCGGCCTCTGCCTCCGAAGGTTGAACCGCGAGATGAGCTGCGCGTTCGCTGCATCGACGAGTGTTCCCCCCGACAAGATCGGGCTGATGAACCGGAAGTAATCGAAGCCGATGTTCGCCGAACCGCCCTCTCCGAAGCTCAGGTTGTGCTGCAAGCTGGAGGTAAGATTGGTGAAGCGCCCGAAGCCGCGGTCGATGCTGTGTCTGATCCCGAACGTCGTGGACGCGCGTGTCTTCGTCCGCGTGACCCGCAGGTCATTGGCGAGCGACGTGGTCTGCGGTGCGTAAAGATAGCTGTTGGCACGGTAATCGGACGTGAGCACCGCCTGCGTGGTTCCGAGTTGAAGGCGGTGGTTGAACCGCCCGGTAAGCGTGTTAAGGCCGCGGTTGCGGTCGTAGAGCTGGTACAGGTAGAGGTCGCCGAGGGCTCGGGCAAGGTTGTAGTGGTCCTCGAAGGCGAACCCAAGGCCCTTCCTGGACATCATGTCCAGACGGAGGTTTCCGGTGTTCTTCGCGGTCGCCGAGACGCTGTAGGCGGTTTTGAGGAACAGCCCTTCCTCAGCGTTTTGGCCGAGCCTGGGGGTGAGGTTGTTGACCTGTCCCCTTATGCGGTTCAGAGGAACGGCTATCCTGGCGACGCGGAAGATCCGGTGGCCGAGGGCGTAGAAGACCGCGTGGCGGGCGATGAGCTTCGTGCCGGGCCAGGCTGTCGCGGATCCTGCGTCGATGAAGTAGTGCGGGTGCTCGAGGTTGCAGGTTGTGAACCCGCCTTTGGTCACGGTCACTACCTCGTCCGCGCGGCCGGTGATCTCTCTGCCGGAGAGGAACACCGGCGCCCGGATGATCTGCGGGAAAAGCTCCGGCCTGAGCTGGCTTTGTGCGCTTGTGAAGCTCCAAGCGCGTGTGTCCAGGTTCAGCGACAGCTCCGCGCCGTGCACCTCCTGCCCGTCGATGGTCAGCACAACGTTGTCGGTGAACTTGGCAATCTTCGTCCGAAGGTCGGCTGTCGCTGCGCCGCTCGTGACTGCGTAATTCTGATAGGTCGCGCGGACGCTGCCTCGCGCGGCTACGGACACAGCCTGACCTTCCTCGAACTCGACCCGCCAAAAGGCGGCGTCGAGTTTGAGCAGATTCCCTTCGACAGGCACGCTGACGCCGCCGGTGACCGTGACCGAGGGCGGAGTCGTAGGCTGATAGCCGGTAGGCGGCTCTGACGGTTTGCTGGGCGTCTCGCCTGCCGGGCTGGGGGTGAGGACTTCCACCGGCGGCTGCACTGCTGGAGTTTCGGGCTGAGCCACTGGAGCCTGAGGGGGGATCTCCGTCTCCTGCGCGGCGAGCGGCCCCGCCAGCGTAAGGAGAACCACGCAGCACAGGGTGGAGACTGCCCAACCCCGGCCAGCGAGCGCGGAGAGTCTGCTGCGAGGCGATGCGTGCTGGTCTCCCGCCCGCCTTTCTGGAGTGCGGCGGCCCTCGATCCTCGCCCCTCGATCCTCGCCGCTGCCATTTGGGTGCGCTGGGTTCTGATCATGATGCGCCGGGTTCTCTGGACCCGGCGCTGATCTACCGCAAAGCGGTATCAAGCCACCGCACTCCACAAGCGCCTCGGCGCCGCCCGCCCCGGCTTCGCTCGGACCCATGCCCCATATCCTGCTGCCCCGCCAACACCCGGCCCCTGACACCCAGCGCCCGCTCCTACTCTGCCTTCCACATCAGCACAGCTCCGGCGATGGCAAAGATGACCGCCTCGGACCATCCGGCCACGGCAGGAGACAGGATGTCAGCCGCCCGAAGCGCTTTGCCGAATACGATGATATTCCAATACGCCGCCAGCACCAGAATGCTAATGAGAACCCCCATGTACCCGCCTGTGCGGCCGTACCGCAGGCACAGCGGCGCCACGCAGAGCATCATGAGAAAGCACGAGAGCGGGATGGAAAGCTTGAAATAGTAGTTCGTGCGCCAGTCGGCGGAGATCTGAGCGTTGGACGATCCGAAGAGCTTGATCTGCTTGGCAAGCTCCGACGCGGTCATCTCCTCGGCCGTCTTCTGTCCCTCCCAGAGCCCTTCCAGCGACCGCCTGAGGTCGAGCCTGCCCTCACTGAAGCGGCTCTCGTAGTCGGTGAAGCCGTTCCTGCCAATCTTACGGACGACGCCGTCCTTCAGGACCCAGACATTACCCTCTTGCTGGGCCGTCTCGGCGGTTATGAGCCGGGGGAAGTCGTTCCCTGGCTGCACCTCGTAGACCATGACCTTATGGAGCACGGTCCGGCGGCCCTGCCGGTCCACCCGCTGCACATAGAACCAGTAGTTCTCAGCGTTGAAGAAGACGTTGGCCTGGATCGGCGGCGCGCCCGGCGTGCGGTGGATGCGGTTCATGATGCGATTGCTCTTAGTCTCAGCCCAAGGCGCTACTTTCTCCTGTACGAGATAGTGAGCCGCGGAGAGCAAAGCGCCGACAATAAAGATGGGTAGGAAGATGCGCCTGACGCTGATGCCGGCCATGCGCATCATTGTCAGCTCGCTGTCGCGGGCAAGCCTGGTCACTGCGAGGGCGCATCCGAAGAGGGCGCCGGAGGGCAGGATCATCCAGGCAAACGACGGAGTTTTGAGGAGCAGGAGGCTGGTTGCGTCGAAGAAGCTCGCCCTGTAACGGATGAGATCGCCCACGTAGTAGTAGAGGAAGTTCCCGAGCATCAGGACGACCACGACGAGCATCCCTGCGAGCGTCGGAACCACCATTTCTCTAAGAGCGTATTTATCGATGAGCTTCATTGGCGCTGCAATGCGAAGCCTGAAGCAATCCATTGCCCCACGCCGATTATAGCACGCTGGTGACAAACCGGTAAACCGGGTTGCGCCGGTGGCACTGTTCAGGTATAATTACCGGGAGCGCCGGGGTGAGGTGCCGGTTGCTTTGCAGCTTCGCCGACCGCGAGTTGTGGGGGGACCTGGAGCGTATGATAGAACTGACCGATGTCTCTGTGGTCTACCCGAACGGTGTCCAGGCACTGTCGGATGTGAGCTTGCGCGTTGCACGAGGCGAGTTCGTATTCGTCGTCGGACCGAGCGGAAGCGGCAAGTCTACGCTTCTCCGGCTGGTATACCGGGAGTTCCTGCCGACGAGGGGACGGGTGATTGTCGGCGGACAGGACGTCACCACGCTCCCACAGAACGGCATTCCATACCTGCGACGGCGGCTAGGCGTCGTTTTCCAGGATTTCAAGCTTCTGCCGCAGAAAACCGTGTGGGAGAACCTCGCGTTCGTGCTGCGAGTAACCTCCGTGCCTCGCCGCGAGATACGCAGGCGGATATCGGAGGCCCTCGACCTCGTCGGCATCATGCACAGATGCGATTCCTTCCCGGCCGAGCTGTCGGGCGGAGAGCAGCAGAGGGCTTCCATCGCCCGCGCTATAGTCAACAACCCACCGATCCTGGTCGCCGACGAGCCTACCGGCAACCTCGACCCCGATACCTCCTGGGGAATCACCCAGCTTCTCGCCAGAATCAACGCTAGAGGAACAACCGTCCTCGTCGCCACTCACGATAACCAGATCGTGGACAGGCTGATCCGCCGCGTGGTTGCTCTGGATGTCGGCAGGATCGTCCGTGACCAGGACAAGGGCCTCTATCATCACGAGCCTGAGCAGGAAAGAGTCTACGAGAGTGAACTTGCGGAATCTTGAATACCTGATACAGGAAGCGTTCATCGGGATCTGGCGGAACGGCATTATGGCTGTTGCCTCGCTGTCCACAGTTGCGCTCTCGCTGGCTGTCCTTGGCGGGTTCCTGCTCCTTATGCTTGGCAGCCACGGCTTTGTTGAGCGCCAGCTTGCCCGCTTCGAGATCGCGGTCTATATGCCTGATGGAGCGACTCAGCAGGATGCCGAGCGCGTCCGCGAGGCTATCCTGAGGCTGCCGCTGACGGAGAAGGCCGAGCTGCAGTCCAGGGAACTCGAGTGGCAGAAGCTGAAACGGTCGCTCAGCACGAGGATTCCCGAAGGTGTCATCGGTAACCCCCTGCCTTACACGATCTTCGTCAGGGCGAGAGACGCCCGCCAGACCGAGAGTCTTGCCGGTCAGATCCGTCGAATCCCGAGAGTCGAGAGCGCGGACGCCGCGCGCGAAAGCTTCGGACACGTCAAGGCGCTTGCCGATCTGGTCAAGCTGATCGGGATTGTCGCATCGGTGGGGTTATGCTTGACCACGATCTTCATCATCAGCAACGCGATCAGGCTCACCCTGTTTGCCAGACGCCACGAGATACGGATAATGCAGCTCGTCGGCGCGACGAACTGGTTTATCCGGGTACCGCTCGTGATCGAGGGGCTGCTGCTCGGGACGGCAGGCGCGGCGCTTGCTGTCGGTCTGATAGCGACCGGCGGGCAGTATATGGTCGCGTTGGTGCAGCGAGGGCTGCCGGTGCTGCGGGATCTGTCGAGCGGAGTTGCCCCCGGTCAGCTCCTGGTCGCGCTCATTGGCGGCGGCGCGATCATCGGCGCGCTCGGCAGTCTGGTGTCGATAAGGCGGTTCCTCAAGGCTTAGGTGGCGGCCGACGGCCGAAATCTACTGAGGTGATGTCCGTGCAGCGACCGAGGTTCAGATCCCTTGTGATGTCTGCAGCGCTGACCGTTCTCGCGCTGGTTCCGGCTCAGCTTGCGGTCGGTGTTCGCAGCGGGCCGCTTCCAAGCAGGGGATCGCTCAAACGCCAGCAGACGAGGGTGAAGAACCAGATCCGCGTCGTCCGGTCCAAGCTCAAGCAGACGAGGATCGAGCAGCGGAACGTGATGGGCCAGCTTTCGGCCACCCAGCGGCGGCTTGAGGACACCCAGCAGAAGGTCATCCGGAACAAGCTCGACCTTATGAACGCCGAAGAGAACCTGCGCGTGATCACCCGTAGGCTTGACCGGACGCAGCGCCAGCTCGAACGCCGCGGCAAGCTCCTTGCAGGCCGGCTTGTGCAAATCTATAAGGGCGAGGACATCGGCTACCTCGATGTGCTTCTCGGCTCGCGCGACATGCGCACCTTCCTCTCCCGCGGCTACTACGTCAAGAAGATCGTCCAGAGCGATGTGAAGCTGATCGATGAGATTAAGGCCATGCAGGAGCAGGTCGAGCGGGACAAGAAGGCCCAGGCGGCGGAGGTCGGGAGGGTTTCCAGGCTCCAGGCCGATCTCATCCAGCAGCGCGACAGCATCCAGGACCTTGCCGGCCAGAAGCAGGCCGAGCTCGACGCGATCGAGCACAACCTGGAGCTTTACGAGCGTGTGCTCGCCGATCTGGAAGCTCAGTCCCAGGCAATCGCCGCGGCCATCCAGAGATATCAGTCTACCCCGAGAGGCCGCAAGCGCTATGCGCAGGCATTCACGGGCGCGCTCGGCCTGCCCGTGAGCGGCCGCATCACCTCACGGTTCGGCTACCGCGTCCATCCCATTAACGGGGCGCACTCTCTGCATACCGGGGTCGATATAGCCTGCCCAGTCGGCACTCCGGTTCACGCTTCAGCAGCCGGAGAGGTCATCCTAGCCGGCTGGATGGGTGCTTACGGCAACGCCGTAGTCATCGACCACGGCGGCGGGGTCTCCACCCTGTACGGCCACAACTCGAGCTTGCTTGTGGGCGTCGGCGATCAGGTCGAGAAGGGCCAGGTCATCGCACGGTCCGGCAGCACCGGATATAGCACCGGCCCCCATGTCCACTTCGAGCGCCGGAAAGACGGCCGACCCGTGAACCCGTTGTAGTTGTCAGCCGTCAGCTTTCAGCTGTCACCTATCAGCCCTCTCTGCTCTGATGTGCTAGGTTCTCCCGACCTCTGATGTGCCGGGTTCTCTGGACCCGGCACCAACGGGTTCGGTCGGTGTTCTGCCTCCTTGCGGACGCCCCGCAGCAGACCCTCCTGTCGAGATGAGGGGAGCCTCCCGACATCAGCGCGCACTACGTCCCTCTCCCTACCTGGCCGTGTCTCGTGATGTCTGAAGGCTGATAGCTGACCGCTCATAACCGACGGCCAAAAACTGCTATAATACTCGCTGTTATGCAGAAGGAGCCGAGGAAGTTAACCGTCACGAACCGGAAGGCGTGGCACGAATACGCGATAGATGAGACATTCGAGGCAGGGATTGCGCTTGCTGGGACGGAGGTCAAGTCGATCCGCGCGGGCAAGGTGAACTTGCAGGACAGCTTCTGCAGAATCGAAGACGGCGAGGTGTGGGTGCACGGAATGTACGTAGCGCCTTATGAGTTCGCGAACCGCTGGGCGCCGGACCCGAGGAGGCCGAGGAAGCTGCTCTTGCACAAGAACGAGATCGAGCGGCTGCGGGTGCGAGCCGAGCAGAAGGGACTGACGATTGTCCCGTTGAAGCTCTTCTTTGAGCGAGGATATGCGAAGCTCGAAATCGGTATCGGGCGCGGCAAGAAGCTCTACGACAAGCGCCAGGCCATTGCCGAACGGGACGTCGAGCGCGAGCGACGCCGTGAGGCGGCCGGTAGGGACAGGGGACAGGCAACAGGCGACAGGTAACAGAACTTGGTAGTGAGTGCTTGACCTCCATACTCTAGATGCGAGACCCTGCAGCCTAGTGTCCTTCCGTTGTTTCTCGGCGTTTGTTGGTTTCGCCGCTAATGCGGCTTTGGAGAACAAGTATGCGGTTGAAAGATCGAGTGGCGCTGGTCACCGGGGGCGCGCAGGGGCTTGGTGAGGCACTGGCCGAACGCCTGGCCAAGGAAGGCGCGCACGTAGCCATCGCCGACATCAACGCGGGTGGAGCGGCCGCCGTCGCGGATAGGCTGGCGCGGCAATACGGCGTCAAGACGCTCGCATTTCGTATGGATGTGACCGACGAGACTGAGGTCGCAGCCTGCTTCCGCCGGATCGAAGAGCACCTCGGCCGGTTGGATGTCCTCGTGGCCAACGCCGGCGTCCTGATATCTGGCGAGGTGACCGAGTTTTCCGTCCCGGACTGGCGAAGGGTGATCGACGTGAACCTGGTCGGCTACTTCATCTGCGCGCGCGAGGCTGCAAGGGTCATGTCGGCTCAGAAGAGCGGTGTCATAATCCAGATAAACTCCAAGTCCGGCAAGAAGGGCAGCTTCCGCAACTCGGCCTACGCGGCAAGCAAGTTCGGCGGCATCGGGCTTACCCAGAGTCTCGCTCTGGAGCTTGCGCCATACGGAGTCAGGGTGAACGCTGTCTGCCCCGGCAACCTGCTTGATTCTCCGCTCTGGGTAGACGGCCTCTACGAGCAGTATGCGAAGCGGTTCAACCTGACGGTTGAGCAGGTTCGGCAGAAGTACCTGGACCAGGTCCCGCTCGGCCGCGGCTGCACGTACGACGATGTTGCCAACGTCGTGGTGTTCCTCGCCTCCGACGAATCGAGCTACATGACCGGCCAGGCGATCAACGTCACCGGCGGGCAGGAGATGGGGTAGGGAGCCGGGGCGCCGCACCCCGGCAGGAATCAGGCTCTACGGCCTCCGGAGCCTCAGCCGCGAGACGATAGCAGCCGCCGCAGCGACCTTGAACGCATCGACGCCGATGAACGGCGCTGCGCTCTGGAGCCACGACCGCACGACGCACTCCGTCGCGGGCCGGCCGGTAGTCAGCATCAGGTACCCGGTATACCAGGGGACGCCGGCCGCATAGATTGCGGCAGCGCCAAGCGCTCCGGCGAGCGCGGCATTCGGGAGTCCCCTCCGCCCCAGCTTCTCCCAGCTCCAACCGGCCAGAAAAGCGCCGATCACGAAGCCCGGGATATACCCGAAGCTCGGCGAGAGCACGGCCGCCGGCCCCCCGTGCGGCGGGTTCGCAAACACCGGCGCCCCGGCCAGCCCCAAGGCCAGATACTGCAGTTGGCTGAGCGCACCCAACCTGCTTCCGAGCAGCATTCCGGCGAGGATGGCCGCGAGGGTCTGCATGGTCACTGGAACGGGCGTGAACGGCAGGTGAACGCTCGTCCTCGCGGCGAGAACGGTGAGGGCCGTGAACCCGAACGTGAGCAGAACGTCTCTTGCTTGAACGCGCGACTTGATCGCGCCGATCCGAATATGCCTCATCTGCTACCTCATAGTCTTCGGTTTGCTAATGGACGCTTAACCCAGCGGTGTTCGGATTCCTGCCGCCTTGCGGTACCTCATCGCTTGAAAACCCCAGCCAGCGCCAGCACCGCGAGAACGGCAAGCGAGATCAGCACGTACCTCTTGTCGTGCTCCAGAGCGAATGCGGTCAGCGCAGCAATCACTCTTGCAACCGGCGTGATCAGCAGGACGAACAGCCCCAGGTTGATAGTGGCTGCCGGGTTCAGGTGGACAGTGCCGCGCAGGATGCCCGAGATGGTGGGCGGCGACGGCGGCGCGCTCGGGTGCCGCAGGTAGAGGACGCTGCCCCATATAAGGATCAGCAAGCTCAACGCGACACCAGACCCCAGCGCTGTCGCAACGGTCCTGTTGAGATCCACTCTCATCTATCTCACCCGATCCTGATTCCAAAGCCTCTAAGGAACATCTGCACGGCGGTGACAGCCACCAGGACGACGAAGGCCAGGCTCAGTGCGCGCGAGCGTGCCCGTCCGGTGACTCTCGTGCCGATGCGGGCGCCTATCAGCACGCCGATGGCCGTTGGCGCGGCGACGTAGGGATCGATATGGCCGTTGGCCCAGAAGACAATCGCTCCGGTCGCGGCGGTGACGCCTATCGTGAAGTTGCTTGTGCCGATCGCAGCCTTCAGCGGGATTCCCATAACCGCGTTCATGAGCGGGACCTTGATTATGCCGCCGCCGATACCGAGCAGGGCGGAGACAACGCCGGCGCCAAGACTTCCGAGCATACCGGCCGGTACGTGGGTGACGACGTAGGAGATGTTGGTTCCCGCTGCGGGGTCGTAGTAGCTGCCACTCAAGCTCCGCGCGGGCGCAGCGACAGTCGTCGGCTCGGCCGAAGCGCTCCGGCTTCGAAGCATGGATACCGCCGCATAGACGAGAACGCCGGCGAAGGCGAAAAACAGGTAACGGCCCGGCACGTGCACGGCGAGGAACGCGCCGAGTAGCGCGCCGGTCGTCGTCGCCGTCTCCAGAAGCATCCCAAGCCGGATGTTGGTGAACCGTGCCGCTACGTATACCGTCGCCGCTGCGCTGGAGGTCGCGATGACGCTGATGAGGCTTGCAGCGACCGCAACCTTGACGTCCGTCTGGAAAAGCAGAGTCAGGCCGGGCACGAGGATTATGCCCCCGCCGAGTCCAAAAAGAGCGCCAATGAAGCCGGCGACGAGCGCAAGCAACACGAGGAGCAGAAATGTCAGGATCATCCGCGGCAGCTCGTTCTTCCGAAGGCGCAGGGGCTTACGTGCTCCCGCGCCGGTTCACGGCAGCCATTATACCATGCCGCGGCTGTTGGGTGTTGGTGGGTCAAAGGTCGTGACTGTTCAGGAATCTAGCGCACCCTGGCCATCGTGAGTCTGTCGAAGGATGAGACGGGCTGCGCGGTCGGGCTGTTCTACCGAATCCTGAACAGTTACCAAAGGTCGTGGGTCATTCGAGGCCTGCTTCGTCGCCCGTCGCCCCTCATTCCTCAGCCCGCGCTCCTTGTTCCTCCGTCCTTTCCCCTCCCTCCTTCGCCAGCTCTGCCTGCCAGGCGCCGACCAGGCCGTCCCAGTACTGCGCGTGAGGCTGGACATCTTCGGTCTCGTCGGTGAGCTGCGGCGCGTTCTCCAGATCCGCCTTGTGGGCCGGCAGCACGAGGCGCCTGTTCGGCTCGTCGAGGAACATCAGCTCAAGCGGCACGGCTGTGCACTTGTCGTCGTAGCAAACCGCCGCGAATGGTATCTCGCCCGTCTCGGTGTCAACGAGCAGGTCGTCGACCCTGCCTATCGTCTTGCCGTCGGCGTCAGCGACGGGCCATCCCAGAAGCTCGGGCTGTCCCGGCTCCTGCTCGTATTCCAGCTCGCTGAGCCTCACAAGCTCGCCGGCAGTTGTGGTCTCTTCTTCGGCCATATCATCTCCTCTTATCGGCGCTGGATCGCCGGGTCAGCCGGGTGTGGTGGAGCGCCGTCCTCTTCTTGGTTACCCCTGGCCACGCCGCAGCAAAACCGCAGACCCGATGTGCAGGCCGAGCACTAACTGTGCGCTCCCCATCGTCACGGCCATTTCGAGATGCCCCGAGCTGCCGAACAGTGCGACCGCCTCCCCGGGTGCGGCCTCGCCATAGGCGGCCGCCAGGCCGCGAATGGTCCTGCCGCCGGCTTCCATCGTCACCGCCTGCGTCGCCCACCTGCGGAACGGCGCCTCCTCGATATCGGTGATGCAGTTGCCGAACCGGTCTACGTGGATCACGCTTCCAGGGTAGACGTCGCCGGCCGGCTGCGGAGGCGGCGGCAGGAGCACCGGATCGGGCACCTCGGGGCCGAGATCGGACAGGGGCGCGCCGAGCGACAGCCGCGCGGCGGCGGGGGCGAAGATGTCCCTGCCGTGGAACGTTCCGCTGACCCCGGGGAGCATGTAACGAGGGTTGACGATCTCCACAACGCGGGGCCCGTCCTCTCTCTGGATCGCGTAGGTCAGCAAGCCGTTGTCGGGCGCGACGAAGGTCCATTGTCCGAGCCGCGCGGCAATCGGCCTCCGCTCCGTCCCCACGCCGGGATCGACCACCGCCACATGCACCGAGCCTGCAGGAAAGTAATGGTACGCGGTCTTGAGGAGATACGCCGCCTGCTTGACGTTCTGCGGCTCTATCTCGTGTGTCAGGTCTACGATCCTTGCCTTTGGATTGATGCCGAGGATGACACCCTTCATCGCGCCGACGTAAGCATCCCGCAGGCCGAAATCCGTGAGAAGTGTGATGACTGGGGACATCGAGAGCCTATCCGCCCTGAAGCTGCCTGAGATGGTCCTGGGCCACCGGAATCCAGTCAGGGTCGCCGAGCTCCACTACGGAGTTGTAAGCCGCCGCTGCGTCGGCTTGCCGTCCGGACCGCGCCAGCATATCCCCCTTCTCGACGAGGAGTCTGGAGAGCAGCTTGCGCGCGGCAATGGCAAAGCTGTCGTTGCCGCCTATGTCGATCGCCTTGCGCAACTCAGCCTCCGCGCGGGAGCCGTCGCCGGAATAGTAGCTGCCCGCTCCGACGAAATAGTGTCCCGCTGAGTAGCTGGGATCAGTCTCGAGAGCGCTTGACCCCAGGCTCAGGGCAGAGCCATAATCGTTCCTCCCCAAAGCCACGTGAGCCAGGTCGGCGTAGACGGACGCAAGCTTCCTGCGTGCCGGCCCGGCAGCCTTGGTCCCGCCGGCAGCGCGCACCGCGTTCAGGTACTGATCCAACGCGGCGTTTACATCGCCCTGGGCGTAGAGCTTGTCTCCCTGAGCAATGTATCTCTCTGAGGTCTCCTGTGCCGTCCGCTCGACATAAGCGTCATAGGCTTGGTTCACCGCGTAGACCGCAAAGACCAGCAGGCCCACGAGACCGATCACCAGGAGCGCAGCGCCGAGGAATGCCTTGGTCTCGGCGGACAGGATAGGTTGGCGAGGCACGGGCGGTGCAGACGGCGGGACCGGCGCTGTAGGAGCTTGCGCGAACGGGTCCGGCACTGCCTGCCCCGGCGGCGCTCCGGGCGGTGGCGGTATCGGAGAGTAGCTGCCGGACGGCTGGCCTCTCGGAGGGTAGGGGCCAGGCGCAGGGCCATAGGTCGGCGGCGCCCGCCCGCCATAGGTTGGGGAATGGCCCGGCGAAGCGCTCGTCGAGAACGGGTCGCCGTACAGAAGCGCTCCATTCGGCGGCTCGTTCCGCAGATCGTTCGCCATCTCCTCCGCCGTTTGGCAGCGCATGTCCGCGTCTTTCGCCATTGCCCTGCGGATAACCGCAATGAGGTGCGGCGAGATACCTGGCGGGGGAGCCGGCTCCGAGTTCATTATGTTGTAGGTTATAGTAACCACCGTGTCGCCGGCGAACGGCTTGTGGCCTGCGAGCATCTCGTAGAGGACGACACCGAGCGAGAACAGGTCCGACCTGCCGTCGATGTGCTTGCCGGCAACCTGCTCTGGTGACATATAGCTCGGCGTCCCGAAGACCTGGCCGTCGGCGGTGATCGAAGGCTCGGACATAATGCGCGCTATACCGAAATCCGTTAGCTTGACGTGGCCGCCTGGGAGCAGTTGAACGTTCTCGGGCTTCACGTCCCGGTGGACGACGTTGTGCTGGTGGGCGTAGGCGAGCGCGTTGCAGATCTGGAGGGCGATGTCTACGGCTTCCTTGACCGGGAGAGCGCCGCGGACCTGCAGCACGTCGCGCAGAGTCTGGCCCTCCAGGAACTCCATTGCGATGTAGAACCTGTCGCCCTCCTGGCCGACGTCGTAGATCGTCACGATGTTCGGATGGGCGAGCTGGCCGGCCGCCTTACCTTCCCGCAGGAACCGCTCAATGCGCTCTCGCTTCTGCGCGCCGGTCAGGTTGGGAGGAATGTAGAGCTCCTTCAGCGCGACGTGCCGACCCAGCGCCGGGTCAACGGCTTCGTAGACGATGTCGTTACTCCGGGCGATCTCTCTCAGTATCTCATATTTGCCGAGAGTGTTGGTTGAAGCCATCAGCTGTCAGCGGTCGGCTGCCGGCAGCCAGCAGTCGGCGTGCCGTTTCGAGGAACTCTGGTAACTGACTGCTGGCCGCCGATAAGCTATCTTAGCAGCCCGAAAAGCCGCTTCTTGTGCCCCTCCTTCGGCTGGTCCTGCTGCTCTTCCTCGTGCACGATGTCCTTGACGGCAATGACAAGTACCGTTATGTTGTCCGCTCCGCCGCGGTCATTGGCTGCGTCCACAAGGTCCATAGCAGCCTGCGAAGGGCCCTTGCCGACGGCCAGATCACGAATCTCATCCGCCGTCAGGCTGCCCGATAGCCCGTCCGAGCACAGAAGGATCACGTCCCCCCGGCACAGGTCCTCGGCGATAATATCGGGCTCCACCGTCGGCATGTTCCCGAGCGAGCGCGTGATAACGTTCCTGAACGGCGAGAACTGAGCTTCGTCCTCGGTCAGCGCGCCGCGCTTGACTTGCTCGGCAACCCAGGAGTGGTCCTCGGTAATCTGGCGGATCTTGCCTTCACGGATAAGATAGGCCCTGCTGTCGCCGACGTGAGCGGCGTAAGCTTCGTCCGCGCGGATGACGACAGCCGTGAGTGTCGTGCCCATCCCCGACCGTTCGGCGATCATCCGTGCTGCGTCGTAGATGAGGCTGTTCGCCTCGTGGACGGCGCGGATGAGGCTCCCGGCGACATCTGGTGATGGATCGGCATAGTAGGCCCTGATCACCGTCTTCAACGCAATCTCGCTCGCGATCTGCCCGGCTGCATGGCCGCCCATGCCATCTGCAACGGCATAGAACGAGCCCTTCTTCGCAAGGGTTTCCACGTCCTCCGGCTCGAAGAAGTCGAACTTGTCCTCGTTGTTCTCGCGAATGCGGCCGAGGTCGGTGCGGGCGCCGATCTTGACGACGGCGCGGACCGTCCTCGCGCGCTCGGCAAGCTTGTCCCACTCCCGCTCCAGCTCCGCAGTCTTCAGTTCGGCGGTGATCTCCTGCTCGTCCTCCGTGGACGCTGCCTTGCTTTTGTCGTTCATGCTCAGGCTCCTTTGAGAAACCGGGCCCTATCCCATCCTGATGACCCGCGTCCTGGAAAGGCGGTCGTGCAGCATCCTGCCCTGGCGGTCCCATACGCAGCACAGGATGCCCGCTATAGACAGGGCGGCTGGCAGTAGGGCCAGGAAGCGAACCGCTGCCGTGCGGCGATCAGGCGCCTCGCCGGTATCCCGGATAACTGCTATGTCTACAGCCGCCATGCCGGGTGTCTGGGCACTTGCAGCTACCGACTGGATGAAGTACGATGGCACACCGACCGCCACGATCGACCAGAAAGCGGCATGCGCCCACGGGTGGTCGCCCGTGTCCAGTGGAACGCTCGGGTCGCCGACCACGAGCCAGGACGCGATCCACAGCACAGTGAACGCGCTTGCCAGTACGAGAAGATCCATAGCTGCCGCCAGTGCCCGTGCGGGTAGGCCGGCGGGTTCGGCGCGAGCCGGGTCAACCACCGGTACGTTCCGCAGAAGCTCCTCTTCCGTCGGCCGGTCGGCGCATTCTCTGCAGTACGACGTGCGATCGATGAGCACCTCGCAGTCCTCGCACAGCTCCAGTCCGCAGGCGTGGCACGTGCTCACGGCGATCCGCCACGGGTGCTTCGCACAGCCCTGCTGCTCGACGGCAAGCTGCGACCTCAGCCGCTCCCCGCACTTCGCACATTGCCTGGCATTCGGGTCGTTCTCGGCGCCGCACTTCCAGCATATCATATCGTGAACCTGAAGACGCTCTGGCCGAGCGTAAGCTCGTCGCCATCCTGAAGCTCCCTCGGCTCGTTAGGTGTAAGCCTTTCCCCGTTTACGAACGTCCCGTTCGTGCTGCCCACGTCCGTGATGGTGAAGCCGGCGTCGGACGCGTTGATCACAGCGTGGCTGCCGGAGACGTAGAGGTCCGGGATCACGACGCTGTTCGCCGGCCTCCTGCCTATCGTGTTCTCGCCCGGCCGGATTTGGTGTTCCTGGCCGTCCGGCTTGGCGACCAGCCGCGCGAGGGTCGGCAGTTCCTCGTGTACCTCGACCGCCTCGACCGGCGGCTCCAGCGTCTGCTCGGGAGTTGCCTCGAACCGGGCTTCCACGCCGGGTTCGACCGGGATTTCGGCGGCCTCGGCCTGGTCTGCGGCCTCATGCTGCTCCGGCTCGACCTCCACGGGCGGCGACGGCTCCTCGGCCGCTTCCTCGACTGCCACGGACTCCTCCGAGAGCTTCTCGCGCTCCTCCGCCTCCTCGACTTCGCGGACCGCCTCCGCAGCGGACACTGCCGCGTCTTCCGGCGGCGCCTCGAGCTTCAGCACCGCCGAGCCAAACATCAGCTCCGTTCCCGGCTCGACCTCTGCCTGCTCGCCCGGCTCGATCTTCTTCCCTCCCGCGAAGGTGCCATTCGTGCTTCCGACGTCCTCGAGGAGGTACTTGCCATCGGCGACCGTGAGTGTCGCGTGTTTGCGCGAGACGCTAGGGTGGGTGAGGAGCACGTCTGCGTTCTCCCGGCCGATGGTGTTTGGCCCGGGGTTCAGGGCGAACTCTCTGCCCGTGGACGGCTCGACCAGCTTGGGCACCAACTCCGCCGCGACGCCGGGTTGCTCGGCAGCAATCTCGAACCCCTCGCGGGCACTAGCCAGCAGGAACCCGCAGTCGCAGCAGTATGTCTCGCCCGGAGCGTTGGTCGTGTGGCAGACCGGGCAGGTGACGCCGAGCGCCTGTTGGGTCGCCTCTGTGCCCACTCCTGGCATCGTCTGTGTCGCGCCGGTATCGGTGAGCTGCGTTTTCTCCATGTCGTTCTCTAGCATCTGTTCGTCCCTTTAACCTCCGGTTCTGCCACGGTCCAGGTTGTAGATTGTCCCAACAAGCGTCTTCTCGACACTCGCTCCCTCTTTGATGCTGTCGATGGCCTTCTGGACCTCCTGCGCTTGATCCGTCTTGCCCTGCTGCTGCAGGATCATCATCGTCTTCTGGAGTTCCTGCACCGCGGCGCCAGGAGCAATCATCTGGGTCCGCATGCCCATGACCGTGCGTTCGAGCTGGCGGGAAGCGAGCGCCACTTCGATCTCCTTCTGGACCTGCTGGTTGACGTTGGCGGCAACCAGGTTCTCGTCCGCCGTGAACTCGAGCACGACGTCCGCCTCCAGCCGCTCGGGCCGGCCTGTGACGGAGTCGTCGCAGTTCAGCTCGAGCCTGGCGACACGGTAGGTTCCTGCCGGCCTGGCGCCAAGCTCAAGTTCGAGGAGCGCGCTTTCCGCGCTGCCGCGCTCGACATCCGGCAGCGTGACCTCGGCGTATCTGTTGCCGAACGTCGGAAGCCGCCCGTAAATCTGGCGGAGCTGTGCCCAGCGGGAGAGGTTGACCCTTAGGTGCAGGTTCCGCGCCACGACGGTCATCAAGGTTTCCAGCTCCTTGCGGAAGACCTCCGGGATCAGATCGGGCCGTGTGATGTAGTAGTAGTTGCCTCCCGATTTCCGCGCGATGCCGGCGAGAAGCTCCTCATTGTACTCGTTCCCAAAACCGAGAGCTGTGATGGTTATCCCGCGGCTCTTCTGCTCGCCGACCATGCCGACAATCGAGCTGAAGTCCTTGATCCCTGCGGTCGGGTCGCCGTCGGTGAAGAGCAACGCGCGGTTGACGTAGTTGCCGGAGTAGACGCCCGCAATCTGGCTCGCGCCGGCAGCGATCCCGTCGTAGAGGTTCGTGGTGTTTCCGACCTCCAGCCGGTTGATGTGCTCCTTGATGAGGTTCTTGTTGACCACGCGCCGGGCGGGCATTATCACGTCAACGCGTTCCTCGAAGGCAACTATCGAGAGCACGTCGTTCGGTTCGAGCAGATCGACGACGTAGCCGCAGGCGCGTTTGACGTATTCGAGCGGCTCCCCTTCCATCGACCCGCTGCGGTCAATGATGAGGCAGAGGTTGAGCGGCATCCTTGCGCCGCCCATTGCGCCACTTGCCTGCAGGCTCACGAGGACGTGCTCGCGGGAGCCGTGCGTAGCGATGGCGTACTGGTTTCCTACGACGGCCTGCATATTGAGCGCCTTCTGTGCCGCCCCTGCCATCTGCGTCCGACCTGGGTCGAATCCCTGGCCGAATGGCCCCGATACCTGCGTCTTCCCGGGGTCAAAGCCCCCATTCGAGAGCTGCGTCCGTTCGTCATCGGACGGAGGAATCATCTGTGTGCTGTCCATTGTTCGGTTCTCGCTCCTCTGTTAGGGCCGGATTCTCAGCTTGGGCGGATTGCGGGTCCCGCCCGAGCCGACCCACTTGGCACGGCGCTCGCCGCTCGCGCCTTACCCCTCGTACCTGAACTTCGTGCTCCCTATCTGCACCAAATCACCGTTCGTCAGCTCGTGGCGGGTGATCCGCGCGTTGTTTGCAAACGTCCCGTTCGAGCTTCCCATATCGTACAGGACGAACCGGCCGGCCTCGTTTACCACTCTCGCGTGCTGGCGGGAGACCGTATTGTCGCTTGCAAGCGGCATGCTCCTGTCGGACTGGCGGCCGATGGTCGTCTCGCCGTCTGGTGCCAGGCTGAAGGTCTGGCCGGCGTAAGGGCCGGAGATGCCGACGAGCTTTGGCGCGCCTGTTACCTCAGCGCTCGGAGCGGGCGCGCCGAGAGGCGTGCCGGCAAACGGGTCCCAGCCCGGCTGCGCGCTCTGTCCTGCAGAAGGCGGCTGGGCTGCGGTCGGCGGGGGAGCGCCCACAGTTCCACCGGCGTCCGGCGTCTGGCCCGCCGCCGCGCCGGCCCCGACAGTGCATGCGCAGTTGCCGTTCGCATCCTTGATCTCCCCACAAAACGGGCAGATGTGCTCGGACGTCGGAATCCCAGCCGGACCGGGGTAGGCATCCACAGGCCGCTGGATGAGCGACCTCGTGGCCTTGTCCCGGAACAACAGCTTCGTCATACCGATCTGGATCATGTCCCCGTCTCTCAGAAGCTTCTGCTGGACCTTCTGGCCATTCACTATCGTCCCAGCCGCCGTGTTGAGGTCCTTCAGCAGGTGCCTTCGCTGGTCGGCCCTGATCACGAAATGTCTCGGCTCCACGTCCGGGTCGCCGAAGATCGGAATGTCAACAAGCTCATCCCGCCCGACGATGGTCTCCGGCTTGAATATCTGGAACTCCCTGCCCTCGTTCCGGCCCTTGAGGTGCACGAGCCACGCGCGCTTTGCCATCTCCTCGATGAAGCTGATGAACAGGCCGATAGCGGCTCCTGTGAGCGAGAACCCGATGAGCCTCATCAGCCAAACGGGGATGGCGATGGCCCCGGTTCTGTTCATGCTGGCAAGTAGAGCAAAGACGAAGCCACCGACGGCCCCGCCGAGGAACCCGCCGACCGCGCCATTCAGCATCTTCTTGTTCGACTCGGTGGACAGGCCCTGTGACAGGCCGAGCAGGAGGCCGAAGAGCGCCCAGCCAAGCGATCGGCCGATAAGCCGAAGGAAGAAACTGAGGAAGGACGGAGGCCCGATGGGTGCGACCGACCCAGTGCCGCTCGTGTCCCCAGCAAGCTGCAAGATCGGATGATAGAGCGTGTTGCCGAACGCGAGGCCGAGCCCACCACCGACTGTGCCGACCCCGATCCCGAACACGACGCTCTTCATCGCGTCACGGGGCGACACCCCGGAAAGGGCCTCAGCGACCCCGAGACCTGCGCCGACAAACAACCCGATGACCGCTCCGAGCAAGAGAACCTGCGTGTAGGTCATGTCCGGGTCGCCGGCCGGTGTCAGGTAGTCGATCGGCTCCGCAACCGCCCATCCGAGCAGTCCACCGACTGCGCCGAGTATAAGATAACGCGTAATTCTTGCCAAGAGTTATCCCTACCCGTCAGCTATCAGCTACTGGCCGTCAGCTTCCGCTGACGCGCCTGCCAACGAAATGAGACTACCAAAGGAACGAGGGCACCCCGAGCGCGGCCAATGCTGAACAAAAGAGCAGCGCTCCTACGTCGATCCACCTTGTCACATTTGCTCTCCTCGCCGGACCTTGGACTTCCGACCTCACACCTCGAACCTGAACTTCGTGCTGCCTATCTGCACCTCGTCGCCGGGCTGGAGGACCTGGCGTCCTGTGATGCGCGCGCCGTTCACGAACGTGCCGTTCGAGCTTCCCTCGTCCGTGATGCTGAACTCGCCGTTCTCTCTGCCAATCCGCGCGTGCCTCCGCGACGAGGTGCTATCGTCAGTCAGGGCGGCGGCGTTCGCGGCGTCGCGCCCTATGGTCGTCTCACTGCCGGTCAGCTCGAATATGCGGCCTGCGTAGGGGCCTTGCATACCGATCAGCCTCGGCGTCGCAGCGGTACCCGATGGCCCTTGGCGCATACCCGCAGCATCGACGCTGCAGGCGCAGTTGCCTGTGATCGGGTCCTTCTTCTGCCCACAGAACGGACAGACACTCGGATCGATCTGCTGTCCCGGTGCGCCGGGCGCGGAACCAGCCGCCTGCTCCTCGGGAAGCTGCACGCCGAGCTTCCGCAGTCCCCGTTCGAGCGCCCTGCCCCGTGTGCGCAGCACGACATACAGCATACCCCCAACAAGGCCCAGGAACAGAATGCCCGCAGCGATCGGTGCCCACCCGATTGGCCCCGCGCGGACCCGGCCCTTACGCGGCGCCGCGCCTTCCCCTTTGCCGGCCTTGGCCGAGGCAGCCGCGGCGGATGCCTTGACCGTCCGCACCTTGCCCGACACCGCCAGGGTGTCCGTGAACACCGGCTCGTCCCGGTCCAGCGGCACCTCGAGGTCCACGGTCATCTTCCTGCCGTCGTAACCAACGGTCACGCTCTCCTGGCCGCCGGCAATATCGTGGAACTCCGCCACTCCCTCGCTCGAAGGGTCAACCAGGGTCGTGAACTCCTCCGAGTTCGCGTCTTTGAGCGTCACGACGGACGACTCCACGCGCTCGTCCGGGCTCGCTTCCGCAGGTTTCAGCACTATTCGCACCGTGCGCACCCGGTCGAAATCGGCGCTCTTCAGCTTGAGCTCTGTCTTGCCCGCCAGGTTCTGAAGGCTCTTTGCGGCTAGGTTGCCCGTCTTCGGGTCGTAGACCTTGAGCTCGCCGGCTGCAAGCTTCCCGCTTACGGAGGCTGGAGCGAGATCGATGGAGGCGGCGTCGCCGGCGACGCGCTTCGGAGCCGTCACCTGAAGTTTCTGGCCCGCGTCCTTGAACTCGAACCAGTACAGATACGCGCCCTTCTCCGAGAAGGCAACCTGGATGGTCGGATCGGCGAGCGCTGGCGCCGCGAGGACGACCGCAAGTTGGAGAATGGCGACGGCATACCGCAGAACGCCGCGCCCGCGCACTCCGCGCTCTGCCCTCTGCCCTCTGCCCTCTGCACTTCGCACTTTGCACCCTGCACTTTTCATCCTTCATCTCCCTCAGTGAGTTCACGGATGGCTCGAGGCAGCCGTGGCAGGAGGTCGGTCGCGGCGGCGCCGGCTTCGCCGATCTCTTCGGCTGCAATCTCACCGGCCAGCCCGTGCACGTAGGCAGCACAGATAGCCGCATCCAGCGGGGAAAGTCCCTGCGCCAGGAAGCCAGCGAGCGAGCCGGTCAGAACGTCTCCCGTTCCACCCGAAGCCAACGCGGCGGTCCCGGTCGGGTTGATCCACGCCTCGCCATCCGGAGAAGCGGTGACCGTACCGGCGCCTTTGAGCATTACAACGACGCCAAAACGCGCTGCAGCATCCTGCGCGGCCCTCAGTCTGTTAGACTGGATGGCCGCGACCGTAGTTCCGGCGCCAGGCGAGCCCCCCGCCGCACCTGCACGCGGCCCGGCGAGAAGACGCGACATCTCGCCTGGGTGAGGCGTGATCACGGCCGGGGCCTTGAGCTTGCCCAGCACGCTCACATCCTCGGCGACGGCGTTCAGCCCGTCTGCATCGATGACCATCGGCTTTCCGATCCGGGGCAGCAGTTCGTGGACGAAGGCAACCGTCTCGGCGTTCCTGCCGATCCCAGGGCCGATAGCGGCGGCATCGCAGCGGTCGATCAACTCCAGAACCTTTCCGACTGCGGCGCGCGAGAAGCTTCTGGCCTCCGTCTCCGGCATCGGGACGGTCATCACCTCCGTCACCTTCACCTCCAGGATATCGTTCAGGCTCTCGGGTATGCCGAGGGTCACCAGCCCCGCACCGACCCGGACCGCCGCCTCGCCTGCCATCGCCGCCGCGCCAGTCAAGCCCACCGAGCCCGCAATGATCGCCGCATGGCCGAACGTGCCTTTGTGAGCGTCGGGTGGACGGCCGGGCAGCCGCCAGCGCACGTCTTCGTCGGTCGCTAGGAACGTGCGGATGCCCGCAGCCTGGAATGCGGCTTCAGGGATGCCGATCTCGGCGACGCTCACCCGGCCGGCATACAGAGCGCCCGGAAACGTCGCCAACCCGATCTTCGGCAGGCCGAAAGTCACCGTCCGGTCTGCTCGGACGCAGCGGCCGCAGATCTGTCCCGTATCGGCGTCAAGCCCGGACGGCAGATCGACGGCCACGACCGGGCGTCCCGCCTCGTTTACCGCGTCGATGACCTCGCCCGGAAGCCCCGTGATCTCGCCTTTGATGCCGGTGCCGAACAGCGCGTCAACGATGAGATCCGAGTGAGCGAGCACGGTGCGCACCCGCCCGATCTCCGCAATCTCCTCGACCTCGATCCCTGACTTGCGGGCGATCTCAAGATTGACCCTGGCGTCGCCCGAGACCTCGTCGGGCCTGGCCGCGAGCAGCACTCGGACGTCCACCCCGATCTGCCGAAGGTGGCGCGCGACCACGAACCCATCGCCGCCGTTGTTCCCCCGGCCGCAGACGACCACCACTCGGCTGCCGTCCATATCGTCCAGCATCTCGCGCACAACGTCGAACGTCCGGAGGCCGGCGTTCTCCATCAGCACGATGCTCGGCACACCGAACTCCTCGCCCGCCCTCCGGTCCAGTTCTTTCATCTGTTCGGCAGTCACGATTCTCATCGCAGCAACCAGCTTCCTACTGTCACCCAGTGCTCACTACCATCGCGGTCGCAGTTGCGTAGTACTTCGAGTGTGACAGGGTGACCATGATACGGCATCCCGCCGCGGCGTTCAGAGCTTCGCCCGACAGCCTGACAGTCGGCTGCCCGCCCGCGCCGTTCACCAGCTCGACATCGTGCCAGGAGAGCGAGCGCCCAAGAGCCTTGGCGACGGCCTCCTTGGCGGCCCACCTTGCTGCCAGATGCGCGTGGCAGCGCCTTTTCCCCAGGCAGTAGGCAAGCTCGGCGTCGGTGAACACGCGCCGCGCGAACCGGGGGTTGTCCTCCATCACCCGAGCTATCCGGTCTACCTCGATTATATCGGTTCCGATGCCGACGATCTCCATCTCTTCGATAACTGCTACGCCGGATGTGGGACGTTTTCCTGCAGAAGCGGGCTGTGGCTGGATAGGTCGGGGGGTCAGGGGGCAGGGGTCGGGAATCAGGGTTCAGGGTTCCGCGTTGAACACCAAGGGTCGCGCACTCAGATCGCCTGCTTCACTTCCTCTTCCTCCCCCGACCCGCGGACTGCATGGGAGGCTGCTTTCCCCACGCGTCCGGCGGCCTCTTTGGAGCTCTCTGCAATCCGCCGCCGCAGTTCACCTCCAGGACGGGGGGCCAGGAGCAGACCCGCAGCGGCTCCAACGGCGATCCCGATCAACATCCCATAGAGCAAGTTCCTGTTCATGTCGCTCACTCCTGTTGCGGTATCTTCGCAACGACCTTATACCCTGCGGACTCTCCCGTCAAAAGCCTAGTGTCTCGTGGATGAGCGGCGCCGGCTCGGGCGGGGCGTCGGCGAAGCGGAAAGCCGACCGCACAAGCTCGACCGCCGGTTCGACCTGAACGGTCCCACTGTAGACAAGCAGCGCCAGTTCCTCCCCCGCTTCCGTGCGGTCGCCGGTCTTCTTGCGCAGCAGAATCCCAGCCGTCGGATCAATGGCATCCTCTTTCCGCTGCCGGCCGGCACCGAGCAGCCCGGCGGCTCGGCCGATCGCGCCCGCGTCCACAGCAGCGATATACCCTGCGGAAGCGGACCGCACCACGGTGTGAAAGCTCGGCTGCGGCAGGCGCGACGGGTCCTCTACTACACGAGAATCGCCCCCTTGAGCTGCAACCATCTGCCGGAACTTGTCGAGCGCTGCGCCCGAGGAAAGCAGGCCCGCGAGACGCCGGCGAGCTGCGGAAAGCGCGGACTTGTCGATCGGCTCCGAACTACGCCGGCCTGCTGCTGCGGCGAGTAGCGCGCCAAGCTGCAGGCAGAGCTGCCTCAGATCGTCCGGGCCGCCGCCGGACAGAGCCTTCACAGCCTCGGCGACCTCGACGGCATTCCCGACCGCAAGGCCGAGCGGCTGGTCCATTCCCGTGATCGCCGCCACCGTGCGGCGGCGCATCCGTGTGCCGATATCTATCATCGTCCGGGCGAGCTGCCGTGCGCTTTCGATGTCCTTCATAAACGCGCCGCTCCCCACCTTCACATCAAGCAGGATCGTGCTGGCGCCGCAGGCGAGCTTCTTGCTCATCACGCTCGCTGCAATGAGGGGAACACACTCGACCGTGGCTGTGACGTCGCGAAGCGCGTACATCTTCTTATCCGCGGGGACAAGGTCGGCAGTCTGGCCGGCGATGACGCAGCCGACCTCCCGCGCCTGCTGTAGGAACTGGTCCTTTGAGAGGCTGGTGGAGAGGCCGGCGATGGATTCGAGCTTGTCGAGCGTTCCTCCAGTGATCCCGAGGCCGCGGCCGGACATCTTGGCGACTGTGAGGCCGGCGCTCGCCAGGAGCGGAGCGAGCACGAGTGTTGTCTTATCCCCGACGCCGCCGGTGCTGTGCTTGTCAACGGTCAGGCCCTGCAGGCTCGAAAGATCGACCGTCTCACCCGAAGCGATCATCGCCTCGGTGAGCGCCGCGGTCTCTTCCCCGTCCAGTCCATTGATGCACACGGCCATCAGCCATGCCGACATCTGGTAGTCCGTCACATCGCCCGAGACGAAGCCCTGCACAAGCGCGCGAATCTCATCGGCGGTGTGCTTCCCGCCGTCCCGCTTCTTCGCCAGGATATCGTAGGTACGGATAAGCATTCGCGCTATCGCCCCATTGGAAACGTTCGCCATCGACCGGCGCTGCTCCTTGCCTGCTTATCCGTGCCCGTTGCGTTTCGCAGCTTCAGACGGAGGGTAATCGAGAACGTCTAAGAGCCGGAAGGAGGCGAAACCCGATGCCGGCGCAGAAGACCGAGGAGATGGCAAGATTGGCGAGGAAACAGGGCAGGCTGGTCCTCGACGCGGTCGAGCAGATGGTGAAGGAACACGGTGGACAGATGACCTCTGCGGGCGGCATGCTCATTGCCGCGTTCGGCGAAGCCGCTCAGAATTGGTGGGATCTCTCCCTGTTGGGCAACCTGCAGTGGACGGAAGCGTCACCGAGCGAGAACCAACACATCGAGGTCATCGTGATGGACGCGGACGACCGTCGGATGATCCCATGTCTGAGCGTGGATGTCACGGTCATGAGTGAGACCGGCGATGACCTGGGCACGAAGCGGCAGCGGATGTTCTGGAGCCCCACGGCATACCACTATGGCGCGAACTGGTCTATCCCTGGAGAAGGCCTCTATGACATTCGGGTGCATGTCGGCCTGCCGGAGTTCCCAAGGCACGACAAGGAGCTTGGGCGCAGGTTCACGCAGCCGGTGAACGTGCTGTTCAGGGGGTTTCACCTGAGACCGGGGCGGGAGTAGTGAGAGCGGCAAATGGAACGCTTGTCCGGCCCAGCGCCACGGGCTTGTCGAGCTGCTCGGACTAGCGTCCTGGCCCTTTAGATCTCGGAAGCTGCCGATCAGTACTCGTCGGGGTAGAACGTCATCTTGCCGTCTTTCCAATCATCGAACCACTGCACGTGGCCGTCCGCGAAGGCAATATCGTTCCCGTTGTTATGCACCCCCGGCCAAGAGAGCCAGTAGGGGTACCAGGTGTTGGTCCCATGGACAGGATGCCTGTAATAGACCAGCCCATCAGCCTGCTCGTCGTTCGACAGCCCCGAGTCGTACATCATGCTCTGCAGCCACCCGCCGGAGTCGTCGCTATAGCGCGGTCGCAGGCAGAAGAAGAAAACCATCTTCGTTGGGCGGTAGACTGAGAAGAGGTTGAAGCCTATAAGGTTGGCGTCGAGAGGATGCGAGCGAGTGCCATGGGCCCAGTCGATCCCATAGCCATAGTTGAACTGCTGCTCGGGACAGAGGTAGGCCTTGTTCTCACCCTTGATGGGGTTGGTCTGGTGGGCCGATTTCATGTACTTCGAGATTCTCTCTGTCCAGCCCAGGTGGTCCCCCCATACGGTGAATCGGTACTGCGGAGCGGGAGTCCATCCCTGATAGTCCTCGGCATAGAGCATCGCAGCGTTCACTATCTGTCTGAGGTTAGACAGGCACCTCGCCTTCTTTGCGCTCCTCTTGACCATCATGAAAACCGGGAGGAGGATCGCCGCCAGGATGGCTATGATGGCAATAACGACGAGAAGCTCGATGAGGGTGAAGCCTCTTCTGTTCGCGGCGTAAGGCCGATACATAGTGCATCGCACCTCGCTTTGTGCATCCGATCGCGTACGGCTATCATCATTGTTACCACTCTTGCGCCTGCACGTCAACCGGGAAACGGGCTTTTTTCCGTTTCTAAAGGAACCGGCGCTCGTCTCGTGCAAGTAGTAACGGGCGTCACGCGCAGAACCGTCTCATCGGCGCGTGACCGGGTGCCATCCGAGAGCGTCGTTACGGATATGGCCGGAGGTGCGTCCAGTGAACCTTTCCCGCTGCGGGCGCAACTCTAGGTACAGCTATGAAAGGAGGTCTCAGGTCATGAGGTTAGGAGTCACGGCGGTTGTGGTGCTGCTCGGCGCGTCTCTCCTTCCGTCGGTTGTCCGTGCGGACGGGTGCATGTTCCCCGACGAGGCCGCGTGGAGGCGGATGAGGGAACGGTCGATGATCAACGAGCCGGAGCAAAAGGCAGTCGTTTTCTTCAGCAAAGGCAAGGAGGATCTGATCATCAGCCCGAGCTATGAGGGCCCAACCGACAGGTTCGCGTGGGTGATCCCGGTGCCGAAGAGGCCGAAGCTCGAGATACTGAAGGGAGCGATCTTCCACGAGCTCGCTGCCCTCGTGCAGCCTAGGCCGAGGGATCAGGCAAAGGCAGGGGCTCCGGCCATGGGGATTCCCGGTGGGGTGACCGTGCTCGAGCGCAAGACGGTCGGCGCTTACCACGTAAGTGTCCTCTTGGCAACGGACGGGCAGGCACTCATGAAATGGCTTAAGGCGAACAAGTACCATTTGCCGTCGAAGGCCGTAGGGCCGATCACCCACTACGTCAAGGAAGGCTGGACCTTCGTCGCCTGCAGGGTGAAGGCTCCGTCCGCCGCGAAAGGCCTGCGCACGGGCACGCTTGCGCCGATCAGACTGACCTTTGCCGCGCAGAGGCCCGTCTACCCGCTGAGGCTCTCCTCGGCCAATCCCAAACCGTTCTCGACTCTGGTCTACCTGATCCTGCCGACTGGCGAGGAGGGCGAGCGAACGGGGCTTGTCAAGCTCGCGAGCGGCCCAGGCGGCTACGGTCGTTATGGGATCTACAGGTCCGCCGCACTCGCCCGCGGCCAGAAGCGGTATCCCACGCTCGCCCGGCTTACCCGCGACGAGGCGGACGTTTACGTCAGCCGAGGCCAGTTGCAGCCGAAGGACTGCACCGCGGACTACGTTTGGGAGGTTTCCTCCCGCCGCGCGGCGCGCTGATGCGGGATCGCTCTTCCTGAACACCCCGTTCCGGACTGCGGCAGCCCTTGGAGGAGCGAGCAGCGAGGATCGAGTCGCGAGTAGTACCGTGGTCGTCTGCAGTCCAGGCAAGCCACGGGGCTCCAGACCGGTTCAACTAGCGGCCGCACAGCTCCTCTGGCACGCGCGGATCGTCCGCGCAGGTGAACCCGTACGCCCTCACCGGTATCCATGGTAGTGGAAGGCTCAGGAGGCGTGGACCACTCGAAGCAGGCTGATGCATCCCTTATGGATCTCGTGCGGGCACGCGACGCAGAGGGATTCGACGCGCTTCGGCTGCGGTACAAGTCGATGCTCCTTCGCCACCTGCAGTCAATCGTCCATGACGCGGACGCCTCCGAAGACCTGCTCCAGGAAACGCTCCTGCGGGTCTGGACACGAGCCGAGCAGTGGGACGGGCGCGGAACGGTCAAATCCTGGCTGTTCCGAATCGGCACCAACCTGGCTCTGAACTCCCTCCGCTCGGCGACCCGCAGGAAAGAGACATCGCTCGATGGAGGCTCGATAGGCTGGGAAGATGACGATTCCGTTGTCCCCGGATGGATGGTTGATTCCATTACCCTTGGCCCTGAAGCCGCTCTGGAGAACGCCGAAAGACTGGCGACGCTGCGGAAGCTGATCGAGGGGCTGCCGGAAGAGAAACGCGAGCTGATCCGCCTGGTCTACGGGGAGGGTATGGCGCTGAAACAGGCCGCCCAGGCCATCGGGATACCCGAGGGTACGGCCAAGTCACGACTTCACCACTCCGCCAGGCTTCTGGCGCGCGAATGGAGGAACCGAGACAATGAGTGATCTACAAGCAACGCGGCTGCACGCAGGCGCTGCGTGGCACAAGGAGTCTTTTGACAGGTTCATCTCAGAGGCCCTGCCGAGGCTTCTCGCCCGGCGCCTGCCCCTCACCGCGTATGCCGTCCATCCAATCGACGCCTACACCTGCCGGGTCGGAGTCGCAGTGAACGAGGTGGAAGTCGAGTACACGGTGCTCCAGCCGGACGAAGAGGGGCTCTTCAGAGTTGACGGCAGGCCATTTGTCGTAGTGCCTGTCGCGTCTTGCGAGGATCTGGCCGTGGCCGAGATCAAGTGCGTGGGTGAGCAAATGCACGATCATATAGGTTCCCAGCTCGGAGAGGCATTCGGCGATCTGCCCTGGGACGAGCAACTCGTCCGGGCTTGGCTGCCCCTGGACACGTGGGTTCGCGAGATCGTCACGTCCCGCCTTGCCAACCCAACCGACCGGTGGGCGACGGGCCAGCCTCTCGATACGACGAATGGGACCGCGGCCAGGACGCACCTTAGGCGCATCGTCGTCCCTGAGATCGAGAAGGTGATCACCCCGAGCCAGTTCGGCCGGGTCTGCCCCTTTGAAGTCCCCGAGGGGCCAAATGTCGGCCGCGTCTTTACCGTAGCGGTCGGGGCCGAAATCCGCGGCGGCAGGATCGAGATCGTCGATGACCGTCCCGAAGCTGGCTTGGGCCTGTCCGCTTCTATGGTGCCATTCCTTGAGCACAATGACCCGAACCGTCAGACCTTCGGAGTGAACATGATGCGGCAGTGGCTGGTGCCGCCGGACCCAGAGCCTGCTCTAGTGCAAACGGGAAACGAGCCGGATTCGCCGCAGACCTGGTGCGGACGCAACCTGCTGACGGCCTTCATCTCGTATGGTGCCGAGACTTACGAAGACGGGATTCTGATCAGCGAGTCGTGTGCCAAACGGCTCAGCTATCCCGATGCCGTCCGGATAGGCGACAAGATCAGCAACCGCCATGGGACCAAGGGGGTCGTAAGCCGCATCCTGCCTGACGATGAGATGCCCCATCTGCCCGACGGAACGCCCATGGACTTGGTGTACAGCTTCATAGGCATACACAGTCGGCTGAATCTCGGCCAGGTGCGCGAGGCGGTTGTGGGGAGGATCGCACGGGCAGAGGGCGAGCCGGTCATTGTGCCCCCGTTCTCGGCGCCCAGCGAAACCGAGCTTCGAGAACGTCTGTCCCGAGTCGGCCTGCCAGACGATGGTATGGAGGTGCTCAGGCTGGGGCGTGATGGCAGGAAGATGGAGCGACGGAGCACTGTAGGCTGGGTGTACTGGGGGCGCACCTGTCACACTGCGGCCAGTAAGATACACGCGTGTGTTGCAGGCCCGTTGTGCAATCGGCAGGGAGAGCTCGAGTACCACGCGCTTCGTGACCTGGAATGCTTCGAGAACATCGCCAGCGCATTCAACACTTGCTCCGCGGATCGCGCCGACCTTGAGGACTTCGTGGCGGCGGTCGAGACCGGCCCGGTCGAGCAGGCTGGTCCTCCGACCCCGAGGTTCACCGAGCTGCGGAAGCGGCTTTCCGCAGGCGGGGTTGAGGTCGAGCTCAGTGATCGTGGGCTGTCGTTCACGCTTGGTCCACCCTCGGGCGGCACGCTCAGGCTGGCCCAGGCGGTCCCGCATCCGTGGCTTCGCGGGCATACTCTGGCCGAGATCGGCGTCGTCGAGGAGTCACCCGAGTACCATGCCCTGGCCGAGTCCAACGCAAAGATGCAGCGTGCCCTTGCCGGGGACGTACCCGCATCGCTCAAGCAGCAAGCGCTCTCTGACCTGGAGGATCATGTTCGGGCTTTCTTCGATGCTCTCCTTAGGCCAGAGCAACTCCGCCTTGGAAACCGAGTCCTATTCAGCGGCCGCACGGTCGCCGCGCCGGCAGTGGACCTCCAACTCGACCAAGTCGGCCTGTCGGACGAGATTGCCTGGACCATCTTCGGCCCGCTCGTGACCCGCGAGCTCGGTGACAGGTCGCATGTCGAGCAGCGCACGGATCGCGGGGCACGCGCGCTAGACCGGATCATGACCCGGTCATGGGTCATCATCAACCGCGCGCCAACCCTGATTCCGACAGCGTTGATGGCGTTTCGCCCCGTTCGGATTCCCGACCCAGTCATCCGGCTCCATCCGCTGATCTGCTTTCTCATGAACGCTGACTTCGACGGGGATCAGGTAGCCGTGTTCCTGCCCATTGCCGAGGCTGCGCAGCGCGAGGCTGCGGAGAAGCTCTCGCTTGCCGGCCACCTGCGCCGCGACCCCAATCTCTACGGCCTGAGGTTGCTGCTCCACGAGGCCCTCTGGGGACTCGCTCAGCTCGGCCTCGCTCCGGGTGGGCTTGAGGAGATTGCCGGGCTTGCCAGCGGGCCTGTGGCGCTTGCTGGCGAGCTTGCCGATCGGGATACGGTTGCTGCCGCTCTCCGCGAGATAATGCCCAGAGACGGTGTTGACGCCGTGATCCAGGCGATGCAGCGGCTGATGCAACGCGGCCTGCAGGTCGCGAAGGCTTCAGGGGCTTCCATAAGCCCGTTCGTCGGCTCAAGCCTGGCGTGTCCTCCACCGCCGGAAGGCGACGACCCTGACCGCTGGAGCGCGTACGTCGAGGAGGTCACGGATACGCTGCAGAGCCAAAGCGACTTCTCATCTCCCGATCTGGGCCCGCAGCTTCTCTCTGTGAGATCGGGCGCGCGGGGGAGTGTACATCACCTGCTCCGGCTCACGAGTCCGTCGGGTATCGTGAATGATGCGGCCGGCCGCCGCGTGGCTATCAGGCACAGTCTGCGTGACGGTTTGGCTCCGGACGAACTGTTCGCGTGCGTGGCGGGTGCGCGAGAGGGGCTGGCCAGACTTGCCGCCGACCTGACCCAGCGCGCGTACGGGGTGGGAAGCGCCGTCGGCCCGACGGGCTTCGGCGTCCTTGCCCGGGCTATGCGTGCCTCGCATCCGGGACCGGTCTTCGCCCGAGCTGCAGCAGCCGGCGAACGCGACCCGCTCACCGAGACAGACAGCCGCCTGTTTGTTGGGCTGGGTCCGATTCGGACAGCGTAGGCTGTGCTCCCTCCCCCCGAGGGTCGGCGGCGTAGGGGCTGAGCATTTGCCCTTCGGATCTCGCGCATCTCTCGACCCTAGATGCACATGCTCAGCCCATCGCTTGCAAGCTCGGTTCTGTCGAGGCGGCTGCGGAAGCGGCTTGGCGCGCCGATGCCCGGGACGTAGCATCTGCGACCCGCTCAGAACGAGCTGTGCTCAGTTCTCGCTATGATCTCGTCTTGCAGTGCTCTACTGAGGTCGCAGAAGTAGTCGCTGTAGCCTGCAACGCGCACAATGAGATCCCGGTGCTTTTCCGGCTCGGTCTGTGCGGCGCGGAGTGTGTCGGCGGTCACGACGTTGAACTGGACGTGGTGGCCGTCCATCCTGAAGTAGGACCTTACAAGCTGGCACAACTTGTCCAGCCCCTCGTCTCCCTCCAGCATCCGCGGGGTGAACTTCATGTTGAGCAGCGTGCCGCCTGTGCGGACATGGTCCATCTTGGCGACTGATCTGATCACGGCCGTCGGGCCGTGCCTGTCGGCGCCCTGAACCGGCGAGATACCTTCCGATACGGGCTGCCAGGCCAGACGGCCCTCCGGCGTGGCCCCCGTCACGGAGCCGAAGTAAACATGGCAGGTGGTAGGAAGAAGGTTGATGCGGTACACGCCGCCTTTCGTGTTCCTCCTGCCATTCACCTCGTCGTGGTACGCATCGAAGATCGAGCGCATAATGTCGTCGGTGTAGTCGTCGTCGTTCCCAAACTTAGGCGTCTTGTTGAGTAACACCTGGCGCATGGACTCGCGGTCTGCGAAGTTGTCTCGGAGCGCGGCCAGCAGTTCCTCCATCGGGATGTCCTTCTGGTCAAAGACGTGATACTTGAGCGCTGCCAGGCAGTCGGTCATCGTGCCAAGGCCGACGCCCTGGATGTAGGTGGTGTTGTAACGGGCCCCGCCGTCATTGTAGTCCTTGCCCTTCGCGATGCAGTCATCGATGATGATAGAAAGAAACGGCGCCGGCATATACTCGGCGTAGAGCCTTTCGATAACGTTGTTGCCCTTGATCTTGATGTCAACGAAATGCTTGAGCTGCCTCCGGAATGCCTGGAATAACTCGTCGTAGGTTCCGAACCTGGTTGGGTCACCGGTATGAAGGCCGATCCTTTGCCCTGTCCTCGGGTCCACGCCGTTGCTCAAGGTTATTTCGAGAATCTTGACCAGGTTCAGATAGCCGGTCAGGATGTAACTCTCCTTGCCGAATGCGCCTGTTTCGACACAGCCGCTTGTGCCGCCGCATCGCGCGTCCTGGATCGACTTCCCCTGGCCCAGAAGCTCCTCGACGACTTCGTCAGCATTGAACACCGATGGCTGTCCCCAGCCCTTCCTTATGATCTGGCAGGCTCTCCTCAGGAACCTGTCCGGGTTCTTCCTGCTGAGTTGGATATTCGAACTGGGCTGCAGCAGCCTCATCTCGTCGATAACGTCCAGCAGGAGGTAGGTGACTTCGTTGACTCCATCCGAGCCGTCTATCTTGAGGCCGCCGGTGTTTATGTTGGCAAAGTCGGTGTAAGTGCCGCTTTCTGCAGCGGTGACCCCGACCTTCGGCGGCGCAGGCTGGTTGTTGAACTTGATCCAGAAGCACTGAAGGAGCTCTTTGGCGCGCTCGGGCGTCAGCGTGCCGTCGTCCAGACCCTTTCGGTAGAACGGGTACAGGTGCTGGTCGAGCCGGCCGGGGTTGAACGAATCCCAGGTGTTTAGCTCCGTTATCACGCCGAGATGGACGAACCAGTAAGCCTGCAGCGCCTCGTGGAACGTGCTCGGCGCGTGGGCCGGCACGCGAGAGCATATCTCTGCTATCTCCTCGAGATCCTTCCTCCTCTCGGGGTCCCGCTCTGCCTGCGCGATCTCGCGAGCCTTCCCTGCGTAGCGCTCCGCGAACCTCATGATCGCGTCCGCGCAGATTGACATCGCTCTCAGCTGCTCCTGCTTCCTGTAGGCCTCAGGGTCGTCGAAGTAGTCCAGGTTGGCCAGAGCCTGCTTTATGTCCTTCTTGAAGTCCAGGAAGCCCTTGCGGTAGATCTTGTCGTCCGCTACCGTGTGCCCGGGCGCCCTCTGCTCCATAAACTCCGTGAAGATGCCGGCATCGTAGGCGTCCTTCCACTCCGGGGTCATCTGCTGGAAGATCAGATCCCGGATGGAGCGGCCTTGCCAGAACGGGATAATGGTCTCCTCGTATACGCGCCTGGCATCGTCGCTTACCTCGAAAGGTATCTTCTCCCGCGAGTTAATGATCTCGAGGTCTTGCAGGCTGTGGCAGCACAGCTCCGGGTAGGTGGGGGTTGCTTTCGGGGCGGGCCCGCGCTCTCCGACGATCAGCTCTCCGTCGTTGATGCAGATGGTCTTGTTCTCGAGGAGGTGCTTGAAGGCGAGTGCGCGCCGAACAGGCGGAGACATCTCCCCTGCCGTCCGGTAGAACTCCGTGATGAGATCGGCTCGCTCCGTCGATATGGTCGGCTTGGCCTCCAAGCTCATCTGTCTCAGCCGGGCTACTCTCTCGTTCATACCCTCAGCCTCCATTGATCAGCCCAACGCCGGTGGCCCCGGTCCTGAACCCTGGGTCACGACCGCACAACGGCCTATCTAGACCGGCGTCCACATTAGCATTCTAGCATGGCGGCGATCTCTTGTCATTCATGGTCGCGTGATCCGTGGTACTCATGATCTTACCACCGGGGACCATCACAGTCACCACAAACCCGGCGGTTCAGAACGCCTGCAGCAGCTTGACGCTGAGCTTCCCGGTCGTTTTCTCGGCATTGGGGTCCCCATAGATGACGTAGGCATCGATCCCGCGGCGGACCTGCTGCCTGTAGAAGAGGAAGATGTTGCGCTGCCCGCCCTGCTGCACGACGCGGCCTCCGATGCCCCGCTCGGGAGTGATGTCGTGGTTGACCGTAGCCCACGCCTGCCGTCGGATCGCCGCGTACGGGCTTGGGCTGCCGATCCGCTCCCAACTGAAGAACGCCCCGAATACGAACCTCGGGCCGAGCTTGAGCTTCTGAGCGAGCGAGCCGCGGAGGTAGCCGCCGCCGGCCTGCTTGCCCCAAGTGCAGCTCAGGCCGCCGTCCCTGTCAACCGTGTCCTGGTTCCAGAGGTAGGTCAGCGTAGGGCCTATGTTGGGGAACTGCTCGCGCCTGCCGTGCCGGTACAGGAACGAGTAGGCGCGACCGTCAGCGCAGGTGGCCGTCCACTCAACCATCACCCGCTGCACAAAAGGACTGCCATCCCCGTGCTTCCAGTTCTGTCCGTAGAGGGATAAGAGGACATCGCGCAGGTTCCGGCCCCTGTAGCTTTTCTTCCTATAGACCCCGGCCTGAGGCCCGCCGGCCCCGTTGTCTGTCGTATAGCCGAGCTCGGGCTTGAACGTCCAGTCAACATGCCCAAAGTCGATGTAGGAGTTGACGGCGCCGTCCCCGCCGTCATTCTCATAGTGAATCCATCTGCACTGGCCGCCGGGCTCGCCGGTCGTGGCGCTGGAGTACACTCCGCCCCCCAGGCTGTGCTCGTACCGTCCGATCTGCTTGCCAAGTCTGGCGCGGTAAAGGGTGACAGTGGTCCGGTGCCCCGGCGTGTTGCGATCTGCCAGGTTGAAAACTACGCTGGACATCGCGCCGATCTCGCGGCGGTAAGTGAGCACGGTGTCGTTCTCCTGGCCGAAGGTGGCTGCATTCAGCAGGCCGAAGGTGTGCGGGCTGCTCTTGCCGGAGAGCTTCGCGCCTACATCGAAGTCGGCTATCCGGCGCGTGTACAGGACCCTCTCATCAACAGGGAACTGCCACTCGGTGAAGAAGGGCCTGTTATCTGAGAGCAAGCGCTCCGTATAGGAGAAGTCAGCCGACTCGACCTGCTGCTGCACCGTGCTGAAATCCGGCGTGACTGAGATCAATGCAGCTGTGTCGTTGGAGAACGTATACTTCAGGTCCAGCCCTCTGTAGACCCGCTGGGATCCGCCGCCTCCCGTCGTCCCGAGCAGGTAAGCAAGCGTCTTCGGCCTCGGTTTGAGGTCGGGCGGGCTGACTCCCTTCCAGTGGGCACAATACTGAATGTCGCTGGTCCCATTCAGGTCCGGCAATCTGTTCCGCGGCAAGATAGCGGACAAAGCAGATGCCAAACGTATCCTGGCGGTTTCCGTAGACGAGCAGAGAGAAGGGGATGGCCATCTCGACATTGTAGCCATCCTCGACGATCTTCGCCGCAGCCTGCCAGTCGCCCTTGTACCCGATGTTGGTGGAAGAGCTGCGTTCGAGGTACTCGGCTTGCGTGCCGATAGCGCTCACAACGAACATGGACCAGTAGCGGTGCTGATGCATCGAGTCGATTCGGACAGCGACCGTGTCGTCGCCCTCCAGCTTGCCGTTCCTCTTCGTCTCGGCGGCCCTGATCGTGCCGGGAACCAGGTTCGCTGCATGGAAAGCGACGTAGACGTCTTCCTTGTCGTAGCATGTCCTCGCCACGGTCTGGAGCGGCGCCGGCTGTCGGGTCTGGGCGTCGAAGAAGCCGGTCCAGTCCGGCAGGCCTTGCCAGCACTCGTCGTCAAGAACGCCGTCGAGCTTGGGCGGCTGGGTCACGAACCGGGCTTCGACCGTGACCGGTACAGGCAGCGCCGCAGCCGAAATGCTGGCTGCAGCAGCAAGCAACAGTGCTGCAAACGACCCGTGTCTTAAAAGCAACATCGCTATCCTTTCTTGGAGCATACTTGCCAACCAGCAATACGGACACCGCTGAGGGCCTAAGGGTTCACTTGGGCGGCCGATCCGTTCGGAGGCGGGCATACACACACATCCAGTATCGCGCCACGACGGTCGGAAGTGTTAGGATGGTGGGCCTGGCTGTCTGCCGCGTGCTGCGGACGGACGGCTGCTCTGCACTCGTTCCTGCAAGCGCGTGGGCGCTTTCGGACTTTGGCTTTCCAGTGGGAGCTACTGCAAGACTGCCCTTCCGGGTGTCTTCTGGGCGACGTAGATGCGGATGGCTTTTCCGTCCATGTCCGTGATCAGCCAGGCATGGCCGGCAAAGGTGTCGATGCCGTCCTTGTCACCCGCGTGGAGCGTGCGCGGGTTCTGGCGTTTGCCCTCCTGGTCCAACCAGAAGATCTGCACGTCCCTCTTTGACTGGTTGTCCAAGATGATGGTCACAGCATCGGAGCTTTCCGCAGACCGCGTGTGAGACTCCTCCTTGCCCGGGATAGCCACGAGAGGGACGTACTTGATCTTCTTGACCTTCTGCCGCCCGGAGTAGATGCGGTCAACCATCTCGTATCCCTTGGGGTCATATGAGCGAAGCCACGCACTGCCGCTCTCGGGGGCCGGTTCGATCTGGCCGAAGTCCCCGCGGGTGTCGAAGTACCACATCGTCAGCTCAGCTAGATACTCGTGGTAGTTGCTCCCCGCGTAGGCAGTCTTCCACTTGCCTTCCTTCACCGCTTCCTCGTACCGCGACTCGACGAGTTTGCACATCGCCTCATCCGCGCCGTAACTCAGTATCGTGTGAGCGAACTCGTGGCTGCAGATGTCACGGCCGAGGTACCGGTCGTCAGGCAGCTTCAGCAGGTTCTCCTCGCCGCAGCTTGCGTTGAGCCCGCCGACGCCCCGCGTCCGCTCGTCGATAGTCTTCTCTCCATCGTAATGAGCGCCCTTGAGGTGCCGGAAGTATGGAAGGTCCGACGTGACCTGATTCTTGCCGATGATGTGCATCTCGGCTCCCACTTGAACCAGGTTGTGCGCAATGCCCGGCGAGCTGCCGATCTGCTGCCAGATCCTCCGGCTCGCCTCGGTAAGCGCCCGATCGTCCACGTCGGCGTGCGCCTTGATAGGGATGCCGTGGCAGTCCAGCTTCTTCGAGAAGAAGCCCAGTTCGGGCGGGTTCATATAGACTATCTGCGGCTCCGCCGTCTCGCTCTTGGGAGCCGGTTTCGCGGCATTGGCCTCGATAACGGCGGCAGCCAGCAAGGCCGCGGCCACCCCGAATGCAATCGATACGCTCACGATTCTACTCCACATGCCAACGCAAGATGCCCGCCGAGCAGCCTGGCTGAAGCTGCACTTCCAGCCGCAGCGCGTCGGTCTCGACTGGGTCGAAGGTGGCAACGTTATATGTATCCTTCTCCAGCCCATACCCGATTGGGTTGGGGACGGGCTTCCAGACCTCACCTTCCCTGTACAGTACCCTCCACGACTGAGGAACGCGGCATGGGCCGTGGCCGCTGTCGTCGAACCAGTACACCTTCCCCGCCTCGACCTTCTCCATCTTTCGGAACTCGTACTGGACCCATTCGAGGCTGCCCACCCTCGGCCACCAGTGGAAGAATCCTGCGGATTCGTCGCACGAGTCCTGAGGATCGTAAGGGTCATGGATCAGAGCTGCATCCCCGTCGTTCGAGGCCGAGACAGCGCTCGTGGAGGCAATCGTCGGTGGGAGCAGTGGTCTTGCACCCGATGCGGTCCGAGCGAGCCAGACAGCCATCTGCCCTTTGCCTCGATGTGCCCACGCATAGTAGGGGATGGCCGTGAGCTCCTGCTCCTGCTGCGAGACCTGCGAGCCGGGTTCACGCCGGCTCAGCCCGTAGGCTTTTCCCGCGATCACATATACGCCGCCGAAGAGGTCCTTGCGGTATCCGGCCTGCAGCTCGGCATCGTCTGGCAGCACGATGTTCCTGACGGACCCGTCCTTGTTGTCCGGCCACTCGGCGCAGTAGACGAGTGGGCCTCTCTCGAGGGCGACCTTGCCTTGGTCCTCGGCGACCTTCTCGTGTGCGATGGTACGGCGAACACGCATCGGAAGCAGCAGTTCGACCTTGTCGCCCGGCTGCCAGAGCCGTTTCGCCGCTTCGGCATAGGCCGTGTCGCCGGTCAGCGCCGCTATATCCGCCATCGCGGCGTACATGTAGACTGCCCGCACGGCGTTGGCCGACTGCCTCATCCTGCTGGAGGACCGGCTTGTGGTCCTGGTTATACTCTCCCCAAAGCTCGATGCCGGCCCTGTCCAACCCGGAACTGCGCCCTCGGCCTCGCGCGTCCAGGAGGAACCTGGCCAGGTCCAGATACCGCTTCTCTCCCGTCACTCGGTAGAGCTTCGCCAGGCCCATCTCGATGACCTGGTGGCCGGGAGGAGTGGGGTTCTTGCCGGGCCCGAACACTCTATCGATCAGGTCCGCGTTCTTGATGGCCACGTTAAGGAGAGACCGCTTTCCAGTAGCCTGGTAGTGCGCGACCGCTGCCTCGTAGAGATGCCCACAGTTGTAGAGTTCGTGGCTTCTCGCCAGATTGCTCCACCGTTCCGGGCCGTACCACCGACGCAGGCGCTCGGCGCGGTTCGTACGGCAGGTGTACAGGTAGCCGTCGTCCTCCTGTGCCGCCGCGATCTTCTCTATTATGTTGTCCAGATACCGATCCAGGTCGGGGGCCGGGTGCAGCATCAGGGCATATGAAGCGCCCTCCAGGATCTTATAGACATCGGTGTCATCGAATGGATAATCTCCCTGGTGCTGGCCGTCCCGCAAACCCCCTGCGATCTCGAGATTCGCGATGCGCCCCCATTCCTCGCACTTATCGAAGGCATGAGGGATGGAGACGTTGCGGTTCGTCTCCATCCTGGGCCACCAGAATGAGTCTCGCACTTGGACCGCCGTAATCGGCACTGGTCGGATGGGATAGTCTGTTCGCAACCGCGCTGTCTGTTCCCGTTCCAAGACCACTTACAGTCTCCTCCGCTGTCGGACCGGCTGGATGACTGTGCCGGTCAGCCCCTTATAGTTCTCTCCACATCGTCGAGTTCCAGTGGCGCTCCGCTCGTCAGCACTTCGACTCCACTGTCCGTCACAGCAATCGTGTCTTCCACGCGAATGTAGAGCTTTTCCTCCGGTACCCACATCTGAGGATCGACGCTGAACACCACTCCTGCCTCAAGCGGTCGTGACCCGTAGTCACAGGAGTCGTGCACGACCATCCCGACCGGGTGGGAGAGATGGCCGCGGAACTCGAGGGTGCGCCGCGCCGCTGCCTCGTAGATATCCTTCGAGAAAGCTGTGTTGGCGAGTACGTCCGCCATCTCCGCCGCAGCCTCGTCCATGACCTGGTCTGCCATTACGCCGGGGCGGATTCTCTTGAGCAGGGCCTTGTGGTACTCGACCATATATCCGTATAGCTCGCGCTGCCAGGGAGCGTAGACACCGTTCACAGGCCACATACGCCCTATGTCGCTCGTGTAGTAGCCGACGTCGGGCGCCATGTCCATCAGCACCAGGTCGCCATCCTTCATCACGGAGTCGTTGCTGCTGTAGTGACCGAACCAAGCGTTCGGGCCGCTCGCGATGATAGCGTTGTAGCCATCAGCTCGTGAGCCGTGCTTCCGGTAGATGTAGCCGGCTATCGCGCCGAGCTGGTACTCGAGCATCCCTGGGCGGGTCGAGCGCATCGCCTCCCGAAGAGCCAGAGCGCACAGCGATCCCGCCCGGCGGAGTACGGCTACCTCACGAGGGCTCTTGACCGAGCGCAGCGAGTCCAGGATCGGCGTCAGATCGCGGATTTCCGCTCTTGGGAACCGTGTCCTGAGCAGGCCGATGAACCACTGTTCCCGCGCAGGCCGTGCGTCCCAGGGGTCCTCGGCGCTTTTCCTGTTCGAGTCAAGCAGCGTGTATCGTGGCGTAGCCAGGCCGTCCGACGGCCCGTGCGGAGTGTAAAGCACAGCCGCTTCCTCGAGGTGACCGGCAAGCGCTTCGATGCCGTGCACTTCGTCAACGCCGGTGGACTGCTTCAGCGCCTCCGCGTCTTCCGCGCCGAGAACCTGGCCCTCACTGTCGTACTCCCTGTCACCACGGTGAGGTAGGTAGAGCGACGTCCGCCGCTGCCTGCCATCCAGAAGAAGGTAGGCCTGGGGTATCTCAACCCCGCAGCAGTAGTAGAACTCGTTGGTCTGGCGGAAGTCCTCGAAGCCCCGGGACGGCGGCGCTCCCTGCAGCACTGCGAAAGCGTCGCTTTCGATCGCGTCGAATATCTTCACTCGCCGCGCCGCGAACTCCTCCGAAGGGAAGCGGTCCTGGGGACCGAAGACGATGCCGGCCGTTTCGCCGCCTGCCGGCTGTGGTAGTCTGTGATTGCCCATGTGCACCTTCCTTAGAATGGACTTTCCGGCAGCCACATTCCGGGGACCGGCTGCTTCGGTGCGTAGATCTCGAAGTCCAGATAGTTGCCGAACGCTTCCCACAGCACATCGCCAATGTGCCCGGCGGTGAAGCCGACATGGTGGGGGAAGTTGCGGACGAGAATATCGCGGTAGATCGCGGTCAGGCCCTCGATCCTGGTCCATCCGTAGGCGCCGAAGGTCTTGGCCCTGTTCTCTTCCACGTTTCCGTGGACAGCCACGGCTTTCCAGTCGCCGGTTGGGCTCTGAGTCACCCTGAAGAGGGTGATCGGGCCGGGCTTCATCTCGAACTCGATCACGCCGCAGGCATTCTCGCGGCCTGTGGTGCCGGCTATGATCTCCTGCACGCCCATCTTCGGCCTGGTCTTTGCGAAGAAGGTTGGGAAGACTCCGCAGTGCCAGACGTTGACGAGATCGGGATCGTCGTTGTGCACGTTGTTCCAATCCGCAAGCCCGGACGGCGCCTGTGACGCCAGCGCGAGCGAGTGCATCGAGAACGCGCCGAGAATGTCCGACTCGCAGGCACACGGAATGCCTCTATCTCCGAGCCGGCTCATGGTCGTGCAACTGCAGATGCCCAGGTTTGCCTGCAGGCTTGTCCAGCACTGGATGGCAAGCGCGTCCAGGTCCTTGTCCCGGACGAACTGGTCGAGGAAGAGCTCAAACTTGGCGATCTTGGTCACGACGCTGTCTGCAATCGCTCCGGTGTCGCAGCAGGCTTTGATCTCTTCGACCTTCCGCGCCACTTCCGGGCTGTCTTTCATCCGCTGGACTGCCCCGATTGCCTCCGAGAGGTCGAGGGTGACGGTCGTCGGCCCGAGCCTTTGCAGCGACTTCTCGTCGAACCGGCAGGTCCAGAAGCCGTCCGGGCG
>Ga0315280_10000413_pt1 | contig 79116 bp, 72 predicted proteins | sample YL17G06_40_MG_FD_203697 | JGI IMG/M metagenome (GOLD analysis project Ga0315280, IMG submission 203697) | Sediment microbial communities from Yellowstone Lake, YNP, Wyoming, USA - YL17G06_40 | ecosystem: Environmental > Aquatic > Freshwater > Lake > Sediment | place: USA: Wyoming | collected... | reverse complement strand
CTATGGCTTCTTCCATTTCTTATCCACGTTTAAACCGGCCGGGACGGCCACTTCTCTTACTGGAGCGATTTTATAATCAATCATTGCTTTATTTCAAGTGGTTCTCTTCCATCTTGTGTGGGTGGAATACACGGAAAGGAGAGGAGCGACCTTGAGGATTTAGCCTTCCCGAGTCGTTCTTCGAGGGAATCCAACGAAGTGGGACGCCGAGTATGTTTGAGCACGCGAGAATTCAATCCTCCAACCCTTCTGATGCCAGAGAAATATAGTCCAAGGAGAAGGACGAACGTGCGGAGTTACGCAGGCGCCGAGAAGAACGGTGAGGGAATGGCGTTAAAAATCCGAAGGGAGCGACGACATTTCCGTGTCTTCCACCATCCTATCTACCAGCACTAAATGGAAGAAAACCTTTCAAGTTAATACTAACGTAATAATTGTTGTTATGTGTCATTGCGGGCGACCGAAGGGAGCGCGGCTTCGGCTCATCCTCGCGATGACATTTTATTTAGCGCGTTTACAATAGCGAATGGACTCCAGTTTCTTGGAGAGGACCTCTTTGACTTGGCTCACCGTGATCCCCTTGATACAGCGCGCTTCAGCGAATTGGCAATTTTCAGAACAAGGATTACAGGTAAGCCCCGAGCGAATGACCTCATGATCGTTGCCCCAGGGCCTAAAGCGCTCGTACTCGCCCGGGCCAAACAAGCCGATGGAGGGAACTCCCGAGGCAGCCGCGACATGCATGGGGCCGGAGTCGTTGCCGATGAACAATTGGCAGTATTTCAGGATTGAGGCCATCTCCCGTAACGTGGTTTTGCCGGCCAGGTTAACCGTCAGCCGGCTCTGCAAGCCCTTTTCCAGTCGAAACGCTAATCCCTGTTCGCTCTTGCCCGCAATAATCAGGATATAGGCCTTATAGTCTTCCTGCAGCCAGCGGCCCAACTCGATGAAACGACCCATGGGCCAACGCCGGAAGGCCCAGGCTGCCCCTGGCGCCAAGGCGACGAGCAAACCCGCCCCAGCGAGGCCATGCCGGCCCAGAAGATTTTTGGCGAATCGCTCATCTTCCGGGGTGGCCCAGACCTCTAAATTTGTCTCTTCAGGCTGCCCCCCCAGGAAACGCAAGATGTCAAGCTGGCGCTCGATCTCATGCTTGGGAGCGCCCCTGACAGGACCCTGGGTCGTCAGGCGATTCACATCTCCTAAGCGCGAGAACATAAAGTCATTAGGGCTGTTGGCATAGGCAATCCGATGGCGAGCGCCGCTGGCAGACATCAAAATAAGGGCAGCCGCTTGAGAGGCATCATTATTCCACCGGAGCGAGACGGCCATGTCGAAATGATGTTTCCAAAGACTGCGCCGGGCCAGCCGGGAAGCTTCGAGCCACCAAAGGACGTGACCGCGAAAGGCGGTCCTCCAATCCTTAACAATTCTCCAGTGGAACGGGAGCACTTCATTGGTATAAGGGCATTTTTCCACCAGGTTGAACATCCCGGGCTGGACAACGAGAACGATCTCAGCGCTGGGCAGGAAGCGGCGCAGCTCGCGAAGGAAAGGGCCGGTGAGTATGATATCGCCGATATCGGCTAATTGGACGACCAATACTTTCCGCAGTTGAGATGCCTCCAGGGGAGTCTTTTTGCGGCGCCGGCCGCTCAATAGAAAAAATCCCTCATAGAGAAAGGGGAAAATCAAGAGCGCGATATAAGAGGAGGTCTTTTGAAATGCGGCTTTGAGTTTGCCGATAAAAAAATCCGGTTTCAGGAAGGCTCGAGACAGGACCAGAAAATCACCGTATTTCAGCCATCTTTTTGCTCGTCTGGAGAGCTGCTCCACAGATTCAGGTCGAGCCCTTTCCGCACTTAGGGGGAGTTCCTTTGAGACAAGGCGCGGACGGCCAGGGCTCGCTTGCGCCGCGGCGTCTTTCAAGACCGCTTCCAGGGAATCAATGGATTGATCGAGCCTGAACCTCTCTTCTACAGTCTTCCTCGCTTTCGCGCGGATAGATTCAATAAGCTCCGGGTCCTTGAGCAGCCGCAGGATTTGTTGGGCGCATAGCCTCGGGTTCTCTCTCGGAATAACCAAGGCGTTGAATTCATCCTTGAGGATTTCTGAATTGCCGCCTGAGGCCGTGCTGACCACCGCCGTTCCGCAGGACATGGCTTCTAACAGGGAGATTGTAAACGGTTCCTCCAGCACGGAGGGAAAGACAAGGATATCGTGAGCCTGATAAAGACCCGGCATGTTTTCGCGCGGGGTATAACCTGTAAAGGTAATATTATCAAGAAGGCCATGCGAAGCGGCCAGCTCGCGAAGATACGCCGCAAAATGAGGGAAAGCCTGATCGTCGCCTGAGATCGTCAGCGGCAAAGCCTCATAACCGTACTCCTTTTTTAGGATTCCCAGAGCTTCTATGGCGATATCAACACCTTTTTGAGGCCCGATTTGGCCGACGTAAAGCAAGCGGCTCGGGTTGTGGGGGTGAGTCTCCTTGTAGGAAAAACGGCGGACGTCAATCCCCCAGGGGATCACAGCGGCCTGAGCCACAGATTGCCCGACTTGCTTCGCCATGTTCTTGAGATGAGCGCTCGCAAAAACAAGGTGGGTCAGGTCTAAAGGCCGGGAAGGTGGAACGAGCTCGAAATGACGGCTCAAAAAGCGGAGAACCTTGAACCCGCCTTTTCCCTTTGGCCATAATTGATACCAGGGATCCCTTTCCCAGGTGGCCAGCCAATCACTCGAAACGTAGAAACAGGCGGGCGGTCCCTTTTCCTGGGCGACCAAGGCCAGAGAGACCGATATCTCGGAGAGATCAAACAGGAAAACAAGGTCAGGCTGAAAATCTTGAAAAAAGTTTTTTAGGCAGGTTTGGTTGACAACCTCTTTTAAGAAGACATCATGCCAATGCGGATTTTCTTTAGCATGTCTTGTCAGCCGGCGGTGGACAGCGCCATCGCTTTGTCCTTTTCTTAACCCGGATGTGCTGGTCAGGACCTGGATCTGGTATCCGCGGGCTTCGAGCGATTCAACTATATCCTGGCAGCCCAGCGCATAGCCGGTCTTATGATGGGGAGGATAAAAGTTGGAAATAACCAGAATCCGCACAGCCGACTCACTTCTCTGGTGAAATATATCATCGAGGAGCCGATTATTTCTTATCTTCTTTATCTTCTTTCTTCTTTTTGTTTAAGGCGGATTTGAGCTTTTCGGCAAAGATCCCGAAGGACGTCTCTTTCGGTGCGACCGGCTTGAACTCCTCCTTTTTTTCTCTGGCCGCTAGCTCCTCTCTCTCTGCCTCCGCTTCTTTTTCTTTGATGGCCGAGAGCGCTTCCTGCTCGGATTCGAGCAGCTCGATCTTCTCTTCAATGACTCGCCTTTCGCTCTTGCGCGGTTTGGGCGCCCTTTCTCCTTCGGGTCTCGGTTTCTTTTTCTTGACCGGTTTTTCTTTGCCCGGAGCAGGCGCCTCGACCCGGATTTTCTCGACTGCTTCTGCCAGGACAGGAGCAGACTCGGGTGCTTCTGTTATTTCGATCTCTCCGGAGGGGATAGCCTCCTCTCCGATGACTTCAGGGGCGGCCTCCGCAGCCGGAATTTCTAGCGTGACTTCTTCAACAGCCGGCATGGGTTCCTGGTAGAAAAAGATTCCCTTCTTCTTTTCCGAGGAAGCGAATTCCGGCGAGTTAAGGAGGGTGGTCTCGACATCCTCCTGGGTGGTCTGCTTCAAAACATCCACCAGATGATAGGCCCTCAAGAAGTGGAGCGAATGATCCGCGGATTCCAGCCCGAAGCTCTTAAATATAAGAATCAGGAGTTCACGCAGGTCTCTTTCATCACTCTGGACATGAAGGGGAAGAAGCTGGGCCAGCGTCTCCTTCTCCAAGAAAATGATTTTATTGGGCAGGGCGAAGGTGAAAACTTCTTCGCCGGTGTCGTTGAATTTATCCTCTTTCGGGTCGTAAGTGAGCTGGGGCACAGAGATTTTTTTCTTCGATTTCTTGAGCCAGAAGTTGAATTGGGTATGATTTTTCTTCTCCAGCGTGAGGCTCGTCCCCTGAGGAATATTGTTGGCCTGAAAAAAATCTCTGAGGCCTAAGAAGAAACAATCTGATGGATAATAGTAAACAATGTAGCTCTTCCCTTCTTCAGCATCGCTAAAGGTGTATTCCCGGGCATGCGCAAGCTCTTTATTCAAACTCTTCGGAACCCTGACTCCTCCCGACAGGACTTCCCGCCAGGTGAGGTAGATCTTCAGGGGAAAATCGTGGAAAGTGCTGAGCTGCGGGTTTTCTGTCCCTTCCAGGATCGGAAGCTTGGCTGAAGGCGCGGCCAGGGGCAGCCCGTCCAGAAACGAGCTGAGGATGCTCTTGAGGTGCCATTTGCCCCAGCGGACCGGGGAAACAAAGACAAATTCCTTCCTGTATTTCTTCTCCAAAACATAATTCAGGGAAAGGCAGGTCATTTCAAAAAGATTGTGCGAGGCTTCCAGGCCGAAGTATTTGCCGACCAGGTCCTCTGTCGCTGCGGCCTGCCGGGTTTCCTGGATATGCTTTTCCACGTCCTGGATTTTTTCCTCGGGGATGGCCACTTGATTTTTGGCCAGCTGCCAGTAATCAGTCCAGTTGATAAATTTATCTGATTTGGAAAGGGCCGTGCGCAGGTTTTTTTCCAGAGTCTTGAGGTCCCTGTCCGTCATCGGGAGCTCGCTGAGGCGGGGGTCCTCAGCTTTCTCCATTTTTTCCGGCGGCAGGCCTTTCCCTTCGCAGTCGGAAGGGAGGAGGACCTGGGTCTTGGTCTTTTTCATGTAATCGATGTACTTCCGGAAGATGCCTCCGCCTGTGTAATCCGCTTCTAACATCTCACACTGGAAGTCTTTATAATAATGCTTGTTGACGACCTTCAGGACCACCGCTCCTTTGAAGTGCTCAACGGTCTTGCTGCTGATGGTCAAGGACTCGTCGTATTCTTTGTAGATCTGATCGCCGACTTCGTACTTCGCGTTGGGGTCGTATTTGACCACATCCTGGACTCTCTGGTCAGCCGTCTTCTGGAAGGCCAGTTTTTCAGTGATTTCATGCAGAGAAAAGGGTCTGGGGGCCTGCTCGAACTCTTTCTCGATGAAAACGAGATTGTCTTCGGTAATCTGAGTGAGGTTGTTTTCTTTATCCATTTTGTTCTTTTTCTATTTTTTTCCCATTAATAATACCATAATCACCTTCTGGATATGAAGCCTGTTCTCGGCCTGGTCATAGACGATGGAGCCGGGAGAGTCAATCACCTCATCTGTGACTTCCTCACCCCGGTGGGCGGGGAGGCAGTGCATGAAATACGCCTCTTTCTGGGCCAAGGCCATCAGGGAGCCGTTGACCTGGTAGGGGGCGAAGATCTTGGCTCTGGCCTGCTTTTCGGCTTCCTGGCCCATGGAAGCCCACACGTCGGTGTAGACGGCATCAGCTTGCGAGACAGCCTGGCGGGCGTCAGACGTCAGGCTCAAGGAGAACCCGGTTTGCCGGCCGTCTTCCTCGGCCAGCTTGACCATCTCGGCCTTGGGCTCGTAACCGGGCGGCGTGGCCACGGCCATCCGGCATCCTGCTTTTGCCGCCGCAAAAAGAAGGCTGTGGCAGACATTGTTGCCGTCTCCGACATAGGCCAGCTTAAGCTGGGCCAGGTCGCCCTTCTTTTCCTTCAGGGTGAAGAAGTCGGCCATGGCCTGGCAGGGATGAAGAAGGTCAGAGAGGCCGTTGATGACCGGAATCCTGGTGTTTGACGCCAGGTCGATGACATTCTGATGGGCGAAGGTCCGGATCATGATGGCGTTGACCCAGCGCTCCAGATTTTTCCCGACATCAAAGTAGGCCTCCCGCGTGCCGACCTGGCTGTCGGCGGGACTCAGATAGATGGCTGAACCTCCCAACTCCAGCATCCCGACTTCAAAAGTCACCCGGGTGCGCAAGGAAGGCTTCTGGAAAATCATCGCCAGGATTCTGTCCTTGAGCTTGTTGCGGAAGCGCTGAGGATGTTCCTTGATCTCTGCGGTCATATCCATGATTTCATGGAATTCATAGAGCGAGAGGTCGTGGACAGAGATGAAGTCTTTCTTCATGTTTTCTCCTGAGAGGCCACGATCCTTGTCCCTGAACGTCCGATCAAGGCGGCTTTAAGGTGGCTGGCCGAAGTGATCAAGACCTCTTCCCCGCCGGCCTGGATATACTCGATAGCCGCTTCAATTTTTGGGCCCATTGAGCCGGCAGGGAACTGTCCTTGAGAGAGATATTCCTTGGCCTCGGCCGCGGTCATGACTTCGACCGGTCGCTCCTGGGGTGTCCCGTAATCGAGGTGGACCCGCTCGATATTGGTCAGGATGATGAAAAGGTCGACCTTAACTTCCCGGGCGATCAGGCTGGCGACGTAGTCCTTATCAATAACCGCTTCCATGCCCTTGAAGAGCCCTCGCCCGTTGATGATGATCGGAACTCCCCCTCCTCCCGCCGCGATGACGATCCTGCCGTCGTGGACCAGGTCCCGGATAATCCATTTGGAGACGACATCGATGGGCTTGGGCGAGGGAACGACCTTCCGGTATCCCCGGCCCGCATCCTCGATCATTGTCCATTTCTTCTCCTTGGCCAGCATTTGCGCCCTGTATTTGGAATAGAAGGGGCCCACAGGCTTGGTGGGGTTTTGGAAGGCCGGGTCTTCTCTATCGACGAGGACCTGCGTGACGAGGGTCGCCACTTCCTTGTCCAGCGAACGGGTCCGGAGCTCGTTGATGATCGCTCTCTCCAGCATGAAACCCATGCTTCCTTCTGTCATCGCGTCGCAGACCTCCAGGGTAAAAGGCGGGATTTTTGTGACCGCTTCCTCCATCTGGATGAGGAGGTTCCCGACCTGGGGGCCGTTGCCATGGACGATAATCAGCTCGTACCCTTTTCCGACGATGTGGACCATCAGCTTGGCCGCCTTCTGAGCGTTGCGCATCTGTTCTTCCTGGAGACCGCGCTGGTTTTCCGGAAGCAGGGCGTTTCCGCCGAAAGCGATGAGGGCGATTTTTCTTTTCATCAGAATTTCGCCAGGACCTCTTTCAAGTTGGGAGAGCCCTGTTCCTCGAGTTCGTAGCTCACGTGGATAAGCTTCTTGTTCGTCTTGATCAGCCGGCGGAGGTCGATCGGAGTGGCGCTGACGACGAGATCGCAGTCGGCGGCGTTGATCGTCTGACCGAGTTCCTCGATCTGCTTTTCTCCGTAGCCCATAGCCGGCAGAACTTTATCCAAATGCTTGTATTTGGCGAAGGTCGCCTTGATACTCCCCACGGCGAAAGGCCTGGGGTCGATGATCTTTGCGGCTTTGTACTTTTGGGCCGCCACGATTCCCGCGCCGTAGGTCATTTCGCCGTGAGTCAACGTGGGGCCGTCTTCGATCACCAAAACGCGCTTCCCGGTTATCTCTGCTCCAGCGGGGGCGATGATCGGGGAATTGGCCCTGATGATTGTGGCCTTGGGATTGGCTTGGCGGATGTTTTCGAGGACGACCCGGACCTTTTCCTGAGGAGCCGTGTCCATCTTGTTGATGATCAGGACATCGGCGCGCCTGAAGTTCGTCTCACCGGGATAATAGAGCAGTTCATGCCCGGCGCGATGAGGGTCGACGACGACTATTTCCAAGTCGGCGGCATAGAAGGAAAAGTCGTTGTTGCCGCCGTCCCAGAGAATGACGTCGGCTTCTTTTTCGGCTTCATCCAGGATGGCTTGATAGTCAACACCGGCATAGACGACGATTCCCTTGTCAATGTGAGGCTCATACTCTTCTCTTTCCTCGATGGTGCACTCTTGCTTGACCAGGTCGTCATAGGTGGCGAACCTCTGGACCTTCTGCTTGACGAGGTCGCCGTAGGGCATAGGATGGCGGATGACCACCACCTTTCTTCCCTTTTCTTTAAGGAGCAAAGCCACTTTCCGGCTGGTCTGGCTCTTCCCAGATCCTGTCCGGACGGCGCAGACCGAGATGAGAGGCCGGTTGCTTTTGATCATCGTCTCGCCGGGGCCCAGGAGGGAAAAGCTGGCCCCGGCAGCCATCACCTGGGAGGCTTTGTGCATGACATATTCGTGAGAGACATCGCTGTAAGAAAAATAAACTTCCCTGACGTCCAGCTTTTCGATCAGCAAGGTGAGATCTTCCTCGTGGTAGATCGGAATTCCATCCGGATAAACCCGGCCTGCCAGTTGGGCCGGATATTTCCGGTCGGCGATGTCGGGGATTTGCGTCGCGGTGAAAGCGACCACCCGGTAATCGGCGTTATCCCGGAAGTAGACGTTAAAATTATGAAAGTCTCTTCCAGCAGCGCCCATAATAATGACATTTTTCATTAATGCAGCTCCTTTGTGAGAGAATAAATCTTCTCTCTCGGCGTGCTTTCCTCATATGGAAAGGTTTTTTAGTATAATACAGGGCGTCAGGTTAAATCAACGGGTGGCTCGGGGTGTGGGCTCGAAGGCCCACGAATTTCCCCCAGCGAGTCACCGCTTGGGGTCAAACCTACACAATTGACAAATTAGCCTTATCTAAAGAGCCAAAGAAAAAAGTGTCAATTGTGTAGGTTTGACCCCGCCACACGGATCTTGTCGCTCATATCGCCTTCTTCGCCCACACCCCTCGCCTTAGCAAAGAGATTCATTTTAGAAAAGAGGTTCTCTTCCAGATTGTGTGGGTGAGATTCACGGGAATGGGAGGAGCGACCTTGAAGATTGAAAAAAATGGAAGAGAGTTAGAAAAGGAGAAGGGAGTGATGCGGATAATTAAGGCTTACGTTTTTTTGGCCTTGGGGCTGGGTGAAATCCTGCTGGGCTTGGCGCAGCGGAATTTATTGATCAGCGATTTCCTTCTTCCAGGCCTCATCCTTCCTGTCGTAGCCCTTTTTTCCCTTTTTCGAGGAGTGAGGTTTGGAAGGAGGCGGGAGCGGCCGGCGGACCTGCTGCCAGACCGGCTTCTGTCGCCTGTCGATTTTATGCGGCATTCTTATAAACTTATGATTTCAGCTTCCAGGGTGGCGGGGTCGAGGAGAGCCACCGTGCTTTTTCCCGAGAGCCAGCCGCCCGTCTCCCCCGGGTTAAGGAGAGTTGTCTTTCCTTGCTTCCTGATTTCAGGCTTGTGAGTATGGCCGAAAATGATGATGTCGTACTTGCCCAGGGCGGAATAAGAATCAACGGAAAACTGGAAATGGCAGATGAGATAATTTTTGCCGGCATGAGCAAAGGCCGAGGGCGCTTCCTTGACTTCCCCAAAAGCCTCCAGGGCCTTCTCCAGGCCGATCTTTTCTCCGTCGCAGTTGCCGAAGACGGCTTTAACAGGGCAATCGAGTGCTTCCAGCTCTCGTGCGGCAAACGGAGCCACAAAGTCGCCAGCATGGATGACCAGCCCGCATTTGGCGTCCTTGAACAGGGCGACGGCCTTCTTGACCGCCGTCAGATTATCATGGGAATCCGCCATGACGCCGATCATGTTCGCCTTCCCTTATGATTATACGGCACTTTTTCCAAAACTCAAAGGTTTTTAACGCCACCATGGAGACACTTCCAAAGACTTTGATTTTAGAGTATTAACCCCTCCCACTTCCCCTGGCCAATTAGGGGAACCTGAAGTAGTTCATGTCTCCAAAATGGTCGGCGAGGGTCAGTGGTTGAAGAAGGCCATCCGGAAGCGGAGCGGGCGTTGCGAGGAGCTTTCGACGAAGCAATCCTCTCCCGAGAGAGTCATTCCGGGCGAAGCGAGGAATCTCAAATTGAGATTGCCACGGCCAAGAGGCCTCGCAACGACGGCTGAGGACGTGAGCGAATTTACCTCGCAGGGAGCAAATTAGCGTGCCTTCGAGCCCACACCCCTCGCCTCCTATTGACACCCCCCCGCTAAATTCTTTAATATATAGCCGTTATGTAAGCAGGATAGGCGCGTAGCTCAGTGGTAGAGCGCTTCCTTGACGCGGAAGAGGCCGTGGGTTCGATACCCTCCGCGCCTACCATCGATCAAGGAGTGAGTATTCAAGAGGACGCAAAGAAGATTGATTCTCCTTATTTCCTGCCTGTTGAATACCAATAATTAATAATGATTGATTCAATTAAAATTGGGGTAGAGGCGTCTATCCTTTCGGTCAAAAAAGGGACTCCGCTCGAGGAGATTCTTCCGCTCCTCAATCTTGACCGGAAGCCGGTTCTGGCCAAAGTGGATGGTGAAGTTGTCGGTCTGGATTTTCCCGTTAATGAGGAGAAGGATGTCCGTCTGGTCTACCCGGATTCTGAGGAAGCCCTCGAGATACTGAGGCACAGCGCTTCTCACCTTCTCGCCCACGCGGTGCTTGAGCTCTTTCCAGGAACTAAGACAGGCATAGGGCCGGCGGTTGAAAACGGTTTCTATTATGACTTCTTGCGGGAGACCCCGTTTAGTGTTCAGGACCTGGAATCTATGGAAAACAAGATGAAAGAGCTTGCCGGCCTGGATATCCCCATCCAGAAGGTGGCCTGCTCCAAAGAAGAAGCCGTTCGACTCTTTCGGGAGTTGGGCCAGGAGCTGAAGGTGGAGCTCGTCCAGGAAAAAGGGGGCAGCGAGGTCACCTGCTACCGGCAGGGAAGTTTCACCGATTTCTGTCTTGGACCCCATGTTCCCTCCACCGGCTACCTCAAGAATGTCAAGCTGCTTTCTATTTCCGGGGCTTATTGGAAAGGAGACGAAAAGGGCAGGCAGCTCCAAAGGATTTATGGGACAGCCTTTTTTGAAAAACAGCAGCTTGGCGATTATCTGAGACTCCTCGAAGAGGCCAAAAAAAGAGACCACCGCCGGCTGGGCTCAGAGCTTGACCTCTACAGCATCGACGACCAGCTCGGCAGCGGCCTCATCCTCTGGCACCCCAAGGGCGCCCGGGTCCGGGCCGTCATCGAGGACTACTGGCGCCGGCGACATTGGGACGGCGGTTACGACATCCTTTACACCCCGCACATCGGCCGGGAGTGGGTCTGGCAGACCTCGGGCCACCTCGATTTCTACAAGGACTCGATGTACTCGCCAATGGACATCGACGGGCAGAACTACTACCTCAAACCGATGAACTGTCCCTTCCACGTCTCAATCTACAAGAGCCGTCTCCGCTCTTACCGCGACCTCCCGCTGCGCTGGGCCGAACTCGGGACGGTCTACCGTTACGAACGCAGCGGCACCCTGCACGGCCTGCTCCGTGTGCGCGGCTTCACCCAGGACGATGCGCACATCATCTGCACCCCGGACCAGATCGAGGACGAGATCCTGCGGGTGCTGGATTTCTCGATCGACATCCTGGCCGCCTTCGGGTTCATCGACAACAAGATCGAGCTCTCGGTTCGTGACCCGGGAAACACGGACAAATACTGCGGCGCCGACGACATGTGGTGCCAGGCCGAGGCCTCGCTGGTTAAGGCCCTGGAGGCCCGCAACCTGGCCTACAAGCGGATGGAGGGCGAGGCCGTCTTCTACGGCCCAAAAATCGACATCAAGATCAAGGACGCCCTGGGCCGCCTGTGGCAGTGCACGACCATCCAGTTCGACTTCAACAACCCCGAACGCTTCGGCATGACCTTTGTCGGTGAGGATGGCCAGGAGCACCGCCCCTACATGGTCCACCGGGCGCTCCTTGGCTCTCTGGAGCGCTTTTTCGGCATCTTGATCGAACACTACAACGGGAATTTTCCGGTCTGGCTCGCACCGGTGCAAGTCGTCATCCTCCCGATTGCCGAAAGGCACCAAGATTATGCCGTCTCCCTGGACAAAAGGTTCAAAGAGCACAGGCTGCGCTCCCGCGTTGATACCCGCCGGGAGAAGATCGGCTACAAAATAAGGGACGCAGAAAGCCAAAAAATCCCGTTTATCCTTGTCGTCGGGGACAAAGAAGCGGCCAACGGAACCGCTTCCTTGAGGATCCACACCCAGGGAGATAAGGGCGAGGTTCAGGTGGGGGAATTCCTTGAAAAAATCATTGAGTTGAATAAAAATAGGTCTTTAACAGTGACTCTTTAAAGGAGGCCAAGCATTTTTAAGAAACAGCGTTTTTATCCTGCAGCCAGAAGAGCAAAACCACATCGGATTAATGAGATGATACGCGCCAAAGAAATCAGGGTTATCGACGAAGAAAAAAAGCAGGTCGGCGTCTTGTCTGTGCCCGAAGCCCTGACGCTGGCAAGGCAGAGAGGCCTGGACCTTGTGGAAATCGCCCCGGAGGCCAACCCGCCTGTCTGCCGTATCATGGATTACGGGAAATTCCTGTATGAGCAGCATAAGAAAGACCATGAAGCCAAAAAGCACCAGAAGCAGGTCCAGCTTAAAGAGATCAAATTCAGGCCTAAAATCAGCATCCATGATTATAATTTCAAGATGCGCCATGTCCAGGGGTTTTTGGAGGAAGGAAACAAAGTCAAAGTGACCATCATGCTCAGGGGGAGGGAACGCTCCAAGCCGGAGCTGGCAAAGCATCTCATGGATCGAATCCTCGAGGATATCAAGGAACACGGCCGCCAGGATGGAGAGATGAGGAAACAGGATTGGGCTTTATCCGCCCTGCTCATCTCCGCTAAATCAGGAGGAAAGGATGCCAAAGCTAAAGACACACAAGGGAGCCCAAAAGAGGTTCAAGGTCACGGCCAAGAAGAAAATCGTTCATAGCAAGGCTTACAAAAGCCACCTGCTTGCCCACAAGAATACCAAGAGGAAAAGACAATTGGGCAAAAAAGTAGTTGTGAGCCGGGCCGATAGAGCGACGGTCAAAAAGATGCTTCCCTACGAATTTTAGCCCATAACAAGGAGAACAAGATGCCGAGAGTGAAAAGAGGAACAAAGAGAAGAGCCCGCAGGGCCAAGGTCTTAGGGCTGGCCAAAGGCTATTGGGGAGCCAAAAGTCACAATTACCGGACCGCTAAGGAGGCTGTGGAAAAATCCCTCCTTTATGCCTATCGCGACAGGCGCAACCGCAAGAGAGATTTCCGGCGCCTCTGGATCATCCGGATCAAAGCCGCCTCAGAAGTGAACGGAATCACTTACAGCCGTTTCATCAACGGCCTGAAGAGATTGCATATAGAACTCGATCGAAAGGTTCTTGCCGACCTGGCCGTGACTTCCCCGGAGACATTTGGCTCCCTCGTCCAAAAGGTCAAAGAGGCTGCCGCCACGTGAGATGAAAAATTTTGAGAGCAGGATTGAAAAGCTCAGAAAAAAGTTCGACGAGGCTTCGGCGAAAATCAAGGACGAGAAATCGCTCGAGGAGCTGCGCAACGAGTTTCTGAGCCGGAAGAGAGGGCTAATCACCCTGCTTTTTGAGGAGCTCAAAACACTCCTGCCCGAAGAGAAGCCTGCGGCAGGAAAGCTTCTCAACGATTTCAAGAGCTATGTTCAAGAGAAAGTTCTTAAAGAACTCCCGAAGAATGTGATAGTCCAGGCTCCTCCTCTAAAAATCAAAACTCGCCTCCATCCTCCCGGGATCGAAACAAAATCTTACCCCGAGGACCTAACTCTGCCTGGAGATAAGGCTTACTGGGGAGCCCCGCATCCTCTTTTCCTTTTTGAGCAGGAAGTTGAGAACATTTTTCTGGCCATGGGCTTCTCCGTTGCCGAAGGCCCTGAAATCGAGACGGATTATTATAATTTTGAAGCCCTGAATTTCCCCCCCCATCACCCGGCCCGGGATGACTGGGATACCTTGTATATCAATGACAAGCTTCTTCTGAGGACGCACACCTCGCCGATGCAGATCAGGGTGATGGAGAAATATAAACCTCCCATCAGGATTATCATTCCCGGCCGTGTTTTCCGGAGGGAGGCCATCGACCCCACCCACCTTCCCCAATTCTATCAGGTGGAAGGTCTTGTTGTCGACGAGGGCGTTACTTTGGCCCATCTTAAAGGAACCCTGGAATATTTTCTCAGAGCCCTCCTCGGAGAAAAGATCGGAATCCGTTTCCGGCCGAGCTTCTTTCCTTTTACCGAGCCTTCGGCCGAGGTGGATATCGGCTGTACGGTTTGCAGCGGCAAGGATAAGAGCTGCCCTGTCTGCGGGGGCACCGGCTGGAAAGAACTCCTGGGAGCGGGCATGGTTGACCCGCAGGTTTTCAAGAACGTGAACATCGACCCGGAAAAATACACCGGCTGGGCTTTTGGCTTGGGCATCGAGCGTACGGCCATGTTTTGCTACCAGATATCCGATATGCGGACCTTTTATGAGAATGATTTGCGCTTCACCCGGCAGTTTTTCCTGAAATGAAGATTAGTTTGGATTGGCTGAAAGAGTATCTGGATGAGGACATCCCCGTCTCCCGGTTGATCGACGCCCTGAACCGGATCGGCCTGATGGTCGAGACACAAGAAGAAAAAGAGGGGGATGTCATCCTCGACATCGAGACCTATGCCAATCGTCCGGATACTCTCGGACACCTGGGGATGGCCAGGGAAGTGGCCGCGGCCCTGGGCTTGCGCCTGAAAGAGAAAACCTGGCCGCTCGCGGAATTGAGCGAGAAGACATCCGACCTTGCTGATGTCCAGATTTGGGATGAGGACCTTTGCCCCCGGTACTGCGGTATTGTGGTCAAAGAAGTGAAGGTCGGCCCCTCGCCTCTATGGCTCAAAAAAAGGATCGAGTCGATGGGGCTTAACCCTGTCAACAACGTGGTTGATATCACCAACTATGTTCTTTTCTCGACTTCCCATCCCATTCACGCCTTTGACTTTGACAAAATCGCCGGGGCCAAAATCATCATCCGAAGGGCCAAAAAGGGAGAGAATCTTCTCTGCCTCGACGGCCAGGACCTGGGCCTCTCCCCGGACACGCTGGTCATCGCAGATGAGGAAAAGCCAGTGGCTCTGGCCGGAGTCATCGGCGGCCAGGGATCAGCCGTATCAGAAGAAACCAAAGACATCTTCATCGAGAGCGCCTATTTTGACCCAGTTTCGGTCAGAAAAACCCGTAAGGCGGCCGGGATTCAGACCGATGCCTCCTACAGGTTTGAAAGAGGTGCGGATATCGCTTTCCCGCCCCAGGCCGCTTTAATGGCGGCCTCACTCCTGGCCAAGTTTGGAGGCCGGGCCACCAGGGAACTGGCCGATGTCTACCCCCAGCCCCGGAAAAAAAAGGAGGTTATCCTCCGCCACAGCCGCATCCCCGAGCTCTTGGGTATCGACGTGGACGAGAGTTTTGTCAAAAAGATGCTCACCGACCTGGAGTTTGTGGTTGAGACAGGCCAGAACGCGGTCTGGCTCGTCAAGGTTCCTTTTTTCCGAGTGGACATCGATAGGGAAGCGGACCTTGTCGAGGAGATCGCCCGCTTCCACGGCTATGAAAACATTCCCAGCATCGTCCCGCCTCTGAAGATCGTTGAGCCCATACCGGATAAAAACAGGGACAGGATAGCTAAGCTCCGTCCGGTCCTCTTCCACCGCGGGTTCAATGAAGTCATTAATTTCAGTTTTTCCGACCCCGAGAAGGAGGGAATTTTTGCGACGGGCCTCCAGGCTGTGGAAATCCGCAACCCCATCTCCGCAAAATCCTCCCTTTTGCGGACGACTCTCCTGGGCGGTTTGATGGAAACGCTGTCCTGGAATAAAAATCGAGGGTTGGATGCCGTCCACATCTTTGAGATCGGGAATATCTATTTCCGGGAAGAGCCGGATTGTCGAGAGAGGCTCAGCCTAGCCCTTTTGACCACGGGGCTGCTCGATGAGCCGCACTGGCAGCGAAAAAGCCAAGACACGGATTTCTTCCATCTCAAAGGGACGTGCGAAGCGCTGATGAAACAGCTCCGGTATGAACCCTTCTCCTTTGCCTACGACAGTTCCCCTCTCTTTGAACCGGGCTACTCGCTCGCACTCATTTACAGGGAGGAGAAGGTCGGCTATCTCGGCCTGGTCAGGAAGAAAATTCTGGATGACTTCTCGGTCAAGCAGGCTGTTTTTGCGGCCGAGATCAACCTCGAGCTCTTGTTCGGGAAGCAGCCGAAAGCTTTTACCTACTCGCCCATAGCGAAATTTCCGAGCATAACCCGCGACATCTCTCTGCTTGTTCCACGCGATATCGCCTATCAGGAGATAAAAAGGGCCGTCGAGAAGCTGCCCCTTCCCATCTTGGAGGAATTCCAGCTGGTCGACCTTTATTCCGGGGAATCGATCCCGAGCGACAAAGTCAGTCTGTCGTTCCGCTTTATCTACCGTCATCCTCAGAGGACACTCCTGACCGAGGAAGTCGAAAAATCTGAACAGCAAATCCTGAATCATTTAAAGAGGACTTTTAATGTCCAGCTTAGAGAAGGAGGTAAAATTGACAATGGAACTTGAAAGAATTAAAATACTGGAAGGAAAAATAACCCAGGTTATTGAATACATCAATAAGCTGACGGCTGAGAATGACAAGCTCAAACAACAGGTCAAGGAGCTCAAGGCGGGGATAAAGGACGATGAGGAGCAGGCTAAGAGGACGGCCAAGTTTGAGGAGGACTTAAAACGCTACGAAGGCGAAAGAGACGTCATAAAAAACAAAATCGAGGCTATTATCGGCCAGATTGATAAGCTCGGGATATGATCGATAGAATCATCGAAGTCGAAATTTACGGACAGAAATACCGGATAAGAGTCAAAGGAGAAGAGGATGAAAAATATATAAGCCATTTGACTTCATACGTTGATCAGAAAATGCACGAGGTCGCCGTCAAATCAAAGTCGGCGGACATGTTGAAGATAGCGGTCCTGGCGGCCTTGAACATCGCCGACGAGTATTTCCTGTGCCAGAAGAAATTGGATCAACTGAATGAAGTCATTGGCCATATGGAGAGTGAGATAGGGAGTTTAGAGGCAGACCTTTTTAAACAGGACAAGACTTACAATGATTTTGAAAAGACTCCATAAAACGACAGGATATATGGCTGAACATGTCATAGACGTGCTGAGAACAACGTGCGCAGGGGAGAGCGCTGCCGTTGAGCGAGTTGGTTCCAGAGCGTTTCTCCTCCCGATTTCCCCGACAAATGTGACTTCTTAAACCCTCTCGATTTCCTCTCCTCCGGAACTCCTTAAAGGAGGTAATCAAAGTGAAGATAGCTCTAATCATTGGCGTTGTTGCTTTGTTCTTGTGGGTCGTCGCCGTGGTCTTTTTTCTGATGAATAAACGGCGGGGAGCCCGGGCTCTGTTTAAAGCCCGGGAAGAGGCCAGGCATATGCTGGATCAGGCGAAAGCGGAAGCCGAAAAAATTATCCAAAAGGCTGACCTGGAGTCGAAAGAGAAATTCCTTAATTTTGAAGCAGAGTTCGACAGGCAGACCCGGGATCGGCGCAAGAAGATTAACGAGATGGAACGAAGGCTGGTCAACAAGGAAGAGAACCTGGACCGGCGGTTTCAAGCCTTAGATAGAAAAGAGAGGGATTTTTCCGGCAAAGAGCGCCGCGTCTATCAGCGAGAGAAGGAACTCGACCTCCAGGAAGAAAAAGTCACCGGGCTGATCAAGAAGCAAATGGAGGAACTGGAACGAATCTCAGGGCTAACCCAGGAGGATGCAAAAAGCCAGCTCATCAAAAAGATCGAGGATGAAGCGAAACTCGAAGCGGCCCAGTCTTTGAGGAGGATTGAAGAAGAGACGCGGGAGAAAAGTCAGGGCCTGGCCAGGGAAATCATCAGCCAGGCTATCCAGAGATCCGCGGCAGAACACGTCGTGGCGACGAGCGTGTCCGTCGTGGACCTCCCTTCCGAAGATATGAAAGGCCGCATCATCGGCCGGGAAGGCCGGAACATCCGTGCCCTTGAATTGGCCACAGGAGTGGATATCATCGTCGACGACACGCCCGAGGCGGTTATCCTGTCCAGCTTTGACCCCATCCGCCGCGAAATGGCCCGCTTGGCCATCGAGAAACTGGTCATTGACGGCCGGATTCATCCCGCCCGTATCGAAGAAATTGTCGAGACGGTTAAAGCGGAACTGGAAGAGAAAATCAAGCAAGAAGGGGAATCGGTAGCGCTCGAGCTTCGCGTCCAGAACATCCATCCCGAGCTGGTGAAGCTCCTCGGCAGGCTGAAATACAGGACGAGCTACGGCCAGAATGTGCTCCAGCACTCCAAGGAAGTGGCCATGCTGGCTGCTCTCATGGCCAGGGAGCTGGGGCTGGATACTCAGGTGGCGCTCAGGGCGGGCCTGCTGCATGACATCGGCAAAGCCGTGGACAAAGAAGTGGAAGGGACACACACAGAATTGAGCGTCGAACTGGTCAAGCGCTACGGCGAATCCAATGCCGTGGCCCAGGCCATCGCCTCTCACCATCGCGATGTCGATTTTCCATCCGTCGAAGCTGTTCTCGTCCAGGCGGCGGACACCCTTTCTGCGGCCAGGCCGGGAGCGCGGCGGGAGCTTTTAGAGACTTACATCAAGCGGCTGGAGAAACTCGAAGAGGTCGCCCATTCCTTTGAAGGCGTTTCCAAGGCGTTTGCGCTGCAAGCGGGCAGGGAGATCCGGATCATCGTCGAAAGCCAGAAGGTCTCTGACGATAAGGCCACAGTGATTGCCAAGGATATCGCCCAGAAGATCAAAAATGAGCTGGATTATCCCGGGCAGATCAAGGTTACCGTCATCCGCGAGATGAGAGCTGTCGAATATGCCAGATAAGCTGGGGTTTCTTTTCCTGGGCGACATCATCGGCCGCCCGGGCCGCCAGGCCCTGAGGAAATTTCTGCCCGGCCTTATGGACAAGTATTCGCCTGCCTTTGTCGTGGCCAACGGCGAGAATGCCGCCGGAGGCGTGGGCATCACGGAAGAAGTGGGCCAAGAACTTTTCAGGTATGCCGACGTCCTCACCTCGGGCAACCATATCTGGGATAAGAAGGAAGCCATTGCCTATCTTGACCGTGAGCCGAGGCTGCTGCGGCCGGCCAACTATCCTCCCCGGAATCCGGGAAAAGGTTCCTACGTCCTCGAGAACAAGCGCGGCTGGAAGGCGGCGGTCCTGAACCTCCAGGGAAGGGTGTTTATGGAGCCCATTGACTGCCCGTTTCGCCTGGCCGATGAGGAAGTGGAGAAGCTCCGGGCTGTAACTCCCGTCATTGTCGTTGATTTCCATGCCGAGGCCACATCCGAAAAACAAGCGCTGGGCTGGTATCTGGACGGACGGGTCTCCGCGGTCATCGGGACCCATACCCATGTTCCCACGGCTGATGAACGCATCCTCACTCAGGGGACGGCATATATCACGGATGTGGGCATGATCGGAGGATACAATTCTGTCATCGGGATCCGCCGGGATCAGGCCTTGGCCCGTTTCCTGACGGCCCGGCCGCAGCGCTTCGAGCCCGAAAAAGAAGGCATCTTCTTTTCTGCCGTCTTCGTCGAGGTTGAAGCTCAGACAGGAAAATCTCTGTCCATCCGGAGAGAAATCCTTTTCGAGGAAAAAAGTGAATAACGAAACCCTGGTCAGGCCGGACAAAATCTATACGGTCTCGGAGATTACCAGGCTCGTCAAGCTGGAGCTGGAGAACACGTTTCCGGCGCTCTGGGTGGAGGGGGAAGTTTCGAATTTCCACCGGCACGACTCCGGCCATCTCTATTTCACCCTGAAAGACGAGCACAGTCAGTTGCGGGCGGTGATGTTCCGCAGCGAGGCCCGCCAGGTTTCTTTCGAATTGAAGGACGGGCTCAAGGTCATCTGCCGCGGCCGCCTGAATGTCTATGAGCCCCGGGGGGAATATCAGATTATCGCCGAGCGCGTCGAGCCGAAAGGCAAGGGAGCCCTGCAGCTGGCCTTTGAGCAATTGAAGGAGAAGCTCCGCCAGGAAGGTCTTTTCGACCCCAGGCACAAAAAGAAGCTCCCCCTTCTTCCTGCGAAAGTCGGCGTCGTCACCTCTCCGCGCGGAGCCGCCATTGTCGATATCCTGAGGACATTGGAGCGGCGGTTCGCCCGTCTTCACGTCCTCATTTATCCCGCCAAAGTCCAGGGTGAGGGCGCGGCCGATGAAATCGTCGAGGGGATTGATTATCTCGGCAGCCAGCCGGATATCGACGTCATTATCGTCGGACGCGGCGGCGGTTCGATCGAAGACCTCTGGGCTTTTAACGAAGAGAAAGTGGCCCGGGCCATCTTCCGCAGCCCCGTCCCGATCATCTCCGCGGTCGGCCATGAGGTTGATTTTACTATCGCCGATTTTGTGGCGGATGTCCGGGCTTCAACGCCCTCCGTGGCTGCGGAGATCGTGATCAAGAAAGAAGAGGAGCTCGCCGACCATATCGAACACTTGGAGAAGAATCTCATCCAGACATCGCGTTATTTCCTGCAGGGATTGAAGCAGCAGGTTTTTAACCTCAGCCATCATCGCATTTTCGAGAATTTCAGGATCAAGCTCCTCAACCTCGAGCAGCGGGTGGACGAGCTTGAGGGAAGGGCCAAAGATATTCTCCGCGGCAGGAAGATGGCGTTGGCGCAGGACAAGGCTTCTGTCCTTCTCTTCGAAGAGAAGATGGCTAACAGCATCAGGAGCTTGATCCAGGACCTTCTGGCCAAGTGGGAGAAGCTCTCCCTCGAGTTGCACAACCTCAGCCCGTTGAATATACTTAAAAAAGGCTACGCCCTCTGCTGGAAGGACGACCTCCGGCTCATCCGGAGGATTGAGGACGTCGAAAAGGATAAAGATATCTCGGTATCTTTCTATAAAGGCGAGTTCACCTGTCGGGTCAAAGATATCGACCGGAAAATATTCCTCGAGGAGCGCTTGACAAAGGAGACAAAATGACCAGCCTGAGTTTTGAAAAAGCTTTAGCCGACCTGGAAAATATCGTCGAGAAATTAGAGAAGGGCGGTCTCTCCCTGAATGAGTCCCTGGCCCTTTTTGAAAAAGGGGTGAAGCTGGCCAAATTCCTCAGGGAGGAGCTTGGAAAGGCGGAGAAAAAAGTGGAAATCCTCCTCAAGGATGAAAAGGGGGGAATCCGTACGGAGCCGTTTAACCCTGAGAAAATAGAGGGTTTTCCGTCGCAGGGAGAAGAGAAAGAAGAAGGAGAAGAAGAGGAAGAGGAAGAGGATAAAGAAGAACCTCCCTTCTAGTTTGGACTATGCGCATCGAAGAGAGCCTGGCATCCAAAAAAAATCTTGTCGAGAGGGAACTGCGGCGCCTTTTGTCGCAGGAAGATTCTCTGCTCTATCAGGCCATGCGGTATGCCGTGCTCTCCGGGGGAAAACGGTTCAGGCCGCTCCTTCTCCTTTCTTCAGGAGCCTGTTTTGGGGTCCGCCGGGATGCCCTGTTTCCTTTTGCCTGCGCCCTGGAGCTCATCCATAATTATTCGCTCATCCATGATGACCTCCCTTCCATGGACAACGACGATTTTCGCCGCGGCAAGCCGTCCTGCCATAGAGCTTTCGGGGAAAATGTTGCCCTTCTGGCAGGTGACGCTCTCCTGACCTTAGGTTTTGAAATCCTGGCCGGTGCCTCGGTCTCCGCGGAGCTTCTCCCCCAAAAACAAGAAGCTATCAAGGCGATCAGTCACAGAGCCGGAGTCTCGGGGATGATCGGAGGACAGGCCCTTGATATTACGCTCGAGCCTGAAAACCTGACCGAGGACCTGATTTATGAACTCATCCAAAAGAAAACAGGAGCATTGATCGTCGCTGCCGTAGAAGTGGGGGCCCTGCTTGGCCGGGCGCGGCCTCCTGAAAAGCAGTCCATCATGGACTACGGGAAAAATATCGGGCTGGCCTTCCAGGTCCGGGATGACATTCTTGATTCTCAAAGCAGGCGGCTGAGAAAAAGCCCTCTGCGGCCCGATTACGTAGATTTTTTTGGCCTGGACAAGGCCAAAAAGAGGCTGACGGAGCTCGTCCAAAAGGCTGTGGTCTCTCTGGATGGTTTCTCCCGAAAAGCCGGAGAGCTCAGGTATTTAGCTTCCTCGCTCCTCAGCCTGAAACCTGAGGCAAGACATGACTAAGATTCTGGATAAAATCAACAGTCCCGAAGATTTGAAAAAACTTCCGCCGGAAAAGCTCCCGCTTCTGGCTGACGAGATCAGGGCCTTGATCCTTGAAGTCGTCTCGAGAAATGGAGGCCATCTGGCCTCAAACCTGGGAGTGGTGGAGCTGACGATCGCCCTCCATTACGTCTTTGATTCTCCCCGGGATAAGATCATTTGGGACGTAGGCCACCAATGCTACACCCACAAAATATTGACCGGGAGGAAGGATCTCTTCCCAACGTTGAGGCAGCAAGGCGGGCTCCTCGGTTTTCCCGGCCGCGAGGAAAGCGACCATGATGTTTATAATACAGGGCATGCGTCCACCGCTCTTTCTGCGGCCATGGGCGTTGCCGTAGCCAGGGACAAGCGCAAGGAAAACCATAAAGTCGTGGCCGTTGTCGGCGACGGGGGCCTGACCGGCGGCGTGGCCTGGGAAGCCCTTAACCAAATCGGCCAGCACCGGGAGAAAATCATCATCGTCCTCAACTATAACGAAATGTCGATATCACAGAATGTGGGCGCCTTATCAAGATATCTCACCTATCTTGTCTCCGGTCAGCACTACCTTCGGATTAAAGACCAGGCTAAATCGATACTCAAATCCATCCCCGCCGTGGGCTGGCCGATGATTAAAGTCGGCCGGGCGATAGAGGATGCCGTTAAAAAAACCTTTTTTCCCGGCCTGGTTTTTGAGGAGCTCGGGATCAGGTATATCGGACCCGTTCAGGGACACAGCCTTCCTTCTCTCATTGAGGTCTTTGAAGAAGCCAAGACCTATGATGGGCCCGTCCTTATCCACTGTGTCACCCAAAAAGGCCGCGGCTACGCGCCCGCGCAAGCGAACCCTGAGAAATTCCACGGAGCTGCTCCCTTTAACCGGGCGACGGGAAAGCCGTTGAGCAATTCGACCAAGCCGACATATTCGGCTGTGTTCGGCGAGACACTCGTTGGACTCGCCAGAAAGGACGAGAAGGTCATCGCCATCACGGCCGCCATGCGCGAAGGGACGGGCTTGAGCCATTTTGCCCGGGAATTTCCGGACCGCTTTTATGATGTGGGCATCGCCGAGCAGCATGCTGTGAATTTTGCGGCGGGGCTGGCCCTCCGCGGGTTCAAGCCGGTCGTGGCCATCTACTCGACTTTCCTTCAGCGGGCTTATGACCAGCTCTACCACGATGTCTCGTTGATGGACCTGCCGGTTGTCTTTGCCCTTGACCGGGCCGGCATCGTCTCAGACGACGGCCCGACTCACCAGGGCATCAACGATATTGTCTATTTACGGCACATGCCCCACATGATTGTCATGGCCCCCAAGGATGAGAACGAACTGCAGAGGATGCTCGCCTCAGCCCTCTCGTATCCACATCCGGCGGCTCTCCGCTTCCCCAAGGGACAGGGGGTCGGAGTGGCCCTCGAGGAAAACCCGCAGAAGATTCCGTTGGGGAAGGGCGAGTTGCTCAGGGAGGGCAAGAACCTGCTGCTGGCTTTAGGGAGCATGGTTTACCCTGCCTTACGGGCGGCCGAGCGTCTGGAAAAAGAAGGCTTCAGCCTGGCTGTCGTGAATGCCAGGTTCGCCAAGCCTTTGGACGAGGAAACAATTCTACGGTACGCTCGAAAAGGGGGCATCGTCATCACCGTCGAGGAGGGCGTGTTGGCGGGAGGATTTGGCAGCGCCGTCCGGGAGCTTCTGGACAGAGAAAAGAGGTTCGACGTTCGCTTCCGGAGCATCGGCCTCCCGCTTGAGGTTTATCCTGTCGGGAAATCAGACCAGATCAAGCAGAAATTCGGTCTCGACGCCGACGGTCTTTCTGCGCAGATCAGGGATTTTTTCCAGCAGGTCGACTGATTTTATTCAAGCGGATGAGCAGACAGGCAGGCGTTAACGGGATAAAAAAGAAAGAGAGGGCAGACAGGCTGCTCCTCAGCCGCCATCTCGCCGAGAGCCAGCAAAAGGCCCAAGCGCTCATCATGGCCGGGCTTGTCAGCGCCGGGGGGCAGAGGGTTGAAAAGCCGGGACAGATGATCGGCCTTGACGCAGAGCTTTCGCTGCGAAAAGAAATTCCTTATGTCAGCCGGGGTGGGTTGAAACTCGAAGAGGCCCTGGATGCTTTTTCCGTCCCTGTCGCCGGATTGGTTGCCGCTGATTTGGGTTCTTCTACCGGCGGTTTTACGGATTGTCTCCTCAAGAGGGGGGCGCGGCGGGTTTATGCCGTGGATGTCTCGGTAAGACAACTGGATTGGCGTCTGAGGAATGACCCCAGGGTGGTTCTGATTGAAAAGAATGCGCGCTATCTCCAAAGAGAAGACTTCGCCGAACTCCCCGACGTTATCACTCTTGACCTCTCTTTCATTTCCGTGCTCAAAGTTTTGCCCGCGATTAAAGAATTTTTAGGGGACGGCATTCTCTTGAGCCTGCTTAAGCCTCAGTTTGAGGTAAGAAAAGGCCGGGTCGGGAAAAAGGGGATTGTCAGAGACCCGGCCGAGCATGAAGCGGTGCTCCATCAAGTGCTTGGAGAAGCCCGGCAGCTCGGGTTTGGTATCCGCGGCTTGATCAGGTGTTCCGTTCGCGGGCAGAAAGGGAACAGGGAGTTCCTGGCTTACTGGACTTTGACAGGAGACCATGTGCCTCAGGAAAAAATCAGGGAATTAGTCAAGGAGGTGGTTCATGAGCCGAAGGATTGAAAAGGCAGCCATTGTCATCAAACCGCACGCGCCCAATATAGAAAAGATCTTATCCGGCCTGACCTGCTATCTCGAAGGGAGGGGCATCGCCTGTCTTCTTGAAGATGCGGCCGCAGAAAAACTGCTCCGGAAAGGGGGACTGCCCCGAGAAAAACTGCCGGCCAAGGTAGACCTGGTGATTGTCCTCGGCGGCGACGGAACGCTGCTCAGCATCGCCCATCTCGCGGCCCAGAAAAATGTCCCCGTCCTGGGAGTAAACTTAGGCCGGCTTGGGTTTTTGACAGAAGTCCCCCTAGACGAGATATACGTCACCCTGGATTCTTTCCTTGAAGGCAACGAAGAGATCATCAGCCCGAGATTGCTGCTTGAAACAAGATGCCAAGAGGGCCGCTATTTCTGTTTGAACGACGTCGTCATCAACAAAGGGGCTCTGGCCCGGATGATTCAGATCGCTGTCTGGATCGATGATAAAGAGATCGCGGCCTTGAAGGCTGACGGCCTTGTCGTCTCGACGCCCACTGGGTCGACCGCCTATTCTCTTTCAGCGGGCGGCCCCATCATCCAGCCTTACATCCCCGCCATCGTTCTCGCCCCCATTTGTCCGCATACGCTCTCCTTCAGGCCCATGGTTGTCTCATCCAATTCCAAGGTCAAGCTGCAGCTTTTAACGGCCGGCGAGGAAGTTTACCTGACCCTCGACGGCCAGAGAGGAGTCCTTTTAGGCAGGAATGATATCGTGGAGATTGAAAGGTCCGTTTTTGAACTCCACCTCATTTCTTCTCCCAAAAGAAACTACTTTGACCTTCTCAAGGAGAAGTTGGGCTGGGCGACGTTCCCCTAAGTGATTCTCTTTGATTACGTTCACATTGTCATCGCGAGGCATCGAACATGCCGTGGCGATCTCAGTTTGAGATTGCTTCGGCCAAGAGGCCTCGCAACGACTGGGTCGGATTGCCGCGCTGCCGATGGTCGCTCGCAAGGACTACGTAATAGCATTAATTGCGTTTGTATTAGTTAGGTGGGGACGGTTCTCCCGGAGAACCGTCCCCGTCTTGTTTGACATTTCTTGCTCCGGTCATTATCATTGTCTTCCCTGGAGGGGCCACATTGTCCAGTGATATTTTCAGCGTTTCAGACGCCAATTTCGAGGATGAAGTTTTGAAATGCGCCCTCCCTGTGCTGGTCGATTTTTGGGCTGAGTGGTGCATGCCCTGCCGGATGATAACGCCAACTGTCGAGAATATTGCCCAATCTCATAAGGATAAACTCAAAGTGACCAAGATGAACGTGGACGAGAACATGAAGACGCCCTCGAAATACGGCATCCGCGGCATTCCGACTCTCCTCCTGTTCAAGGGCGGAGAGCTCAAGGAGACCATGGTTGGGGTTCAGCCGCGCGAAAAAATCATCGAGATTATTTCTGAGCATCTATGAGTCCGGACGAAAATTATGATGTCGTTATCATAGGAGCCGGGCCGGCCGGTCTGGCTGCTGCTATTTACACGGGACGGGACCGCTTGAAGACCGTCGTCCTGGAGAAGGGGCTTCCCGGCGGCCAAGTCCTGCTCACGGATTGGGTGGAAAATTACCCCGGCTTCCCCGAGGGCATCACGCCCTTCGAGCTGATAGAAAATTTCAGGAAACAGGCCGAGAACTTCGGGGCTGTGATTGAGCTTGACGAGGCCAAGAGCATCCGCAAAAAGGATGAATTCTGGGTGGTGTCAGGCCCTAACAGAGAATATGCCACGCGGGCGGTGATCGTCGCCACGGGCGCAGCCTACCGGAAACTCGGGATTCCCAGCGAAGCGAGGTTAACGGGGAGGGGCGTTTCCTATTGTGCCACGTGCGATGCCCCCTTTTTTAAGGACAGAGTCGTGGCCGTTGTCGGAGGGGGAGACAATGCCCTGACCGAAGCGATATTCCTGACAAAGTTCTGCCGGAAGCTGATCCTCATCCATCGGAGAGAGCAATTCCGGGCGAGAAAAATACTTCAGGAGCGGATCGCCGCCAGCCCGAAGATCGAGGTTCTTGGGAATTGCGTGGTTGAGTCCGCCGAGGGCGAAAATTACCTGGAAAGAATTATGGTCAGGAACGTCAAAGAGAACAGGACGTTTCCGGTCCAACTGGACGGTCTTTTCATTTCCATTGGGACGGATCCCCACACCGATTTCGTCAAGGGGCTTCTCGAATTGAATGAGTGGCGGGAGATCAAGGTCAAGTCCAACATGGCCACCTCCGAAGAGGGCATATTTGCCGCAGGCGATGTGGTCGATGCCTCTCCCAAGCAGGTCGCCACGGCCGTGGGGACCGGTGTCGTCGCCGCCCTCGCTGTTAACGATTATCTGCAGTCCTTCGAAGCCTAAACCGCACAACGTCATCGCGAGCCTCTTTGAGGGGACGGTTCTATTTTCTTTCATGGCGGTCTCAATAAAGAGAACCGTCCCCAATTTCGCCAATTTCGAGATCGCCACGACATCTTCGATGTCTCGCGATGACAAAAGAAGTGGGCTTCCCGCTAAGAGTGAGTCTGCTTCCTGTTAGTCTTTCTTGAGGGATTTTTCCAGCTCTTCGACGCGGGCCTTTAATTTCTTCACATCCTTGATGAAGTCATAGAGCTGCGGCAGCAGGACCCAGACCTTTCTCCAGTCGCGGATATCGAGATGCGGACTGCCCGCCACAAAAGAGCCAGGCGGTATGTCTTTGGTGATCCCGGATTTGGCCGCAATGATGACCTTGTCTCCGATGTTGACGTGGTCGGCCACTCCGACCTGCCCGGCCATGATGACGTCCTTCCCGATTTTGGAGCTCCCGGCGATACCGGTTTGACCGGCCAGGATGGTGTTTTCGCCGACCTCCACGTTGTGAGCGACCTGGACCAGGTTATCGATCTTCGTTCCCTTGCGGATGACGGTCTCGCCGAGCGCGGCCCGGTCGATGGCCGTATTGGCCCCGACCTCCACATCGTCCTCGATAATGACGGTGCCTTTCTGGGGGATTTTTGTGCGCGAGCCAGCGCCTGTCTCAATGTACCCGAATCCGTCCGACCCGACGACGGCGCCGTTATGGATGATGACCCGGCTTCCGACCTGGACATCTTCGCGAATAGAGACGTGCGAGTGGATGACCGCCTGCTCGCCGATTTTTACCCGCGGATAGATGGAAACCAGGGGGAAAATGACCGACCCCGGTCCGATTTCCACATCATCTCCGATGAAGGTCAAAGCCCCGACGGCCACATCTTTTCCCAGCTTGGCCGAAGGAGAAACTTGAGCAGACGGATGGATTCCCGGCTCGAGACGGTAGGGTTTAAAAAAGAAATCCACGGCCCTGACGAAAACGAGATGGGGATTATCTGAAAAAAGGACCGGTATTCCTCTGAATGTCTCGCCGGGCGGGACAATTGCAGCCGAGGCCTTGGTTTCTTCCAAAAGCTTGCGGAATTTCGGCTGAGCCAGGAAAACGAGGTCCCCTTCCCGGGCCTTCTCCAGGCTCGAAACCCCGCAGATTTTTTTTTCGCCGTCGCCCTCGAAAGGACAGCCGAGCAGACGGGAAAGCTCCTTCACCGTCAGGCAAGAGGAGGGAGACGTCCCGATATCAGGTTGTTTTTTCATGGACTCTCTCGTTTAAAACGGCCGCCAACTCAGCCCCCCAAAGCAGAATGACCAGGGAAAAAGAAATCCACAAGAGGAAAAAGATCATGGAGGTCAGAGTTCCCTGAACGAGCTTGGAGAGGACAATCCCGATAGCCGAAAACCTGGCCACATAAAAGGCGAAGCCTCTTTTAAAGGCTTCCCAGAGGACGGCGCTGATGATCGCCGCCAGAGCTGCCGACCCGGTATGGACTTTCATTTCAGGAATGAACTTGTAGAGGGTAAAGAAGAAGAGGAATGTGAGGGCCAGAGGAAGGATATACTGAATGAGGGAGTTGTCCACAATAGCTACGATTTTGGGGTTGATGTGACTGGCCGCGAAGGTGCTTTCCTGGAGGGCGCGATGGAGGGCCGTCCAGATGGCGGTTATGGACAGGGAGATCAGCATGATGATGCCCATGATGAACATGATGGAGTATTCGATGAGCCGGTTATAGAAAAAAGACTTTTGGTATTTCGTCCGGAAGACGACGTTGATGGAGTGAATCAGGTTGGAGAACAAAAAGCTGGCCGCGACGAGCGAGCCGACCAGCCCGAACCACCCGAGATTGCTGATGTTATCAGAGATGGCCTGGATTTTTTTGAAAAAGGAAGGATCAAGCCTGGCAAAGAATTCGTCCGAGAAGAGGTTCAGGCTTCGCAGCGCAAACTCAGACGTCCCGACGATTTTGGTGGTCGCGAAGACAAACAGGGCGACCAGAGGGACGGCGCAGAGAAAAGCAAAATAGGAAATGATGATGGCGAAACTCCAGCACTTGTCCTCGTTGAACCTCTTGAAGGTGTCTCTTAGGACTTCGAAGACGGCTAGCTTCATCCTGTTCCTCTAGAGGAGAGGGCTGCCTCTTACCGGTAATTCCCCCACTGGATCAGGACGATGATGATGGTGATGAGGAGGGCGTATATGACCAGGGTTTCGATCAGGACGAGCCCGAAGATCAGGAGGAAGCGGATGTGGGGACCGGAGCCCGGGTTTCGGGAGATTCCTTCGCAGGCGCTCGAGATGGCCTTGGCCTGGCAGAAGGCGCCGGCAGCAACCGCCAGGGTGATGATGGCCCCGCCGACGATGATGGACAGCTTGTAGAGCGAGGCTTTTTCCGGGTTCGCGGCCGCTTCTTGGGCCAGGAGTGGGCCGCTGGCCACGAGCGCGAAAAAGAGCAGGAACCCAAAAACTTTGAGGGTCTTTATCATATCTATTCTCCTTTCAATATTTAATGCTCTTCCTCAGCGGCCACAGCGCCGGCGATGTAAATGCAGGCCAGCAGGACAAAGACAAAGGCCTGGATGATGGCCGTGAAAATAGCGATGGCCATGAATGGCAGAGGAAGAACAAAGGGGACGATGGAGGCGATGACGATAATGAGCAATTCTTCGGCGAAGATATTGCCGAACAACCGCAGGGAAAGCGAAACGGGCCGGGAGAAATGGCTGATGATTTCAATCGGCAAAAGAAGAGGAGCCAGGGCCGGGATGGGGCCGGTAAAATGCTTGAGGTACTTGAAGACTCCCTGGGCTTTCATGCCCTGCCAGTGATAGTAAACAAAGACAGAGATGGCGCAGCCCGCCGTCACGTTGAGCTTGCTTGTCGGCGACATCAACCCCGGGGCAAGGCCGAGCATGTTCGCGCTAAAGATGAACAGGCCGATGGTGCCGATCATCGGGAGGTATTTTCGCCCCGGCTCGCCGATGATATCCACCAGGAGACCCTCAAACATCTCGATGATGAGCTCGAGGATGCTCTGGCGCTTGGAAGGAATGCGGGAAAGCTTCCGGGCGGAGAGCCCGAGGAGGAGGGCAAGAAACACCGCCACGATGAGACACATGACGATATAATCAGGAACGGGGTTCTGCGTATTCTGCGGGTGAATTCCGAAGAGGCCGAGGACAGCGAGGATAGGTTTCCCAAAAATCTTGTTGAACAGCTCGACGACATAAAGGCTATGTTCTAACTCTTCCATTGTTTCATCTGCGAGATGGCCGTGACAGCCTCAACAAAAAAAACCAAAATTATAGCTGAAAAACCGGCTGCGAAGGCCAGGATCATCCTCGGAAATAGGAGGATTATAATAGAAAAGACTCCAATTATCAAGAGAAGGCGGACGAGATAGATGAGGAGGCCGGATTTGATGGCTTTTTTCCTATCCTGACCGAGGAATCTGGTGATCGTCTGCTTGAGCCAGAGGAAGCTCACGGCTGAGAAGGCGCCGCCGGCGAGAATAAAGAGGCTGGTGCGCGGGCGGAAGAAGAGGAGGGAGCCGGAGGCAATGACCAGGGCAAAGACGAGAATTTCAAGGGGAATTCGCCGGAGGATTCGTTCTTCAAGGAAGTGCTGGCTTTCGTTGGCTTGGGGGTCAGGCATTTTTGTCGTTGTCCAGGTCTTTCTCCACACCGAATTTTTTGAGCCCCCGGATGAGGCTGAGAAACCCGGAGATGACGCCGAGGACGGTGAAAATGGCCAGTAACCAGGGATGCGTGCCCAAGAGCTTGTCGAGGAGGTAGCCCATGAAAAGTCCTACGGCGATGGAGGACGGGAGCATCAGCCCGAGGGAGCTCAGGGCGGCCAATTTGCGGAAATTCGCTTTCCGGGAAGATTTATCGGGCATCACGTATCTCCAAGCCAGGTCACCCATTTCAGGTCCTTTTTGACGGTCTTATACAGGTCTTCATCCGCCGTTATGAAAACGACGGCCTCCTCAGCGGCCAAAGCTAAGTAACTGGCATCATAGGCTGACCGGTTATAGGTCCGGCTGAAATTCAACACCCTGGGATAATAAAGATGAAAATCTTTTAGCTTAATTTCCAGGTTTATAAACCCCTCGACGGCTTCGAGCCGCCTTTATCTTTGAATTCGATCCTGCCGACCGCCACGCCTAAATTTCGAGGATCGGACGTGCCGGCAATATGCGTACTGGGAAATCAACCATCCTTTCTCCCTAATTTTGATTTCATATTTCGAATTGTCTGAGATACTCAGGGATAACCGAGCGAATGAATTCCGCGGGCTCCAAGATCTTAAAAGACAAAGAGGTCGTTGCCCTCAACCCGCCAAAATCCTTTTTATCGCCTGTAATCAGATAATCGGCTTTCCATTTTTCCGCGGAAATGAGGACGGGCACATCCTTGAGCGATATTTTGCCGATCCAGGGAGATTCTTTGACCTCCTCCTCCGCCGGCAGGGGAATCACTATCAGATTGAGCCTGGGGAAATAATCCTTATAAACCTGAAAAGCGGCCGGAACTTTCTTCTTGAGATTGCGCTCGATTTCGATGATGTTGTATCGTCCGGTTGCACCCTGAAGGAAGGGAAGCTTCAGAGCCAGAATGTCGAGAATGACCCTGGGCGCGCCCCTGTCCGAGAGGAATCCGGAGAGTATGTCATTCGAGTCCAGGAAGATTTTAACGGCCTTTTCCGCCATACTTCTCTTCATAGAGTGTTTCCCGCTCTGCCTTTAGCCCGGCGAGAATTTCTTCTGCCGTGAGTCCCGAATTTCTCAAAATCTTCTTGATCTGCCTTCTTGCCTCATCGAGCTCGAGTTTCTTCGGCACAATCAGGAGAAAATCTCCCAGCGGAATGATGGCAACCGGCTGCCCTTCTTCAAACCTCCCCGTTTCTCTGATTTTCTTTGGAATCGTGAGCTGGCCTTTAGGTTTTATCTCCCGGATATACGGTTTGACGTTTTCCATTGAAGTTCTCCATACCGGGGGCTGGCTCCTATTTCTCTTGAAATCGGTGCCTGTCCCCATTCTCGCAGAAATCAGATTATCAGAAATCAGAAAAAAATTCAAACCGAAATCTCCATAGAAATCTAAATCTTCCCTTTCACCCAATGCCACACAATAGGAAAATAGGGACCGTCCCCAATTCTTTTAAAACGGATGCCTCTCTTTAAAAAGTAAAACTCCTTCAGCTCCGGCCTTCCTGATCATGCCTTCAGTAAACCCGCTTTTGCTGAACAGGCAGAAGAATTCCTTTCTGCCGGCTTTTCCCCATTCAACCATCCGGGCTTTGTGTTTTAAGTCCTCATAAACATCTGTCCCAACTGGCTTTGTGCTCCACTTGACCTCGCCGAAGAGGATCGAATTCAACTCTCTGTTTATAGCCACAATGTCTATCTCTTCAGTTTTGTGCCACCACCTTCCGACAGAATCGAAAGGAAAAATATTTTTCCTGTGCTTCCAGAGAATTTCTCTCGCAACATGCTCATAGACGAGAGAAAGGTGCGCCGGAAATTCCTTGCGGATTCTCTCCACCACCTCCTCTGTTCTCCCCATCTCCAGTTTCTCGCGGCCTGGAAAGATGAATTTAAACCAGAACTGGAAAAAGTTATCGATGATCCGGTAGAGCCCTTTTTTGCTTTTGAGGGGCTTTTCTTCAGTGGCGGAGAGCTCCCTCTCGACGACTTTAAGGTCTGCCAGGACACCAAGGTACTTATTGGCAGCAGGGGAGCTGATTCCGGTAGCATTGACAATTTCTGATAATTTTCTTTTTCCCTGGGCGATGGCCTGCAGAAGAGAAAAGTAATACCTCGGCTCCCGGAGCTCTTCTCTCAAAATGAATTCCACTTCATCATAGAGGGGTTCGCCCTTCTTCAACACGTGGTCCCCGAGGTTTCTCCAGAAGTCTTTTCTCTCCTGGAACTGGAGCCAGTAAGCCGGGATCCCTCCGGCAAGAGCGTAATGGGCCAGCCTGTCTTCGAATGATTTTCCTTTTCTGAAAAGGCTTGCTGCCTCAAAGGGCATCGGGTCTACGCGCCATTGGCCTGTCCGTCTACCGTAAAGAGGCGATTTGTAGCCAAGGACCTCGTTCTCCATCATGGCCATGCTCGAGCCGACGAGGAGAAAATAAACGCGGCTCTTTGACAGGTGTTCATCCCAGCCTTTCTGGAACAAGCCGGGAATCGCCGGGTTGGAGGAGATGAGATAGGGGAATTCATCCATCGCTAGGATGAGTCTTTCGCTTCTGCTTTCGCTTTTTCCGGCCAGGTACCTGAAGATTTCTTCCCAGGCGGCGAAGCCCCTCGTCTCGAGCAGGGGTTCTTTGAAAAACCGGGCGACGGCAGCGGAAAGCCTTTTCAATTGATCGAGTTCGCTCGTGCTTTCAGCCAGAAAATAGATATGAGGCTTGTCCTTGATGAATCGCCTGACGAGCTCGGTTTTGCCGACCCGGCGTTTTCCCCAGAGGATGATGAATTGGGGGCCCGGCTCTCTCCACTTTTTCTCGAGAAACGCCAGTTCCTCTTCCCTGTCGATGAAGATTGATTTCTCCATTTATATTTATATACTCACGAATATTATACTCTAAAGTATATTAATGTCAATCAAGAAATCATGAAATTGGGGTTTTGAATTTTTCAACAAAACAAAAACAAAAAAGGCGGCTTGGAGCCGCCTGGGGGGAAAAACCGAGAATTTCAAGGGGAATTCGCCGGAGGCGACGCCGAGGAGAGTGAAGATGGCGAGCAACCAGGGATGAGTGCCCAGGAGCTTATCGAGGAGGTAACCCAGGAAAAGCCCTACGGCGATGGAAAACGGCAGCATCAGGCCGAGGGAGCTCAGGGCGGCTAACTTGCGGTAGTTGATTCGGCGCGGCGGTCTCGCAGGCATAGGCGGTGAATACTGGGCTTGAATTTCCGCAAAAATTTTCACTCCATTTCCTCAAAATGTCAAACCTTTATCAGGAAAGAGGTGTTCAAGAAATCCAATTTTTCAAAAAAAAGATCTCTTGAAAAGATTGTGTCAATCTGTAATATTGGTCTATCATAAGAAACGACATGGTCGACGACAACAATGAAGGATTCGATACTTTTTAGGGCGTCCATGGCTAAAAAGGTCATGTCCTTCTTAGCCTTTATCAGCACTGACATGGCGGCCCTTATCTTAAGCTTTCTTCTGGCCTATTCTATAAGAAGCGAGATCTTGGCTTCTCTTTCCTTCAAGTTCAAGGCCATCTCTCTTCTTCCCTTCTCGAATTTTTTGAATCATTATTATTTAGCCATCGTCTGGATCATCATCTTTGCCCATGAAAAGCTCTACACCAAGCGCTTTCCGTTTTGGGAGGAAGTTCGGATTTTATTGAAGAGCGCCACGATCTCCTTTGTTCTGATCATGGTCATGATTTTCATCAGCCGCAGGCAGGTTCAATTTTCAAGAACAGTCATTGTTTTGGCCTGGTTATTAAGCCTCTTCCTGTTCCCCCTCTTTCGCTTTCTCATCAAAAGCCTGCTCGCCAAACTCAATATCTGGGAAAAAAAGCTGATCATTTTGGGGGCCAACGAGACTGGATTTTTGGTGCTGAAGAACATCAAGAAAAATCCGACTATGGGCTATAAAATTGTCGGCTTTTTAGATGATCATCCGGAGAAAATCGGCCGGAAATTTCACGGAGTCGATGTCATCGGAGCCATCAGTGATCTCGAGAACATTGTCAGGGCCAATAACTCCAAAGATATCATCATTTCTTTGCCTGATTTGTCCCGGGAAAAATTGTTCCGCCTTCTTCAGACCTGTGAGGAAGCCAGCGAGTCGATGTGGCTCATCCCTCAAACCGGAGATCTGATCACAACGGGGATAGAAATGGAGAGGCTGGGTCAGGTCCTGGCGCTGAATATAAAGAAGAATTTGGAAAAACCCTGGAATATCTTTATAAAAAGTGCCTTTGATAAAATTATGACTTTGATTTTGATTGTCGCCTTTTTGCCCGTATTTTTGGTCATAGCAGTAGCCATAAAATTGGATTCGAAAGGGCCTATTTTTTTTCTACAGAAACGGCTCGGGCGGCGGAAAAAGGAGTTCACTCTCTTCAAGTTTCGCTCGATGTATATAAACGGAGACAACAAGCTGCGAGAGTACTTGACGGACAATCCGACAGCCCGGGAAGAATGGGACAAATACAGAAAACTGAAGAATCATGATCCGCGTGTGACCGGAGTAGGCCGGATTATCCGAAAGTACAGCCTTGATGAGTTCCCTCAGCTATTCAACGTTGTTTTTGGGAAGATGAGCCTGGTCGGGCCACGTCCGTATTTAATCGAGGAATTAAAAGGGAAGGATTCTTTTAAAAATAGAATCGCGAAGGTGAAACCCGGGATCACCGGACTTTGGCAGGTGAGTGGGAGGTCAGAGGTGCTCTTTGAAGAAAGGATCTCGATAGATGATTATTATGTTCGCAATTGGTGCTTGTGGCTCGATCTCATAATCTTATTGAAGAGCTTAAAAGTCTTCTTTTCAAGTAAAGGGGCCTATTAGTTGACGGCCCGGTTCGGATGCTTGGCAAAGAGGCAAGTCGCTGGCCAGCCTCTTTCTGTTATCAAACAAGGGTCCTCTCGACTAGCCGGAGTCAGGCCGATATTTATTTTTTTCTTCGATTGAATTAAATTATATCCTGATGGAAAAAAATGGGATTTTCATATTTGGTCTCGACGGAGCCTCTTTTAGCCTGCTCGACCCCTGGTTCGCCAAAGGGGAGCTGCCTAATCTCCACATTTTAAACAGGAAAGTCGGTATGGCCATCTAACCTGATTTATTCATAAATTGCTGGAAAGCGCACGGAAAAGCCATTGGGATTGGTAGGCAGCCAAGGATCCCGAGGAAAACCGGCTGGTCATCCGAACAAATACCCTTGGGGATCAGGTTGAACGCCTTTTTTCTCTCGTCCAAGCGAACTTTGCCCTCAAGGTCATAATTTTTGTAGGTTCATCCGGCTTTTTAATGGCTCCATGATGACTTACAATGCCTCCAATTCTCCTTGGAGTCATTGTAAGCTATCATGGGAATCAAGCAGGAAATCTTGAACAAATCATTGTAGAGGCTCCTCAACAAATTGCCGATAAAGTAAACCATAAATCCTATGATGCATTGATCGCAGCGGAGCTAGGTATAGACCTGGAAAAGCTCCCTGAGATCAAAGCAGACAACATCAGGGATACTCTCTTGGTAAGGATTCGGATCAGAGATGCGGTGTGGCGCTCGGGAAGAAAATGCTGGCATCGCTTCTTGAACTCATCAATAGGGATATCGATGAAAAAATCGAGATAGAAATCGGCAATATAGATGCTACCATCAAAAATGTCGAGATAGAGAAGGAGAGACGGGGCAGGGAGATTGAGATATTGAACAAGAAACTTGCGATTATCAACCAGAGGAAAAAAGACTTAGTGGAAGAAATAAAGGGGACAAAAGAGAAGATCCAGGAATTGGAAAATCAATAGATACAGGTTCTGAAAAGGGAGAATCGGAGCGAGATGGAAACTTTAAGCTTGGTGCTTTATTCCAACGAAATCCAGCAGAGCCTGAGTAACTATGACCACCTGAACGAAAAACAGAAAAATGAAAAAATTGAGGAAGAGAATGTGAAATTAGCTCTACAGGTTGAAAACGCTACAATTGAAAAATTGGACGACAATATTGCCAATCTCAAGGAAAGAAAAGGACGAATCGATTACACCAAAAGAATTAAGGAGCCCACCCGTTCCCTATATCCTGTGTTCCCTAAGAAGAAATTGAATGTTCTCATCGGCACCATCCTGGGTTTTGTTGTGTTTACTCTCCTCGCGTTTTCTTGGATTATATTAAGAGCAAGGAGAAAAAAGAATCGTTATAGACTCGGAGATTAGAGCCCTTTTTTCCGGAATCTTTTTCGGAAGGACTCCTTAAAAACCAACCAGATAAAATACGAATTTCCGATGAGATATCTCTTCCACAAACGCCGGGGTTCCTGACTAAGACGGTGAAACCATTCTAAGCCCGATTTTTGCATCCATAGAGGAGCCCTCTTTGATTTCCCGGCGATGAAATCGAAGGCTGCCCCGACGCATATAATCACAGAAGGGTTGATTTCACCTTTATGAGTCCAAGCCCATTTTTCTCCTTTGGGAGAACCGAGTCCCACGAAAAGAACATCGGGTTGAGCCCTATTCACCAGGTCGATAATCTTTTCATTTTCTTTGTGGTCGTGTTCAAAGCCAAGCAGCGGGGAATAAGTGCCGACGATGTTCAATCCAGGATTTTGATTTTGGAGAATGGATGAGGCTTTTTTCGCGATTCCAGGCTCTGCGCCCAGCAAAAATATTTTGTAATTTTTTTGGCTGGCTACTCTGCAAAAAGCAGGAAAGATGTCCGATCCTGCAACCCTTTCTTTCATAGGCCTTCCCAGAATTTTCGCTGCCCATAATAAAGGTACGCTGTCTGTGAGTACCAGGGCTGCTTCACCATAAAGCTTTCTAAGTTCTTCATCTTTACTAATGATGTTTATGTGCTGAGCATTGGGAGTGACAACGAGGCTCTTTCCGTTTTGTTTGATCAGCCTTTCGATTTCAGCAAGGGCCTCCCCCATAGAAATGTTGTGGATGGTTATTCCGAAAAGCGTGACCTGTTTGTTCACCCTAAATATCCCAATCCCCGCAGTTGATCCTTTATTTTTTCGTCCTCCCGGTCTTCCATGTCTTCTCTGAAAACAGCGGGAATAGAAATATCATATTTTTTAGCCTTATAATAATTCAATGTTTTTTTGCATTCGTTGCTCAGCAGCTTCATCATGATTTTTCCCGGCATGTAATCCGTCGAGGGAAGCTTCATTATAGCCAGAAGAGTCGGCATTATATCCAGCGTGGTATAATGATCGATGAATTTCACCCTTTTCATAACCTCGAAGAAACGATGAGCCATTTTGTTTTGAGAGAGGCCTTGCAGGTAACTCAAAACGAAGGAGAATGCAAACTCGACCACCTGGCGGGAGATTATCTGTTTGCCGAAAGCTGGACCAGCCATGATGACCATACCTCGGGGATCATGGTTGCCCGAATCGCCTTCCACGCGGGTCAGAAGGTTTTTTAGAGGGATTTCCTGGCCGTTCATAATCAAGATCTCCCCGGATGACTGCCTCAGAATTGAGGTTTGTTCTGCGATGATATCTATTCCATTCTCTTTGACAGAATAGACGGCGCCAAAGAGCCTATTCTTTTTTTTAGTCCGGATGCTCCGAAGTTGATGGACGATTTTTTCCTGTTCTGTTTCAAAGGCCTCCTCATCTATGACCCCATTTTCTTCTCGGCCCTTCACATTCAGGGAAAAGGAATAATGGGTGTTCCAGATTGTGGGATCGCTGGAATAAACCTTGGTTTGGGTGAAGTCTATATCGCCGCTCTTGTCCTTGAATTTCAAGAAGCCCAGGGTCTCGAGAAGTTTATTCCCATCTACATACATAAAAGGCTTGGCCCGGGCTTTGGCTCCGTGATCGGACACAATCACGATATTGGTGCGATCGTCTGTTTTTTGGAGGATTTTCCCCAGTATGGTATCCAACTGGCACCAGTGATCATCGATGGCCCCCCCGAATTTTTTTATTTTTGATTTATCCAGATTCCATCCCTTTCCCTTGAATTTTTGAGGCTGTTTGTATTGCCAAAACTTGTGCATGATCTTATCGGTCGTTTGAATGTAAAAAATAAAAGCGTCGGAGGGCTGGCTCTTAAGAAGATGAACGCCAATATTTTCTAAGGTTCGGAGCTCTCCGGAAATCTCATCGAGGTATCTTTCTTCATATGAGATGGCCTGGTCGGGCTTCGGGAGTTGGATGAGGGGAAGGATTTCGGGATATAAATTTTCCGGGTAGGTTAGCCCTTCGTAGGCTTCCTGAGTGAGCCTGGAAACCATGTATCCGTTTACTTTTTCGGCGGGATAGGAGAGCAGCCAATTAATGACTCCAACCTTTTTCCCTGCCCAACTCAAAATGTGCCAAAGAGCAGGGACCTTTCTGTGGTAGCTTTTGTACAGAGAGGTTCCTTTTTTCCCCTTGGAGTGAAAGACGAATCCCTTTATTCCGTGGACATCGGCCGTTGCTCCGGTGATAAAAGAAGTCCAGAGAACTGGAGAAAGCCTTTCCCCATAGCAATCGAGATATCCATAAGCGGAATTTTTTAGAATCGTTTTCAGGTTTGGAAGCTTTTTATGGCGCAATAGAGGACTAATTATCCTCCAGTCGGCTGCATCTATTCCTATTAAGATTAACTTGTCGGTGTGTAGTTTTGGCGGGATGATTGGAGCGGGTCGATATTGAACTTTGGAGAAATCGATATTCATCAGCATAATGAAAATGACAATGGCAAAAACAGGAAAACGGATCCCTGGCGGAGGAGTGAGATTAATAATGTGCCGCAATAAAAGCAGGATAATGAGGGAAAAAACGCAAAGGATTAAAACGAATGCCGCCAATAATTGGATACAATTTTCCTTTAAAAAAATTTTGTAAGAGATACCGGAAAGATTTTTTGTGGACATAAACCATACGAGATAGGCGAGGGAGGTGTAACCTCCCAACGACCCAATCAAGAGCAGGGCGAAGGATGTCCTTGGGGAATACCCGATCCCGAGAAATTGCAGAAGGAAGAAAATTCTGTCGGCAGCCAAGGATGAAAGGGTTATAAAAAATATAAAGAAGGAGAAGGAATAGAAAAGCTTTTGTATTAAAAACAAACCGGATTTAGGCAGCTCGGTGATGGCCCGATCATCGAGGAGATGTCCAAGTCCTATAATATACACGGATGAGAATAAACCGGTGAGCAGGGCTTCTCCAGAAAAGGGAGACAGATAAAAGAACAGAAAAGCGAGAAGGGAGCTAAAAAAAGTGGGAATGAAGTATTTCAAAAAAATCTTGCCGTACATATCCGTTCATACCTTTTTCCAAAATATCATCCGCCTTTTCTGCTTCTTCCGGATGTATTTGATCAGCTCAGGATTATCCAGTGGCTTAACACCCCTTAACTTATAGAAGTAAAATCCCATCAGCATCACCAATCCTCCGGTGATGAAAGGTTCGTCCATCAACATCTTCCGCAGGCACCTCGCGGTCATGAACAGGCTGTTGTAGCCGAGTTCGCAGGCCCCATAGGCTCCCCGGAGGCGACCTTTCAGGACTCCTCCTGTCGAGCCCATGGGCTTGTGCAGCAGCACCTTGAGCTCTCTAAAACTTTGCGTCTCCCATCCCTTCATCTGGGCGCTCATCTCGTCGATCCCATCCCATCCGAGTGTCGGGATCAAGCCTCCGATCTCCTCGAAACATTCTCTTCTGTAGGTTTTGACAGCTCCTCTCACGTGATCTGGGGGATATTTGTGTGGTTTCAGCTTGTCGTCGACTGCATCATAGACCCAGCCTCCTGCCAGACCCAGCTTGGGATGGCGGCCGAATTTTTCGAAGAGCTTTTCGAAGTAGTCCTTTTCGAAAGTCAGATCCCCATCCAGCTTGGCGATAAAATCAAAATCCTGGGCCTCAATGGTTTCATAGCCCTTGTTGAAAGCCTCAATGACTCCGGTGCCTGTCTTTCTGTATCCTCGGTCGGGGAGGTTGATCAGTCTCACCCACCTGTTCTGGGATAAATACCGACCGATTATATCCTTGGTTTCATCCGTAGAACCGTCATTGACGATGATCCAGGTCGAGGGGCGGATTGTCTGAGAGAGGACAGACCGGATTGTCCCCTCGATATATTCTTGTTCGTTCCGCACAGGCGAGATGATGATATATCTGATGTCGATTTCAGTATCTCCCCGAAAAATGTACTCTTTTGCCTAACTCAATTCAAATCATTTCGACAATTTCTAAAGGATACTCTATCTAGATCTTTTGATTATGCTTCAGTTAAGATTGCAGATAAATAACCTTGTCCTCGACAGCAGGAATCCTGCGTACGTTCAAGAATCTTTAAAGATTATTTATTAACTCGATCCAGTCTTTTTGAAATCTTTCATAGCTGAATTCTTTTGCAAAGCTGTATCCGTCGCGTCCCAATCGGTCAGAGTTCCTGATGGCATAGTCTACCAATACAGGAAGTTTGGTGAAGTCGTCACAGAGGATTTGTTGGCCGCCTTCAAGAAGCTCCCTCATACCTCCGGCTCCTGACCCGATTACAGGCGTCTGGCAGAGCATGGCTTCGTGGGCTGTGATATTCCAGCCCTCAAGAAACTTAGACATGGTTAGGACAACGGCTGCACTCTTTAGAAGGCGCAGGTATTCTCTATACGGCAGCTCCAAATGAAGGGCGGGTATGTCCACTTCCTTTTTCCCGCTTGTGACGAGATGATAGGGAAGATCTTTGAGGCTTTCATAAGCTTCACGTGCTCCTTTGTTTTCTTGGCAATTACCTAGATAGATGATCGGTTTTCCTGTCAAGCCATATCTTTCTTTGAATTCATCGATCTCAGTTTCGGTAAAAACGAATTTATTTATATTATGTCCATGATAAATGATTTTTGTGTTTTCAACCCCTCGTCCCCTCATGAAAGCTTCCCAATATTTTGAAATGACAACCACTTTTTCGCATTTTCTTATGTTTTTCCAGAATTCACGTACCCATATCCGGGTGAGCCACCTATGGGACAATTTCTCATGATCCAGATGGAAGAAAAGAGCAATATTTCGAGTTTTTCTCCTCAGAAATTTCATTCCTACGATACCGAGGAAGTTTCTTATCCAAAGATCAATCGAGGATTCTGTCCTGTTCAAATACATAATTTTGACCAGCATCCTTGGGCGCCATGCTTTTGGGAAGATTTTCAGAGAGACATGAAAGTCTTTCACATTGAATTTTTGTGAGAGTGCACTTATGACCATCTTTTGGTAGCGATTTCCTCCGCCGAACCCAGGCCGTGTTTCAAATAATCCGATGTGTTTCTTTGTCGGCTCCTTCATATTCTTTCCAGAAAGATCTCAATTCTGAAATCTTTTCGAGGTATATTCTAACCTTTTTTCGGAGACAAGCAAAATCATAAGAAAATTAGAACGAGAAAGCTAAAAGATCCGGTTTGAATCACAGGGAAAATGAGATGTGCTGTTATTCGCGCCACCTAAGTTATACCTTGATTGGTATCATTTTAGTAATATAATTATTATATTCAGTAAAATGAGTGAGATTAGGATCGAGAAAATCGCTGTTAGGGAGCTTTTTATTTTCTCAAAAAACGCTGAAGCTAATAAGAATCGATATCCTGTATTGCCTATCAATGCTATTAGGGCATTTGCCCATTCCAAGAATCCAGCTGCAGAAGATGAAGACATTGGGCTTATAGTCGCCTATTATGAAGATCGATGCATCGGATATCTCGGGGTTTTACCCTGCTGGTATAAGGCGGGCGAAAAACTATCTAAGGTTTGTGCGCTCTCGACTTTTTATGTAGATCAAGCTTTTCGTGGTCACGGAGCCGCTAAATTGATAATGGAAGCAGCCATCGATCTCGGATATGACTTGATTCTTTCTGGATTCACACCGTCAGCAGAGAAGTTTTATCGAAAAAATCCTCAGTGGTTCAAACCTGCTGATGGTACCAATTACATCAATATTCGATTCCATTGGCTTTTTCCCTTATTGATACTAAGATTAGTGCGAAGACGGATATTCTCTTCTTCCTCTGGATTATTTTATAGACTCATAAAAAATTCCACACAAAAAATTGATACGGCTCTTTCCCATTTGATATACTATTTTGTCCGGCCTCTCAGGGAGAATTGGACAGAAGAACTTACCTTTCGACCCGCGTCTCAAATCACTGAGCTCCAAATAAATGAACCCCCTGATTCGAAAGCCCACTTGTTTCGTGACGCGAGAATCATCAACTGGATGCTCCGTTATCCCTGGATTAAGGAGGATTCGAAGGCGGAGCCGAATTATTTTTTTTCTTCTAACAGGGAAGAGTTCAAATTTTTCTCTTTTGAACTGTATGAAAACAGGACCGGTGAAAAGAAAGGTTATGTCGTGCTTTCGGTTTCGACACAAAATAGTTTCTCCAGACTGAAAATACTTGACTCTGCTGTCGTCGATAAAAAATATCTTAAATGCATATTTGACTTTGCCTTGCGTGAAGCGTTGAAGCGGCAGGCGGTTCTGAATGCTTCTGATATATTTTGGACCTATTCTCAGAAAAATGTGCTTCTAAAAAGCTTGACACAAAATCTGAAGAGAGGGAATTTCCTGGTTTTTTCGACAAAGAGGGAAAGCGTATTCACTAATTCACAACATGATTTAAGGATTGATTTCTGCGACGGCGACATACCTTTTATCTGAGACTTTCTCAAAAGATGAATGCGTTATTAAAAAAGTTGACGCAGGCCGCCAGCCAGAGAATACCCCTGGAGATATATTCCAAACTGGTCCCGAGAAACCGCCTGGCCTTCTGCTACCACTTAGTGAGTGATGAGAGATTGGCGCATATCAGCAATGTATATAACTATAAAACTTCCGAAATGTTTTTGGATGATCTGAACTACCTAATGGGCAGCTTTCAAGTGGTTGGGTTGAAAGATTTCTTGAAACACCCTTTCATCGGCTCATCCAGCGATAAGCCTGTAAGCATGGTAAGTTTCGATGACGGACTGGCTCAGGCATATTCTGTCGCCAAGCCGATACTCGACAAACTAAATTTGTCGGCAGCTTTTTTTTTAGCCGTGGATTTTATTGACAACCGTTCTATGATGTATAGGCACAAAGGTTCCCTCTGCATAGAAAAGTTTGAAAATTCAGATGAGAGTAAGCAGAAATCAATCTGTAAGCAGGTTAAATCTAAATGGGGGCGATCTTGTCCAGACGTTGATTCATTCTGCCTGTTCATATTATCTTTGCGCGGAAATCGTACAAGGATAATTGATGAAATGTGTGAGGCCTTGGATGTTGATATAAACGGCTACTTGAAAGCATTTAAGCCCTACCTCAGCACGGAACAAATAAAAACATTGGTGGACGCAGGTTATGATATCGGGGCCCATAGTATGAACCACCTCGATTTCAACAGGCTTAGTTTTCATGAGATAGAGCACCAGGTCGTGAGGTCCTGCAAATATATCGCTGAGATGACGGGAAGAAGTCCTGTTCATTTTGCGGCGCCGTTTACTTTAAATCGGACCGTCAAAGAAATGTTGAAACGCATTCTCAGGGAAAATTCTGTTGTCGGAACGATATTTGGCATTTCAGGTGTTCTTGATGAACCTCCGTTTGTTCAAAGAATCATCGCAGATTCACCCGAGTGCGCGTTTCCCGGAAAATCGAACCTCCCCTCTGTTCTAAAAAAGCAATATGCGAAGCACATTTTCGGTTCTTTTCAGAAACGCTTTGCTATCTAATATTACATATGTCGACAAATTGCGTTTCAATCAAAGGTTTCTTTAACTTGAAGTTTCAGTCTGTAACAAGAGACGTCATGCGTGAGAGAAATCGCAAGTTTAAAATCTATTTGAAAATTTCAGAGGTGTTCATTTATCTCTTTTAAAAATCACCCTGCTCCAGTCAATAAGATTTAGGGCCTGATGAAAAGAGTCGGGCAAAAAAATGCAATTTTCCGAGGGGATTAAGACCCCTTTGTACTCTATTTGCGGGGAGACCGCCTTTTGTGCTATTTCTGACTTTATTAGTTGTAAATGATCTTGACGCCCCAAATTTGGACGTTAGTTGCGGAGGAAAAGTAAATCCATACAACATGCTCATAGCCTGTGTTATTGACCTTCATATAGCTTGAAACGCTTTTAGTCGCGGGAGTAACTGCGCTGCCAGCTAGATCACTTGCAAGATAAAATGGAATGCTGTAAGAACCGTCGTACAAATTTGTTTTTACAATTCTCAATTGTATTTTGCTTCCAGTACCGTCGTAATAAAATAGAGTGACCTTGACAACTTCTGCACCATCTGGAAGATATATCGGTGCTCCCCAGTGTGTGTACGTCGTTGACGTTGGATAGGCATACCGTTCCCCTGTGTATGCGTCTGCAGTTGTGTTCATGGGCTTAAATGCAGTGGCAGGGATAGTGATGCTTTTTGTTTGGGCAAGTAAGGTCGAAGTAAGAAAAAGGAGTATCACACTGCAAAAAATAATTGTTTTTTTCATCTTCACCTCCTTATTTTTTAAACTTATACAAAAATATACGCTAATGTCAAGCCTTTTGTTTAAAATTGTTCCGCGAAAATCAAAATGAGACAGGGGGATTAAAGCGGGAAGTTGCCGACCCTCTTTCCATTCCAAGCCACGAGGAGCTTCTGGTGAGGGATCAGGCGGAGGGTAACAACGGCTCGGGCGCACTGCCGCAACTTGTGCTCCTTGCCGCGAAAGCTGAATGTTCCGTCTTTATTCGCTCGGCGTTCATAGTGTAACGAAAAAACCAGGTCCAGATCGGTTTCCAAACGCGGGCGAAGATAGCTCTTCCCGGCTTGAATCGCGGCCTTCCAACGCCCGATCGGAATCTCTTGTCAGCGGGCACCCAGCGGTGCTTTGACGAATCGTGCTGGAAGAGGAAGCCCGGACCAGGTGTCTCAAACCGAACAAAGACCTTCTTTTTCTCCTCCGGCCAGGCGCCGGCTTGGCCCAAATAGCCTCAATCCCCTCTTTCAGGAAGGCCGATTTCCAGCGTCGTACGCTGCGCCGGCCAGCGCCGATGCGATGAGCGATTTCCACCCGTTAATATCCTTCTTGAAAGAGCGCGATAGCGCGCAAACGACGTTGTTCAAGAGTCCTTGGACTGCCGGAGGGTCTCATATTCTCCCTCCGGCCTAAAGTACAGGTCATTTATTATGCAGAAGTCAATAGTATTGGAAGTTTCCTGAGCGGATAGGAATCGTCAAACGATATTCTTTTTAGGTTTTGTTTTCTTACAGATGAAAACGAATTGATAGGTCAAATTCAAGGGAGTGACGAGCAGAATAAATCTCTTAAAAACTCGCTTCAAAATTCTTAATGGATTTTTATGCTCAAAGATTGAGGTTTGTTTGGGCCCTTTATCCTTGAGAATTTTTTCAACCGTTAATTCTTTTCTGTTCAAGAATCTTAACCAGCCCTTCAGAGTATCAAGCTTCTCGTTTATCTGCTGGTGTCCTTTGAGGTGATCTCCTTTCCAGAAGACACACAGGATATTCAGAAGGTAATAGTAGTTAGGCAAAACGATGCAAAGTCTTCCGCCGGGCTTACATACCCTGATAAGCTCATCCAATCCCTTGTCTGGATTGAGATAGTGTTCCAGGCTACCGATGTTTGTGACAAAGTCAAAAATCTTGTCCTTGTAAGGCAAAGCCTCGCCGTTAGCTAGCTGGAGGTTTGAATTGAGCAGCCGGTCTTTGGCTTCGAATATGGCTCTTTCGCTGAGGTCGATTCCGAATGTCTGGCAGTCATAAAAGTCTTCTGCCGCTTTCAGGAGCAATCCTGTGCCGCAGGAGACATCCAGCAGGCTACTTCCTCTCTCAGGACGCAAATAATCCACAAAAACCTTGTAATCCTCACTTTTTCGCGAATAGCGTGTCTTGGAATCATAAAAAGTCTCGTTATAGTATCGTTTCAGGTCTATGAGATCGATCTTTTTCATGGTTTTTGTTTCTCGATCTTCACAATATGAATTATCTTTATCGAGATTCCCATAAAAGAAAAAAACAGGACGGCATTTCCGGGATGATTCAGGTAGGGCTGGAAGAAAGACTGGATCAATCCACTAACAAAAAGGATAAAAAGCGCCACTGTGATCGGCTGGAAATCGATGTCAACCTTTTTGAGGTTTTTATACATGTACACAGAATACTTGAAAATGATCAGGAGAAACAAAAGCGCGCCTATGATTCCTGTCTGATAAAGAATTTCCAGGAAAGCGTTGTGGAGGGTGCGTGTTATTTTCATCCATTGCCCGGCTGAGTTTTTGACCCAGAAGGTCGGTTCATCTCCCAAGCTGGTTCCCAGTACTGGAGAAGATTCGAATTTGTCCATCGCGCTCTTCCAGGCGGGATATCGCCATCTTTCTGAAGAAAGCTCGTAATGCAAGATTTTATCGACGATTTTGGTTTCAAACATTTCATAATATTTTCCGCCTGCCATCCGAAAAAGAGACAGAGCGACAAAGATTATCAGGAAGAGATAAACGAAGATCCGCAAGTATTTGCGATGCCCTTTCAGTTTAAACGTGAACCAAAAGGCCAACATTATAGCCAGGATGAACAGGCCCCAAAGAAGCCTGAATCCGGAGAGAATGATAAAGATCGGGATGAGAAAGGCGAAAACAAGCTGGATAGGATTCAATTTTCTCTTGGCGAAAAAAAGAGCTATAAAATAAGAAAATATGAATATCAATGCAATCCCGTCAAAATAAGGCATAGCCCGGAAGTCCTCTGGCCTGGTGTGGACTTCAGGGGCCCATGTCTTGCCGGTGATTAATCGAAAGGTAGCAAAGGCAATAATGATAAACGGGACAAAATTGATAATCTTCTCTAATTTAATAATATCCTTTTTTTCGGAAATGATATTCCATCCCAATAAAAAGTTGATCGGATAATAAAAAAAGCGCCGGAAATCGCCTATTGTTCTGCTTAATTCATGGTTCTGGTAAAAAAGGCCTATCAAAAGGGATACAAATCCATAAATGATATAAATCCACAGCAAAAGTGTGAGGGGAGATTTTGTTTTTGTTCTGTCTGAACGAGAAATTTTGATGGTCACAATAATTAAGATGACTAGAAAGTAATCAGCCCCATAAAGTTTGAATCCACCCAAGGCAATCGGCTTGGCGCCAAAATAATCACCTAGGGAAAGTAAAAGAAGAGAAAAAATCAGGAAGGCTTCGTAGGTAAAGAAGAAGGAGAGAAGGATCGTGAGAAGGAAGGCAACGGCTATGACCGCTTTGACCGGGTCTATGGCAGAAAGCGTGCCAACGACAAGGACAATGAGTAGGGATAAAATGAGATTCGTTTTTGTCAGCTTAGTGGAGATCGATTGAACAGTGATGGAATTGGGTTGTCTGGATTCGGCTATATCAGTCATCGGGATTTTAGTGATTGATTTTTTCCCTCTTTCTAAGCCGGGAGATGGCTGTTTTTATTAGATTTTTTTCTTTCTCGTTTAGGAACTTTGAATTATACAATAGAACGGTGACCAGTATAAAACCACATCCATTCACGCCATAATAGATTAGATCATTGGACCGAAGAAATATAATGAGGATCGCGCAGAGAACAACGAAGGCGAAAGTCAATCGAAACAATCTCTGGTTTTCCAGTGCTACATTGTTGAATTTTAGACCGAAAATAAGGTGGAGTGCCACAGCCAAAAAGATGGAAAGGTTTGTCGAGATGGCGGCTCCATGCCAGCCATATTTTGGGATGAGCCACAAGTTGAGAATGATATTTAGGATGGCCGCACTTGTGATAAAAACTCCGATCAACAGGGTTTTTTTCACCAAATGAAGGAGGCTGGCAGCCCAGTAATACACACCGAGGGCCACGATGGAGGGCAGCATGAGAAGCACAACCATATGTGCCTGCTTGTATTCAGGGGGAGCGATTATTTGGAAGATGAGCTTGGCAAAGAATCCGGTTAACCAGGTGGAGGCAAATAGCAAAACAAGCAAATAGGTTAGGATCGATGAAATTTTGGACTTCAATTTCGGATCTTTTTCTTGGGAAAAGATGAAAGGCCCAAAGGCTAGTTGGAAAGGCATGACGATCACGATTTGCAGGATGTTGACGATCCGGTCACCAAGGCCGTAGATTCCGACCTCGGTCAAGCCTGAAAAATTAGCCAGAAAATAGCGACTTGACATCTGAATGATAAACCAGCCTGACATCGAAAGGATGAGCGGCAGGCCAAAAACCAGGAGTTTGAGGGCTACAGTTAGGGAGATTTTCGGTTTGGTCTTGAGGAGAATTAAAGCGCTGACACATACTGCCGCCAATCCGTACACGACCAGGTAGCTTTGTAGGATGCCCAAGATTCCTTTTTTGAGGACAATCACAAAGATGATGTTCAGAGCCAACAAACCGACCATAATCGCAAGGGCTATAGCTGAGTAAAAAAATGCCTGATTTTTTGCCCGAAAGTAAGAGAGTGAGGACTGAGTCAGTGAGCGAACCATAGATACAAAGCATACCAAAACCAGGATGGAACTGAAGTCTTGGCCAAAGATCAGCTGGGACAATGGATGGCGGAGAAGCAAAATCACTATTGAAAACAAAAAACACCCGATTATATTAATTGTGAGGGAGGAGGTGATGAGCGACCCTGTCTTTTCTTCGATCTCGTGCTCCCTGTAGAACCTTACAAGACTCTGTGGCATTCCCAGGTTCATGAATACGATCAAGATTTGCATGGTGATGATACAGATGTCGAGAATTCCGTAGTTGTCAACGGAAAGGTATCTGGTGTAGATGGGGATCAACAAAAAGGAGGCCGCACGAAGTGCGATATTCCCAAAGGAATATATCCCAATATTTTTTCCAAGAAGCGCTAATCTCAGTGGTTTATCCCTATTATAATAATGGCTCAATTTTGTGGAGCTTCTTTAATAGCTCTCCCTTTGTGATCATTTTAAGAATAAGATTTTAGTTTTTGGCTGCTCTGGCGGAATGGACGTCTTTGGCTCGACTTTCCCGTCAATTATCGAGGCGAATTGTAAATCAGGACTCAAAAAGATGTCAAGGACGGGTCATCTAGAATAAAAAGGCGTGGGAGAAGCAGGAAAGATATTTATGCCTCACCCCTCTTCTTATCCTCTACCTTCTCCCTAAAAAAAGCGAGCAGGGTAAAGAAGACAAGGCCCACGACTCCGGCGACGGCAAGATTTAGCTTCTTCTTGGGGGAGACGGGATAGACAGAAGCAGAAGGCTCCTTGATCAGTTGGGTAAAATCTATCCTCCCTTTTCTTTCATTCAAGAGAGAAATTTGATTCTTGACGGACTCAATTTCGTTGCTGATCTTGTCTATGCTAATTTTTAGTCTTTCTATCTGAGCATCAATCTGTTTCAGGTTTTCATTCTTTTCTTTGATGTCGAATTTTAAATTTTCTTGGGTAATCCGCTCCGTGCTCAATTTCTCGTCGAGGGTGTTGTAATATCTCAAATTCTGCTGGATCTCATTGGAGTAAAGAAGCATACCGAGGGCTTCAGCGCCCTCTTTTTTCTCAGACAAGGCTTTCCTCTGCTGAGAATCTATTTCATCGATTCGTCCTTTGACAGACTTCATTTCCTCCACGATGCTTTTGACTCTTTCTTCTGAAATTTTAAGCTTGTTTTCTGAGGAAATGATGTCTTGCCTGATCTTGTTTTTCTCGATCTCATTAATCCTGATTTCGTTCAGATTTTCTTTGATCGTCAGTCCCTTATACTTGATCAAATTTTCATTATCGGCAATCTGCGTCTCAATCCCCTTAATCTCGACTTCCGTTTTTTTGTCGAGATCTCTCTTTAAAAGGTTGAAAAGGGAAGATAAAATCAATTTTGCCTTTTCCACATCTTGTTCTTTCAAGGAGATTCTCACCAGCTTGGTCTCAATGAGGTTTTTGGCCTTTAGCTCCGGGAATTCTCTGATGTCCATATGGATTTCAGCGGCAAGGATCCTATTGTAGGCTTCCTCGTTGATCTGGCCAGTGATTTGGACGGGGTCAGAGACCAAAACCTCCTGGAATTGCCCTGCTTCAGTTTGAATGATGAATTTGCTCGGCTGAATAATCATGTCGACTTCCCAAATCTTGGGCAGGAGGAGACTGATCATACCGGCAAGGAGGACACAACCGAGAGTCGGAATGAGGATGAGCCATTTTCTCTTCCACATGATATGGAAGTATTCCAGGATTAGGACAAAACTATCGTCGGTGTCTTTTACCATAATTCCATGGTGTTGGATCCTTAAATTATATTATTTTTGAGCAAAATTCAAGGGAAAATTTGCCAAGCAGGGGTCAAGGTCCGGTCATCTCAAGCAGGTTTGGATTTAGCATCTGCCAACGAAGTTTTCAGATCAAAGAGGACGAAGAAATCGACTATTGAGGATAGATGATTTCGAGATCGCCCAAAAATACATTTCTGTCTTGACCCAAATCGTAGAAATCGTTGATAAATTCCACGCTCACTTTATGCTGCCCTGGGCTTGCGGTAAAGAAAAAAACGAGAGGCGCCCAGATTTCTTCGTTCAACATCGTCTTGCCGATGATAATGTCATCGCATCTGATGATGACATAAGGGCCAACACCAAAGGCCTTTTGACCTTTGGCCCACAAGCGGATAGCCACGGTCTTGTCGCGCGTCTCGAAATCGAGGAAACTCAGACCGTTTCTGAAGAGACGGTTCTTGTATTTTCCTTGCCAAAGGGCTGAGGGCAATTTGTCTACGGCTTTGATCCTCGAAACCTCAATATTCTGTGGATATTTAAACCATTCTCTTCCCAAGCCGACGCCTAGAGACCTTGAATCCGCTGCTCTGTAATACTTGAAAGGCCGCCAAACCCGATCCATCTCGAGCACCAGATAAATCCTTTTTTCCGGCAGCCGGGCTACCGGAGATTCAAAGTCTGCCTGGCCCTTCTGTTTAAGGATGATTTCTCCGAGTCTTTTCCTCTTTTTAAAACGGTCGTCGGCTAAATATATTTTCACCTGAACAGGCTTTTTAGCGATATCAGGATAAGAGGCAAGGACAGGCAGAACCAGGACTGGGCCCACGTTCTCGGTGCTCATGCCGGCTGCTTGTTTTGTCCAGCGGAAGAAGTTGTTTTGGCTGTCTTTTTCCGGCTCGTACAAGCCAAAATTCTGAGGCCAGCCAAATTTTGCGGCTTGATTGGGTAAGGACAGTGAATGCAAAGAATTCCCAAGGTGGACAGAAGCAAAAATGATGACCATAATGATCAGACCGAATTTGAAGGATGTCTTGAGTTTTTTTCCGGAAAGAAGCCCGGGCTTCATCTCGGGCCAAGCGAAGAGAATGGCAAGCAAACTCCAGAATAGGTATTTAGCTTCAAACCCACCGATGTAGCTATGAAACAGATAATTGGTGAATATCGAGACGATTCCTGAGATCATCCCGATGACGACAAACTTGTCTCTGTTATCGCTTAAATATGATCGCCAGTTTGTTTTGATCTGTCTGATAATTTCAAGAAGCAACCAAAGATAGGCGAAGAATCCGATAAGGCCAAGCTCGGAACCAATTTGCAAGAAATAGTTCTCCGCCGAGTCGGTCTGGCGGTATGGCAAGTTTTCTAGTTTCAGGTAATTGGGCAGCTCAATAATGTAGGCGCCTAATCCGACACCCGTTAACGGGAAATCTTTGATCATCGAATGGGCAGTTTTCCATAGATTAAGTTTCAGGGTAAAGACAGCATTTAGGTTTTCTTTTCTTGAGAGTTGTGAGAAACTCCAGTTAAGCCTTTGCGATAAGATTGTCTGCTTGAAAAACACCGTGAAAAATAGAATCATAAAAATCAAGGCGAAGAGCAAGGAAAACGAGGCCAGGACTTTTTTCTTCGGGGGCCAACTTGAGCTGAGAAGCGAGAGGAGAAAGAAAGCAAAGATTGAGGTCGCCAGAGCCAGAAAAGCACTCCTTGATCCGATTGCAGGGAAAATAAGAAGAGCTAGCATTAGAAGAATGAGATAGAAGACCTTGAGGCGACGGGAAGTGGAAAGAAACAGGCCGAGGATAATCGGCAAAAGGGCAGAAAGGAAGAAGCCGAAGGAATTTGGGTCTTTAAAGGTCGAATTGATTTGATTGAGCTTGACCCAATAGGGGGTATTACCGAAACCCGGAGAAAAGTACTTTTGGCATAATGCAAAACCCAAAGCCAGAAGAGTGGAAAAAGACAAGAGGACAAGCATCTTTTTAATAAACCGCTGGGATTTGAGGAAGTTAAAGAACAAAAAGAAAAGAAGGAAGCCAGTGATGTAGTTAAAAAAATTGAAGAGAACGCTCATGAGGGCCCCGCCCGCTCTAACGTGATTGACATTAACGATGATTTCACGAATCTGGTCTGTTAAGACAGGGAAAAAATTAGCGTAACGGAGGAAGGTTACTATTCCCGATAGAAGGATGAGGAGAGAGAAGAAGATTAAGGGTCTAAAGAAACGATGGTCGTACCTGAAAGGAGAAGGCTTGAAGATATTATTAACTAAGCAGCCCCAAAAAAAGACGAGGCATAAGATCAAGGCTGTAGGAGCATGCGGAATATGTTCGTAGATACCAAAAAAATAAGGAAGACTGTTGATCAAAGGAAAAATAAAGACAAAAAAGAGCATTCCCCATTCTGGCTTCAAAGAAGTTAAGACAAAGATGGCTAACAAAATAGGCAGGAGGGCCATCTGGAAGGATTTGATAAGGGGGACATATCTATAGTAAAAAAAAGAGAATCCAGCAAGATAAATAAGAGAGAGAAAAGCGAAAAATATTCTCGTGGATCTGGTCTTTTCCAAGTTGTTCCTAAGTTCGATAAATGATCGTCTGCCAGGAGCGCACGTTTTCTCCCGGGCTAGCTCTTTACTTGTAAGTTATTATATTATCTTTAAATGCGGGGCTAGATCCTGAATTCCCCGGTATCAATCCATTCCTTCTTCAACACCGACCAGAAATCCTCGGCCAGCCCCTTCATAATATACTCATAGGGCAGCCAGCCGTAGCCTTCCTCACCCCAGCCTTTTCCCCAGGAGTTTCTGATCAAGAGCGCGCCGGCAGTCTCCTTGTCGCCATATCTGCTCTTTATTTTCATCTTATCGTCATAGCCAACGGCCACGACCGCATGGCCTCCCTCAATCTTATCCCGTAGTGCCGGGAAAGGAATCCTTCCTGTATCGGATGCCTGCTCGATGGAGCTGTAAACCGTAAACCCGAACATGGCTGGATGACCGGCCGCGAGATAAGTTTTCAGTCTGTTCAAGATGACGTCAGGCGAGGCTGACGGAGGATCGTGCCGATAATACTTTATAGTCTTATAGTTCTGGGCAAAAGAATAACAAAAGGCGGGCGGTTCATTGTCGAACCCCGGCAAGTCATCTGTATAAGGCCAGTATTCCTCGGGCGGCACCCCAAAGAGCACCATCGCCCCTATGGTGCTCCTAAGATATGCGCCGGTGTCACCCCTCATCTTCATCAGGTTTCGCGTGACCTTGTAGAGAAACAGCCGGGAAGCGTCGATGTGGCGTCCGAACGATTTTCGTTCATAGTACTCGATGACGCCAACTCCGGCCTGGGCGGTGCAGGAACCGAGCTGCCCCTGATCCTCGACAGGCGAGCACCATTCTCTCAAGTCAACAGAAGCAGGAAGAGATTTCGATTTTGGTGTTTTTTTCCCGGCTGCTGGAAGAGGAAGCCCAGACGGCTTCAGCATCTCTTTCACCTCTTTTGTATCCTCCGTGTAATCCCTGAAATCAGGATAATCGGGGATCCAGCCCAAAGAGTATCTGTTGATCATATTGATCTCCCTAAAGCTAAGCTACCGGCGTTAGGATTCAGCCTTAATATAAGCAACTGTCCGGCTCCAGACATAAAGGCCAAGACTATCGATATCCAAAACTATTGTTTGTTTCAAAGAGCAACGGAGGAGAAGGAAATAAAACGGAAAAAGACAAAAAGTTACTTCGTTGCTGTCGGCGGTCAACCCAAAGTCCTCTACTTCTTAAGTTTCCACCTCTTTCGGCACTAAATTCTATTTATTCCCGCCGACGGTGTCAAGAATAGGCAAATATTGTGTCATTTAACGATTTAATTCATTTGCAGATAGCTGACGGTCGCTCTCAAGAATTGTTCAAAGTCTTCGAGGTTGTTTTTAGCATCTCATTGTCTCCCCCATTTTTTTGTTAGAGCGCTAGATCACGGATGTACTGCAACGAGAGCTCGTAAAATGCAATATATTCCAGGACAGTCCCTTCGAGAAGGTCGGCCCTGAGAGTTTCATCCCTGCTGAAGAGGAGGCGCCCATTCTTGAAGACGCTGTGACGAAAGCCGAGGGGAGCATAATTCATAATCTGGATGTCGATGTCTTGTGCCGTGAGGTGAGAAAGCTCGACGGATAGCCGGAAGGAATAATCGAAGGCTTGTCTTGAGGTGACTTCCGCCGGGTTGACGAAGAGAGCGATATCAATATCACGAAAGTCTGAAAGACCCAGGAATGAGCCGTGGATATAGGCGAAAAGGATTTCATCTCTGGCGAGGAGAGCCTCTTTAATCAGTTTTGTCAAAGCGTCTTTGGTTCTCTTGGACATGGGAGCCCGGACATACGCAAACTTTTGTTAAATCCGATTAAATTTAACAAATACTCGGCGGAATGTCAAAACAAGGCCAATACCTAAATCTGCCGATTAGACAAACGCCCCCCTGTCATCGCGAGCACCCAACGGGTGCGTGGCGATCCGATGAAGTCGTCGCGAGACATCGAAGATGTCGTGGCGATCTCATGATTATCGCGTAGCATCCTGAGATTCCTCACTTCGTTCGGAATGACCCTTCGGGTCAGATCACTTCGCTTCGCTCGTGATGACATAGTCCTATCAATCTTGGGAAAGATAGGCGCTTGGGGCCGCAAAATATTCTCATGGTCATATAAAAAGCCAAATGAAATTTCCTCATCTTGATTATCTCAGGGGGCTTGTGCTAAATTTGCCTCAATGCCAGGAGATAGCGGACGAATGTCCCCACGGTGTGCTCTCTTTACGCTGCCCTTGCTTGCCTTCTTTTTGTTCGCCTCCACCACACGATTTTCTTTTTCGATAGAAGAACCGAAGCCGCAGCCCCAGCAGAAGGTTCAGCCTCAGCCTAAAGTAAAACAAAAGCGCCAGCCGTCCGCCCCGTCCCAGAAAAGACCTCTGGGTCCCGGGTCCGAGATCACCTTCCTGGCCCGTGATTGGGACTGGAAAGAGAACCGGCTCTTTGCTTCCGGCAATGTCGAGGTTCACTACAAAGACAGCAAATTATTCGCCGACGAGGTCGATATCAACACCGAGACCAAGGATGTCTTCGCCAAGGGGAATGTCGTCATCCAGGTGCCGGGACAAGTCGTGAGCGCCGATTCCATCTTCTACAACCTGGACAGCCACCAGGGGAAATACGAGCACGTCAACGGGATGATCCAGCCGGATATCTTTTATCAGGCAGCCGAGGTCGAACAAAAAAACCAGGACACCTTCGCCTTGACCAAAGCGCGCCTGACCTCCTGCACCCAGCCGACTCCGCGCTGGAGATTCTCCTGTGCCCGGGGGAATTTCAAGAAAGACGATTATGTCGAGATGTGGAGCTCCGTCTTCGCCATTAAGAAAATTCCGGTCTTCTACCTGCCTTATTTCCGCTACCCCCTCAACCGGGAACGCTCGACCGGTTTTCTGATGCCGCAGGTGGGCTATACCGGGGTGAAGGGTTTTTTTTACGGCCAGAGCTTTTACTGGGCCATGGCCCGGAATCTGGATGCCTCGTTCAATCTCGATTATTATTCCACCAAGGGGGTGGGCGGCGGCCTGGAGTACCGCTACCTGTTTGGGGATGGCACGGGAGGAGAAGCCAAGGTCTATTATTTTCTCTTCAAGCCTAGCGCGCGGCAGGGAGATGAAACCGGGGCCTCGATCGTCCGGTTCAAACACAACCAGCCTCTTCCCGGTAATTTCAGGCTCGTGGCCAATATCGATTATCAGACGTCCGTGGATTTTTTAAGGCAGTTCGATAACAATTTTAAAAGAGCGTCCATCTCGAACTTCAAATCGGAAGCCTACATCTCCAGGGCGTGGTCGTATTATAACTTCAGCCTGAGGGGATCGCGGTTCGAGACTTATTACAGGAACGTCGACGATTCCATCATCACCTATTACCAGCCCCAGCTGACGCTCAATTCCTTTAAGATCAAGCTCTTCTCTCCCCTCTATTTTTCTTTCTCTTCGGGTCTGTCCAGCTGGAAGTACGGTTGGAAGAGAGAGTATGACGCGGGCACGGAAAAATACTACACCAGGGCTTCTTTCTCTCCGATGTTGAGCCTGCCTTTTTCCGCGATCCCCTGGCTCACCGTCAATATGTCGCTGGGCTCGAATTTCGTTTATTACGCCCAGTCCTATGCGCCGAACACGCGCACCATCATCAATGACCCTTTATTCCAGTCCAACTATGGGGTCGACATCGACTGGACGGGGCCCGTTTTTTACAGGATTTATCAGAGCGCTCAAGGAACGACGAAGGTCAAACATCTCATCGAACCCAGAGTTAGATACCAATACGACAGCCCGGTGGCTGACCCCGAGAGAACCATTACCCCTTACGGCTACTTCTTTCGTTATCATCAATTGACCTACGGCCTGACGAACCGGATTCTGGTGAAAAAGGATATGACGCGGGAAATCTTTACCTGGGGGATCAGCCAGACCTATTATCTTTCGCCCGAGGACAGTCCCATGAGCATTTATAGATGGAAGGGCACGATTCCCCGCTACTCTGACGTCAGCAGTTACATGAGGTTCTATCCTGCCCGAAAATACAGCCTGGACATCTCTTCAGGATATAACCCTTATTACAAAACATTCTCCTATCTGCGCCTGGGGGCCAGCCTGAATTCCTTCTCCGACCCGTATTTTCTTTCGGTGAGCTGGTTTAAGAGCTTGAGCCCCTGGTACAAGGATATCCTTAATATCCTGGGTAATCGTCAGCAAATCGGCGTTGTCGGCCGGGTGCAAATTCCGCGTCTTCAGCTCGAAGCCCTGGGAGAGTTCGACTTCAATATCCTCGAGCGAAAAATGCTTTACTCCGGGGTTTCCCTGGTCTATCATTACCAGTGCTTTGATTTCAAGGTCGATATGAGAACATTCTATTACCGGGTGCCGGCGGAAACCCAGTTCAGCGTTTCGATCGGACTCGGAAACATCGGCAAAACGATGGACTTCTGGGGAGGACTAGAGTAATCGCATGAAAGGTTTGATTCTGAGCGGCGGCAAAGGCACAAGGCTCCGTCCCCTGACCTTTACCCAGGCCAAACAGCTGGTGCCCGTGGCCAACAAGCCGGTCCTTTTTTACGGCATAGAAGCGCTCGTCGGCGCCGGAATCCGCGACATCGGGATCATCGTCGGCGAGACCAAAGAAGAAATCCGGGAGGCTGTCGGAGACGGGAAGAGGTGGGGCCGGGACGTCAGGATCACGTATATCGAACAACCGGAGCCGCTGGGCCTGGCCCACGCGGTTTTGATCTCGGAAGATTTCCTGGGTCAGGAGCCGTTCGTGATGTACCTGGGAGACAATCTCCTCAAGAGCGGGATTATCTCCCTGGTCAGGAAGTTCGAGGAACACAAGCCCAATTCCCTGATTCTTTTAACCGAGGTGCCCAACCCCCAGATGTTCGGCGTCGCCGAGCTCAAGGACGGCAAAGTAGTCAGGCTGGTGGAGAAACCCAAAAAGCCTGTGAGCAACCTGGCCCTGGTCGGAGTCTACATGTTCGACCACCACATCTTCGAGGCGGTGAAAGCCATCAAGCCTTCCTGGCGGAACGAGCTCGAGATCACGGACGCCATCCAGTATCTCGTCGAGCACGGCTACGAGGTTCAACCGCACCTGGTCTCGGGATGGTGGAAGGATACGGGGAGGATCGAGGATATCCTGGAGGCCAACCGGCTCATCCTCGAGACCATCTCGGGCCGGGTCGAGGGCCGGGTCGATGAGGCTTCCCGGGTCAACGGCCAGGTTATCATCGAGAAAGGGGCCTCGGTGCGGAACAGCACTATTCGGGGCCCGGCCATCATCGGCTCCGACACGGAGATCGTCGACGCCTACATCGGCCCGTTCACGTCCATCCAGAAAAAATGCAAAATCATCAAGACCGAAATTGAACACAGCATTGTGCTTGAGGGAAGCGAAATCATCGAGATCGGAAGCCGGGTCGATGAAAGCCTCATCGGCAGGGACGTGCGCATCTACAAATGTCCGCCCAAGCCGCTGGCCTACCGCTTCATGGTCGGGGACAAGAGCGAAATCGGGCTTAAATAAGAGGCCAAGAACCAAAGAGCAGCATAGGAAGAGATATTAGGCAATGGGCAGATCGAACGTCATTGCGAGGAGCGTAGCGACGAAGCAATCTCCTCAAGCAGGAGCGAGACATGATTGAGGGCGTGAAAATAAAAAACCTGAAGGTCATTCCCGATGAGAGGGGCAGGGTGATGGAGATCCTCCGCCGGGATGACGAGCTTTTCCAGAATTTCGGCCAGGTGTACATGACGACAACTTATCCCGGCGTGGTTAAAGCCTGGCACAAGCATGAAAGGCAAGCCGACAACATTGCTTGCGTTTCCGGCATGATCAAAATGGCCCTGTACGACGGAAGGCCCGGCTCGCCGACGTTTAAAGAAATCAATGAATTCCATCTGGGCGCCCACAACGCCTCGCTCGTCCAGGTCCCTGCGGGAGTCTATCACGGCTGGATGTGCGTGAGCCAGGAAGAAGCGATAATCATCAACGTTCCCACGGAAATGTACGATTATAAGCATCCCGACGAGCAGCGGCTCGACCCCCACCGGAGCGACATCCCTTATGACTGGAAAAGGAAAGACGGATAGGAATGATGGCCCTGAAATGGCTTCTTCCTTTCTTCTCTTGTTCTTTTAATGAACGTGTCATGCGAGCGTAGCGTGGCGATCTTAATACAAACGTACCTAATGCTATTACGTAGTCATTGCGAGCGACCATCGGAAGCGTGGCAATCTCAGTTCAAAGAGTAAGTTATGATTGGAGAGAGACAAATCGACGGTAAAACCCTTCTCGTCACCGGCGGCGCCGGTTTCATCGGCAGCAATTTCATCCACTACCTCCTCACGAATTATCCGAGGACAAAAGTCATCAACCTGGACAAGCTGACTTACGCCGGCAACCTCGATAACTTGAAGGACGTGGAGAAAGACCTGCGCTACGAATTCGTTCACGGTGATATCCGCGATAAAGAGGTCGTCCGCGAGATTTTCAAGAAAGTCCAGGGGGTGGTTCATTTTGCCGCCGAGACCCATGTCGACCGCTCCATCCTGGACGCCGGAGAGTTTGTCCTGACCGATGTCTACGGGAGTTTTGTCCTGTTCGAAGCCCTCAAGGCCGCGCCCCACGTCGATTTTTTCCTTCATGTCTCTACGGATGAAGTCTATGGGAGCCGCGAGGAAGGCTTTTTTAAAGAGACCGACGCTCTTCATCCCTCTTCGCCCTATGCCGCCAGTAAGGCCGGGGCCGACCGCCTCGCCTATGCCTACCACGTCACCTATGAGCTTCCCATTATCATTCTCCGCCCGAGCAACAATTTCGGTCCTTACCAGTATCCCGAGAAATTCATCCCCCTCTTCGTGACCAACGCGGTCGAGGACAAGCCACTTCCTCTTTACGGCCAAGGCACAAACGTCCGCGACTGGCTCTACGTTGAAGACAACTGCCGGGCCATCGACCTGCTGCTGCGCCAGGGGAAGGCCGGGGAAGTCTATAACATAGGCGCGGGCAACGAAGTCCAGAATATCCATGTGGCCGAGAATATCTGTGACCTTTTGGGCAAGTCCCGCAGCCTGATCAAATTCGTGCCCGACCGCCTTGGCCATGACCGCCGCTACGCCCTCGACTGCGGCAAAATAAAGGCGCTGGGGTGGAGGCCGGAGAAAGATTTTGTGGAAGCGCTGGCTTCGACGGTCAGGTGGTACGAAAAAAACGAAGACTGGTGGCGGAAGATCAAAGAACGCAGCCGCGACTTCAAAGCCTTTTATGATACCTACTATCGCGATAAAAAATAGATTATTCCTGCGGTTATCGATTTCTCTCTGTCATTGATTATATGAAAGCGCTGCAATCCCTCCAAGAAAAGGTTTATAAAAGGAGGAAGGATGAGAGTTTTGATCACGGGAATCACCGGGTTTGCCGGGAGCCATCTGGCAGAGTACATTCTGGCGCAGCACCCTGAGGCTGAGGTCTTCGGGATCGTGCGCTGGCGGAGCCGGATGGAGAACGTTCTCCACATCCGCGATAAAATTGAACTCTACGAGGCGGACCTGAAAGACATGGTCTCTCTCCAGGGCTGCCTGGCCCATGTCAAGCCGGACCGCATTTTTCATCTGGCCGCCCAGAGTTTTGTCCCGGCCTCCTGGAGGTGCCCGGCGGAAACCTTTGCCATCAACGCCATCGGGCAGGTCAACCTCTTTGAGGCCGTGCTCAGCCTGAAGCTTTCCCCGCGGATTCACGTGGCCGGGTCGAGCGAGGAATACGGCCACGTCAACCCTCAGGAAGTCCCGATGAAAGAGACGAATCCTCTGCGGCCGCTGAGCCCTTACGCGGTGAGCAAGGTGGCGCAGGACCTTTTGGGCTATCAGTATTACCAGAGCTACGGCCTGCGGGTCGTCCGCTCGCGCGGGTTTAACCACACCGGCCCCCGCCGCGGGGAGGTCTTTGCCACTTCCTCGTTTGCCAAGCAAATCGCCGAAATCGAAAGCAAGAAAAGGGAGCCGGTCATATATGTCGGAAACCTCGAAGCCAAGCGCGATTTCAGCGATGTCCGCGATATCGTCCGGGCCTATTGGCTTTGCCTGGAGAAAGGAGAAGACGGCGAAGTCTACAACATCGGCTCCGGCGTTTCCCGCGCGATAAAAGAAGTCCTGGATATTCTCCTCTCCTTGAGCAAAGTCAAGGTCAGGGTCGAGGTCGACCAGAAGAGACTCCGTCCTTCCGATGTGCCCATCCTCCTCTCTGATTCCTCGAAGTTCATGAGCTTAACAGGCTGGAAGCCGGAAATTCCTTTCCTGAAGACTCTGAGCGACCTGCTCGATTACTGGAGGAAGAGAGTCTGAGGAGATGGCCAAGATAAAAGTCTTTATCACGGGCGCGACAGGCTTTGCCGGACGCCACCTGATGAATTCCCTGCCCGCTCCCGAATTCAGCCTTTACGGTGCCTCCTTTCCCCTGCCGCCGCATCCTTCCGAGAAAAATATCTTTTTGCTGGATATGCGGTCGGAGCGGGATGTTTTTGATGTGATCAGGCTGGTCCAGCCGCAGTGGATTTTCCATCTGGCCGCCATCTCCAATGTCAAGTATTCCTGGGAGAGAAGAAGAGAAACCATGGAGACGAACGTGATGGGGACGTTTTATCTCTTCGAAGCCGTCAGAAAATTTGTACCCGACGCTAAAGTCCTTTATGTGAGCTCCTCCGACGTCTACGGTTTTTTCCCCGGGGGTGAAGACCGGGGCGAAAAAGCTTTCTCGGAAGAAGATCCTTTTCGTCTCACCAACCCCTATGCTCTTTCCAAGATGGGCGGAGAGCTTCTGGCCGGGTTTTATGGCCGGATTGAAAACCTAGATGTCATCATTGCCCGTCCTTTTCCGCATACGGGACCAGGCCAAAGCTCTGATTTTGTCTGCTCCGATTGGGCCCGGCAGGTCATCCAGATCGATAGAGGCGCGCAGGAACCCGTGATGCGGGTCGGAAACCTTGATGTCAAAAGGGATTTCACCGACGTCAGGGACACAGTCCGGGCCTATGTTTTGTTGATGCAGAAGGGGAGAAGAGGAGAGGTCTATAACATCTGCCGGGGCGAAGGTGTTTCTTTGAAGGAGATTCTGGAGATATTCCTTTCGGCCGCTTCGAAGGCTGTGGCGGTCGAACAGGACCAGGAGAAGATGAGAAAAGTGGATATCCCCTTCCTGGTCGGCGATAACCGGAAAATCAAGAAGGAAACGTCCTGGGAGCCGTGCGTTCCGTTGGGGAAAACCCTTTTGGACCTCCTGGATTACTGGCGGGTCCATCCTTAACGGGGACGGTTCTATTTTCTCACTTTTACTTTTCTTTTACATTAAGCCCATCAGATATTCAGCTCCAGCTGCCCTTCCTGGATGATCTTTCTCTCTTTCTCTATCTCTTTGAGGATTTCGGGGGTGACATCCCCGGTCGGGTAGATGCCGTCGAAGCAGGCCGCGCAGAAGTGGGTGATTTTCGGGTTCCCGAGCCGGACGGCCGCCTTGAGGTTGTCGAGAGTCTGGTAGATGACCTTGTCGGCGCCGATTTTTTTGGCGATCTGGTCGAGGTCAGCGCCTTGGGCGACGAACTCCGTTTTCGTTTGCATATCGATGCCGTAAACACAGGGGTAGCGAAGAGGCGGAGAGTAAGAAGCGAAATAGACTTTCTTGGCGCCGCACTCCCGGACGAGATCCACGATGGCCCGGGAGGTGTTTCCCCGAACGATGCTGTCATCGACGAGGAGCACATTCTTTCCCTTGAATTCAGAGGCGATGGCGTTGAGCTTCTGGCGCACGGAAGTTTTCCGTTTACTGTCGGCGGGCATGATGAAAGTGCGGCCGATGTAGCGGTTCTTGACCAGCGCCTCCCTGTATTTGAGGTTGAGCGCCCGGGCGATTTCAATGGCCGCATCTCTGGCTGAATCCGGGACGGGCACGACGACATCGATCTTGAGCTTCTGTCTCTTGATTTCCTCGGTCAGGAACCGTCCGAGCTCGACCCGGCAGAGGTAGACATTGACATTGTCGATAAAGGAGTCGGGCCTGGCGAAATAGACCCACTCGAAAAGACAGGGCGAATGCGGGCAGTGGGCGATCTTCTTGGAGTGAAGATTGCGGTTGCGGTCGAGGAAGAAGGCCTCGCCGGCCCCCACGTTCTCGATCTGAGTGAAGCCCATCAGGTTGAGGGCGACGCTCTCCGAAGCAAAAGCATAAGAAGGATAAAGTCCGTCGCGGCGGACTCCATAGACCAGGGGTTTGATGCCATAGGGGTCGCGGAAGGCCACGAGTCCCTGCTCGGCGATATAGGCGACGACCGAATAGCTGCCCTTGACATTCTTGTATACCGCGTCCACGGCCTTGAAGACATGGTGAGGTTGGAGCTGCTTGATCCGCTGGGCGGCCAGCTCCTGGGCGAAGACGTTTAAAATAACCTCGACGTCATTCTCGGAATTGAGCAGCCGGTGGTGTTTTTCAAAAAGCTCTTTTTTGAGCTCCTTGTAATTGATGACGTTGCCGTTGTGGGCCATGATGATGCCGAAGGGAGCATTGACCTGAAAAGGCTGCGCATCCTCTCCCCTTCCGCCGCCGACGGTGGGATAACGGGTGTGGCCGATGCCGATGTTCCCTGTCAGGCGCTGGACGTTCTCAACCGTAAAGATGTCCTGGACGAGGCCGTTCCCTTTTTTTGTATGGAAGCGGCCGTCGTAGGTGATGATGCCGGCGGAATCCTGCCCCCTATGTTGAATAGCCAACAATCCCTGGTAGAGGTCCCGGAAAACGTCTGTATTGCCGTAGATGCCTATAACTCCGCACATTTCTTATTGTTATTATATTATTAATGGGAATCGCACTCAATAGCCAGAATAACGGAGAAATTCCGCCTCATTAGAACCCTTTACGCCGCTCGCCCCGGTATGAAATAATCTTTATCAAGGAGTGAGGATATGAAGAGATACGGTCAGGTGATCAAAGTCCGGCCGGAAAAACTAAAGGAGTATAAGAAGCTTCACCGGAATGTCTGGCCGGACGTTTTGCGCATGATTAAAGAATGCAATATCCGGAACTACTCGATTTTTTACCGCGACGGCTACCTGTTCAGCTATTTCGAGTACACGGGCGATAACTACGAGGCGGACATGGTCAGGATGGCCGCAGACCCGAAGACCCGGGAATGGTGGACCTTGACCGACCCCTGCCAGCAGCCTGTGGAAACGGCCAAAAAAGGCGGATGGTGGGCGGCCATGGAAGAAGTCTTTCACGCGGATTAAAAATCAGGGCGATTTATCAGCAGACCGTCACCGCCAGCCCTTCCGGGCTGATATCAAAACCAAAAAAGCGGGCCCGGTCATTCGGCGGATTTTCCAGGAACTCGAGACGGACGGCTGCGGCGTCCTGGGGGGACCGGCAGACGATCAAGAGAAAACCTCCGCCGCCCGCACCGAGGAGTTTGGCGCCATGGATATGGGGCCGAATTCTCCCGAGGATCTCCTCGATCACCTCGGTAGTTGAATCCGGGTCGATCTGCTTGTTCAGATTCCAGGCGACATCGATCAATTCGCCGAACTGCTTCATATCTTTGCTGGCCATTGCCTCCACCATCAACGGCGGAAAGGTGTGCAATCTTCGGAGTGTCTCCATGGCGGTCCTGTCGCGGTCGAGGTAGTTGCCGACGACATAATGCAGAATGTTCTTGGCCAGCCGCCGGATGCCGGTGTAATAGAGCAAAGTCTGGCCGCCGTTTGCCCCGGGGTCGAGCAAATCCGGAGTTACATAGCGAATGTGCGGGTCGGGGATCATTCCCGGCTCCGTGGTGATCATCTTCACACTGCCGACAGCTCCGCCGACCTGATCCTGCCAGCCGCCCCCGGTGGTCAGCTCCTGCTCCAGCCGCAGGACATTGTGGAAAAGTTGACGCGCGCTGAGATTCCGGCCCATCATCCGGTGGATGACAGCCATTAAAACAGCGCCCATGATGCTCGAGGTTCCCAGGCCGCTTCCGCTCGGGATGGCCGCGAGTGTGGTCAATTCGATTCCGCCGCCGAAAAGCCCGAGCATGTCTTCGAGTTTTGTTGTGCCCCGGGGCCAGTCGGCATCATCCGGCGAGAACCCGGACAGCGCCAGCGCGGCTTTGGCCAGGCCGAATTGGCTGGTGGGCTTCCGGTAGTCGAGGAGTTCATCGAGCTCCCGGATGGTGATTTGAACACCGTGATCGATGGAGCTGATGCGGATCTCCGGCTCCTCGGTCACGCGGGCGTAGGCGTGGATGGGCGGCTGCCCGTTGAGGTTCACGGCGGCGTTGATGACGCACCCGCCGTGTTCAAGGGAGTAGGGAGGTGTATCGGACCATCCTCCGCCCAGGTCCAGGCGGGCCGGGGCGCGCCCCCAGATAATTTCGTCCGTCCTCAGCGCGTTTTTCGGATAACCCGGATGCTTGTCTTTGCTCAAGACGATCGTCTGGCCGATGTTCTCAAACGCGGCTTCCCTGGCTCGCCGAGCCCAGGCCGCTGCATCTTTGGCCAAATCCAGGGTCAACCCGAGAACGGCCAGCCAGGACCTGGCCGATTCTGAAAGCCCGGCATACACCCCCGGGACCAGAACATCCCAGGTTTGATCGCCGCCGTCCATCCTTCTCAATACGGCCGAGCCCAAGGTGTGGAAAATGCGGGAGAGTTCCAGCTGTTCCAGGCCGGGAATGAACTTTTCGCTTCCAAAGTGGAGCCAGGACGCCTCGAGAATCTCAGCCAGCCAGCGGCGGCGTTTTTCAAGGTCCAGATTCTGGAAAATAAAGGACAGCTCCGGGCTTGAAAACCCGCTCTGAAGACGGAATATCCGCCCCAGGGCCTTCCGGATCTCTTCGGCGCGGTTCTCGAGCCGTCTCGTATGAAACTCTTCCTGGGAGGCCAGGCCGGCCATTTCCGCGAAACTGTAGCGCTCGGCTTCGAGCCATTCCCTTCTCTGTTTTGGCGCAGCTTTGGCCGGCTCCAGCATCCAGAGCCAGTCTCTGTAACCCTGGGGATTGGAAACAGCGGGGAAAAACCGACCGGTCCAGACTTGTCTCTCCTCTTGCGGAGTTTCTTTATTCCAGAGGTCCTCTTCTGAAGTTCCCATGACGTGGAGCCAGTCGGCAAGAGGAAGATTAGCCAGGCGCGCACCTTCTCGAACGGGCTTATTGAAGATATCGTCGATGCCATAGCAGCGCACGAACCAGGCATCGCCGCCGGCCCTGTCTTTTCCCCTCAAAACATCCACGACCGATTTTTCGGGAAGAGAAAGGGGGCTGTCGACATCGATACCGATGACGACGTTCTCGCCGCCGAGTGCCAGGTCTGATTGAATGCGGCATCCCTCCACCCAGGAATTGGCTCCGCTGATCTTTCTCTCCTCCGAAACAGCATTGTTCATACTCAGGCAGGAGGTGGAATGAGACGTGCCGTAATCCATGCTCATCAGGTCGTTGCCGCTGTGGATAAGCTGGCGGGATGTCCCGAAATGAAGGAACCCGCATCTCGGCAACAAGCAGACAGAAAATGAGACTCCCGACAGCGCTTCGAAAATATGGCGGAGATGCTGTTCTTCCAAACCCGAACCGCTCCGGCGCACGGATTGGAGGTAATCCGCCAAATTCGCCTCCCGGCCCATGGCGCAGCAGATTTCGCGGTAAAAATCGAGCCCGGATTTCTCGACGGCTTCACTGAACGCGCCCGTCCACACGAGTTCACCGGCGGGGCCGGGGCGGATTTCGCAGACCTCGACGAGCTTGAGCGCAGCCCGGGCGTCCAGATTCATGACGCCGATGTCCAGGACCGACTGCCCGTGTCTGTGGATGGCCTTTTTCTCGGCCTGCTCGGCGACGGAAGGCTTTTGGAGAAAGAGCCTGACGTTTCCGTTCGAATCCGGGCAGAAAACGCCATGATTTCTGGCGACGTCCGGCCTGGCATAGCAGCCCAATCCAGTGATTCCCTGGTTAGAAAATTTGACTTTGCCCGGGTCAAAGGTCAAAAGGACATCGCCGGTTGTGACGACAACCTGCCCTTGGCCGGGCGAAGTGGACGGAAGGCTGAGGTAAGTCGGAAGCTCGCGGTCCAGAAGCGTCATGCCCAGGGCCCGGTCCGATTCTCCCGGGACGGGGATGAAAACCTTGCCGCAGGGCCCGTAAGCCGGTATCCGTCTCGAATCGCCGCCGGCATGGATGATGAGTATCCGGAGTCCGGCGAGAGTCTCCAGCCAGGCATCAGGATCTGCGAGCCGGGAAGGTATTCTGGCCAGTTCGCGGCCGATGACCTTGAGAAGGCAGTAGATCGTGCTCCCACCGCTTCCGACTCGCTTTCCCTCGGGGTCGGATATGACCAGGACTTCTCCGACGTGGGAAATGAGCCCCAGTTTTCTCCGGAGGTCAAGCTGAGTCCGATAGGCAGAGGCCTGGTCCTCATTAGACCCTGTGACAATCAGGTAATCCCAGGACTTCTGGTTCACTTATTTTTGTCTATGGGCTTCAACCTGGGCCTTGACCCAGGGATAAGTCCGGGCCAGGCCGTCCCGCAGAGAGAACCGCGATTTCCAGCCGATGGAAGAGATGCGGTCGACCCGGAAATTCCGGGCTTTCACCCCGACGGGCCCTTCGACGTGATGGAAATTTATTTTTTTCCCGGCGATAGCGGCAATGGTTGAGGCTAGCTCGTCCACGGAGACATATTCCTGGCGGCCGATGTTGACTCCGTTTTCCAGGTCCGAGGCCATGAGCAGCCGGATTCCCTCGATCATATCATCGATGTAGGTGTAGGCGCGCATGGCCGTGCCGTCGCCCCAGACCTCGATGGTGCCGCCGTCTTCGGCTTCGGCTATTTTACGGCAGAACGCGGCCGGCGCCTTTTCGCGTCCGCCCTGCCAGGTGCCCTCCGGTCCGTAACAGTTCTGGAACCGGGCCAGCCGGATGGCCAGGCCGAACCGGCGGCCGTAAGCCATGGCCATGCGCTCGGCATAGAGCTTCTCCCAGCCGTATTCATTGTCCGGCCTGGCCGGGTAAGCCTCTTCCTCGGACAACTCGGGCTCGTCAAATTCCATGTCTCTATAGACACAGGCTGAGGAAGAAAAGAAATAGCGGCGGACCCCGGCGTTAACGCTCGAATGAATCATATGGATATTGATCAAGGCGCTGTTCCGCATGATCTCGCATTCGGCTGTATGGATAAACCCCATGCCGCCCATGTCGGCGGCCAGCTGATAGACCTCGTCGAAGGCCTTTCCTTGCGGCCCGCTGACGGCCTTCTGACAATTCTTTTCTATTCTCAAGTCCAGGATCAAGAATTCATCCGCAGCCGTCGGAGAAAACTCCGGGTTCTTCAGGTCGACGCCCCGGACCCAGTAACCCTCTTTTTTAAGCCGTTTGACCAGATGGCTGCCGATAAACCCGCCGGCTCCGCAGACCAAAGCTTTCTTCATGCTTATTTCTTCCTTTATGAATTCCGCCCCTCTTTTTCTTTGGCTTGATTTTTCTAAACTTCTAAACGAAGGGATTCTTGATGACAAATTCGCCTCCGAACGGTCCCCCTCCGAACGGTCCCCCTCCGAGCCGTCCGTCCCCCAACCGTCCCCCGGTCAAATCCTCAGAAAATAGGAATTTAGCTCCGCCCCTAAGAGCAGCCTGAACGATCAGGGCATCCCAGAAAGAGAGATGATGCTTTTCCTGAATATCGACGGCCTCCAGAATATCCTCTCCCTGATTGACCACGACTTCCCATTTCAAGAGATCCTGCACAATATTCCTGGCTACTCCCGCCTCCATCGGCTTCGGTATTTTTCTCGTCACCGTGACATAAAACTCCTGCAGCACCTGCGTGCTCACGACGCCGAGGCCGGAATTCCATAGCTTCTTCATCTCGTCCCGGGCAATCTCACACTTTCTGCCGGCGGTAGCATCATAAGCATAGACGAGGATGTTCGTGTCCAGAAAAACCTTATCGCCCATGAATCTCTTCCCGGCTGACTTTCAAAACTCCTTCCGTGCCGAGGTCAAAGCCCCTTCTCAGATACTCAAGCTGCCTCTTTTTGGCCCTCTCATAGCCCGTTTCTTCTTTAAGCCGGGCCTCGACGGCCGCCCGGATGAATTCGTTCAACGACTTCTCCTGTTCAGCCGCTACTGATTTCGCCTTTCTAATCAGCGAGACGGGGAGCGATAAGGTCAAATTGCGTCTCGCTTCAAAGCTTGTTGTTTTCACATAAATATGTGTATCACATAATTAAGTGTTTGTCAAGCCTGGGGTTCAGAAAAACTTTTTTTTCTATTTTATATTAACGGCCTGCAATGCTATTTTTCTCACAAAAATTAAGAAAATTGTTACCTTGTCATCGCGGGGATAATACTAAAGAAATGCTGGTCATAACATGTGTAATTATTTCGGCAGAACCGTCACCATCTTATTTCGCCATCTTATTTCGGGAGAACCGTCCCCGGCTTGAAAGGGAGGCCAGGAGCTCCTTGGGGGAAACGCTGGCGGTGCCGATTTTTCCGACGACAATGCCGGCCGCGGCATTGGAAATAGAAGCGGCCTCGCTGATGGAAGCGCCTGCCAGCAGGGCCAGGGCGGCCGCTGCAATAACGGTGTCGCCCGCGCCCGTGACATCAAAAACCTCCCGGGCCACTGTCGGGATGTGAATGGGGGTTCTTCCTTTTTCAAACACGGTCATGCCTTGCTCCCCGCGTTTGATGATGAGATAGCGGCTCGAGATCAGGGACAGGATCTCAAACCCGGCTTTTTCGACCTGCGCGTCCGTGCGGCAGTCGTGGTGGACGATTTTTTCTACTTCGAAATGATTGGGGGTGACCAGGGTCACGGGTGAGAACAGGGCAAAATTTTCTACCTTCGGGTCGACAAAGACCGGGATGCGGTGTTCCTCGGCAAAAAAGAGCGTCTTGCCGATCAAAGAAGAATGGACGATTCCCTTGTTGTAATCTGAGATAAGAATTCCCTGGTATTTTTGGCTGCGGATAAAATTCAGCATTTTCTTTACGAGCTCGGCAGGGATAGCACCCTTTCTTTCTAAGTCAACCCTGACGACCTGCTGATGGTGGGCGATGATCCTCGTTTTGACGGTGGTCGGCCTGGTCTTGTCGATAAAGATGCCGCGGCTGTCAGGGACGTTATTTTTTATCCAGTGGCCTTCCTCGTCGGCGCCGACGATGCCCACGAGAAGCGGGCAGGCCTCCAGGCTGGACAGGTTGTGAGCGACGTTCCCGGCTCCACCTAAACAGAGAGAGTCCGCTTTGACTTCAACCACGGGAACCGGAGCTTCGGGCGAGATGCGGGAGACGTTCCCCCAGATGTATTTGTCGAGCATCAGGTCGCCTAAGACCAGGATCGTCTTCTTTTTGAATTTGTGAATGATGCGGACAAGCTTCTCGCGGTCGGGATTCAAGTTTTTCATTTTTCATCCTCTTTCAAGAAAATAGGATTGGAGATGACCCAGGGAATGTTCCGGGCCAGAGGAGACCATTCCTTGAGATATATTTCAATCCTGTAAACTCCGGGTTGCTCAGGCGTGAAGGAAATTTCGCTTTCCTTTGAGCTCTGAACGGAATTTCCGTTGAGAATAATACGGGTATCTGTGGCGAAGGGAAAAGGTACTCGCACCCGCAGCCGCAGCGGGGATTCAGCATTAAAGGGGACTGTGCTCCCCATCGGGAACTTTCTTTTTCCCCTCTCAGCCCAATAAAAAAAGCCCCTGGCAGAGCGGGCAGCGTCGATGGCGTCGTAAAACTTTCCCTGCCGGAGGGCGCCAAAGACCTGGACTTTGGCCGTTTCGAAATCTTGGGAGAGAGGTTCGGGGAGAAAAACATGGAGCCGGAAGCAGGAGAGGAGGCCGGAGTAGAAGAGGTGGGCGTCAGCGCTGAAATATCCATACACCGGAGGCTGGGCGTTGAGCTCATCCCACTTTCTCAAGGTCTGGGAAGGCCTGTCGAGTGTTTTGAGCAGGTACAGCCCGGGTTTGACGAGGACCGCCGGGAGGTACGGGAGAGAGGAAAAGATGTTTCTCTTTATCGTCGTGTTGTTGTCAATAATCTCGAGGCCCGAGGACTCCATGTCTTTTCCCCATGACCAGCGGACCTTGGAATAGGGATGGGCGATGACAGAAAATCCGCCGCAGGCTTTGACCTCCCGGGCCGCCAGGTCGGCGTTCTGCGAAAACGGCGCTCCCGGAGGGTTGAAATCCAGGGCGACGAGGTGGCCGCGACTCACCGAAATTTCGCTGCCGGCGAGCACGAGGACGTTGTCTTTCCACCCTTGAGCGGCCATAGAGGCAAGGTTAGGGTTGCCGTGGTCGGTCAGGATGATGAAATCCAGAGATTTGCGGGAGGCAATCTTAGCGATCTTCTCGGGAGTGCTTTGCCCGTCGGAGAAGATCGTATGGATATGATAGACTCCCTCGATTTCAAAGGGCGGCCCCTCCCTCCGAGAGGGCTTGTCCTGAGGCCGTTTGTACCTCAGAAGAAGTGCACCGAGCCAGACGAAATAAAGGGCCAAGAGAAAGACGAAAGCCCTTAAAATCCACTTCTTTTTCGGCTTCCCTCTCATTCTTTAACTTTCTTGGAGGCAAAGGGCACGGTGATGAGATAGAGGAAAAGCACGGTGATCTCAGAATCGGCGAAGTTGTACTCAAAAAACCCGGCGGTGACGAGAGCAAGAATAGCCGCTCCGGCAGTGACAGCGTAGGGAAAAACAGAAGGGTTGCGATTTTTCAGAATTGGAATCAAAGAGAAAAAGGCCCAGGCGATGAACGCAAGCCAGGCCAGGAGGGTCGGGATTCCTCGCTCCGCGCCGATCTGGACGAAATTATCGTGCAGGTGGACATTCCTCTTGGCCTCTTCGGAGAGCCCGTACTTTGGGTCTTGAAAGACCATGTCCACCGTGTCCGGGCCCGTTCCGAGAAGAGGAAAATCTTTGATGATTTTTATTCCCGCCTTTAAATATTGGATTCTATATTGGTTGGAATAATATTTGAGGCTGAATATGCTCAGGGCTCTTTTTTTCATCGGTTGGGGGCTGAGGAGAAAAAAGAGGCCCACGACCACTGGGACGAGGATGAGACTCTTGGGGTTGTAAAGAAAGAGGATGAAGGCGAACGCGACGACAAACGCCACCCAGGCGCTCCGCGTGAGAGTCAGAGCCAAGGAGAACATAGCCAGGAGAAAAGCTATTCCCCAGAGCCATTTTCCCTTATCACGGGAAAAGAGAAAGAAACTCAACGCGGCACAGATGAACAAGAGCAGAAGCCCGGCCTGGGTCATGTAGTGACCCATAAAACCTTGAACGCGCTCCCCCGGCTGAGCTTTGAAGATGAAGTAGCCGATGGAGTAGATGGTGCTGAGAAAGCCCGAGGCGAGGAGGGCCAGAGTTGTCAGGGAGCGCGCGCCGCGAGTCGCCAGAGCAGTCATGGTGATGGGAATGATCAGGTAAAGAACGAGCTCCCTGGCGTCTTTGAGACTGATCTCGGGGTTCACCGAAAAAAAACAGGCCAGGAGCGATAGCCCCGCATAGACGAGCAAAGGCCAGAAAAATGAGGGAACGGCGAACCTCTCTTTATCCTTGATCAGGACAAAAACCCAGAAAATAAAGGCAAGCGCAAGAAACGACTCCATAAACGAAATGGAAACGAGAGAAAAAAGCAAGCAGCCCGCCAGGGACAGGCGAAGGAAAGACGGCCAATAATCTCTTTCTTCTTGATTTTTAAGGAGTTTCATCAGGCTCAAGCCATTAGCTTAGCCCAACGGCGGCAGGAATTTCAAGCTTGAATTATGTGAAGAACGGGTCCTGTCGCGGCGCGTCCCCGTCCGTCCTCGCTAAAGACCCCCCCCACCCGCCACCATTCGCTGCGGGCGTTGCGGGGACTGGCGCCGCGCCACCCATTCTTCATGGCGTTTGGAAGCATGGATTCCTTCAGGCTTGAAGGTATTTCAGGCAGGCTTCGTAGACCTCGGCGGGCTCGATACTTCTCAGGCAGCGGAAGTCCTCACTGACGCAGCTCCTCTGTTTGCAGGGGCGGCAGGCAAGCTCTTTTTCGATGAGGATGGATTTCGCCCGCCAGGGAGCGAAGTTCGCCGGCAGCGTTGGGCCGAACAGAGCGACTATGGGAGTTGCTGTGGCCGCCGCGATGTGCATCGGGCCGCTGTCCGGGCCGATAAATAGAGCCGCTCGGCTGATGACCTCCTTGAGTTCGATCAGGTTGGCTTTTCCCACCAGGGAAAGGAGGGGCGCCTGACTTTTCTTCAGGATCTCTTCCTCCCTGTCTTGGTCTTTGGCCGACCCCGCAAGGATGATTTTGATGCCGGCCAACCGGGTCAGCATATTGGTCAGTTCAACGAGCTTGTTTGCCCCCCAATCGCGGAACTCGTTCCCGGCGCCGATGTGGAGGACGATAACTTTGGCTCCCTGAAGACTGCTTTCCGCCCAGAATCTTTCGACTTTTTCTTTTTCTTCTTGCCGCGGTTGCGGAAGAGAGAGCGGCGGAGGTTCGCCGGGAGCGAGGCCGAGGGCTTTGATGAGGTTAAGGTGGCCTTCGACGCTGTGCCAATATCCGTCCTGGCGGCTTCTGCGAATCCGGATGTCATAGATAAAGCTCTTGTATTTCAGGTCGTAGCCGACTTTGAGTTTTGCCCCGGAAAGAAAAGTGAGCAGGGATGCCCGCGGCCCGCCGTGAAAATCGACAACCACATCATACTTTTCCCTGCGGACCCGGCGGACAGAGCGGAGAAAATCGATAAAACCCTGGCCGGAAGGGAGCGTGATGACCTTATCTAAGAGCGGGTTGCCCTCGACGAGCCGGCTATAGGGCTCTTCGACAACATAAGCAAGAGAAGCCTTGGGCAGCGCTTCCTTCAGCGCCGTTATTGAAGGCGTGGTCATGACCACGTCGCCAATGCGCCTTAGCCTGATGAGGAGAATTTTGTGCCGTGCGGAGGGGTCAATTCTTCGTTTTTCTTTCCGGCTCAATCGTGGCCTCATCGATCAACATGACCGGGATTCCGTCCCTTATCGGATAGACACGGTGGCACCGGACGCATTTCAGGCCTTTCTCATCCTCGGTTAATTTTACATCTGTCTTGCAGAGAGGACAGGCGAGAATCTCGAGGAGTTGCGGGTCTAAAGCCATGGTGGCCTCCTGCAAAGGTTTTGCCTGGTTATCTTATAACAGATGTCTCTTTGCCGTCAACGAAGTGGCTCGGGATGTGGGCTTGAAGGCCCGCGAACTTGCCCCAGCGAGTCAAGTTCGCTTAGTCCTCGCCTCGCTCTCCTCTTCGAGGAACCATGCCCGCTCGCCTCCGGATGACCTTCTGCGCCCACATCCCTCGCCTTGGGAAAAAATCCTAAGATGTCAGCCCGTGCCCTTTATTCCGATCTTGATGAATGACCTAATGTTTCGGGTAATGAGGAAATGCTAACGGCAGTTCTGGGCTCGGGGCCGGAGGCCTTTTTATTGAAAAAAGAGAGTTTATGGTTTAATCTACCAAAGGAAAATGGATATTTGCTTCTTCGGCGGCTATGATGAGACCTATCCCCGGAACGCTGTGCTCGGGAGCGGATTGAAAGCAAACGGAGTCAGTGTTTCCCGGTGCCGGGTCAATCCCGGAGGCAGGTTCTGGGTCCGGTACCCTCTTCTCACTTCCCGCTGGATCTCGCTGGCTAAAGGAGACGGCCCGCCACCTTCTTTTCTTTTTGTTCCCGAATTTTGCCAGAAGGATGTCCCTCTGGCGCGAATCTTGGCTCTCGTTTCTTCGAGGCGGCTCATCTTTGACCCCCTGGCCTCCCGTTTTGAGACGAAGATTTTGGACTGGCGGAGAAACCCGGAAGGGTCGCTGGCGGCCTGGTGGAACAAGGTCATCGACCTCTGGGCCCTGAAGCTTTCCGACCTCGTGCTGGCCGATACTCAAGCGCACAAGGACTACTATTGCCGCCAGTTTGGGCTGGATGGCCGAAAAATCGAAGTCGTGCCGGTGGGGTTTGACGATCATATCTTCCGCAAAAGCTTAATCCAAACCCGGTCCGCTTCCGGAACAGGAAACCGGCCTTTCACGGCACTCTTTTTCGGGTCTTTTCTTCCTCTTCATGGGGCGGATGTCATCGTCCGGGCAGCTCAGCGGGTCTGGCCGGAGGACAAGGAGGTTCGATTCCTCTTCGTCGGAAAAGGGCAGACCTTCCCTCTCGTCAGGAGGCTGGCCGCAGACCTCGGTCTTGAAAATGTTTTCTTTGAGAATTGGGTCGGCCAAACATTCCTGGCCGATAAGATTGCCGCCGAGGCGGATGTTTGTCTGGGAATTTTCGGGCGGACGGAAAAAGCCGGCCGCGTTGTTCCTCACAAGATATTTCAATCGATGGCGCTCCGCAAACCTGTGGTCACCTCCCGGACGCCGGCCGTCCAGGAATTTTTTTCCCACCGGAAGAATATTTTCCTTTGCGAGAGGGCGGACCCGAAATCTTTGGCCCGGGCTATCCTGGAATTGAAAAACGAGGTCAGTTTAAGGGAAGATATTGCCGAGAAGGGCTGCCGGCTTGCCTGGGAAAAATTTAGTCCCCGCGCTCTGGGCGGCGCTCTTAAGGATATGCTGGAAAAACATTATTGGCGCGTCTGACAGAAAGAACGATGGGCGATCATTTTGTGAGCCGACCAGAAGATGCCGGCGACGAGCGCCCCCTGGCTCTGGATTCATACCGCGGCAAGATCCGCGCGGCCTACGATGACCCGCTTTTCCTGCAGGCCATCCGGCGGCCGGAGGAACTCTGGAGTCATCCCGGCGGCCAGATTTTGGCCGATAAAAGGAATCGCCTCGGAATTTTTCGCCTCCCCCTTTCCGGCGGGCCATTCAAAGACATCGTCGTCAAAGAATTCTCCTCCCGGGGCGTGGACAGGCTCAAGAGCCTTTTTCTTCCATCCAAAGCGGCCAAAGCGTGGCGCGGAGCCATGGCCTTGAAGCGAAGAGGACTGGAGACGGCTTCGCCGGTGGCGTATTTTGAAAAAAGAAGGGCGGGCTTTGTCGAGCGAAGCTTTTTCCTCGCCGAAAGGGTAGATGAAGCCGTAGAAATTCGTGATCTCTTTCGCAGTCTTTCTCTGCTCGAACTGGACGGGCTCCTCTCGCCGCTGGCGAGCTACCTTTCCCTTTGCCATCAGAAAGGCGTCCTCCATCGCGACCTTTCCGACGGAAATATCTTGGTGAAGCGGGACGAGAAGGGAAACTTCGTCTTTTATCTTCTCGACACGAACAGGATTCGCCTGCACCGAAAAATAAGCCGGCTGGCCCGGGTCAAAAATCTTATCCGCCTGGGAATTCCCGCTTCTTTGCAGAAGCCTTTCCTCAAAAAATATTTTGGCGAAAACCCGCTCGGGACGTCCTCCTGGGTTTGGTATAGAATAAGCAAATCCGTTTATACGGGGCATGTGGGGCTGAAAAGAAAGCTGCGCCTGAGGCAGCTGGCCCGGAAGCTTGGAGTTCAATGAGATGGCCTTCCCGTTTGAGTGGAATGAATTCGCCGACCAGCCCCATAATGTCGCCGCTCGGCGGGAGCGCTTCCGTTATCATTTGAAGCACTCCGGAGGATATCTCGACCTGGCCGCTTCCAATCTTGCCGTGTCCCTGCCGGCCCTGCGGCGATACCGGAAATACCGACGAGCCCTTCATCAAAAGCCCGTTGACCTGGGTAGGCCTTTTGCCGTGTCTTCATCGCCGGCGGGCGAAAAGAACGAAGAGGTCGTCGCAAGCCTCAAAGCTGCGGGCATCCGGCAGACTCTGGTCAGGCTTCCCTCGTGGGAGAAGGACAATCTTTCCCGGTACGAAGCGTTCATCCGCCTTCTGCGCGCTGCGGGGATCGAGGTCGGCGCCGCCCTGCTCCAGCGAAGAGAGGATGTCTTGAACCCGGCCTCGTGGGAACGTTTCCTGGGAGACGTTTTTTCCAGGTTTTCTCCCCTCTGCTCGTTTTTTGAAATCGGGCATGCCTGGAACAGGACCAAGTGGGGAGTCTGGAATCACAGGGAATACATCGCCCTGGCTCAGCCGGCGGTCCCTCTGGCCCGGAAATACGGAGTGGAGCTTGTCGGACCGGCCGTGATCGACTTTGAATTTCATCTCTATCCCCCTGTGCTCAAGGCCGTCTCCTTTGACAAAGTGAGTTCCCTTCTTTACGTCGACCGGACAGGCGCCCCGGAGAATGCCCAGTTCGGCTGGACGACCGCCAAGAAAGTGGCCTTATGGAGGGCGGTTGTCGACAGCTCGACCGGCGAGCCGAGAGGTTGCTGGATAACGGAGATGAACTGGCCTCTCCGAGGGGCAGGGGAATTTTCACCCGCGCCGGGCAAACCCTGCGTCACCGAAGAAGAGCAGGCCAATTATCTTGTCCGCTACTATGTCATCTGCCTGGCCAGCGGCCTGGTTGAAAGAATCTATTGGTGGCAGCTCGCGGCGCCCGGGTACGGGTTGATCGACAGTCGTGATAAGTCGTGGCGGAAACGGCCGAGCTTTTTTGCCTTGGCCAACATGGCCCGGCTGCTCGAGGGAAGTCAATTTTCGGGAAAAGTCCGGGAGGCCGAACCCGAGATCTTTTTGTTCCGCAAGGCAGGAGATAAGTTTGCAGTCTGCTGGACCAGGAAGGGCGAGACGGACCATCTTTTTTCTCAAACCCCGAAATACGTCATCGGACGGGATGGAGAAGAAAAAAAGGCTGCCGGGGAGAGAATCAGAATCACGGAGAAGCCCCAGTATGTTTTTTTCAGTTAAGCTGCCCTTTAAGGAGCAGGAAGTGGCGGATTATGAGCGCCGGCGATACCGCGGCTTGGACCAGAGGATTGTCCACCGCCGGGAAGTGAAAATTTTGAGGACAATGTTGGGCCTGGTTGAGGACGCGTCTCCGACAACGCCTTCCGCCTATGCTTTGGACGCCCCCTGCGGCTACGGCCGCTTTTCCGCCCTGCTTCTCGAGAGACAGGCGCGCCTGGTCAGCTGCGACCTCTCCCTGGCCATGGTCGAGCGGGCGATAAGGCGGGGGGATATTTCTACTGTTCCGATGGGAACAGCATGTAATATGACCGAAGGATTACCCTTCCAGCCGGGCGTCTTTCGCCTTATTCTGTCCATGCGTCTTTTCCACCACCTCCATCAGTCGGAGGAAAGGCTGAGCGTCCTCCGCGAATTTGCCCGCACATCCGCGGGATGGCTTATCCTCTCCTTTTACCTGGTCAATCCCCTGCACCGGATTCAGCGGAAGCTCCGCAGGAAAATCAAAAGGAGCAAGACGCGCATCAAGATGATCACGCGGCGTGAATTCGAGGAGGAGACGGAGGAAGCCGGGTTCCGGGTTGTTCGCGTCGTCCCGCTGTTCAGGGGAATCCACGCCCATCATATTGCCCTGCTGAAGAAGGCCTAAAACCTGATCCTGATTCCGGCCCGCAGGCTCACACCCGAAAGACCCAATTCGGCGTTCCGGACGTTATAAACTCCGGCCTCGGCGGGATCTTTCTCCCGGACAAAAACAAGGGATACTAGTGTTGCGTCTCGCAAATATGTTGACAAAGTCTTTTAATCTTTTCCAGTATCGAATCGGCAGTGGCCGTCCAGACAAAAGGCTGGGTGTGAGCATTGGAGTGTTGGACGAAATGGTCGATGTT
>Ga0315280_10000412_pt1 | contig 79340 bp, 80 predicted proteins | sample YL17G06_40_MG_FD_203697 | JGI IMG/M metagenome (GOLD analysis project Ga0315280, IMG submission 203697) | Sediment microbial communities from Yellowstone Lake, YNP, Wyoming, USA - YL17G06_40 | ecosystem: Environmental > Aquatic > Freshwater > Lake > Sediment | place: USA: Wyoming | collected... | reverse complement strand
GATTCAGTACTGGTCTTTCAACATAAAGTCTTGCTAATTTCCCATAACTTTTTGACTTGCCTACAGCTATTTTCTTGCCAACGACTACGTCTTTTGAAATCAAAAAGTCCTTAACTGCACGCTTGTAGCCACAGGTATCTATCTTCTTTTCTTTCAGCATCGCCAATAATTCCATTGCGTCATTGAGACTTAAGCGATTAGGATGCTTGAAACACCATTTCCCTTCGATCACAAGGTCAATTCCATGAATAGGAAATCTTCCCATACAAACATTCTTAACAAAACTCAATTGCTGGCGTATGTAATCATCCAAAAGCTCTCTCGACTTCATTTCAAGCATCCATGTTTTGATACTTGGCAGTTCACGAAAACTCTCTCTTTCAAATATCGATGAATCTACCACACTCTTTTCGGTAGGGAGGCCTTGAAATATCTCTCTTTTCAGTTGTTCATAGATGTCTTTGTGTTCCTTGAACCACATTGTCACACTTTGAGATGTTCTTTTCTCATTTCGTTTGCTCAATATACATTCTGCTACCTTTGACGGAGAAAGACTCCCTAATTCTCTAGCGAAGTTTGGTATGTCTCTTTTAGGGCTGTAGTTCATTGATCTTTCAAGCTCCTCTTTTGTTGCATTGTTGCATGGTTGCTATTAACACAAGAATTAAATATAAATGTTGCGTGATACCATTCTAGCAAACAACAAAGGAACATGACAGAATGAGCGAAGAAAAAGGAATCATCCATGTACGAATTGAAAAGCAACTAGACAAGAAATTCAGAATAGAAGTAACCCGACTCTATGGAGGAGAAAGAGGCGCACTAAGTAAAGCCATTGAAGAAGCTATCGAATTATGGCTAAAAAAGAAAACTAGCCAGCAGTGAAGCGTTAATGGATTGCTATGCTCTCGGGTCAATCGAGCGAAGGCGCTAATTCTTCAAGTTCTTCTATCTTGTCGTCAATAGCGTCCGTGAGTTCTTCTGAAAGCTCTTCTATTTCGTCCGTTAGCTCGTCAATCTCCTCTTCTCGTTCGTCTATCTCGGCTTCACTTAGCTCATCGTATTCGTCATCTAAATCTGCTTGTTTTTCCTTTAAATCTGCTTCTTTTTCCTCTATGTCTTCGCTTAGTTCCCGAATTTCCTCTATATCCACTTTCACACCCCCTTTTAGCTCAAAGTCTTTCTTTTTCGTTTCGTTGAACAACACGACCCTATCTCGTCCGAAAGCAACATTAATGTCCTCATCAGCTTTACGCCATTTATTAAACTTCAAAGTGTTTCTCTTAGAAAGCAGAAGCTCAATAAAGGTCTTAGTTGGAAAGTGAAACCTACGTCTTGAAACAAATTTGTCCACTTCTGTTAATCTTCCTTGTCGTGTTCCTCTTCCTCGTCAGTCTTTTCTTTCTCTAGGTCTTGATCGTCTTCCTCACTTTCCTCTAAGTCGAGGAATTTTTCAAAGTCTTCCAAGTTTTCCATAGCGTAGGTTAAGAGTGCTTCAACAAGATCACCTAGATTCATGCCTTCAATGTCCACTAGGTACTGTTTCATGTCCTTGTGTGCTTCGGAAGAGATTTTTACCCATGGCATTTGATAGACCTCTAAATATACCAATATTGTAATTTACTTAAAACTAGGATAGAGGTATAGCTATACATTCGACAAGTCTTTTAGAACAAGCCTCTTCAAGTAGGCATATTGACTGATGCCTTTGCTTGTTACCTTTTTAATGAATCGCTTGTACTCTTGCTCATTGAGCGATGTTTCTATTCTCTTCATGGTTTCACGTTGTCGTAGTATGTAGGACACATTGCAAAAACTTGGCAATTACGCTTACACTCTTGCTCTATATTTACATTTTCATGTCTGAGTGGACATAGAGTCATGGGTTGAAAAACAATTTTTTCAGTTGTTTCCTTTTCCTTAGTTGTCCTTTCAATTGAGGCGGGGACGTTGAGGCTTTTATCCTCTGCAGGCCTTTGCTGTTCTATGATTTGTGATCGAGTTTCAGCTTTAGGCGCTATCTTACGATACATGAGTTTTTCCTGCAGTTGGAAGTTATCCATTTCTAGGCAGGCAGACTCTTGTTGCGTTGTTTTGATGTTGTTCTCTAATTCGTTGATCTTCTTTAACGATGCTTCCTGCATTGTTTTGACCTTGCTCTCTAATTCCTCGGTCTTCTTTAAGGATGCTTTCTGTTCCTTGCATAATAGCCCGTAGTTCACTTCTAGGTCTTGGTATTGTCGTGTCGTCTTTCTTAATATATCATCCGTAATTTTGGCGTTCTTTTCTAATTCGTTGATCTTATTTCGCAGACCTGCCTCGGTGTTTGAGTCAAGTTTTTGAAGTTCTGCTTGCCCAGCCTCTATTTTAGTTTCGATCTCTTCTAGGTGTTTTGTCTGGTATTCTAGGTCTTGTTTCTTTTTGCTGCAGAGCTGATCAAGCTTCTCCATAGTTGTTATCCGTGCTCTTTTGACCTTAGACATTTTACAATCTAAGCACTTCGTTGTTTTTACTCTTCTCGCTGGCGGTTTCTTGCAGTCGCAATAATCCTTCTGCCCTATGATCTCGCTGTGGTATTCACATTCTTGAACATCTGCAAATTCGTCATATGTTTGAAGCCCCTGAGATTCGCCTAGGCTCAGGTCAATGAGTTTAATAACTGTTGCCGATTCGTCCTTCAACCCTTGAGATTTGCCCCATTCCTTAACCTTTGCTTTGTACTCTGGCGTTACTCCAGCTTGCACCTTGACTGTTTTGTGCCGGTCGAGCCGCTTTGCCTTAGGTTGATTTTCAGGTTTCGAGGACATTTTCCTTCTCCTTTTGCTTTTCAGCCTCTTTTATCCATCGGAGAATTGTAGTATGGTTGATCCCTGTGATCTTCCCTAGTTGTCTTGAGGAAACGCCTTTTTTGTATCCTTCTAGGAGTAGAGGGAGCAATTCTTGTTTCTTTCGTTGATAGTTTGCTACGTCCTGTTCTTGAGTCAGGATAGCGTCTTGTATTCGTTGATTCCATTCATGGATAGTTTTTTGTGTACTTTTCAAGAGAGCTTGAACATGATGAGCCATAGCCATCAAACTACTGATGAGCAATGTTACGATTTATGATTTTGCATGATGTTAGTCTTAGTTTGTTAGGTAAGAAATTCCGTGGAATGTTAGCAAAAGTGATCTTCTGGGAAACAGAAAAAGCATCGTTTCCCAAATAGACAAGATTATGTAAATTTGTGGTTTGTGCAGTATTAGGGTGATGTTGCTTGATACGAAGAAGTGTGTCCTGTTTAACCGTGAGTTGATATGCTTTCGTTATGTTGGATTATGGACGCTGTCCATATTACTGTATACCGAGTATGTTGGACATCTGTTGTACGTCTGTTATACGTCCGTGGCACACTCGTTGGCTTCCCTTTATCCATGTCGCTTTCCTTGTGGGATCTACTTTTGCCATTTTCAACATTGTGGGATCTCAGTTTTGGACGTGTGCGATCCACATTCTAAAGCTGTCAAATGCAGCGTTAGAATTAGAAAAGAAGCCCAAATCTCCGTATACGTGTGCGATCCACTTTTTCAAAAAAACACAACCTTACGAGTAGCTTACACGCTAAAGTAAGCTTTACCATTGTTTTAGGCTATTTGTGGTGTTCCAGAAAACTGATTCTTGACCCCACTGAAAACCCTCAAGTTGCCCTTAGCGCGCGTCAAGCTCCTTCTTCTCCACTATACGCGGTGCATTTTTGACAGGAAGTTGCAGATAATAGCCAGGTTTTTTGGAAGAGTGACTACGACAAAAGCTCGGATAAAAGGGCATTTAACTCGTCTTTGTCTTTTAGATCTCGAAAAATGGCCTTGCCGCTACCGTAAAGTCGAAACGAAAAATCCTTGAAGGTTAGTTCAAACACTATTCGGGCAATTGATTTCTTTACCGCAGATTTATCCAAAATCTTTTTCATCGCCTCATCTTTCTTGTCGTACTTAAATGTGACGATGACATCTTTGTCTTTGCCGCATGTTCCCTCGATTCTAGCCACGTAGTCGTCTAGGTTGACCATTAAAGCTGCTCGATCTCCTTTAAAACTTCGGTGAATCTGTCGATTTCTTCACGGGTATTGTAGATGTAGAAGCTTGCTCTGGCCGAGGAGGTCAGTTTGAATGCTTCATGTAATGGTTGAGCGCAGTGAAAACCACTTCTGACCATTATTCCATAATTGTCAAGGAACAATGCAATGTCGTGCGAACTTAAATCGTCAACACCGAAGGGAATTATTCCGCATTTGATTGATGTGTCCTTTGTTCCATAAATTCTGATCCTTCTGCAACATTCTTGCATGCGGGGCATCGCATATTTCGTTAACATTTCCTCGTGTGCCCTCACGTTTTCCATGCCTATTCGCTTCAGATACCTCACGGCTTCCATCAAACCGACGCCACCGCTAACGTTGGGTGTTCCTGCTTCGAATTTCCAAGGCAAAACATTCCAAGTGATAGAGCAACGTTTTGTCTTAGGGTCAAAGGAGACCTCTCTTATCATTTCGCCTCCACCATGAAACGGGTCCATCTTCTCAAGAATTTCACGTTTACCGTACAAAACGCCTATGCCTGTTGGACCTAACATTTTGTGGCCGGAAAAAGCGACAAAATCCGCATCTAGTTCCTTGACGTTGACGGGCAAATGTGGCACGGACTGCGCTCCATCCACAAGTGTTAAGGCATCGTATTCGTGCGCAATCTTTGCGACCTTTTTTATGTCGTTCACGATTCCCGTGACGTTTGAGACATGGGATACGCAGACTATTTTGGTTTTCTTAGAAATTGCTTTTTCAAAAGATTCGTAGTCCAGAGTCCCGTCATTGTTTATGTCAATGTACTTGATTCTGAACCCGTTTATTTTTGAAAGTATTTCCCACGGAACGATGTTGCTGTGGTGCTCCATTAAGGACACTATTACCTCGTCATCCTTCTTCAGACTGCGAAGCCCCCAAGCGTAGGCAACCAAGTTTATCGCTTCAGTTGTACCTCTCACAAAGACCACTTCTTCCATGCCCTTCGCGTCTATGAATTTGGCAACTTCCTCATGCGCATCCTCGTAGAGTTCCGAAGCTTCTTGAGAAAGGGTGTGGACAGCTCTGTGCACGTTTGCATTATGGTTTTCATAAAAGTCCTTGATGGCGTCGATTACCTGTCTTGGTTTCTGCGAGGTCGCAGCGTTGTCGAAGTAGATTAGCTGATGGTTGTTTATTCTTCGTTTTAGAATTGGGAAGTCTTCCCGAATCTTATACGGATCTAACATTACTTTCCTTCTTCCAGTTTCATTCTTCTTGAAAGTACTTTCGCCAGCTCCTCCTCTTCTAAAGCTTGTTTTTCTTCAAAACTCGGTTCTTTCCCCAGCCAATTGGGAGGGGCTTTTTTCTCATAGTATTTTCTGATGGCTCTCTTAAGAGCTCCAACAGCCAGGATTCCGCAGTGGAACTTTATGCTTGGCAGGCCGCCCACTGCTTCTGCCACACTTTTGTAAGAAATCTTCCATGCATCCTCAAGCTTCATTCCTTTAATCATTTCGGTGACTATGCTCGACGTGGCTATGTTCGCAGCGCAACCGTAACTTTCGAAAGAAGCTTTCTCGATAACGTCTTGGCCATTGATTTTCAGGTAGAAGGTTATCATGTCGCCGCACAAGGGGTTTCCAGCGACCGCTATCACTGTGGCGTCCTCCATTTTTCCAAGGTTCTTCGGGTTCCTGAACAGCTCCAGTATCTTCGGGTTGTAAGGTAACGGTGCACGTGACACTGTTATTCAACTCCTGTTGAGCCGGTTATTCCTCTTATTCTTTCAACGGCTCTTGGGATTACTTCCAACGCGTAGTTTATGTCTTCTTCGGTATGATATCTCGTGACTTTCATTAGTATGCTCCCGTGGGCTTCATCAAACTTTCTGCCTATGGCGACAAGAACGTGGCTTGGTTGCAACAGCCTTCTTGAACACGCACTGCCGCTTGACACGTAAACGCCGTTTAGGCTTAACTCGATCGTTAAAGCTTCTCCCTCGCATCTTAGGAAACTTATGTTCGCATTGTCAGGCGCTCTCCGGTCGCCTCTAGGCCCGTTAAGCCTGACGTTGGGTACATCCTTGAATATTCCATCAGTTAGCTTATCGCGGAGTGCTCGCAGTTTTTTCGTGTTTTCTTCAAAATTTTCGAAAGCTAGTTCGGAGGCCTTTGTGAAACCGACGATTAACGGGGTATTTTCAACTCCCGGCCAGAGTCTTTGTGTTCCAATTTGACCCTCCAAAATTCTTTCAACGTTAACGCGTTCTTTGACGTATAAGGCGCCTATCCCACGCGGTCCCAGGATTTTGTAGCTGCTTATTGTTGCCAAGTCTACACCCAAGTTTTGCACGTTGAAGGGGATTCTTCCGTAAGCGTCGCAGGCATCCGTGTGGAAAACTGTTTTTGAGTTTTTGTCTTTAACTATTTCTAATGCCTCTTTTATCGGCTGTATTGTGCCTATCTCATGGTTTACAGACGATAAGCTTACAAGAATTGTTTCTTTGTCAACGGCCTCCCCCAATTTTTCAAGGTTTATGAAGCCTTCATTGTCAACTGGAATCTTGGTTGTGGCGAATCCGCTTTTTTGAAGCATCTCCGTAACGTGCAATACGTTTATCGGTTCGACTTCTGAAATTACAATTTTCTTGCCTTTGTCCTTCATTGAAAGGGCTGTTCCCATGAGTGCCAGGTTGTTGGCCTCGGTTTCTCCGGGCGTAAAGTTGACTTCTTCAAGCGTTTTACATCCTAGAAAGGCAGATATTTTTTGTGCCGACTCCATTATTGTTTCAAAGGCTTCCCAGCCAGGCTTATGTGTCAATGTTGGGTTGCCGTATGCACGTTTGTTATAGTATGGAAGCATCGCTTCAACGACTTCATCAGGAATTATGCTTGAGTTTTCGTTGTCCAGATAGACTTCGTGTTTCAAGCCTTCGTGCGCCTTTAACAATTCCTTTACATTTTCAATCATGCGCGGCTCAATCCTTATGGACAAATCGTTTTCTCTACTTTTCAGTATCGTCATTTCTTATAGAAAAACATAACCCGAAAAGAGAGACTTTTCAGATGCGTAACCCTTTAAATTGTCACCGTGTTAATGCTGTTGTAATAGAAGAGATGGGCGCATCCAAGTGAAAATAGCAGAATTATCCATACCAGAAGCCGTTAAGGAATTAATAATCAGGTCGGGAATTGTTGAGCTTTATCCTCCGCAGGAAGAAGCCATAAAAGCTGGAGCATTGGACGGCAAACATCTTGTTCTTGCCAGCCCGACAGCTTCTGGAAAGACTTTGATAGCTGAGTTTTGCGCCCTTAAACATATACTTGAGAAAAATGGAAAGACGATTTATCTAACGCCTCTAAGAGCGTTGGCAAACGAAAAATTTGAAGAGTTTAAGAAATACTCGTCAATAGCGAAGTCTGGGGGAAGAAGGATAAGGATAGGTATCAGCACAGGGGATTTTGACAGCACAGATCCTTGGCTGGAAAGATATGACATAATCATTACCACAAATGAAAAAGCCGATTCGCTTCTGAGGCACAGGGCAAAGTGGATGGATGAAATTTCCCTGGTAGTTGCTGACGAGGTGCATTTGCTGAATGAAGCTGAGCGCGGCCCGACCCTTGAGGTTGTCTTGGCGAGACTTATGCAGACTAATCCAGACATGCAGATTTTGGCTTTGAGCGCAACGATAAACAATGTTGACGAAATTGCCCAGTGGCTTAAGGCGGAATACGTTACAACAGAGTGGCGTCCAGTTACTCTGAAAGAAGGAGTTCTCCTGCATGAAGAGATTCAATACAAAGATGGAGACGCTCGCAAGATAGAGAAAAAGACAAAAGATCCAACCATAAACTTGGCTTTAAACACAGTTAAGAGCGGTGGTCAAGCATTAGTTTTCGCGTCGACCCGGAAAAACGCGGCTACATTGGCGAAAAGAATTGCGGGGGAAATTGAAGCAATTCTATCCAAGCCCGCGAAGCGATCTCTGGAACACGATGCGAACCGAATCTTGGCAGCCGGCGAAAGAACGAGGCTTAGTGAGTCGCTTGCTGAACTCGTCAAGTGCGGCACAGCTTTTCATCATGCCGGTTTAGGGGGCGGCCATCGTAAGATAATAGAGGATTCGTTTCGACAGGGAAAAATTAAGGTTCTAACTGCCACGCCCACATTGGCTTTCGGCGTAAATCTGCCGGCTAGAACGGTTGTCGTCCAAGATTATAGGCGGTATGAGGTAGGCTACGGCTATTATCCGATCAGTGTTTTGGAGTATAAACAGATGGCCGGAAGAGCTGGAAGACCTAAGTATGACAAAACTGGTGAGGCCATACTTATAGCTAGGACTAACGATGAAGCAGATTATCTTTTAGAAAGTTACATTCTTGCGCGGCCAGAGCGGATTTGGTCGCGGCTTGCAGTTGAAAGGATAATGAGAACTCACGTGTTGGCGACAATCGCGGCAGATTTTGCGCACACCGAACGTGGGATCTACGAGTTTTTCGGCAGAACGTTCTACGCGTTTCAGTATGACATTGATGCAATTAAGGGCATAATTGCCAAGATTCTCAAGTATCTCTATGATGAGAAAATGATCGAAGTTTTCGGCGAAGATGTCAATGCCACAAGATTTGGAAAGCGAGTCAGCGACCTCTACATCGACCCTGTTTCAGCTGTCATAATTCGCGACGCTTTAAAGCAGAAACCTGCAGTTCTGACAGACTTCAGCTTCTTACACATGATTGCTCATACTCCTGACATGGGCCCGGTGCTACGGCCTTACACGAGGGAACAGGATGAAATTGCAGTTTTTATGGAAGAACACAAAGGAGAGTTTCTGATACCCCCTCCAGATGAATGGGAGGACAGTATAGCCTATGAAGAATTTCTAGGGGAAGTAAAAACAGCCATGACTTTGAACGCGTGGATTGAAGAGGTGAGCGAGGATCAATTAATCGAAAGATTCAGAGTGCAACCGGGCGATCTTTACAGAACAATTGAAAACGCGAAATGGCTGCTTCACGCCACACATGAATTAGCATTACTGTTCGGCAACAAACAGATGCTACCCCAAACCCTTGAGGTGAGACAAAGGGTTGAGAAAGGAGTTAAAAAAGAGTTACTGCCACTGGTAAAACTGGAGGGGATTGGCAGAGTCCGAGGGCGCATAATGTACAACTCAGGATATAAAACGATAGAAGACATAAAACGTGCACCAATTGAAAATTTGACGAATCTGCCGTTAATAGGACCGAGATTGGCAAAGAAGATAAAGGAACAAGTTGGCGGCTTCATGAAAAAGGAAGCGTGGGAAAAGCTTGAAAAAGAAAATGAATGGAAACAAAAAGCACTAACAGAATACTAGCAGTCAAGAAACTCATTCTTATGGCTTCTTTCCAGCCACAAGCACCCAACAATCACCGACAGGCCTCGTATATTCAGGCATTCTTATCCTCTATCCTTGCACTCCTCCTTGGTTTTTTGAACAATAAGCTCAACCTGTTTTACGGCTGTGCCTAAATAATTTCTCGGATTCAAAGCATCGCCGATTTCTTTCTTGCTAAGCTCTTTGCTCACAGTCTCGTCTTCTAGAAGTACTTCTTTGAAATCTCTCTTCTCAATTTCACTTTTTATCGTCAGTTTCCTCAGCAGCTCATGAGCTTCTTGACGGTTCACGCCTTTCTTTGTTAATGCTATCATAACTGCTTCAGACATAAAGCGGCCTTGAGTAACCTCCATGTTCTTTAACATGCGTTGTTCATCAACGCGCAAATTGCCCACAATATTAGTCATCAGAAAAAGCAAATAATCTGTTAAGATGCATGTTTCTGGGAAAATGAAGCGTTCCGCAGAAGACTGAGTTAGATCTCGTTCATGCCACGTTGTAACATCTTCTAACGCTGGAACAACAAGGCTCCTGACAATTCTGGCCAAACCGCAAACCCTTTCGCAGAGCTCTGGGTTCTGCTTTTGCGGCATCGTGGAACTGCCAACCTGTTTCGCCACTTCAAAACTTTCAAAAAGCTCCCCGATCTCAGGTCTCTGCAGCTCTCGAATTTCAGTGGCAAAATTTTCAAGTGAAGAAGCAATCAACGCTAACATACACACTAATTCGGCGTGTCTGTCTCTCTGCACGATTTGCGTTGAAATATCAGCTGGTCTGACTCCCAGCTTTTGCATAACAAGCTCCTGAATCTTGATAGCGTGTGTGCCCAAACCGGCCTGAGTGCCCACTGCACCGCTCATCTTTCCGACCAGTACTCGTTCCTTGCACTGCCTGAGTCGCTGAATATGCCTGGAGATCTCACGCATCCAAACCGTAAACTTGAAGCCCAAAGTTATCGGTAACGCGTGTTGTCCATGAGTTCTGCCAACCATCAACGTCGTCTTGTATTTCAAAGCGTTCTCCATTAAAATCTTCTCAAATTTGTCTAACCTTTTCTCAATTAGCCCCAGAGCGTCCTTAAATTGGAGGGCATTTGCCGTGTCCACGATGTCGTAGCTTGTCGCTCCAAGATGAACGTACGCTCCGCTTGGACCGCAAGCCTCAGCCAATGCTCTGACCAAGGAGGCAACATCATGCTTTATTTCACGTTCAATCTCTTTAACCCGACTCAACTTAACATGTTTTAATGACGCCATAGCGGCAATCTTCTCAGCGTCCTTTCGCGGTATATTGCCAACTTCAGCGTGCGCCCATGCTAAAGCAGCCTCTACATCAAGCATCTTCTGGACCCGTGCCTCTTCCTCAAAGATTCTTCTCATTTCAGCAGTCCCATAACGACCCGTGTCAATGGGCAAGATTGGCAACCTCCGTACCCCCGCAACAACATAAGCCGATTAAAGATTAATGCTTTACCAAAACATTACATAACAGCTTGCTCCAAAGGTTCTTTGACATGAGTGGAACAATAGCAGTTCTAAGCAAGAAACGTGAAAACGCAACAGAAACAGCTGTAACCATGCTAAAAGCGCTGAAGCTTAAAAAACCAGAAGCTTATGGAATAGCTTCACCAACAATCGTAAAGACGATATCGCTTGAGGCACTTCAGGACCAAGACCTGAACTCGCCAACAATGATCGGATATGCAATGTCAAGAATCAAACAAGGCAAAACCGAACTGTTGAAACTGAGAGACGCAGCGCTGGTCTTTGATGGAAGAATATACCGGGTTGATAAGGAAAACGCAGATGCGGCAACTGCTGCTAAGAAGCTGCAACACCACCATGAACAAGCCGCCAAAACATTTGTCAAGCAAACTGAAGGCGACTTCATCTTTGTCATAGCTGAATCTGAGAGGATTATCGCCGGAAGAGACGTTATGGGCGTCCGCCCGCTTTATTATGGTGAAAACGCAAATTTCGCGGCTTTAGCTTCTGAACGAAAGGCACTCTGGAGAATCGGCATAGAAAAGACAGATTCCTTTCCGCCAGGGTATGTTGCACTCATTGATAAACATGATCTCAGATTTGCCCCTGCGAGAAAACTTGCTTTTTCGAAATTAAAGCGGATAACCATGCGAACCGCGGCCAAGAAGCTTCAAATGCTTCTGGAACAGTCAACTAAAGAAAGGGTCTGTGGTTTAAAGGAAGTGGCGGTCGCTTTTTCTGGCGGATTGGACAGCAGCATAATCGCGTTCCTAGCCAAGAATTCTGGAATAAGCGTCCACCTGATCCACGTAAGCCTAGAAAACCAGCCGGAAACAGAGTACGCAAGACAGGCTGCAGAAGAACTGGAGTTGCCAATTCATTCTTACACATACATTGAAGAGGATATACAAAAAATTCTTCCGAACGTTCTGCAACTGATTGAGGAACCAGACCCTGTCAAGGTAAGCATAGGAATCCCAGTCTATTGGGCTGCGGAGAAGACTGCGGGAATGAACTTAAGAGTTATGTTGGCGGGGCAAGGTGCAGACGAGATCTTTGGTGGTTATAGGCGTTATGTAGATTGTTATCTTCGATACGGTAGCGAAAAAGTTGAAGAGATAATTTTCAAGGACATTGTTAGAATGTGTGAGACCAATTTTGAAAGAGATTCTAAAATCTGCAATTTTCATAACGTCGAGCTGCGATTGCCTTTCGCATCATATCGAATAGCAAAATTCGCCATAGACTTGCCCTTGAAATTGAAAATAAGACCATCAAGAAATACGTTGAGAAAGCTTGTGTTGAGACAAGCAGCCAAAAGACTTGGACTACCGGAATCGATCGTGAATAGACCAAAGAAAGCAATTCAGTACGCAACAGGCGTAAACAAAACCCTAAAAGAAATTGCTAGGAAAAAAGGACTGTCCATGAGCGAGTACCTACAAAAAACGTTTCAGGCAACTTTCAAAGAGACGATTCCTCATGAGTAGGACAGCAGTGGTCTTCTCGCCAAGATACTTTCAGCACGATACAGGCGTGGATCATCCGGAATCCGCAAGGCGTCTCCGCGCGATTATTAGCGAATTAAAGAGAGGCCAACTTTCAAGAAGCAGAAAGTGGATGTTTGTCGAACCGAAAAAGGCCAGCATAGAAGATGTTGAATCAATCCATGACAGGGAATACATTGAGCATGTTAGAGCAGTCTGCAAGTCTGGCGGTGGCCTCCTTGATTCAGGAGACACGGTGGTCTCGCCGGACAGTTTTGAAGTTGCTCTGTATGCTGCGGGTGGAGGGCTTAGGGCCGTGAACCTTGTCATGAAGAGAGAGTTTGAAAATGCCTTTGCCTTAGTGAGGCCTCCAGGGCATCATGCTGAAAAGCTTCATGCTTGTGGCTTCTGTATATTCAACAACGTTGCCATAGCCGCCCAATACTTGTTGAGAAAATTCAGTCTGAAGCGAGTCCTAATATTTGACATAGATGCGCATCACGGAAATGGCACACAAGAAGCTTTCTACGAAACTGCCAGAGTGTTATACATAAGTTTACACGAGGATCCGCTTGGTTTTCCGGGGACAGGTTTCATAGATGAGGTCGGGGAAGGCGACGGATTAGGTTATAACGTCAACATCCCGCTGCCTTTCAAAACGGAAGACAGGATCTATTTGAGAGCAGTAGCTGAAATCGCGGTACCAATAATACGCCAGTATAAACCACAATTCATGTTGGTGTCAGCTGGTTTTGACGGACATTACACAGATCCGGTGGGAAGCCTTTCGCTATCAGCGTTGTGCCATGAGAAAGTTTTCGAAACAATGGTGAATTTGGCGTCGCAGACTTGTAATGGAAGGCTGGTGGCGATTCTAGAAGGGGGATACAGCCTGAAATTTGTTGGAAAAATGACTGCCTTGGCTATTGCAGAAATGAGCCGAAGCTCGTATGTTATCGACGACAGGGTTCCAGTGGTCAGGAAAAAGGTTAGAATGCAGGGTGAAAATGTGTTAAGAGAGGTGAAAAAAGTTCAGAGAGGTTTCTGGAATATTTGTTAGCTTGGTTAGAAACGCAGTTTTTAGATTGAAAGCTTGGGGTTTATTCGATCACTTGGATTGCACTTTCTGGGCATTGGACTTCGCATGCTCTACACACTAGACATTCTTCAGATTTAACTGGAACACACTTTTTATCTTTGATTTCAAAGACGCCCACCGGGCATGTATCCGCGCATGTGCCGCACCCAGTGCACTTATCGTTATCAACTACTATCTTCACCATTTTTCCATTCCCTCTAAACTGGAATTTCATTGAGAGCTATGCAGTAGAATAAAAGCGTTTAGGTTCACTTAGCGGATTTCTTCACGTAGTCTTAAGAGGATTCCGTTAATCGTTGTTTCTGCCTTCTCTTTTCTGCGCTGGTAATCTCCCAAAAGCTTCCGATAGGTTTCCAAGGAGATTTCTCCTCTACTGTGGCGGGCGTCGATGCTTTTGACGTTGGCTTCAGCTTCATTGATCTCAGTTTCCGCAACCTCAAGTTGCCGCATCAGATCTGAATAATGACCGCCGGCGGAACGCATTCTCTCTTTGACGTCTGCCAGGGTTCTAGACAAAGTGCTAAGCCGCATTTCCAGAGTCTTCCTCTGTACCTTGTACCGACGTCTCGGAATTCTCCCTTTTTGCACCTTGGTTTCAAGAGAATCAAGTTCAAAAACTATTTTCATTTTCTCCTGATACGAGTCTACAAACGACTCAATATACTCCGGACGAACCCTCAAACCCTTCGAAGGCACAGCAACTCCGACCGGAGCTCTAGGTCTCCTCCAAACAAAAACAACCGCGCATCCAACCACTGCTAAAGCCCAGACCCACAGCGTAGGACGAAAAGCCAACCATAAAGAATTGTATTCATAAGTAATTCCAACCGCAAAGCTGTCTAAAGAGAGTACTCCCGCCCTGTCTATGGTCACTGTTTCTTGGAAAACACCTCTTCCTATGCCGTATGACCCGCCCACTGTAGCACCTTCGAAATTCAGTAGTCTTGCGCCCTCTGGCAAAACAAAGTCGATAGACGCTTGTTTAACATAGTAATTCAATTCTTGGAATAGGGTAGCGTTAAAATCGAAGCTGTTAGCTTCTTTCCCTGGCTTAACGTAGGCTTCACTGGCTAAGTTGTAGCTCACAGTAAACATGGCTGACCTATTGGTTTCCACTGGTAAGGTAAGATTGATCCTATAGATGCGCTGGGTTAAAGAGGTTGGTGTCGGCTGACTCATCGTTCTTCCAAACTGATCTTCTGCAACTGGATCTGAAGCATTGGCGGGCAGAACCACTTCAACGGAAACTATAGTCTTTGATGCCTCGTTTGTGATGTAATAAGAGTCAGAACAACTTATTTGGCCAAACTCGTTTATCGCTATCTCACGATTCAACTGGTCTATTTCAAATATCTGTATCTTCTCATTACCTATTGAGAAAGTCACGTTGGATGTGTCGTAAGTGAACGCAGCCAAGTTTTCTGCGTTGTAACTGAACGCGGGAACCGTTCCTTTAACGTAATATGCTTCATCAGGAAAAAGAATTGAGCCATTGCACACAGCAGCGGCCTTTGTTAGACTTGGAAAAGCCGGGAAATCCAGAGTGAACTCACTCGGATCCCATAGATCCTGCATGAGAAGACCATTTGAAAGCACAAATTCAATACTGAAAACCTGCGGTGCTCCCTGTGGAAAATCGATCTTCACACCATAAAAACCGGCGCGGTCTTCTAATGGTACATCAAGCGTTACTTGGAAAGTATTCGATTTATCATGGGCGTCATAAGCAAGGCAACGAAGGACGTGCCGCCCATATTTATGTGGCAAACCTAAGAGGAAACTGCCAGAGACCTGCCCCGATGTTTTTATCGTGTCATTTATGACGATGTAACCGTTGTACAGGACTTTTACCGTATGGTCAACGTGTTCTATATTATAATCAGAACTTGCTTCAGCAACTTTGAGGTTATAGGAAATTGAAACAAGGATTATCATAGCAACAGTCAAAATAGTGAGTGCCAACGCTGCTTTTTTCATGCGGTTTTCCTCCGTTGGATTTCCAAGGTTTTAGGCTTTCTATATTGACAAGCCCATTTATTTACTTTTAGAATTACACCCTCCTCAGTTACGTATATACTTAACCATTTGCGTTAGAAGACAAACAGAGCGATTCTGAATCGAGGCAAATTCTATAATTAATATGTGCATGCTTTGAGAAAAACAAGCATTTTCAGTCTATCAGGCAGGCTTTCATAGTTCACCGTGATTGAGGTAGTGGCCTTCTTCCTTCTTGGGTCCGAAGCTTCTTACACCTTTTTCCTTGAGCTGTTTTCTGAGTCTTTCGGCGTACTGCTTTTCTATTTCGCCTCTTTTCTCCATGTAAGCAATTATCTCTTCAGCTTGCTCTTGAGTGTCGCACCGACGGAGAAAATCGATCACGTCGGGGACGTAATGATAGAATCTCTCCGTCGTTGCAGCTTTCTCTCCGGTTTGGGGATCTGTTCGCACGGAGTTTACCGGAACTTTGTTCTCGTCTGATTGCAGTTCTTTAGCCAGATTTGGAAACATTTTCTTCAATGTTTCTTTGTCGAATCCCACGGTTGCACCACCAAAGATGGCAATACTTCTTCAAATTATTTTTAGGAAAACCAATATTTAAACGTCTTTTAGAAGGTTCTGTCAAGCAATGGGCACACTTGTGAAATGACCCTCAACTTCTTTTGAAAAGTTAGGAGGGGACAAATCTTTTTGTTGGGTCTTCTTTAAGTGTCCTCTCCAATTCGTGTATGCGAAGGCCAGAAACGTCGTCTCCGTATATATCACATTTTTCTTTGAGACAGGCTTCTTCAGGACTGTGAACGATAACCTCAACTCTTTCTTTAATTGGTGATTCTAGATGTATGTGCAAAGAACCTTTCTTCTTCCCATGCTTTGTCACAGTAGCCTGCTCAGTCTGGGCTATCTTGAGACCGTTTCGTTCTAGTGCCTTTAGGATGTGTTCAGGTTCGTCGTGGTGCACGATTATGTCTATGTCGCTTCCATGATGGATTGTACCGCGCCAGACGCTTCCAACTAGGATGGGCTCGTATGTTGTCAAAATCTTCATAATCCTCAAAGCTTCTTTGCGCATTCGAATCAAGCGTTCTTGTCTGGCTGGACCTTCATTTTCCTCTGCTATTTTGTCAAGTTCCATTGCAACTTCGAGGTTTGTTGGAAGAAAGTGAAAACCGAATGTTTTTGCAGCCTTCAGTTTCGCCTGTTTATACTCCTTTTCAGCTCCATAATAAAGAAGGGTCGCGGCTTCTCTTGTAACTTTTTTTCTTGAATCAAGAGAATCGGTGTTCAAAATTTTCACCGTTAGATTTGGACTTGGTGTAAAACTTAAGCTTAACGCTTGATTATTTGCTGATACAATTCTAGCGTTCTTTCAGTTATCTTGTCCCATGTAAACTCTTCTAGGACTCGTTTTCTACCGTTTTTTCCAAGCCATTTCCTCTTTTCAGGGTTTTCCAATGCGCTGGTTATTCCCCAGGCGATGTCGGTTGGATTGTTCGGATCTATGTGGAAACCGCACTGATCTTCACCGCAGCAGATTACTATTTCTCGCATTCCGCTCACTCCGGCGGCGCCAACAACGACTGGCCGTTCCATGCTCATTGCTTCAAGAGCAACTATTCCAAATGGTTCATAGTGGCTTGGAAAAACTGCGACGTCACAGGCAGCGTAGTGAAGGATGCGTTCTTCTTCTGGAAGGAATTCGAAGCGGAATTTCACATAGTTATTCAGTCTCATGTGATTGACCAAGTTGGTAAGGTAGTCTTGCAGGTCGCCTAAGCCTAAGATGACAAGTTTAGCTTTAGGTATCTTCTGCAAAATATGAGGTAAAGCCATTATGAGCTTATCAACTCCTTTAACGCCGACGAGCCTGCCAATGAACAGGATCATAAGTTCATCGTCTTTGATACCATAATAATTTCTAATTTTGCTGATTTGCTCAGTTGTTACGTCTTCTGGGTTATATTTTTCTGCGTCAACACCATTGTAGGATACTTGGACTTTGTCTTTTGGAAAGCCCAGCTTTACAAGTTCTTCTTTCATGGCGTAGGAAACTGTTACAATTAAATCTGCTGCCTTTGCAGCATGGAGTTCAATGTTGCTTACGACTTCGGAACCGTTTCCAAGCGTTCTTCCCTTCTCTGTGGAATGCACATGAAACGCAAAGGGCAAGCTAACTTCTTTCTTAACGGTTATACCGCCCATCGCTGAAAGCCAGTCATGTGCAACCACGATGTCATATTTGATGTTCTCTTTTCTTATGAGTTCGTTAACTAGTTTTGAAGCGCTCAGATAATTGTAGACGAGGATTTTGGAGAATAGATGTAGGCCTCTCCCCCACTTTTTTATGTCCTCTGCAATTACGTCTGGCAGGGAATCAGAGACATCGATGTGTTGTGGGCGGTGGATCTCTATGCCGCGCCAAATTTCACGTGTTGGAAGATCACCAGCGTCATCATTCATTGTGAAAACCGTGACATCATTGTCCATCAGAACAAACTTCCTCGTGATTTCAGCGGCGTATGTTCCCAAACCGCCGACAATTTTTGGGGGATACTCGTAAACAAGCACAGCCATCTTCATCTAAGCCCTTCTCCTTTCTTCGCAATCCCTTACTGGTTATTGAACGATTACTTATTTACTTTCCTAATTGCCTGCACTTACTTCCTTGCAATGACTATCCAGCGGCTTCTCAGCTTTCCCTCAACTTCTTTTTCTCTGAGTTTTAAATCGATGATTTCGAAGTTCTCGAAAAGGCGTTCTATTTCTTCTTTGTCAGTAAAATGATGGAGAACTCCCTTTTCTATGCCCTCTTGTTCAACGAAGGTGTCCTTTTCGACTTTAGTTCCCTTTTTATAGCTGTAGGTCCTTTTCGACAGAAAATTCATGAGAAGAAATCCCTTTCCCTTCAAAATCCTATGGATTTCAGAAATTGTCTCCTGAATACCTCTGACTTTTTGATGGTAGATCGTGTGAAGATTTATTACGGCATCAAAACAAGAGCGAATGTAAGGTAGCATTTTCATATCGCATTTTGCCAGACACACTTCTAACTTTTGTTCTCTCAGTCTTTCCCTAGTCAAGCTGAGGCCTGTTTCCGAAAAGTCTATTCCATGAGCCTCAAAACCTTGTTTTGCCATGTATACTTGATGCCTTCCAGCGCCGCATCCCAAATCGAGAACCCGCATTTTTTTCTCCTTTGTCAATAAACTGGCAAAATTAATGACGATCTCATCCGGTTCATACTGACTGTACCATTCTTCATGAAGTATTCTGTCCCATTCGTTCATCTGACTTCTCATCCTTAATCTATTCTGAACCGTTTTGCACTTAAGAAGTAGACACTTAGATCCCTATTTCTGGAAGTTGCTGATGCACTTACTCCGTTCATCTGACCTTGTTTTCAACGGCCTCGTGCGCTCACAGCTAGTCAAGAACAGGGAAAATATGAAAAACCTATTAGGCACATATTGCAAAACTAGAAGAAGTGCAACAGTATGAGCTTATCACCTGTTAAACGCTTGATTCTTGAAACCATGTGGATGTTGGATAAGCCTGCGAAGGCTAATGAAGTAGCGAAGGAGGCTGGATTGAGTTTTCCTTCAGCTATGATGCACATCATAGGGCTTACCCGGATGAAATATGTAGAGACACCGGAAAAGGGGATCTACGTCATAACTGAAAACGGTAAAAAGGCGCTTGGTCTTCCAGAAATCAGTAAAGAGAAAGCGATCTCGATTTTGCGATACTTGCCAGCAGAAAAGTCATTTCATTTTTACGTCGATATTGGAAAGCCTTTGAATGTTTATGCTGCAAGCCTTGGAGACTTCTGTGAAAAGATCTTGAAGGTTGATCTTCCCTCGATAGAGTTTCACATTAACCGTGGGGATTTCGAAGCGTGGTTTACAGGATTGGGCGATACTGAACTGGCAAGGAAGACGCGGCTTGTTAGAGAACAGAAAATTTTCGGAGAGGATTTGCGCAAGAAGCTCTATGAGATCGTGAAAAACCGATGCGAAGCCTTAGCTAGGATAAGGGGCACGCCGTTGCATCCAGATACTTCAAGCAGCATTAAGCTGGCTTAAACCGTTCCTTGAGCTTCTCAAGAACCTGCTGCAAAGTGGTGTATTCCATCTCTGCAGGTCCCAATAGGGCTGGTTCAAACTCTCCCATACGCCTGAGCATAGACGCATACTGCATGGCTTCATGTCTAGCCTGCTCGAACGCTGGGTCATCAAACAAATCGGCCATCATTGGTTTTCCATTGTCATCGCATGCAATTTCACCGTTTGCAATCTGAAAGCCCAGTGCGACAAGTCTCGGCGGACCGTCAAAAGCTGTGCATTTAGAATCTTTCAACCCGACAGGCATTATTGGGCCCCAGTGGCTTCCGCGCATCCATCCTTCAACAAGGTAACTGTGCATGAAAGGTACTAGGATCTCGCCCACTGCAGGCAAGCCGCGTTGTGCACGGGTGATCATGACCGGGTCGTCTTTTCCAACGTATTTTCCAGCGATCAGCGAAAGCCTAGTAACGCTGCCTGTAGCACATATTAGGTCGTCGCTAGCCCGCCAAACTCTTGAAACCATGTAGCGCTGTACTGTGCCAATTAAAGCGATTAGATCGTACATTTCCTCTGGACACTTAAGCACGACCTTTGTGTTTTCCATAGTGTCCATGACTTCAAATTTGAAGCCGCCAGCCATGCTCGGATCAATTACAAGTCCAGCCGTGTTCATTGGGTCGGCGAAAATGCGGAAGAGTGGAAAATTGAAGGCGCCGGCAGAAGTCTTGTCCGCAGCAAAAACCACAAGGGGGTCAGAACCCCTTTCCTCTATTTCCATTTCAGCCACACCTGGACCCATTCCGCAAATGTTTCCGGCGAAAGCTGTTTTCAGTAGATCCTGTCCGGCACCGTATAGTTTCAATTTCAAAGCTTTGTTTGCAGTTCCCTGGAAAGTTTCGAAAGCGAGTTTGTGAATGCCGGGGTTGGATTCGCCTTTACTGTGAACCATCAAAAGTTGGAGGTCGTCTCCAGCGTTGAAAACGTAATAGCTGTTTATCAGACCCTCTTCTTTTGCCTCTTTAAGATTTTTTTCAGCGATGGTGAAAAGCGGCTTTGGAACCACGTGATGGCCTGCTAAAGAGCCCACGTCACATTTGATTAGTGAAATCGTGGTTTTTATGGCCATAATATACCACTTTAAATTGAGCTTCGCTTTAGAGGTATGTTGCTGCTTTTAAAAAAGTTCCGAAACGGATTCTGCAAAGAAACCATCAAATAATAAGAGTTCTAATACTGGATGGTGAGGGTACCTTTGTGGATGAGTTAAGGGTCATATCTGCGAAAATTCCTGAAGAGGTCTACAAGGAAATGACTTTGCGCGTGCCAGAGGGGGATCGCAGCAATTTTATTCGCGATGCCATAATGGAAAAACTGCAGAAAACACCTAAGCCTGACAAAATCCTCGAGTTGGAGCATAGACTAGGTAAGATGGAGAAGGAGTTTTCGGAAATCAAAAGATATCTTGCAGATCTGGAGCTGCTGACGTATGAACGAGGGAAGATGAACCCACACAGCTTCGGCATGGATGAAATAGACCACAAAATGATAGACTACCTCATCCACTACAAAGGCGCAACCACACCGGAACTGGCAGATTATCTGAAGACAAACAGGTGGTTAGTTCTAAACAGGCTGCGAAGAGTGCAGAAGGCTTCTAGAAAGCAGCTTGGAAAACCCATAATAGAATATTATCCGGGAGAGAAATCAGGCAAGAAAAAAGCTTGGTGGATAAACGAAGAACTGATTGAAACATAGACTGAGGCAGCAACAGTTAATTTCAGTCATGCTAAACTTTAATTTGCGGGCCCGTAGCCCAGTCTGGATTAAGGCGTCGAACCGCAAAAGGGTGCGCAAGCCTCCGGGCACTGTTTTGGAAGAAAGCCGGAGAACAGGGGTTCAAATCCCCTCGGGCCCGCCACTTCTTAGGTCAAATCCGTAAATGGCACGAGTCTGCGATCATTCTGATGACAGCACCATGTCAATTTTGTGAGGTTTCGGCCTGTTATAGTTGATAGGACCCCCTCGTTTTTTCACCGCGCCTTCACTATGGCGTGCGTCCGATGTGCGCTAGGATGTTATCCATAACCTTTCGAGTTTTTTCTATTTGTTTCTTCACGTCGGCAGTTAGAGTGAAGACTCCTTTTAAAGAGTCTACCAAATTCTCATCTTTGAGCATGGAGACCACTTTTTTGACTTGACCTGCTAATGCTTCGATGTTGCCTCTTTTCAGATGACTGACAATCTTCTCCAATTCTGCGTTTTCTATGAGCATTACTAGATCCCTTACGTCCGTCCTTCTAGCCGAGTGAACTTTGAAGGTGATGAGCAATTCCCTTTCAGGTATCCTGCACGGAACCGAAGCTTGTGTGCCAGCGACGATTGCTTCGACAGAATGCCTGTTCACGTATTCATAACTCCATGCGGCTTCTGTCGCTCTGCAAATTAGACTTCCGACCAGAAGGTCGAAGGTGACTGGCAGTCTGCCCACCAATTTCTTGTAACTGACAAACGCTCCACCATATGCTTCATCGAAGCCGGCCTTTTCCACAAGTTTCCTGAATCCTTTCTTCGCCAGTGTGTTGCCAAATTCTTCCAGCTTCGTTTTCGGAATCATCACGTCGCAATCGACGGAAAACCTGTGTCTTGCTAAAGCGCTGACGGCGTATCCTCCGACAACTACGAAGTCTAGCTTTGCTTCACCCATGCTCTTCAGCATTGTGAGAATCTCGTTCTCCCTTTCTATGAACTCCATGTCAACCACTAGAAGTTGGTTCTTGCTTCCTTGTATTCGACCTTCAAACCCAAGCCGTACATTTCATCCAACATTTCCAAGGCCGGTTCATACGAATAGATCTTGTTTTTGCAGAACCTCACCGTGTCTTTCAACGTGTCTACTTGAAAAGCTCCAACTTTTTCCGATTTGAAGCTTGCTTCGGGATACAAAAGGTAAAACAGGCCGAACAACGTGTTCCTTACTGGTTGACCGTTGACTTGAGATTTCTGCTTCTTTGAGCTGAAGAATTTCTCCCATCTTCTCAACTCTTTTTTCCTGACCTTCAAGTGGATCGGGTAGAAACCGAAGAACCTGTCAACCTGATACCCGCCCCTAGTCCAGAAGAAGACGGCGTCAGGTCCGGTTAAAGCATAGTCCATACGAGCTTCGTTCAACAAATCATAAGCCTCTGATATGTTTACCTTCTTAGCCAAATATTCTTCTGGAGAGTTAACCTTGTACTTTCCCCATCCTGATCTCTCTAAGAAGCCTTTACTGACCATGTCGTGCAAGACTTTGTTAGGGTCAGGACTGGCAAAAACCCAGGAGAACTCCTTTACTGTGAATTCCTTCTTCCAGTTCCACAACACGTTCCACAATTCGTGGTATGACATAAATATTACTATAACGGTAATAATTTAAATACTTTGCCTCCCACAGAATGTTTCTCATCTTTTCACTTTTTCTCAGCACCTAGCGCGCGAAGCCAATTAGATAGCGTTCTAAGAGAGGCGATACTCGCACTTGATTAGCTGGAACAAAGACAAAAGAAGAGCAAAACTCATGTTTATATATTCGTTTGCGCCCTAAAATAAATGAGGAACATGAAGCCTGAAACACGTGAAATCTATCCGGAGTTGAAGAAGATAGAGAACGAGATCCAAGTACTCAAAATTCTCCTCATGAAGTCTCGGAAAATGCCCAAAAAGAGCGCAAAGTTGGAAGGAGCTCTGAAGGGAGTCAAGATAGAAGAGAAAGACATCGAAGAGGCCAAGAAATCCATTTTCAAGTTCAGTGCTTAATATGTACGTAACAGACGCACACAGTTTTCTTTGGTTTTTGTCCAAAGATGATAGGTTAGGTAAGAAGGCGCTGGAAATTTTCCGTTCATGTGATAAAGGCAAAGAAATAGTAGTCGTTCCCAGTATTGTTTTACTTGAATGTCTGTATGTTTGTGAGAAGAAAAGAATCAATTTTGAATTTCGAGAGATAATGTTAAAGATTCAAGGAACATTCAACTACCCGGTCTACCCTCTTGATGAAGGAGTGGTTTTAGAGTGCCAGAACGTCAGCAAAATTGCAGAACCACACGACAGAATAATTGTCGCCACAGCAAAGCTTTTGAACGCCAAACTGATAACCAAGGACTCTGACATAGCAGATTCCAAGCTAGTTGAAACGGTCTGGTAAGGTTTTGGTCAATCCGCACAAAACTTATCGCGTACAACATTAAGTTGATTGGGCCCGCCACTTCTTTGGTGCAGGTCTTTGAATAACACGAGCATGCGTTTGTTCTGATGATAGCACTAACGAGAATTTTGTGAGGTAAAACAGCCTTTAAAGTCCGTAGGCCCCGTCGTTTTTTTCCGAGCGCTTTCGCTGAAGTGCGCGCTTTATCGCTGAAGCAGAGCATGAATTTCAAGTCAATTGCGAAGGTGGAGAACTGGGTGCTCACGAGGAAATCAGTGGACCCTTGAAGATAATCAGGCTATGTAGGAGGATTCTGTCGGAGGCTGGAGTGAGAGAAGATGAACTTGAGGCTTACCTTCAGAGTGAAGCTGTCTAACTACGTGGGAAAGTCGCGGTTAGAAGACAAGATCGATAGCGCGCATGTGGACACGCCAATCTACAGCAGGTTCCTTGCATAATGTCGGTGACTGTTTCTTCCTCTAATTTGATATGGAGGATACACACGTTTCATTTTAGACTAACTAAATCGTTTTCCTAGTTTCATGTAACGGTAAAAATACTCTTAGCCGTGTTTCGCGCGTCTTTCGTGGCATAAACACTGTTACATTTCTGACATTCCCAGACCCCAGACGCTATCTGTTTCATGTCTTTACCACAATCTGGACATTTAGGCAACTTTCACCCCCCTTATTCTTCTCTGTACATTTTATTATTGGTCAGAGAATTTATGCTTTGCGTGTGATAAGATTTCGTCTACCAAATGTATCGGTGATGCAAATGCCTTGAATTCGTAGACGAATCTGATTTCAATTTGCTCATGTTTTACAGATATCTGTGACTGTACTCATACAAAACATAGAAAAAATGTGAATAATTGGAAACCAACGAAAGATTCTTTTAACAGGGCGAAAAGATTTCATATCTGATAATGATATTGATAGTTTGGAACATAATGTGTTCGGACTGTAATGGTAGGGCTATATTGAAAAAAGCAAAAGAACAAGAAGGAAAATATGAGTGGGGTTGTGCAGCAAAGTCTTATGAAAAAACGTTACGTTCGAAATCAATGACCGGTTCTTTTGCTGCAGCAACTTGGGAGAAAATAGGCTTTTGTTACAGTCGGGCTTCCAGGCAGACTGATGACTTGAGAGAATTCAAGAAACTTAGACAGCTAGCAGTGGAAGCCTACAGAAACGCTGCCGACCTTTTCGAAGAGGAAGACAACCCGCAAAGCCATGGAAAGGGCGCACAATGCAATGCAATTGCGGAATATGTACGTTCTTGGCTGGTGTCTAGTCCGTTGGAGAAAAGGAAAGCCCTAGATCAATGCCGGATAATTGGAAAAAAGAGCTTGGAGGCATATGAAGATGCTGGAGACGAACTGAGTTATGGAAAGATGTGCAATGATTTATTGTTGTGCCTTCTTGAATGTTTAAATGTTGCATCAGACTCGACAGAAATGCAAAACATCGCTCTAGAAGGAATAGATTGCGCCAACAAAGCCATTGCAGTTCTGTCTAAACTTGGAAACAAACGTGAACTTCTTCAGGCCTACTCCGCAGCGAGCCTTCAGACTTGGTACACAGCAAACATTAGTGAACCGGAAGACAAAGAAGAGCTTGTACGAAGAAGCTTAAGATACTCAGAGAAAGCTTTGGAGCTTTCTAGAGTGGTTGATGATCCATATTGTATCGCTATGTCAAACTGGGCAGCAGCTTTGTGCACCCTTCTTTTCACTGGAAAAGCTGAGCCTTCTCTACAATACGCCAAAGCGATGTTAGGACAAGGGATGATTGTAAAGGACAATTACTTGAAAGGTGTTGCGTCTTACCTCCTTGCACTTGTTACTAATTGGACCGCTTTGAAGGAAGAAGACCCCGATAGAAAAAAGGAAGAATATGAAGAGATTATTAGATATGCTGAAGACGCCATACATTACCTTCAGCTGGTTTCTCAAGATTTACTCATCGCGCAAACCTACCTGTATTATGCTGAAAGCTATGTATCTCTGGCACGTGACTTCGAAGCCAGTTCAAGAGAAAAACGTGCTCTGCTAGAAAAAGCCGTGGAAATTGGACGAAAAGGATTAGACCACGCAGCTCGTTCAGGTTCTCCAGACGCCAGAGGATCTACTCTTCATGCCCTAAGTAAGGCACTGCATTTCTATTCTAATCTGAAAACGAACGAAGAAGAAAAGAGAATACTGCTCGAAGAAGCCTTGACGCATAGAAAAGAATACTGCGATATTGTGGAAAAAGTTTTCCTGTCCAATAGTTGGATTCATGGTGTCGGGAAGAACTATGAGGGTCTAATAAAAGCAGAGCTGGCCAGAGTAGAAAGAGATGAAAATAAGAAAAAGGCTCTTCTTGAAAGTGCTGCTTCAACCATGGAAGAAGCAGTGTCACACTGCAGAAAATGGATCTTATCTCTCCCTGTCCCAGCCCTCATAGCTACTACTGCAAGATTCGAAGAAGCATTTGGAGTAATATTAGAAGAACTTTATGTTCTAAGTGGAGATAGAAGAACACTTGAAAATGCAATCGAGGTTTACAACGAAGCTGCTAAAAAATTCAAGCAAGTTAATCTACCAAGCCGGGCTGCAGAGTCCTATTGGAAAATAGCAAGAAATCAAGATCGCCTTGAGATGTACTGTGAAGCTGCGGAAAATTTCGAAAATGCATTCGTTGAATATAAGGCTGCTGCCCAAAGAACTGATCACCTTAGCGACTTCTACTTAGACTATGCTGTATATATGAAAGCATGGAGTGAAACCGAGAAAGCCAAACTTGCCCATAGACATGACGATTACGCCACTGCAATGAAGCATTACGAAGAGACCGCGAATCTTCTGAAGTCATCGAAATTGTGGAATTACCTATCTTCAAGCTTCCTTGCCTGGTCACTTTTGGAGAAGGCAGAAGATCTTAGTAGAAAAGGAAGAACAGTCGAGTCAGTGGAAGGATTCAAAAAGGCAGCAGAAGCATTCAGTGAAACCAAGCGGATTCTTCGAGCTGAATTAAACAGAATTAAGGATGTAGATGAAAGAGATATTGCCAAGAGGCTGATAGAAACCTCAGATATGAGAGAAGAGTACTGTCTTGGCCGAATCGCTCTTGAAGAGGCAAAAATCCTCGATAGACAGGGCGATCATTTAGGCAGCTCTCGAAAATATGGCTCTGCAACTGAAAAATTCCAAAGGGCAATTGACGTTGCTGGCCACGAGCTGGATCGCAGAGATCTGAGACCCCTAGCTTGTCTGTGTCGGGCTTGGCAGATGATGACACAAGCGGAAGCTGAAGCCTCACCAGAGTTGTACTTGGAGGCTTCCCGACTTTTTGATGAGGTCAAAGAGCGTAGCTTCAACGAAAAAGCCAAATTATTAGCCTTGGGTCACAGTTGTTTTTGCAAGGCACTTGAAGCTGGGTCAAAATTTGAAGCCACTAGAGACACGGCGTTGCATTTGGATGTAACTCATCACTTGGAAAGTGCAGCAAACTATTACATTAGAGCCGGTGTCGAGACTGCCTCAGAGTATGCTAAAGCTACGCAACGGCTGTTCGACGCTTATGTGTATATGGACAAGGCAAAGAAGGAATTAGATCCGGAAAAGAAGACAAGGTACTACATGATGGCGGAAAAAGTCTTACAAACCTCAGCCAGCTCCTATTTAAAGGCAGAGCATTCCGAAAAAAGAGAAGAAGTTCGAAGATTGTTGGAAAGCGTCAAAGAAGAACGACAATTGGCCATGTCGCTTACCAAGGTGTTGCATGCTCCGACTATCGCTGCGTCAACAGCATCTTTCTCTGCTCCAACCCCAACGCATGAAGAAGCCGTAGGGCTTGAAAGATTCGAACATGCTTTTGTTGAAACTCGACTCACGACTTCCGAGGAGGTAACAGTAGGCGAAGAATTGGATGTTCGACTCGACTTGGTAAACGTTGCAAAAACCTCTGGTCTGCTAGTCAGAATTGAAGACCTAATTCCTTCAGCTTTCAAAGCGATCGAACTACCTTCGCCCTACAGCATAAAAAATACCTCAATGGACATGAGAGGGAAGACGCTTGAACCCCTCAAAGTTGAGTCGATTAAGTTTACGGTACTCGCCACTGAAGTTGGCATTTTCAGTTTGAGCCCGCAGGTGGTTTATGTCGACGAGGTTGGAAAGTTTAGAACAAGTAGACCAGAACCAGTTAGCATAGCTGTTCATCCAAAGCTCACTTTTGAGTTTAGAACGGAAACCGCCAAGGACGCATTTAATTATTTGATCAGTGCCTTCGTTGAGGACTATATGAAACGAAGAATATCACTGGAAAAATCTGGGTGGAGAACACTGATGGACATCATAAAACATGGGAAAGTATCAAGGTCGAGTGTATATGCAGCTAGCGGCGGCCGAGGACCAGCTGTTTCTGAGTTGGAGAGGCGGGGGCTGGTTGAAGCAAGAGTCTTTCCGGGAGAACGAGGCCGCGGAGGCAAAATTTTGAAGATGCGAATCTATTATGAGAAAGAAACAGTCAAACGATACATCGACCAGCACATAATGAAAAAATGAGCAAAAAAGAAGAAGATCAATCTAGCCTTTGATAGCCAAAATTTGGCAAGCTTGGGCACCTTTTTCCTTTTTTTACGGCATGCATTGTTAATTCTTAACCAGAGCTCCAATGAATTCGGCTTTCCACCTTTCAGTCACATTCCTGCCCGTTTGTCCCAGCAAAAATGCCTACCTATTTTTTCTGTCATAGAGGTAGCCAAGAACAAAAATGGGGTGATTAAGATGGAAACAAAATTGAAAGATAGGTTGATTGGAAAGGGCCTGTCTGGAATGATAAAGAACGTTGAAGCAATATATCAAAGAATAACTAAGATCTCGGTTAAGGCTTCTAGGGTCGATGTTGTCGGCTTCTCTCAACGCGAAACGTCAAAAGAATACCAAGCTCACCTGGCCGAAGTTCAGTGCGAACAAGCCCAAGCATTAGCAGAGACACGCAACGGTCTTAGTAGATGTTGACCAGCATCTGCTTTGAGGCTCTTCCTTTCTTTATGAGACATCCATAGTGGCGTCATATCCATATTTTTCTCCGCCTGACTTATGGTCTATACATCACTTCCGTGAATATGACCGGTTTTTCTACGCAGTAAGTCCGATCGATCGATCAAACTAAACCGTTTCAATTCCCTCACCACAAACGTTTATCGAGCCAAACACAAGAGAACTATGAAAAACAGGGTCTTCCTTTTTCAATATACCTATTTTTCCTGCAGTAAGGTACAAAGGCTTTATTTTCTCACTCATTCTCTTCAGTTCATTCGTCAGCTTCTTTATTCTCTCCTCACCAACTTTCTCTATCAATACCCACATATCTATATCAGAATCCTCAGTGTTTGTGCCCTTCACAAAACTACCATAAAGTCCAGCGGCTCTCACAAATCTATATTTCCTGAACAAACCTTCAAACCGCAACATAATCAAATTCAATAGAACCCTCAAAGACCTTGTGTTTAAATTGTCTTTGACGAAGAACTTATTGTTAGACTTCAGCAAAATCTTTTCCTTGATAAGTATGTGAAAATACTTTGACGCTAACCCCTTGCTCAGCCCAAGCTCGCCAGCTGTCCCACTGATGGTGAGTGCTCCATTCTTGTAAATGGCATACTTAAGTATGTTTAACCTCTCTCTTGTTGAAAGTAAAGCGCATATGTTCATGTTTCATGAATATATCGTTCACAATTCATAAACTTTTTGTTCACAACTTGTGAACCGATTTGCAACAGGCTCTCCACATATAACTGTAAGTGAAGAATGGCGGTGAGAAGACGAGTCTGTGAAATAGCCAAAAGAATCCCTAATCACCAGCAGAGTAGTAAGCTGAATAATATACCGAGAAAAATTGGTACTCGCAACAAATTAGGCCTGAACACCTTAGGCCCGCCATAGTCTTCAGAGGACAGTACGTTTGGATAAGGGAAATATTCGACTCTTTCGGTAGTCAATCATCTTAGCAATTGGGACTGGTGGCTGGCCTGGTTCAAGTTTATGGGGGCGGTGGTGGCGGCGGGGGCGGTGGAGCAGGTGCGAATACTTGTTTTACAGTGACTACTGTTGTTCCTGCAATACGGTCAAAGTATCTCTGGCGAGGGTCAGGTCCAGGAGTGGCGATTCCGATTATGAAGTCTATTAGAAGGATAGGCCAGAATATTTTGCTTATGTTTCGCATGAACGCCTTGTTGAACATTACTTTGCTGCCGTCAAGCATTTGCACTTTAAAGCCCATGACTTTTTTCCCAAGCGATGCGCCAGACGATGCTTCCATGATCGTAAAGTAGAGGACTTCTATTACACCAAAGAGCAAAGGCCACAGAAGGAAGTATCCCAATCCCCATCCAAACCCAAACCACCAAGCCCCAGGGTTCAAAATCAAGGCCCACACTATGATGTAGACTACGATAATCCATGGTATGCCGTCAATGATGGCTGCGACAATCCGCAAAAGCCAATGATTCATATCAACCTGCGAACCAGAACTTTCATATTGCGTCGACATTTTTCCATCTCCCCTAGATATTTCGACTTGATCTGTTATTATTGTTTTCTATCGGTCTTGCCAAGGGCCGACATGGTTGCCCAGATGCTTTACTGTTAAAAGTTCTATAACTGTCTCGGTGAGAAAATTTACTGTGAAGTCTTAAAACTTATAAGACCTGTTACAGCTAACTCCTAATCATCAGAAGTGATTGAAATGTCAAGACAAGAAAAAAAGGCCATGACGAAAGACCGACTCATAGGCATGCAGGTAATTGACAGCGATGGATATGACGCTGGAACTGTGCAAGACATCGCCTTCACCGTAGGAAAGGTGGGCATGACTTTAATTATTGAGACGAAAAAAGGCGAGAGCAGAGAAATTCCTTGGGACGAGATCCAAGCTGCAGGAGACTTCGTCATACTAAAGCCTCCAGTTGCTCAACCACAAGTAATCGGCCCGCAACCAGTGGCCCAACAAGGTCAACAAGCGGCACCAGTTTGTCCCACGTGCGGAGGCCCGCTGACCTACATCCAACAGTATCAAAGATGGTACTGCTACAAGGATAAGAAATACGTTTAAAGCAGATAAGTCAACGGAAAATACAGCGATATTCTACACTTTTTATTTCCCATGGCTTTTGCCGTGAGAGTTCTGCTAGGGATATTTCTTGCAGTTTGGGCAGTACCATCGGTTATATTGCTGCACGAAAGTCAACGGTTGACCACAAGTGGGACACATCTGCACGGCGGCAGTCGGTGGAGGCGGAGGAGCTCTGGAAATGCGGGACAAATTGAATATTCCGGGCATTGCAAACGGTCTCCGCTCAAGCATCCCTGAAAGGTAACCTCCCAACGAAAAGAACAAGAAGCCGAAAACCATGGATATAACCCAAGCTATGAAGACTTTAGCCGCATCTAAACCTATAATCGCATAAACCAAAGTAATGATAAGGTCGATGATCGTGTAGACAAAGGCTGTGAAGAAACCGGCACTGAGACCGCTCATCTCCAAGTTATCCCCCATACTATGGAGCCTGAAATTGATGTATCCAGCTAGGAATCCGCCGGGAACGAAACCAAACAAACCTGCTACAACAATAGCACCTATGTATTTTCCCCAGTCCCCAATTACAAGTCCTGCAGGAGAAGCAACAACCATCCCAAAACTTATTCCAATGAAGCTCGCCGCAAGGTAATCATGCAAATACGCTTCTCTGACGCCCATTCAAACCCCCCACATCCCAAACGAAAACATGTTTCAGGTTTTCTTAGTATTTAAAACTTTATCCGAATGACAACTCCAAATGCCAGCAGCAGTTTACACACTATTGACAATTTCATCCCCAAGTACACTTCCATAAACCAGGCCTGTACCCTGCATTAAGCTCTTCATGGAATCTTTTCTCAAATCTAGACTGGCTCGCAAATCAAATGTGAACACTGGAGCAGCAGTAATTGATATATATGCTGTAAATCTTCATAAATTCGCAATCGATTCGCCAGGGGTTGCGTGGAGATGGACAGGTTGAAGAACAAGACCGCATTCTTTAGTGTGCAGGTTTTGATCATTGCTCTATTGATGCTGATGATACCTTTTTTGCAACCAACTTGTTTTGGCGTTGATGAAAAAGTCTGGTATGTCCATGACGTTATAGACCCGTCATTGGATGAAGTGAGATGGAGGGAGCAAGGAGCAACAGAGGAAGCAAGGCCTTCGATAACGGCTGGTCTATGGTTTGCGATGTCCAAGCGTGAGAGCTTAGTTAGTGCAAGTGATATTTTTGTCTCGACGTATGAACGGTTAAACTGGTCACGTTTGGCTCGCGCACTGAACGATGTATATGACCTGCAATTCGCTGATTTCAACGAATTTATCCAATATTTGGTCACTAGCCGCCTTTGGTGGCTCAACGTCACCTGGGATATGAATCCTGACCGGTATGGAATATCATCTAACACGACTGAAATAGACTACTCTTTCAACGATGTCAACTCCGAAGCAGAACTGTGGACATCGTTCCATGTCACCCGTATACCAGAGTATTTCATAGGAAGCGAGAGACTGGAAACCTGGCTCGTCGGTTTTGACCTAACACCAATTTCAACAGGCAACCTCAAACTCTACGAGTTTCGCCAAGACTGGGCAATCAACGGAAGTTACTACAATCTCTACTTCAAAGCACCAGCCAACATACTTGCTCAGCACGGCGACAATTTCACATTGACCCTCGATATCACTCCTTCTTCCCGCGGTCAATCTGTCAATATGCGACAAATTATCGACATAAACATGCCCCCAAATACTGAAGTCAAGGAAATCTCACCGCTCAACATGTCCATCATCCAAAAGGGCAATACTGCCACGTTTGTCTTAGCCGAAGATGATCGATATCCACTATCATTCACGGTCGTAAGTGGGCCTCCGGCAAAACCCTTCGGCCAAATTGTTTGGGAAAATGCTAGTGTGTGGATCCTTACACCAGGTGGTTGGGCGGCGATCGCCTCATTATTGGTGCTCACCTTCACAGCAATACGCGGTAGAAGAATATGGCGCCGAAGCAAACTGTACCATCACCTCTACAGCAGCATGGTTACCATTTACGATCTCTACTCTACGGATGTCATAAAGTTTCATCAGGAGATGGCGAATGTGTCAACCTCAATCTTCAAACTGCTGATAGAAGACAAGATCACTGACGATCAGTTTGAGAAGCTACTGGTGAGAAGAGACGACCTTCTGAAAAGAGTTCATGGCGAACCACCCCCACCTCAACGATGACGACCGTTTTTAAGCAGTCCGGTCTTAATTGTTTTAATAATTGACACAACAATGAAACAAGAAATGGACAACATCTCAAGATCCATCATCAAACTGCTCGTCGAAGACCGCATCACCGACGACCAATTCGAAAAACTCCTCAAAAGACGCGACGACCTAATAGAAAAGAACACAAACATGAAGCAAACCGCCGCGTTCCCGTGGAAAACAGACAAACCATTCATCCTCTCTATCGAATGGCGGGCGCGCTTAGATCAATGCATAAGGCTTTTAGAACCCTAATGGCAACTCATAGAAACAGAGGAAGGGATGCTGTCCGCTTGCGTTTAAGATTTCGGAAGGATGCCTCGTCTCGCCGCAGGAGAATCATGACGGTCATGTTGATTTTCATTATTTCTGTAATCATAACTAGACTGAGCTCTCATGGTAGATTAGAGAGGGGAGGAAAAGAGAAAGGGATTGTGGATGAGTATATCTAAAAAAATAAAAGATGCAGTCAAAGAAGTTGGGCTGATGAACGAGCTGTGTGAACAGCTTCGACAAATCGGCATAAACGCGACGTTACTGGAGTCAGGAAGCCCCGAGGCCGTAGGGCCTAGGTGGAAGAAAGGCATCTTCGCTAGCAGCTACGTTTTGGGCTGCATCAAGGTCGAAGGCCGAAACCTTGACCTGGTACAAGTGGATAAGCAAGGAAGCATTCTAGTGTATGGATATCACTATGTGGTGCGGGCGATCGTGGAAGGCTTGGAGAGTAAGCTGTGGGCGCAAACCCAGCCGATCGGCCCTGTTGACTTTCTGTGGCAAGGAGGACACATCGCGCAACTGTTGAACGCCGACTCTGACCTGCAGGATATGCTGCTTAGAGCAGAATCAAACAGACTATGGATAAGCCCTGACAAAAAGAACCAATGTGTCAGGATAACACCGTTAATTTTTGAAAGAAAGGCGTTTCCGACTCGTGAAGCGTTTGAAGCCTACGACAGAATAGCTCAACATATACGCAGTATCGCAAGCGCTCGGCCTTAATGTCACCCTGATTTTCCACTATGGAATCATCGCCTAAAATTACATTTAGAAAATTTTAGATCTTCTATCTGCGCTTAGTCTTGGAACTCGAGAAAATCGAACAGAAAAATGGAGCATCTCTCTAACATCTAATTGATTGTCCAAGCTCTTCCATAAGAAACCGCCCACACAACCGGGGATTTAAAAGTAGTTTGTGTAGTTTGGTGCGCGCACACACTTAATTAAAAACGAAAAAACAAAGCAAACAAGTAAAGGGATTTAACTCGAGCCAGAGGTCCCGATATTTGTAGAACGATCGCTTCTTAACAGAGAACCTTCCTAATGAGAATAGCGGGCGAATAGATGCCTGAAAACGTCAATGACTTATTCAAATTTTCTCTTCTTCTATCAAGTATTCTCTCTGCAATCGAGTTTCGAGCTTCTGTTGACCCTTTTTGTTGTTGCATGCGATCTCTGAGTACTTTGAAAGAGAGCCATATAGCGTGCGAGCCGCGTTCCCATCGGAAACCGACAAAAACTATCCACTTCTCCATTCTCAAAGCCCAAGCACACATCAAAACAAGCCCAAACCTTTCCACCTAAAAGCCGCAAAAAAACAAGACAAACCACTTTGACTTTCTTTGACTATTAGTGATGTTGAACTAACATTACAGGGTTGACATCACCGATTTTTATACTATCTTCGGTGTCTATTGGAGTAAAACTCATTCTGTAAAATATGTGCACTTTATCTGAGGTTGCTGGAACGGAAAAATCCTTTGACTTCTACCCTTAACATGAGTCAAGAAAAAAGAGTAAAGGCTACGTTGCCGGGATGAGCTTTCGCATTCTGTCAGCTTCTTTTTCAGCAGTTTGAAGCGAAACCTTCTTTTCGTAATCCCTCAGCATACTCACCAGCGGATGCTTCTGGTTTATCCTGTAAAGCTTGGCCTTCCCTATTCTTCTAGAAACATCGACCACTCCGTATTCTTCCAATTCTGGAAAATACTTGTAGAAGGTCTGCTTGCTCATTCCCAAGGCCTCTATAACCTCTTTCTTAGTGAAGTCGAACAAAGGATTGTCTAAGAAAAAGTCCACGATCCTCAGCTTAGGCGAATCCCCAAGCGTCTTGATTATCACAGACTCGTATTCTTTCTTTATGTAAAGCTCTTCTGGCATGTTTTTTCCCGCGACCCCGTGTGTCTTTTAGCGCGCGCTCTCCGAAATTAACTAATTAATTTGTTATTTTCGTTAATTAATTAACTTGGAACAATAAGTATTTATACGTTTCCTTCTAAAGGTATTAAAAGTGAACTTACATGCCTCGGCAAGAGCTGACGGACGAAGAGATCAAAGCTGACATAATGAACCGATTGCTTAGAAAGGATTGCTGGGGAGCCAAGTACCTGCCTCTGGTCACTCTGGTCAATTGGCTTGCCTCGAAAGTTAAAAGAGATGGGAAACGAGTTAGAAAGCTCATCAAAGAGCTTGTCAACGAAGGATATTTGCTATTGCACAAGGGAGGCAATACGGTGTCGCTTAATCCTGTCCTGAGTAAGGAAATAATCGACTATGTAGAGAGAGTGATCGATAGACGCTAGAAATCGAAGTATCAATTTCTACATCAATAATTTTGATTTTCTCACTCACCATTTTATGTCTTCATACCAGTTGACCGCAAATTAGCATACGAATGTTTGAAATGGGTCGATCCCAAAGTCTACAGAACATATCTTAGGCTCAGACACCTTGGAATGAGCCCCGAGCAAGTTGAGGACATCGTGCTAAAGAATTTGCAGCTAAAAAGTGGCGGACTCGAGGGTATTTGAACCCCTGTCCTTCGGCTTTCTTCCGTATGATGTCCGGAGGCCACTTTTTGTTTGGTTCAACGCCCTGATCCGATAGAGAAGATGAATCAAACCGCCACGTTCCCATCGGAAACCGACAAAAACTATCCACTTCTCCATTCTCAAAGCCCAAGCACATCAAAACAAGCCCAAACCTTTCCATCTCAAAACCGCAAGAAAACGATGCACACTTCTTTGACTATGGGGCATGTTGAACCAACATTATAGTCTTGACTATTGCCGCAGCGGAAGTTTTGACTATAGAGCGACTAGAGTGACTTACTAGCACCCTGAAATGTTGAGCGCATCAATCTTCATTACAAAAGGCCTGAAACACCTAGCCCTTCAGCTTTCTTAACACGTCTGCTCCGATGTTTTCCTCGCCTATCTTGAATGTTTCAGGTTCATCTTTCTTCAGAACGGCTTTCAAAGCCTCAGAATTAAGCTCGCCCACAAGCCTAAGTATCTCCCTCCGGGCAGACTCAATATGCTTTCGAAGCAACTCCTTATCTCTGTAAACCACGCCTGCCAGTGGACATATCTTCTCCATCTTCACAAACCACTCAATTTTCCGATTCCCAACGTTAATATCAAACGTTATCGGCCCAGCAACACACGTTTCCGGCTTCACAGGATGAATCAAGCATCTCCTTGTCTTCCTGTCATGAAAAACACAAAACCCATCAGCATCCAACCTTGGAAAAACATACTCTGATTCAACAAAGGGCTCTTCAACCGGAACCCTTTCCTTTTTCAGATAAGACTCTATGATCCTCCTACGCTCACGGGTTATCGGCGGTGTTGTTTCATGGCAACAGCTATAGCCAGTTTTACATTGACTACAGGTGTCGAAAAAGTCGCTTTGCCTCTCTTTTTTGACGGGCATGTGACCTTCCCCATCGAATCTTTTAGAAGTAGGGCTGATTATCCATAAGTCTTTTTGTAAGTTGCGAGTAAACATTGACTACCGCTTCTTCAAAATCTGTTTTCTGAGCTTTCTTCCCAACTCTTTCACGTATGATTTCTGACAAATTCCCACATTCTATTCGCTTCTGCACTACTGAAAGATACTTCTTCTCCTCTTCCGACGCACTTTCCTGAGCAATTCGTAAAAGATGCTGACAGACCTGGCTTGCTGTGTGTCCGCTTGGGTGTAGAGTTTTCGCATCTAACCCATCCGCCACAATCGAGTTGAAATCCTTCACCAAAAGCTCCTGAGGCAAGAGTTCAGCCTCTCTTTCAAGCAATCCTCTCGCTAGGGCTCTTATGAAACAGCTCAATGCAACATCCGACCGAACACATTCCTGCTCATCCATAACTCTTATTTCAACAGCCCTTCTGTCAAACCGAAAAATTGCGCCACGAGAATTAACCCAGTCCCTATGAAGGATAAGCTTGTCTGCGCCTTCCTTAGCCATGTCCAACGAGTACTTTCCGATTATTTCTTTTCGGTATTCACTAAACGAAGACACGTATTCCGGAACAATGTCACCAGTCACGGAAGGCACTTCCTCTTGGTTCAGCATGTAAAAAACTAATCTGTTATCAACATCCTGTCCAAATCTACCCTCATAAATAGGCGAAGAAGCCGCAATTGCTGGCAAATAAGCGCAAACGTTGGCAAGAACATTGTGCAGCAGAATACCGTTTTGCTCGTTTGAGTACGGAAGATTAAGCTGAAAGCTTTGAATGTTAAGCCACCCATGCCGTTTAAGGTTGAAGACTTTGCTGTAGGCTTGGTAGATCTGTCTGTGACGATGCGGCCATATTCCTGTCTCTTCAAGCTTCAATAACGGATGCATACCTGTTCCGAGAAGATGCGCCTTATACTTGCGGCTTAAAAAGTCAAGCAAAGTTAAAACTGCATTTTGCATTGTTTCCTCGAAGTTTTCAGGCGATTTGAAAGGCGCGTTTGGCTTGATTTCCATAACGTGCAGCTGAAGTTCTTTTCCAAACGTGAAATGGGGCTGTTCGACGAAGTTGACAACGCGGCCGTGGAAATCCTTCAATATTCTGTCCACGATAGGTAAGGCTTTCAATTCATCATTGACCACTGAAAATTCATGTTCAGGACCAAGGACCTCTAGCAGTTTATACGTATTGTTTCCTCTTTCAATCTAGGTTTTGCCCAAAATTTGAATATAAACGTACAGTTAGCTTTAAATACATAAGCCGCAATACCGAACCTTTCAGTTATCTGGTGTCACATGGGTGCTGGTTGTCTCAAACATCAACCTGACGACAAAATTGCAGACAATGAAACCGACTGAATTTCTCAACTCATCAATTAAAGATTTTACTCTCAACCTGAACAACGACTACCGCTACCTAAAAACAGGATACTACGTGTCCATGCACGCAGAGGTTTTAGGCAACCCGGTAATCCCCACAAGCGGAAACATAATAGACGCCGGCAGAACACCCATTTTGCTACTTAAAGCCTCAAAAACCGGCATTCCGACCCTACCTTACCTAGTGACCGGATCAATAAAACAAATAATCTCTGAACTTGGTTTTCCAGTGGTCGTTTTCGCAGTTAACCCGTTCTCCTATGACGGATTCAAAATCGCAAAAAACAAAAGCGCACTCTACAGAACTGTTAAAAGTCTAAGCATGAACTACAAGTTCACTGTCTGCGCGCAGCCGCTTAAAGGAGAAATGATTTCGTTCAAGTCCATCTTTGGAAAATGTGAAGTAGATGGAGTGATAAGCAGGATTTCGGAGAGGGTTTACGAAGTTTTTAAGATTCCAATTTGCAAGTTGCATGTTCAACGTGTGGGAGACGAAGCCTACTTGTGCGGGCTTCAGCCTTTGAAAATGGAAGAAATTTTCCCATCCGATTTGGAGATGGTTTCGGCAGCGATTTCTCGGATGTCGAAGAAGGGTGAACACCTAGTTGGCTAGGATAGCCTGTTTTGTTGAGAAATATAACTTTTCAGATCAAAGAGAAGCATTGGCCCTCCAAAATTTTCAGCGCACAGCAGAGGAAAGAGGCCATGAATTCAAGTTTCTATTCAGAGAAGGCATTCCTGAAATCCCGAAGTACGACGCAGTTTTCATAAGGGCAACAACCGACCCGCTTTACACGGCTTACATAGTTTCAAAAACAGCCTGGGAACTAGGCCGAAAAGTAATTGACGATCCGGAGTCGATACAGATCTGCGGCAACAAGATACACCTGTATGACCTCTTCAAAAAACACAACGTGCCACACATCCCAACACTGTTCTTAAATAAAGAAGAGTTACATCACAAGCGGCTTCTGGAAGTTTTCGAAGCTTTTGGAAAACCCATCGTTGTAAAAGCCCCATACACAAGCTTCTCAAGATACGTGGAAAAAGTCGCCTGTGAAACAAGCTTCCGCGATGTCGCAAAAAGATTCTTCAGAAAATCCGACGTCCTAGCCGTGCAAGCATTCATGCCCACAGCCTTCGACTGGAGAGTCGGCGTTCTAAACCATGAAATACTATACGTTTGCAAATATATGATGCCGAAAGGCAGATGGAAACACGGCGCCAAACGCAGAGGCAAACCAACCTTCATCTGGGGCAGAACAGTTTCGCTAAAAAGGGAAAATGCACCTGCAAGATTAAAAGAAGTGGCATTGAAAGCATGCGAAGTCATTGGACATGGGCTTTATGGTGTGGACATCAAAGAAGCCAACGGCAACCACGTCGTCGTGGAAGTGAACGACAACCCGAGCATCTATGCAGGTTACGAAGACTTGAGAAGCAAAGACCTGTATGGAAAAATCATAGCATACCTAGCCGACTGATCCATTCTGATTCCGTAGCTTTGAAAAATTCACATCGACAACATAAAAAATGCTGTCTACCAAGAAGTTAAGCCTTATATCCGCAAGTGCCCATGTTTCACGGACAACGTGAAACTCCATGGGGATAATAGCCTATCTCAGGCGAGAGTTCTTCTTCATAACGGGCAATTACAGGATTCTTGTGATAAGCTGGGTAATAATGGATCTCGCCATGGAGATTCCTGTGCCAAACTATCAGTATTACGTTCAGGCTCTCGGCGGAACCGGCTTGGCATTAGGAATAATAGGTTTTGCCAATTTTCTCGCGATGGCAGCCGTAGCATTTCCAGGCGGCTACCTTGCAGACAAGTATGGTAGACGTTGGCTCATAACCACCATGACTTTCGGAATAGGATTCTCTTACCTGTTCTTTGCACTTGCCCCATCATGGCATTTCATCCTAGTAGGAACAATCGTGCACAGCCTCTGCCTAATATATCAGCCAGCCCTTTTCGCCATGGTTCAAGACTCACTTCCGCCTGAACGCAGAGGAGTGGGCTCCTCGTTGATACAGATGATCCACGGAACATTCAACACACCAGGACCCATAATCGGAGGGCTTCTTCTCCTACAGTTCGGGCTGATCAACAGCATGAGAATAATCTACTTCATCGTAACGACCCTCTTTCTCGTTGCAGCAACATGGCGGCTTAGATTGAAGGAGACCGTAGCCAACTCGGAACCTATGCGTTTCAGATACGTCATCTCCTCATATCCACAAGCCATCAGAGAATGCTGCATCAACGTTTGGAAAGTCGTGCCCCGATCGGTGCTCTGGCTGTTTTCCGTTCAGATCATAGTAATGTTCGCCAACGCACTTGTCAACGTGATAAACGCGGTTTACGCAAGAGACGTGCTTGGAATCCCGGAAGAGCTGTGGTGGCTCACTTTCATTCCGCTTCTAGTGACTATGATGATTGCTTCTATTCCGGTTGGAAAGATGATTGACAGAATCGGAGCGAAAATACCGCTTATACTAGGCGCGTTCACTCTGGCCTTGGCTTCGTTGATTTTTGTTAACGGCAACCTCTTTACCATTATGATCTCGATGTGTCTGAACGGACTGGTTTTCCTGTTAATAATGTCCTCAGCTATGGCTCTCTCTGCACATCTTGTAGAACCGCAAAACAGAGGCAAAGTAAGAGGGTTCTTTAACTTCATGGGCTACATCTTTACAGGCATCGGCATGCTACTTGGCAATTATCTATATGACTTGAATCCTCCGCTACCATTCTACTTAACCATCGGATTGACAGTTCCAATGGCTCTCATAATCCTATTCCATGTACATCAACCCGAGAAGCAAAATGCAGTCTGTTAGCGTGCATTATGTTTTTTCAACTCTTCTAAACACATATTTATTCTATCAGAGCTAAGAATTTGACTTGTCTGGGATGCGTGATTATGGTCCACATAGGAGTCATAGGGACTGGGCGCGTAGGCGGCGAAGTTGCTTTCAGCCTGATTTTCGAAAGATACGTGACCGAATTGTCACTCGTTGACATAGCACCAAAGGTTGCTGAAATGACTAAAGAAGAACTGTCCCACGCAATGGCTGGCCACGGTTTTGACATAAAAATAAACGCTTATGAAAACAGCAGCCAAGTTAAGGACGCTGATTTGATAGTGATTGCTGCGGGTTTTCCAAGAACGTCTGAGATGAGTAGGAGAGATTTGGCAACAAAAAATGCTAGGATAGTGAAAGAAATAGTGGAAAGCACTGTTGACAGCAACCCAAGAGCATGGTACTTTGTGATTACAAATCCTGTTGACGCAATGACTACGCTGGCAAACAAAACTGCGCAGGGCAAGAGACATGTGATCGGAACGGGAACAAACCTTGAAACATCAAGATTTAGAACCATTCTAAGCAGAGAATTGGACGTTCCCATGGGCATGATTGAAGGATACGTGGGCGGTGAACATGGAGAAGCCGCGGTGCCGCTATGGAGCACCGTCAAAATCGACGGATTGCCATTGGATGATTATCTTAGGAAGACAAAGAAAACTTTGGACAAGGCTAAATGTGAAAACTATGTGAAAGAGGTCAGCCGAGAAATCATACGCGTACTCGGAGGAACAAGATATGGTCCAGCAGGATGCTTTATTGAAATAATTCGCGGAATCATACTGAACACGGGCAAGGTAATCAGCTATTCTAGGCAAAGCAAGTTTAGGACAACTCCTGAACCAGTGTACATCACGGTACCTGCGAGAATTGCAAAGTCGCTCAGTCCAGACTTGTGGGATCTGCTAAGTGAATCGGAGAAGAAAGCCATCAAAGAAGCGGCTGAAATCATTTATGAGACGTACTGCGAAACAATGCAAGCAGAAAGACCAAGCTAGGCCTAGTTGCACTTGGATAGCGCCCTTAGTGTGGCCCTTTTGCCTTTCGCGTTTATGCAAGGTGCCCTGTTTGTAGGAGGAAAGGATGGATTAAAGTCCTCAGGCCTCTTGGCAAATACTAGAAAATTCTACGTTTGCAAAGTTCTGAAACGGTTCAGGTTCGACAGCTATTTATTCCAACATAGGCAATCTGTTATGGTTAAAGGGGAATAATGGATGAAGCTGAAAGAGGTTGTTGAGGATTATACATTCGCTAAGGGCATGTCTGTTAATGATCTTGTTCTGCAAATGGAAAAGGCTTGGGGGTTTACGGCGGGAAAACTGGCTGTGGGCGTGAAAATTTTGGAGAGCATGGTTAAAGACAGGAAATGTGTGAAGTTTCTTTCTTTTACAGGAAACCTTGTGGCCACGGGAGCTAGAGGCGCTTTGAAAGAGCTTGTGAAACGAAGGCTTGTTGATGTGATTGTCACTACTTGCGGAACTGTTGACCATGACGTTGCAAGATGCTGGAAGAACTATTACAAGGGCTCTTTCCTTATGAATGACGCTAAACTTCGTGAAAGTGATATAAACCGTCTGGGCAATGTTCTGGTTCCAAACGAAAGCTATGGCATTATAATAGAAGAGAAGATGCAATTTCTGCTTCAAAGCCTGTGCAATGAAGGCGCCAGGGAGGTTTCATCAAGTCAATTGTGCAGAGAAATTGGAAAACGCATATGCAACGAAAGCTCCATCCTTTACTGGGCTGCCAAGAACGATGTGCCTGTTTATGTGCCGGGCGTCACAGACGGCGCCGTTGGATATCAGATGTGGCTTTTCTCGCAGGATCATGATTTTAGGCTTAACTTGCTTAGGGATTCTGGAGAGCTCAACGACCTTGTGTTCACGGCGAAGAAGACGGGCGCATTGCTTATAGGCGGAGGCATATCGAAGCATCATACGCTCTGGTGGAACCAGTTCAAGGAAGGGCTGGACTATGCGGTATACGTCAGCACTGCTGTGGAATGGGATGGAAGCCTCTCAGGCGCTAGGCCTAGAGAAGCGGTTTCATGGGGAAAAATAAGTGAAAAAGCGGATAAAACAATGATTGAAGGTGACGCTTCCCTGATTCTGCCCATAATGGTCAGTGCAATAATAGATAGATTGGGAAAAGCTTAGGATAAGCCCTTGAAAAGCCAGGACAGGTCTGGTGCTTTTCTTTTTGTTTTCATTCTTTCGTTAAGTGCGTGTGCTATCAGCGGCAAGGCAATCGTTGCATCGCAGTAGCAGACAGCTCTTTTTCCGCCTTCATTGATTTTGCCCCAGCTTATCGCCTCTTCCAATGTGCATCCTGATAAGCCGCCCCATTGTGGTGAATCTGTGGTTATTTGAATCGCATATTTGTGCGGATAATAATACTCCTTTATACCTTTTCGGAGAAACCCTTTTCTTCCCGGGACTCCCTCGTCCATTGTTTTAGGTGAAACAGATATTGCCAGCAACTGAGTGAAGTCTTTAGGCACGCCGCCGCCGATGTAGACGACGCCGACATCTTTGGTTTTCTCGCCTATGCCCACGAACTGATCAAACTCTTTCACCTCGTCAAGCACGATTGGGTGCCCTTGATTCCTGGCCATCAAGAAGGCTTCACCATAGGCGCTGTCAGTTATTGCTGGGCAAAACACTGGAACACCGTTTTCCGCGGCTACGGCAACTATGCTTTTCACGCCTTTCTTGTTCAAATACCTGCCAAAGAGATACAGAAGTTCAGCGGAAGTGTATGGATAGCCTTTTTTCAAAGTCATCAGGCCCTCGGTCATGAGCAGTTCCATTTCGCGATAGTCAGTTTCTTTGCCGTAAACGTCGTAGTACCTGTTCACGTCAGCTTTCAAAAGCTCCTCATCATCGGCATAATGAGTTCCCTGCCAATAGCCTAGTCCCATGGCGTCAACAATGTCCTCTGAAACGTTTGCGCCGGTTGAAACAAGAACATCGATGTAACGGTTTTCGATGAGCCAATTGATGATTTTCCACTGCCCAGCAGTGCTCATCGAACCTGAAAAACCCATGATTATAGCCAAATCCTTTTCCTTCAACATTGCCTCCCAAACTTCAACAGCTTCGCCGAGCTTTCTACCTTGAAAAGCCGTTTTACTCATCTCATCCAAAAGCCGGGATACGCTCTTCCCCTTAACTTCGATCGCTTCAACTTTTCTCTTAAAGTATGAGTCTTTCATGTTAATGCCTCCCTCACAGATTATTTGGGCAGTATATGAAATTTTCTTTCCAGAAAAAGGAATGCGAATAGACGCTTACCAGTTGAGGGAATCGAGGGATTCGAAGAGCACGGCAACTGACTTGTAACTTGGAAGAGGCAAAAGCTACGGCACTATAGTCAAAACTTCCCCGGCAGCAATAGTCAAGACCATAGCTACGTAAACGGGTCTTTTTATATCGGTAGCTCCGAGCGCCATTAAAGTGTCTCAATTTTAAAAAAAGGTAAGTGCTAGCTTAGCGCTCGTTCAGTTAGCTATAAAAGTTTTGTTTTTAACCCAAACCCAAAAGAATCTGCAGACTTCCGGGGGATGATTAGGAAAGCAGCTTTTGAGTTGAAAAAAGAGAGGGTAGAAGCGCGTGCATCAGTGTATTTCTATTTATTGAATTTATTTGTTTCAACATCTTTGACAAACTTGATTAGGGCGCGAAAGTATGTTTCTTGGTCATCATACATGGAAAGGTGACTTCCGTTTTCACAGATGACAAAACGGGAACTAGGTATAAGCTCGCCCATCTTTTGAATGTCTTGCGTGCTCATCGTGTCATAGCGACCCACTACAAGAAGCGTTGGAACTTTGATATTTTTGATTTCATTCCACCTATCCCAGTCCTTGAATGTGCCTGTGATAACAAATTCGTTCGGACCTTGCATAATATTATACACTTCGGTATTCAAATGCCTGAACATACGCATAGCTGGTTCTGGCCATGGATTGATGCGGCAAATATGCTTTGAGTAAAGTTGGTTGAACAAAACCTCTTGATATTCTGGTGCCGCATAGTCTCCTTTAGCTTCATACTTCTCCAGAATTTCTATAGTCTTTGGTGGAAATTTCCTACGAAGCTCGTTGATATATTTCACGTACGAGCTAATGCTGGCTGTCATATTCGATATAATCAAAGCTTTGAGGTGCTGCTGATATTTCAAAGCATACTCAATGCCCAACATTCCACCCCACGATGATCCATACAAATAGAAGTTGTTTAAGCCGAGAGCCACTCTCACTTGTTCTACTTCCTCGCGAAAGCGGTTAACGGTCCATAAATTCTTATCTTTCGGCTGATCGGAATAGACAGAACCAAGCTGGTCATAGTAATAAAACTCAATTCCAGCATGTGGCAAAAAATCCTCGAAGCATTCCAAGTATTCGTGCGTACCGCCGGGTCCTCCATGTAGAGTGAGCATCTTTATGGCACTATCACCTATTTTTTTAGTCCAAACGTTGTACTTGCCGTCAATCTGAACCATCTTAACACCGCCAGTCTTTATTTTAACCTGCGAGTTTTTCATGCTATCACAACACTGTTAGTTATTCGCACTAAATTTCAATTTTCTGGTCCCGCATTATTGCTCACTTAAAATAACCCAGGCAACGCGCGCTTTTTAGATTATGCATTCTGATATATTGGAATATACTGCAATGCATTGTGATACGAGTAATGTAGGAAATGGTTTCTATAATTTTATATTTGCTTTACTCCCAGAAGGATAGTTGAGGTTAAGAGATGAGCGGGGAAAAAGTTGAGAATAGGAACATCGCAATTGGAATTGGAATAGCGAGTATCATCTTCATACTTGGCTTGGCTGCATATTGGACATATTACATAGGGCAGGATGCTATCGCTCTTCAAGCTCTTAACGATCAGAAAAATGCTCTTACAAACTACAAGGGCAAACTTGAAACATGGTTAGCTGGAAACATAACCCAACTTCAAAGCCAAATAGATTCGCTGAATGCGACATATCAGGATTATGTTTTGACACATATTCACGCAAATTCTGAGTATGATTCCTTACAATTCAATTATGATAACTATGTTGCTAGTCATCATCACATTGACTCCGAATATGATTCTCTCACAGACTACGTAAAACAACTTGAAACATGGTTAGCTGGAAACATAACCCAACTTCAAAGCCAAATAGATTCGTTGCAATCTGACTATGACACCTTAAAGGCACCAAAACTGATTGGAGTCTTGAGTGCGGAGGATCTTAGACCAGCCGATGATACACCTTATCTTCACGTCTTTGGCAACGTAGTTAACGTCGGGAAGGACAATGCCAGTGACTCTTTGCTCTATGTAGAAGCTTTTCAAGGTCGAGTTTTGACATTCAACGTTACAATATCCCTAGGTACCATAAATGGTGAAAGCTTCGCAACTTATGTTGATGAGAAGGTTTCTTACGTAGGCAGTGAACTCACAACCTGGCATATATGGTCTCAACCCTATGGGATTGATTGGCGTTGGTACGCGAGCACTTAGAATAGAACAAAAAGAAAGGTGAGAGTGTTTACTGGTGCTTGCGCCTTGATACTCGGAACACTCCGAGTTTGGGTTTGGGATATAAGTTTCATAGTTAACCGCCCATTATTCCAAAGCCAAAAAGCCGCAAATCTGCCGGGAATTAACGTAGAAACTAAGTGAAAAATAAAGGAAATACTCAGAAAATCTGGAAGCCATTTGAAAATGCCCTCGGAAAAGCTGTGAATATATTATTCTTAAGTGTGTTTAAATGGATAAATGGAAATTTGGTTCTATTAGTATTGCAGGAAGAGGTCGGGTTGTGTGATAGCGTTTGAGAAGACCGTGAAGAATTCGAGCATTTTGGATCCATCAAGGAATTTCGAAGAGAGCATTCGGACCTTTGAGTACAGAACTGATCCGTTGACTGGGCGCAACACAACTGTGATAAAAGGAATGATGGAATATGTGAACAAGTTTCTGATTTCAGACGATGTTCTGCTCAACTCTTTGATTGAGAAAACCAAGGTCAACTGTCCATTTTGCCCGGAGAATGTGGAAACAAAGACACCGATGTTTCCAGAGAATTTCGTTAAGGGAGGAAGAATTCTTGTCGGCAACGCTGTTGTCGTTCCTAATTTTTGGGGCATGCTGAACGCAACATCGTGGTAATTCTGTCAAAGGAGCATCATTTGAAGCTTAATGATTTCACTCCTAAACTGGTTTTCGACGGTTTCAAAGGCGGGGTAGCCTACTTGAGAAGACTTAAAGAAGCCAAGCCTTCGATACGTTTTCCCATATTCATTTTCAATTACATGCCGCCGGCTGGTTCTTCAATGTTTCATCCTCACATGCAAGTCCTGGTTAGAGACCGACCCTTCTACCTTGTTAGGCTGCTGCTTGAGAAGAGCAAAGCCTACTTTGAAAGCAACAAGTCCAGCTACTGGGCAGACCTTCTGGAAAAAGAGAGAAACGGAGAAAGATACGTTTTTGGAAAAAACGATGTGGAATGGCTTGTTCCGTTCGCGCCTCTGAGAGGAATCAATGAGGCTCAGGCAATAGTGCGAGGCAAATCAAACTTGCTAGAGCTGACCAATAAAGAATGGCTTGAACTGGCAGAAGGCATAGCAAAAATCCTCGAATACTACCATAAAGAGGGTTACATAAGCTTCAACATCATCCTCATGTCAGGACCCGTGAATGAGCACTTGGACTATTTTGACGTGAACCTGCGAATCATGAGCAGACCAGGAATACAGGCTTTTAGCTTCACGGATGCTTGGGCCCTGCCTTATCTGCTGTGGGACGGAGAAGCAGTTGAAGAACCTGAACCCTTTGCACAAAGGCTTAGAGCTTTCATTTCAAGCTCTCAAAGGTGATGATTATGAAGATTTCAAGAGAACAGTTGGCGAAGATGATTGATTCCACGAATGTTAGGGCAACAGCTACCAGAAGTGAAATTGAAACACTATGTAAAGAAACTGTTCAACATGGTTTTGGCTGCGTGTGCGTTAATCCGATTTACGTGAAACTTGCCGCGTCGCTGCTGAAAGGCTCCTGTGTTAAGCTTAGCTCAACGGTTGGATTCCCATTTGGCGCTTCGCTGTCTGAGATAAAGGCTCTGGAGGCAATTAAAGCCGTGGAAGATGGTGCGGACGAGTTGGACATGGTTATCAATTTGGGCGCGTTGAAATCAGGCGACTATGACGCTGTAAAGCGGGATATTGCGGCTGTTGTTGACACCAAACATCTATCAAAAGAAATAATTGTCAAAGTCATCATTGAAACAGCACATTTAACTGCAAGCGAGAAGATAGCCGCATGCAAGCTAGCGAAAGGCGCTGGCGCGGATTTTGTGAAGACCTCAACTGGCTTCTTCGGCAAAGGAGCAACAGTTGAAGATGTTAGATTGATGAGGCAGGTTGTAGGCAAAAACATGGGCGTCAAGGCGGCTGGCGGCATCAGAACGTATGCTGAAGCATTGGCAATGATCGAGGCTGGCGCAAACAGGATAGGAACAAGCTCAGGGGTCGCAATAGTCAAAGAGACGCCGCCTTAAGTTCTACATTTTTTCAGGTGCCAATATTCCAATGAGGTTAAGACCGTTTCTGAGCACTATTTTCACGGTGCCAGTTAATGCAAGCCTTGCGTCGCTGAGTCCTTGCGATTCGGCCTTTATCACTGGGAATGCGTTGTAGAACGTGTTGAATTTATCGGCTAGTGCATTTGCGAAGTCAGCAATCAGGTTGGGTTTCAAGTATTCTGCTGCGTCGATGAATGTGTCTGGGAAACTGGCCAATGCCAAGATTATTTCGTGTTCCAACTTTTCGCCTAGCAGTTCGTAGGCTGGTTCCGTAGGCTTTTTCGCTGCTTTTCGCAGGATACTGCAGGCTCTTGCGTGAGTGTATTGAATGTAAGGCGCACTGTTCTTCTCAAAGTTCAACACTCGATCCCAAGTGAACACTACGGGCTTTGACGTGTCAACCTCAACGAGCGCGTAACGTACTGCACCAATACCGACGAAGTTCGAGATCCTCCGCTTCTCTTCTTCGGACAGTTCTGGAGAGCGCTTCGAAACCTCTTCGTAGGCTCGTTTTACCGCTTCGTCCATGACTTCGCCGAATGCTATGTAGTGCCCCCTTCGACCGGACATCTTGTAACCTGGAAAGGTTATCAAGTTGTAGGCGAAGTGAACTAGATTGTCCCCGTACTTGCTGTAGCCTAAAGCGTACAGAGCTATTTTCAATTGGAGTTGTGCTAGGCTTTGCTCCATTCCAATAACGTTGATGACTTTCTCCGCCTTTCCGAACTTCCATAAACTGTAAGCAACATCTCTTGTAGTGTACAGCGTGGTGCCATCCGCACGTACGAGTGTCAAAGGCGGGACTTCATGATCTTCTCTTAAACCGAGCTTCTTTCGAAGATCAAGTTCTTTGACGACTTTTTCGGCATCAAACTCCAAAACACCTGCCTCAGCGAAAGTGTACCGTGACTTTTTGAGTTTTTGAAAAACCTCATTAACAAGGCTGCTCCAAACAAGGTCACTCTCCCAGTCCCAAGAGTCAATGGAAACATCTATCCTGCGAAGCGTCTCTCTAAAGCCGTCCAGACATAATTCGCTGACCTCTCTGACAAGTTGTTTAGCCTTTTCTTCTCCCGCCTCATAGGCTTGATTCAGTATTTTTATTGAAGTTTCAACATTTTCGTCTTTGCCCATTTTCTGCAACAGCTGGTCGAAGAGTGCTGGATACTTTCCTTGCAGTTCTGCAGCCACAGAGACCCAGTCATCAAGTTCCCTGGTGATTTTTATGATTTCTTCTTCCCCTGCAACAGTTTTGGCTCGTTCAAGTTCTCTTTTCAAGCGGTTGATTTCAACCAAGCAGCTTGTGATCGCGTAAATTTTGCCGATGAACTGGTCAGGCTTTCCATCTGGTTTTGGTTTGCCTAGTTTTTTGTAGCCATAAGCGATAACTGATGATTGTCGGCCGACATCATCTATGTAAAAATGTGTGTAAACGGTGTGCCCTCTGGATTTTAGCAAACGAGCGAGACTGTCACCAAGAATTGGATTTCTAGCCGTTCCAATATGGATGGGATGAAGCGGGTTTGCGCTCGTGTGCTCCACGATGATTTTAAGCGGTTTTTCAGTTTTTACAAAACCGTACTCAACGTCCAACTTCGTAGCTGATTCAAGAGTTAAGGCTGAAAACTTGGCAAAGTTCACGTGGAAGTTAATGTAGCCAGCTCCTGCCGGCGCAACGTGTTCGATTAAATGGAATTTTGACTCGTCTACGGCTTCAGCAAGATGTTGTGCCAATGTAAGGGGTTTTTCTCCAAGTTGTTTGGAAAGCTCAAAACATAGGGAAGAAGCAAGTTGCCCAAACTCTGGATTCGGCGGTTTTTCCATTGCCAAGCTTGCAATCTGGATTTCCGGATAAAGCTTCTTGAAGGCAGAGGCTAAGCCGGCTTCGCATTCCAGTCGAAACTCTGCGAAAGGGTTCTCGGTAACCGTGGACGATTTCTTCATCTCTTCAAGGGTTCCCCTAGGTTTTAAGAGGTGAAGTTATATTTTAATCTGAAAAATATCAATCTGTCGAATTATGGATGCATGTGATCATGAAGATGAAAATAGTGTTTTCAGAAAAATGTTTAGCTTACGGGTCTTGGCACGTGGAAGGACCTGAAAGGGTTCGGAGAGCTCATGAAATTCTAAAGGAGAGAGGGTATAAGTTTCTAGTTCCTGAGCCTGCACCGGAAGAAGCGTTGCTCAAGGTTCATGATCACGAGTACCTTTGGGCGGTCAAGAAAGGGTTGGCGGAGGACGCTGACACGCCAGCTTATGACAACATCTACGAGTATGCACGACTTTCCGCAGGCGGAGCCATCTTGGCTGCCAAAATGAAGGCGTTCTCTATCATGCGCCCGCCGGGTCATCATGCAGGAATAGATGGCGCAGCTCTGGGTGCTGTAACAAGAGGATTCTGTTATCTGAATAACATTGCAATCGCTGTGAAACATTTGGATAAGCCGACTTTGATTTTGGACATTGACGGGCACCATGGAAACGGGACACAGGAAATCTTTTACGGAAATGAAAAGGTAACGTATCTTTCGTTGCACAGGCATCCAAATTATCCAGGCACGGGTGCTGTTTCTGAGGTAAATTGCCTAAACTTCCCGTTACCACCAGACTGCGGAGATAGATTATATTTGAAAACTCTTGACAAGGCCCTAAGCATGATAGACGCTAACAAGTTTGAAGTAGTGGCTGTTTCAGCAGGATTTGACACGCACGCTGGAGACTTAGCCTCGCTTGGTTTAACGGAGAAAGGTTACAGAGAAATAGGAAAAAGAATTGTGACATTAAAAAAGCCCACATTCTTCGTTTTAGAAGGGGGATATTCAGGCGAAAACTTAGGGAGAGACATAGATCAGCTATTGAAAGACTTCGAAACTCGGAGTTAACAGGCTGAATAACTTAATCAGCAAAATCGCAAATTTATGTTCTACAATTTCTTAGTTCACGGCTTCACATACTTTTTCTTATTGAGCTTGGATGTTCTGAAGAATTGTAAGCACTCCAGCTTCTCGGGCTCTTTTCCTAAGATATTCATCATCTAATTTGTCTTCTTGAATGATCAAGACGCTTTTTACGTCTTGCTCATCCACTGCTCCCCTGTCAGGTCTGGCTAACTTGTTTACTATGAAATCTTCGGGAGAAATAATCCAAGCCTCAATATTCTCATCAAGCTTGACTTTCCTTCTTCTTCTTAAGGTCTCATTATCGAAAATGATTCCATCGGGTTTCAGCCACAATTTTATCTCTACTTTTTCTTTCTGATCCAAGATTAAAATCAGAGGATTCTGTGATGAGCAGATAGGAACCTCATAACTATTTGATTGCAGCAAGTTGCAGAGCTGGTTTAGTTCTTCTTCAGTTCTTATTGCTACAGCTATGTCAATATCGATTGTTGTTCGGATTCTCCCGTAGAAAGGTAGAGCGTAGCCACCTATTATCATGTATTGGACATTTTCATCTTCGAATAGTTTGAGAAGTCTCTGAAGAGATCTTAATATTGTGGGCAATTGTGTTCAACTCCATAAAAAGTCTGAAGGGCGAGTGACCGTTTGCTATAAGTCTCTTGGTGTATAATGCGTCTGTCACTGCATGTTCAAAGTCCTCCTTTCTCGCTCTAAGCGGTTTCATTTTTAATTTCCTGTAGGTCTCGACAAATTCAGAGCCAAGAGACGTGCATATTATGTTCTTTTTAGGTCTACCCCGTCTCGAATTCTTAATCTGGCGCAGCTCAATCAGTCTTTCTTCCTCCATCTCCTCTAGTAACGAGATAACCCTTGATGTTCTACATCTTAGTATGTGAACTATGTCCCTGACGCTACATGCAGTTGATTCTGCCGCCTCAAGAATCTGAGCCTTTTGATCCAAGGACATTTTGTTTCCCTCGGGCAACTTAATCAACTACGAATTGGAGAATGCGATATTTAAATATACCGAAGAAAAACTCAACGTTAGAACTCAGCAAAAACTAGGCGTGAACTCATTGGGCATCACTATTTGATGAGTTTTCTCTTCATCAGATTTATGCTTAGAATAAAGAAGACCGGTGTGGCTGCGGCGATCCAGATGAGGCTGATGAGCAATGAGGATTCTAAGTTGCCTATTGTCAGTGCTCTTGTTAGGCTTACTGCGTGGGTGAGGGGTAGAAATGCTTTTGCAAAGATCTGTATAAACCCTGGGAGATCCGTTAATGGAAAGAAGGTTCCGCTTAACAGAAACATTGGAGTTATCAGCAGGAACGCAGGGTAGTTGAAAAAGTCTATGTTGGGCGCTAGGGATGTGAAGCACATGGCTATGGCTGAAAACATCAACCCGGTAAGGAAAGCGACAAGCGGAATTAAGAGAAATAGTGGACTTGTTACCAGGCCGAAGGCTGCTACTACGCCAAGGACTATGCTGGAACTGATCAGGCTTCGGGTGGCTCCCCATACCAGTTCACCAGCTATGACCTCTTCAATGCTTACCGGTGTGGCTATGATGGCGTCAAAAGTTTTCTGAAAGTACATGCGGACGAAAGAGCCGTAGGTGCATTCGAAAAATGAGGAGTTCATCATGGAGATGGCTATCAACGCTGGCGCTATGAAGTTGATGTAGGGCAAACCTTGAATATTTTGAACAAGGGTTCCCAAACCGTAGCCAAGCGCAACAAGGTAAAAGATGGGTTCAAGCAAGGGTGGGAAAAAGTTCACTTTGTACGTTTTCATGAATACATCCAAGTTTCGAAGCCAAACTTTCCAAACACGATAGGTCAAGTTAGGCAGGCTGAAAACTGTGGCAATACGCCTTGAAGACTTCATTCTCTAAGCCGCCTCCCAGTCAACTTCAAAAAAACATCTTCCAAATTGGCATTCCGAATAGCAGCACCTTTCGTGGGAAAATCTTTGAGAAAGCTCTCAAAGACTCCATGCGGTTGAGAGGTGAACACACGAATCCTGTCGCCGATTACTTCAAGCCGGGCATCTGGAAACTTTTCCTGCAGATCCTTCATTACTTCATCGCCGTAGTCAACTTCTAAAACGTCTTCGCCCACATGCTTCCTGACGAGGTCGGCGGGTTTGCCTTCTTCTATGATTATGCCGTTATCCATTATTAATGTGCGGTCGCACAGCTCAGAGGCCTCATCCATATAATGCGTAGTTAAAATTATGGTGACGCCTTGCTTTTTCAAGCTTCGAATTCTGTCCCAAATCAGATGCCTGGCCTGAGGATCAAGACCGGTTGTAGGCTCGTCTAGCAAGAGTATCTGAGGCTCATTGATCAGAGCCCTTGCCAATATCAACCGCCGCTTCATGCCAGTCGACAACTGATCAATGATGACGTTCCGTTTTTCTCCTAGCTGGAAGAATTTAAGCAGTTCATCAGAACGCTTCAAAGCTTCAGATTTCGGGATGTCAAAATAGCGAGCATAAACCAGCAGATTGTGCAAAACAGTGAAATCTGGGTCAAGGTTGTCTTCCTGCGGCGCCACTCCGACCATCTTCTTTATTTCCCTCTGCCTCTTAGAAACATCCAACCCAGACACGATCAAACTGCCGGCCGTCAAAGGCAAAACGCAGTGGATCATCTTTATGGTTGTTGTTTTCCCAGCACCATTAGGCCCAAGGAAACCGCAACATTCCCCCTTAAAAACTTCAAAGCTTATGCTGTCCACTGCCAAAAAGTCATCGTACCTCTTAGTCAGGTTCTGCGCTTTAATGAGAGCGTCTAGACCCATTGAACTCCTTCCAAAGCTTACCCTCATGCATACAACGCGCTTTCTTAAGAAAATTCCCCTTCTTCATCGTCAGTTGCGCACTAGCATGAATAAACAGGATCGGACTGCATAATTTGACATTTCGATCTTCAAATCGCAAGCCAGTAGCAAACTTTCGAGATGATTCTAGCCTCAGTGACGTGCAAGCTATGACTTATTTGATCCAAGGAGCAGTTTTTGAAGTTGAGTTATTCTTGAAATCAAAGAATCTGATGTCTTTCGCAGCTCTTTCTTTCTTGCTTTATACGTGATTAGGCCTATTGTTCTAATGCCCATTCCCTTTGCGGGCTTGAGTTCTCTTCCCATGTCTCCTATCACGATGGTGCTCTCAGGGCTACACTTGACAAGCGCAAGCGCACATTCGTAGAGTTTCCGCCTCTGTTCATGGAAAGGAAAAAATGGAAGCAAAGCCAGTCCAAAGTGTTCGGCTGCCACATCTCGCGTTACGACATGATCGAACAACCTATCGATACGCAAAAACCTTAATTCATGAATTACTTCTGCAAGAGTCTCCCTCGAAGTAACGCAGACTAACGTATATTCATTAGATAATGATTCCAATGTTGATTCCATTCCTTTCCTAGCCATGGAAAGGGGATATCTCTTGACAAAAGCGGATGTCCAATAATGAACTACAGTATCATTGAGCTCCACGCCTAGCTTCTTGAAAACATCAATGTGAGAAGGCGTTTGAGTACATAGCTATTTCACTTTGGCTTTGGAAACTCTTGTGCCGAAATGATTTACTGTATCATATATCGCTTCTATTTCTCTCTGATTAATGTCTGTTAGCGTTCCGTCGAAATCAAAGAACAGAGCCTTCACAACTCTCGTCACCTTTTTTCATTTCATGCGAATGATCTGACATTCTATTAGGATAACCAGTCAAATAAGCTCTTATGGCTTGGCGGGCCCGCTGGGATTTGAACCCAGGATCTCCGGCTCCGCAGGCCAGCGTCCTAATCCAGCCTAGACTACGGGCCCTTTCACCTGGACTACTACCCTTCTGAGGTTTGGGAGCCGAGATATAACAGCTTTTTCTTCTTAAACAGTTTTCCGCCGTCATCGTATTCACCTGTTACGTATTCGAAGCCGAGTTCTATGAGGTGGACTGCATCTTGGGCGTTTTTGGCTACTTTGCATATGAATTCGTCTTCTGTCAGCGCGCGTGCTGACTCCCCAAAGCTTAGTGGATAAGAAAGGAAAAAAGACAGGACACTCCATATTCAAACAAAGTGGACGAATTGAAGGTTGGAGCCTGGGTTATAGTTCCCCTTTCTTTGCCTACGCGATACCTTGTTTGCTCAAGATGCGGGAAGTCAGTCTCCTCAGTTTCTAACTACTGTGATTTTTGCGGGACCCTATTACATCCTGAATTCGTGTTGAAGATCTGTCCTAGCTGCAAGAATAGAATTCTCATGCTAGCTCGCTTCTGCCCTCAATGCGGAAAAAAACAATAACGCGCGCGCTCCTCATACACGTGAAGCTAGTTTGAAGAAGTCACGTTCAGTCAACATGCCGACTAGCTTCCCATCATCAACAACTAATAGGGCTCCCACGTTTCTTTCTTTCATAGTTCTTGCCGCTTCAGTTACATCTGCATCCTGGGAAGTCGTTACCAGTTTCTCAGTGCCTATCTGCAATGCTGGAGTCTGGAGAACTTGGAGGATGGTCCCGGAGCGCAGATGTTGAAAAACTTCGCCTGATCCAAAAAACCTGACAATATCCATAGCGGTGACTATGCCGACAAGTCTTCCCTCTGAGACAAGGGGTAGACGGCGAAAGCTTTTCCCTACCATTTCTCTCGCGGCTTCGATAATTGTTGTTTCGCCAGTGCCGGTGACTACTTCTTTTGTCATCAAAGCTACGACCTTGACTCCTCTGGCTTTTCCCTCGAACACATTCAACAGGTCTTTTTCAGTGACAATTGCAAGCACTCTGTTCGCGTTGTCTACGACTGGCAAACCGCCTACTCTGTGTTGCTTCATAAGCTCAATTGCGCGGCCTATGGTGGCAACATTTTCCACTGTAGGCGGGTTTGGTCGCATAATGGATTTAACTGGTTCATTTATCGCTTTGAAGAAGGAGCCATTGAGTTGTCCTTGAATGATCTCAAATTTTTTGCCTCCTCCTAAGTAGTCTACAATATCGGTGCTCGTAACTATGCCTTGAAGCGTCTTTGTTCTCGGGTCCACGATCGGTATACGCCGGAAGCCCTCTTCTGCCATAATGTGAACAACGTGATAAACAGAAGTCGTGAGTGCTGCTGTGATGACTGGACACTTGGCAATTGTCATGATTTCTCCTTTGCGATCAGACCGTTCAGCTTTCAGCTTTGCCAGTTCACAACTCCTCCTTTTCGACCGAAATTCCCACGTATTTGATCACTTGGTTCCACACCCAATTATGAACCCCGAGGAATCGATTCTATTTTAACTAAAACTAGTATATATCGCACGCGCTTGGCATTTGTTAGCGTGCTAATCGAAAGAAAAAAAGAATGATTTTGCGGGAGATTTCGCCACAGAAGTGTTAGTTCAGCCTAGACTACGGGCCCCTAGCACGAGATTACTCTACTCAAGTAATATAAACCCTGATGTCAAGGGAAGAATCGTCAACACCCTCTTGAAACTTAAGAACAACGGTTTAGAAGAACAGACAGTCAAGATCATAGGCTATTATTTGAATCATTTAGCTGTCAATGTGGATTTGGAAAGCCCCGAGAAAGTCAAAGAATTCATAGCGAATAAGAATGTGAACAGCGGTTTCAAAGGGAACCTAGTCAAAGCGTACAACTACTATGCCTTAGTTAACAATATCGTTTGGGAGCGCCCACGTTACAGGTGGGAGCAGAATAAGCCGAAGATTCCTTCTGAAGAGACTCTAAACAATATCATTGCTTCTTGCGGTTGGAAATACAGTGTTGTTTTCACTTTGCTGAAAGAAACTGGCGCTATGCCCAAAGAGCTCAGTGGAGTCTCCGTGAGAGACATCGACTTTGAAAGAGAAACAATCACTATAAGAGGAAGAAAGGGCCATGCAAGCAGAACTATCAAACTGAAGCCAAATGCAATTGCAATGCTAGGAACGTACATAGCAAAAACAGGCTCGAAAGAATATATCTTTCCTCTAGCTGGGCAAATGACCAAAGCATGGATAAAATACAAACGTAGACTGAGCGAGAAACTAGCTGAACCGAGTTTGTTTCAGATTAGACTTTATGACTTGAGACATTTTCAAGCTTGCAGAACGTATCACCAGACAAAAGATGTGCTGTACACTAAGCAAAAGCTCGGTTGGAAAAAGCTTGAAACAGCTTTGTTCTACCTGCAATGCCTAGATTTCGGCTCTGAAGAATATCATAGTGCGACAGCCGAGACAGTAGAAGAAGCAAAGAAGCTCATAGAACAGGGCTTTGAATATGTCACAGAAATTGACGGAATCAGACTTTTCAGAAAGCGAAAGTAAACTTCAGCTTCTCTCTTTTTTCTTGAGTTTCGATTGGGTTCAAGTTTGAGCCGAAGTTGAAAGACGGTTTTTTTCTGTAGACTATGACTGCTAGTAGTGTTGCTATCATGAACAGTAGCAGAATGAGGAATGATGGAAATTCTGGGACTATTATTACTTCGTGTTCGGTGTGTTGATACGCAAAATAGAGGTAAACATGAGTGCCATTTGAAACAGTAAGCTCGTTGACTGGGATTGAGTTTCCATCCAGGAATACGGTGTACGTGGTGCTGTTGAGTACTATTCTCGGCGTTGCTAATCTGCAGAATCCTTCGGTACCATTTAAACCAAAGACAAACAGTCTCATGAACTTCTGTCCAGGTTGTATGTAAGGGGTTGGAGAGCTAAGCCACACCAGCACTTGAAGATCACGGACTGAAGAGTTGCTTACTACCTGCACATCATACTGGGCACCGCCTTCTATGGTTACAGCGAAACTATGATACATTCCCATCAAAGGATGGCTGTCGTTGTTGTTTGGACTATAGGAGTTCATGATGTAAGGCGTGTCTCCGATTCCATCATGATCTGAGTCGGTACCGGTGTAGCTGCTCCAGTAGTTTCCTTCAACTCCGTCGTCCCAAACATTCACAGGGTCATCAATGTAAGTTTCGGAATAGTTGACGAAATTGTTGTGGTGGATGATATTGTCTCGTGAGTCAATCAGGTCTATACAGCGGTAATCGTTTGATGCATTGTTTCCAACAATAAAGTTCATCGAAGAGTCCCGAAGAGCAATCGCGGCCAATTCAGAGTTTGACACAATATTATTTTTTAAACTGTTTTGGTAGGAATTGCTTAAATAAATGCCGAAAAAACAATCAGAAACGTTGTTTCCCGTAACCGTACTATTTGCTGCATTATGTAATGCAATGCCTTCACTGCTATTAGAGACGGCCACATTTTTTATGGTTGAATTCGACGTATAAGCGAATAATATACATTGGCCACTTCTCGTTAGGGTCAAATTTGCTACGACAACATTTGTTGAATTCACGATCGCAAGATACCCTACTTCAGGAAATGTGGACGGATTTACGGTTAGGTTAGTTTGATTAATCAGGTAGTAAACTGGTTTTCCATCCACAGTGTTTGAAGTTTCGATTGTGTGAAGATAGTGTTCAAGGGGATAGCCTCCAACCCCTAAGGAGTAACTGCAGTTAATCATGCTATTGTTTTTCAAGGTGTTTTTGGTAGAGTTCCCTATACTGATGCCTGAATAGTAATTATCTAGCATTATGTTGTCTGCTATGAGGCTTTCATTCGAATTATATACCACTAAAGCTGCGCCAGTGTTTGAGATCGTGTTATTAACAAGAGTGTTTCTGTTGGATTCGAGCAGAATTATGCCACCACAGGAATTTTGTATCGTGTTGTTACTGAAAATGTCGTTTACAGAGCAGTTGACGAAGATGCCACTATCCAGCAAGGATAAATTCCCGCCATTTTGTATCCTAAAATTGCTGATGTTAACGCCACTTGCAATCACCTGAATTACAGGTCCAACCCCGCCCGCATCAATCGCCGTATTTTCCCTATTTGCGCCAACCAATGACAACGATTTATTCACAAATACGTGCTCATGGTAAATTCCTTCCTCAACAAAGATTGTATGATTATCCAAAGTTTCACTAGCATTGATTGCCTCTTGGATAGTCGCGTAGTCTTTGAGAGTATTAAGGTTGTGAACTGGGTAGCTACTAGAAGCTTCAAGTTTAACAGAACTCAACCTCACACTTGGTAAGCAAGACAACAACACCAGAAGGCTTATGACGACGATGATCTTTTTCATCATTCTATAATATTTTTTGTATTACAGTTTTTATGATTTGTGGAAGAATCTTCGATTGAATCGCAGTCAATGACTATTCAAGAAGTCAAAACAGGGATTTTCCCCTATAATATATTATATGGGGTTTTCCGTGTTTTGAAATGTTTACAGAGCGTTGATACATCGTTCTGGAGCTCTGTGGGTTACTACTGGCTTGAAGCATTTCGACCACTGCTGGGAGAAAGAAGCTCTACGCTGGGAGAAAGTAGAAATTAGCGATCGATCGATCTTATCGAGCACAACGCCGGCCACGCAAAGGGCTGTTCTCATCTTTCTGCGGAACATGTTGCGAAAACAGAGAGTCAACAGACGCGTTTCCGAATCTCCCCTAGCCAATTGAGTCTTCTCGCTAGCTATATATATAAAGTGTTCATAATTGTATATGGGAGACTTGCTGTAGGTGAAAATTGATGAGTGAAAATAAGGGTGTCCGACTGTTTTCTGCAACAGTAATCATTTTGATTTTGGTTCTGGCTCCATCGTTGGCTAGCGTGCGCTCTTCGCCGTTAGCAGCGGCGCAGCAGTCTAACTCTGATCTGACTGGACGCATTTTTGATCATGGAGAAGACACAGACGGTGATGGGCTTTTCGACTTTCTCGTTGTGGATGTGGAAGTTGAGGTTAATGTGGCCGGAACCTACCAAGTTGGAATAGGAGCATTGAGGGATGAAAACTACAACTTCCTTTACTTCTATGTTAAAAACGATACCTACCTAGACACAGGAATGCACAACGTCAGCGTTCTGCTAAATGGAATAGCGATACACGGGAGTAAGCTTAACTTCACAGACGCTAATTACGTTAGCCTTTCCTATGGAATTGGATATTCACAGTTCAATACCCAGAGGTATGAAATTTCACTGTCTAGGACTTACAGTTACACGCTGTTTGACGATGGTGCAGCTCTCACAGGTAACGTTTATTCTGAAGGTAAGGACACTGATGGTGATGGGCTTTTCGACTATCTGGAAATCACTGCTGAAATTAACGTGACGGATGAGACTGAATATGAGCTTTCTGTGTCCGAATTGTACAATGTTTCTGAGTATGGTCTAGAGTACGTGCCAGTTTGGAATTCCACGAAGGCGCATCTTTCTCTTGGACTGCAGGATCTGACGGTCTCATTCCTTGGGGCACTAATATACACTTCACACGCAACAAACATCTCTAAAATTGATTCCATAACGCTTGAAATATGCATTGACAGTCAACACTATCTGGTTGACTCTGCAAGTCTTGTTCCACTGACTAGAGCCTACAGCTATCTAGAATTCGAACGACTGGCCTACTTTACTGGCACAGTGTTTGACGTGGCTGTTGACAGTGACGGAAATTCAAAATACGATTACTTGGAGCTGAGAGTGGAGGTGAATGTCGCCGAAGCCGGTTACTACAGTGTGATGATGCAGAATCTACTGGGTGACTTCTCAAACAGCACCAATGTGTATGCGAGTACGTTCGCTTATTTTGACGTCGGCGTTCATCTGGTGAACCTAACAATTTATGGACCAGCAATCTACGTGTCCCATGTTGATCCCGTGTACGTTGAAAGGATGGATATATTCAACAGCGGCTCGTTTTCCTTTGCTGTTGACACGATTTCAAATGTACGGCTGCCGACACCCTACAAGTATAGTGACTTTGAATCGCATGCGTATCTCATAGGGAAGCATTCAGACACGGGCGTCGACACGGACGGTGACGGGCTTTTCGATTATCTCGCGGTGGGGATTGACGTTAATGTTACGAAGGCCGGGAGATACGGAATCTACACTGATAGATTAACGGGTAGTTACGGTGCTGAACTTTATGTTCGTTTTCTGACGGAGAGTTACTTCACCGCCGGCGTCCATAGGCTTTATCTGAATTATTCCGGCCCACTGTTTGCACAAACGCATTTCAGTCCAACGGCTATCGCCGACGTGACCCTCTTTGAAAAAGATCCTTCATACTTCGAGCTGGGCAGATTGTCGTCTGTCCCGCTCTCAAAGGCATACGATTATAGAGTTTTTGATGCTCCGCTCAGAGACACACAAATCGACTTTGTGGTCTACCCTAACGGAACGGTAAGCCTTGGAGGAAAATTCAATTACACACACATGTACCCACCTAGCATCTTTCCAACAGCGAACGTCACCATAGATTTCTCAACCAACGACAACATAACCACGAGCACAGTAAACGGCACGATCGTCTTCCCACTGAGCATGGCGCCGTTAAACTCAACAACCGGTCACTTGTCAACAGAGTACGCCGATGGACTGCTCAACGCAACGGTAGACGCCACTTTGTCGATGCCTCCTGGAGTAGGCAGAAGCTGGCCATTCAACACAACCGACTTCACGTTGAACAGTGCATATTCAAACGGACTACTCAACACCGACCTGTCAGGTCAAACCATTATCCCGTCACAGCTCCTTTCAATGTATCCCTTCAACATTACCGACATAGTGGTGCTCGCTGACTATCAAGAGAACCATGTCAACGGCAACATCACTTTCCACACGGTCTCAGGCTTACCACTAGCCGATGTAATAACGTACATAAGCGGCAACAGAACGGATCTGCATTTGACCGGTAACCTCACAGTCATTTACGGCAACTTCTTCGGGACAGAAGTAAACTCTGCAACGGTCGACAACATACTTGGCAATTTGACCGACAAGATCCAAGAGATAACTCAGGGTTCTCTTGAAATCACTCAGCTGAACACAACAAAGACTCCGCTTTTCCTGGGCAGCACGGAGTACGGAGAAAACGTTGACTACAATGTCACACTTCATGGAAACTTCACAGCAGCCATAGCACAATTGCTTCTAAGCAGCTTCCTAGGGCTAGGGTATCCGGCCAACGAAACCCGCTCAGTAATCGAAGCTGGGGCGGAATCATTTTCCCCCTCAGTCCAAAATGCCTCTCTGAAGCTGATGTACTACCGCACATCACAGATAGCCACATTTGACTTCCATTCGACAAGCGACGCTAAAGCCGCCTTGAACAAGGCTCTCGAGCTTGTGCCAGCCGCGGTCCCAAGCGACAACAGAACAATAGTCGAAGCATGGATAAAAATTGCAAACGCAACAGCATCTGCATATGAAGACCTTAACTTCGACGCATCCTACTCAAGCGCCACTCAAAAGCTGGACTTGCACGGCTTCGTTTCAGCCAACTCCAGCCGAGCAGAAAAAGACATCCGCGCATTCTTGCCAGACACTGTCCCTCCAGAACTGCGGGGAACGTTCGAAGCCTATGTGAACACGACTTACAGCAAGCTGAAATCTGAGAGTGCGACCTTCGACAGCACAAACGGAACAGTCAATTTCGTAGTCAGGGAGACTTTTGAAGGCGACTTCAAAGCAGAACTGAACCGTGAAAAACGTTTCATCCAAGACTATCTGGACGCAGTCACGCTGTATCCTTATCGACCGTCGTCTCCAACGATGTTCGCCTATCCGTTTACTGTCCTTAATGACACGGAAATAGACATCAACAACTTCAAAGCCCAGCTTGATTCGGGAAGCGATTGGATCTACCTGACTTTCAACGGAGTGCTTCTGCATCCTCCGAAAGACCAAATAGACTCTATCCGGTTCAAGCTTTCGAAACTTTTCAACATGACTGCCGGATACAATGTTCCTCTGACGGAATTTGACAAGCTGAAAATAACGATAGCTGGTGGAACAGACGCCAATCAAACAGTCCTCCTATATGCGCCCTCAACGGTTCCAGCACCCGCCAACGCCTCCTTGGACTATGCGTCCATGACGTGGCAGAACACCGCCCCAGGCTACCTCACGGACCTGCGTTTCCTAATCGCTTATCAAGCCGTAGTCAGTTACGCCGGTGTAACAGAGCACGTCCCGATAGTCACAAACTCGACTGTAAGCGGCTTCAACTTCAGCCCAAGCGCGAAAAGCATAAGCTTCAACGTTGAAGGCCCGACGGGAACAGGATTCTGCAACGTAACAATACCAAAATCAGTGCTTTGCGCTTCATCAGGCAACTGGACTGTCAAAATTGACGGCGTAATCTTGCCACCAGCAAACTTCACGGTGACTGAAAACTCAGAATACGTCTTCATATACTTCAACTATGCCCAGTCTCGTCACTCGGTCGAAATAACGGGCACAACGATAGTGCCAGAGTTCCAGCCAAACCTGCTCCTACCGTTGCTCATTGCCATAAGCTTGGCAACAATGCTAATCACAGTCAGACAGAGAAAAAGACTGACCAGCTTGAAAACAAGTGTTACGAAACTAATCTACACCAAAATCCCCTTCTTTTTGTCCAACAACTGAAACCAGCCAACAAAAACGTTTTCATGAAAGAAAACCGGAAAGCGGTCATCATCAAACTTTCGTGCGCTAGAGAAACAGTCTTGCCGTAGCCTGCGAGGGAAGAGCGCATGCTATTTTCCAAGAATTATTAGTCCGATACCCAGAAGCATGCATACAAACCCGATTGACATCTCTGCAAATCTCCCGAGAGCTTGGGATATTCCGAATTCCGTCGCGTTGGTATTCAAGCTAGACATCACATTTTCAAATCCCAAGATGGCAACAATAACACCGACAAGTAGCAAAACCAGATCAATAATTTGAGACAAAAATTTCAATGTCTTGGTTTCCACTATCTCACCACGTTAATGGCTTATCTTCAGGAGGATTTTAAACTTTAGTGCACGCTCTTACTGTTCAGTCTTTGTTTTATGGTTGATTCAACTTCCTTCAACGACGCCATCCGCTTGATAATCGGTTCACCGTTCACGCAGACACCACGAGCCATCCCATACCGTTCAACGACTCTTCTGTCATCTGTATTAACTACGTTAACAACTGCATCAGATCCCTTCAAAGTCTTCTTGATCCTTTCAACAGTCCATCCCGACCAAGGACGTTGACTGTTGAAAAACACATCAACGACCATCTTCTCACTGTTGCCGATTGTCCCGCACCGCGGACGAATCAGTCTGGGCTTTTTACCAGAGCCCAAGTCCAGATGAAGAAGAACACGACTTCCGTCACGGTCAACCTCTCTAAACCCAAACTTCTCGAAAAAGCTCGCTGGCATGTACGGGAAATACCCGAACCACCTGTCACCCTCATAAGCCAGCACAGTCACCCCGCCGTGCGCACGGGCCTTCTTGATCACTCTCTTCACAAGACTCTTTGCGACACCCTTGCGCCAAAACGGCGGTACAACCCAAAGACAATTGATAAAGAGTGACTTCTCACCTTCAACTGGCTCTAAAGCAAGCTCAATCGGCACGTATTCTATGAGACCTTTCGGGAATTGGTCACCAACGGCCATTTCCTTGAATTTGGCGTTCTTTGGTCCTAGAGAGTTGACGGCCTTTCGCTTTTCTTCAAGGGCAACGGACACTTGGAGACCCTTACTCATCATGCCCCTCAACCATTCTTTCCTAACAGCCATTGTAGGCTGCATGGCTTCACGCCACTTCAGCGTTATACTCGGATCCAGACAGACTGCTGCGACAAGATCAAGTTCATCAGGTGACACGTCACGCACCTGCATAGACGCACCTTCACTAACGGGCTATTGATTCTTCAACGCACGATTCAATGTGGCTATCACGTTTTGCTTTCCCATCGCAAGAATGTATGGACCAAGCCTCGGACCCTGCGGCACACCCAGAAGAACCGTGTATATCGTCTTGAAGAATTTCGCCGGCTGCAATCCTGACCTCTTAGCAACCTCGAAGATGGCGTTCTGAATTCTCTCAGCCTCACCCTCAACCTTCAAGACCTCAACCAGTTCCCGCATCGCGGCCGCCTCTTCTGAGTTCAGACTCACGGGCGCTTCCTTTATCTCCTCGAAATCGCCGACCCAGTTAAATGCGAACTGGATCCGCCTCCTCAGACCCGCGTCGAGCAATTGCCCTTGCTTCAGATAGCCGTAGCTTCGAAGCTTCTCATCAATGAACTCCTCTTCACATCCCTTAGGCGCAACCTTAGCCAGGAAAGTCAGCAGATTGTAGGGCACGTGCAGGCTCGGCGTTGCTGGAGGCTTAGCCGCATAGCAGTATTCAAACAAGCCTCGAAGCTTCGAGCGTTCCCGCTCATCCTTAGCCATCTTCTTGCCGAAGTACACGTCTTCCAAGTAGTCAAGCTCATCCATGTAAATCGGAATATCCATCACGTCTAGCGCACGGGTGCCAACAAACCTCTTCAGCATCAGAAGCATCAGCGACTGCGGAGAGCCATACTTGAACCATGTCTGCGGAGTGAACACGTTCCCGGCACTCTTAGACAGCCTCTTTCCACTCTTGTCCAGAAACAACTCGTACTTCGCGTGAACAGGGGGCTCCCAATTCAATATCTCCCGACATATCCGATCGTTCACACGAACAGAATCAGCAACTTCTTTGCCAAAGGCCTCAAACCTTATGTCAAGAGCCTTCCACCGAACAGCGAACTCCCCCTTCCAACTCAGCTTGCCCAAACCTTCCCGGTAATCCACTTCGCCCTCGTGACCGCAGCCTTCGAGCCAACGGCCCTTAACCTCCATCCCTTCACATTTGTAAAGAATCTTGTTCTCTTCAGGCAAGAACTCGTAAGCCTTAGTTGTGTAAATCCGTCCGCAGTTTGCGCAAACAGCAAAGTACGGCAACGCTTCCAGAAACTTCTCCTGCCCAACCTCTTCCTTAACGATCTCCCCTATTCTCCTAGCATTCATCAGAATGGTTCTAATCTCTTCGTTAAAGAGACCCTTCTTGTAAACTTCCGCTCCAGACATAAACTTGTACTCGATGCCACACTTGTCCAAGGCTTCAAGAAGCAGCAATGTCATGTGCTCACCGTAGCTCTTGTGACACTTGTAAAGATCAGGAATATCCGTCACGGGTCGACCCAAGTGCTCTTTAAGCGAATCAGGCATCCCAACAGGGACCTTTCTCAACCCATCCTTATCATCGGCAAACGCGATGAGCTCGGAATTGTAGTCCTGCTCCCTTAGAGCAAGAGTCACCGTGAACGACCGAGCCGCATCGCTCAAATTGCCGATATGCGGAAAACCCGAAGCCGCGATACCCATTTCGGTTCTAACCAAATCCAGACTTCGGCCGAGCTTCCGCTCTCTCGCAACAATTTTCTCAGCCATCTTGTCGTACCATGTGCCTCGACCGATCATTTTTTCACTCATAGCATACCTAACTCGACCATAGCATAAGCTGACATGTAAAATAAAAAGATTACAGAAAATGGTAAAGACTATTCTCCGATTGGAGAACAGCCACACGTCACAGATGAAAGAAAGCTACTTCATTTTTGCTCCGCAGTTCGGGCAGAACTTCGTTCCCGCAGGAACATCAGCTCCGCACTTTGGACACTTGACCGTTGCCTGCAATGGATTTCCGCAGTTAACACAGAATTTCGCGCCTGCTGCATTTGTAGTTCCGCACTTTGGACAATTCACGGTGGCAGCTACTTGAGCGGGTTGTTGTGGCTGCAAGGGCGCACCGCAGTTGTTGCAGAACTTTGCTGTTGACGGATTCTGGAAACCACACTTCGGGCATATTACCATAGGTGTCTGAGCCTGCTGTTGTTGGAACAGAGGCGGAATCACGGCTATACCGGCTCCGATTGCCGCGCCTCCTCCCGGACTCTTTGAAAGGCTCTCGGTTGACTTCTGAACGGTCTCCATCCTCAGAACTTCTGAGGCCCCGACTCCGGTCTTTATGTAGAATATTCTGTCTCTCCATTCTGGCGTTGTGTCAATTCCTTCAAACTTCACTTCGATCAATTCAAGGCCAATTCGTGAGAAAGCGTCGAAGAGAACGTTTTTCGCGAGAAGGCTTGATTCGTCGAGCTTTCCGTACACGTCTGAAAGCGAGTATTGACTTAAGGTGTCAATGAGCCTCTCGTTAAAGTAGCCTCTCAAGAAGTTCTGCAGACCATCCGTAGTGTAAACTCCCTGCCCGCCCACGACTTCGTTCACGAAGAGGTTTACTTCCTCCACTCGGAACCAGAAGCCCCCGAAGAATTTGAGCGGTGCAATCTCCTTTGTCTGTCCCTGCGCTCCAAATTTCCCTTGGAACTGCTTCAGCGACACAAATATGAGCGTAGCCCTGAATGGGACCTTGCCAAATCCCGCGATCTTTGAGAAAATCTTAGTCAGCAGTGGAAGGTTCGCTGTCGATAGAACGTGGCGTCCGGCTCTGAAGACATCGTATGCCTTTCCGTCTCTGAAGAACACCGCGGCTTCATATTCATGGAGGATCAGGTTGTCTCCCCAAGCAATCTCTTCATTTGGATATCTCCAAACCATGTCTCCCTCGTTCGCTGCGACCCATTCAATAACTTTTGGCATTCACTTCACCTCCTTAGCGCATGGCAATTATCCAACCAATCCTCTGAGGATTTCTGATCTTTCGTCAATGAGCCCGTCGAATTCCTCAACCTTAGAGATCAAACTGTCCATCGCTGTTCCCCAATCATCATTTCCCGGCTTCATTTTCGCGACATTCTCACAATCCGATTTCAAAGCGTCAGCCTTTTGTATCAAAGTCAAGTCATGCTGAATGATCGTGTCGAGCTTGTCCTCTTTGACCCTGACCGCATCAAACACACCTGCATATCCTGCGACAGCCCTGTCTATGCGCTGGGTGACCCTGTCGAGCCGAGACATGAGCGCATCATACTTGTACGAGTTGTCCCCGGAAAGCGCCTGCACAGCCGCAGGGTTTGCAAAGCTTCTCCTCACTGTCATCTTTGCGGCCTTAAGTCTATTCACTACTTCCATCCTTACCAGACGGTCGCTTTCTCGTCTCAGCTCCTTCTCCTTGTATCCCTTGTATCCTGGGACATAGCCCATTATCTTCCCTAGAAGACCTCTTTCTCCACGAACTTTCTCAAGATAATCCTTTCCGCTCATTTTCTACTCCTCCAATATCCAATGATACCTATGACCGCGAGAACTATTATAAGTATACCGAAGACAAGGAAGACAGGTACTTGATTGTAAAATCCTGAGACGATGCCAATTGCGACCATTACGGCACCCCAAACCAGATAGTAGGTCGAGTCCTTGCCACCTACGAATGAGTAAAGGACGGTGTAAGCGCCTAGAGGACCGAAAATCCATGCGAGAATGTTGACAATATCAAGAGGGATCAGGCCCAAACTGTAAACTATCGCAGCCGCGCCTATGGATACGACGACGACAGCGAGAGCTCCTATGCCATAATCTAATGGTTTACGTTCTGTCTTCATCTAAGTCCTCGCGCCTATTTTCAATCGATTAATAAAATATTCCTTGCTTTTAAAGTTTGATTACAGTATTCCGAAGCCTGTTGAAGGTATGTCGCCTTTTACGGTTGTTCCGGTTGCGCCATCTATTATCAACTGGTAAGCTTTGCCCTTATACTCGTATTTTACGAACCATATTGGCGCATGCAGGTAAACCGTTTCCTCTATCTTGATTTCGCTTTTTATTTCGATTATTTTGTCCACATCTTCCTGAGCCAAATATCGATGGTTCTCTTCAATTTCCTGCTTCGCTTGCTCTTCTGCCTCGGTTTTGTCAATTTCACTGTTAAGAACTTTCGCAAAAGCCTCAATCCTCCGAAAATCAAAAGGAATCTTGCCCTCTAATGGCACTTCATATTCTCTCGTCGGAAACTCCGTTGCCTTCCTCGCCACGACCAGCCAATCATATTCCTTCTCAATTGTTCCTTCCTTAACAACCGCCGGCGTTATACGTTCAAAGATCCCCTTGTAACTGCTTTTGGCTTCCACTGAAATAACCCAAAAAGGCAGGTAGATCAAGTTTTTCTCTATTATCTTCGATTTTCTAGTCAAGTCCTGAGGCTTCAGAAAGCCCTCTCGCATCCAATTTTTAATCGGCTCTTCAATCTGTGTTGGATCAAACTTGTTCAGCAGCAAAGAGTGCTCAAAATTGAAGGTCCGTCCGGTTTCTATGACCACAGTGTAGCCGCAGTACTTGCATGTGGCCAATATTTCTCCTGGTTCAAAGGCTATGGGAGCGCCACAATGTGGGCACTTTATCTCCTCAACTATCGACATCTGTTCTAAGCCTTCTGTTTCTCTCTCTTCGCTATTTCCCTTGCAGCAATTATTCCTGACGCTGAAGCTTGAATCAATCCTCTTGTGACACCAGCTCCGTCACCTATTGTGAAAAGGTTGTGAATCTTGGTTTCCAAGCAGTGGCTCAACTGCAGTCTTGAGGAGTAGAATTTCACTTCAACACCATACAGCAAAGTGTCTCTTGAATGCAGACCCGGAGTGATTTTGTCCAAAGCTTGAAGCATCTCCCGTATGTCAGCCAGATAACGGTACGGCAAAACAAAGCTCAAGTCACCTGGCGTAGCGTTCTTCAACGTCGGAGTCACCACGCTTCGAGCAATTCTTTCAGGCGTTGACCTTCTGCCCGATTCCAAATCGCCTAAACGTTGTATGATCACGCCTCCGCTGAGAAGGTTTCCCAGCCTGGCAACATATTTTCCGTAGGCTATGGGTTCCTTAAACGGCTCAGTGAAAGACGTGCTCACCAAAATAGCGAAGTTTGTGTTTTCCGTCTTCCTCTCGGCATAGCTTTGACCGTTAACGGTTAAGACTCCGTCATAGGATTCTGTAATGACTTCGCCGTAGGGTGCGACACAGAAAGTGCGCAGTTGATCGTCAAAAGATTTTGAATAGTAAATGAGCTTCGGCTCGTAAAGAACGCTTGTTAACTCTTCCATAACAGAGGCCAAAACCTCAACCCTTAAGCCAACATCAACCGGATTGTTAAACGTCTTTAACCCCAGGGCCTGAGATTCAGCCTGAAGCCATTCAGCTCCACTTCTTCCGGGGGCAACTATCACGTATTTTCCCAAATATTTCTCGCCGTTAAAGGTCACGACGCCCTCAACGGCACCGTTCCTCACTATAAGTCCTTTCACATCGCTTCTCGGTTTGAAATCAACTTTGCTGTTCAATTCTTGACGCATCTTACGAAGCGTCTGAGCGCACCTCTCAGTACCCATGTGACGGATTTTTTGGCGAACAAGCTTCAAACCCGCAAGGGATGCTTTCCGCTCAAGCTCCTCTATCCTTTCATCCTCTGAACCGTAAACATGCTCAGTCGCCCCAAACTTCAGGTAAACACTATCTGCATAGTTCACAAGCTCTTCAAGCTCTTTAGAGGAAACATATTGGTTAAGCCACCCACCTACCTCAGTCGACAACGTGAGCTTTCCATCACTGAAAGCTCCCGCTCCTCCCCAGCCGGACAGAACCGTGCACGGATCACAATTGACACACTCAAACCCACGGCTTGCAGGACATTTACGCTGGTTTATGTCCTGCCCCCTGTCCAGCATGAGAATACTCATATTGTTTTTCTCGGTAAGCTCTAGAGCTGAAAAGATTCCTGCCGGCCCAGCTCCGACAATTATCACATCATACTTCAACGAGTTTGTCCCCTGAAACCCAGAACTAGATATACCAACTAACATATATCTGTAACGAGCAGTCTAATGTTGAAAAATCAGAAAAATTTTAGGATCAACGGAAAAAAGATCGGTGTTAGAGACTGCTATTTTTCCATATATGGTACGAGGCAGAGAAACTTCACGGTTTTCTTGCCGCTGTTTTTGAATTGATGTTTATCATTAGGGGCAACAAACACGACGTCGCCAGCTTTGAACTTTGTTTCTTTGTCCTCACCGACAACAAGTCCCTCACCTTCCAAGATGAAGACTTCATGCTCCCAAGCGTGACTGTGAAACGGGCTGTGTCCACCGGGTTCCATCTCGAACAACCTCATAGCAAAGTTTCTCGCACCAGTGTCTTTTGTGATAAGCCACCTTACCTTCAGCTTTAAAGCTCCCTCATCCGCATCTTTTGCTTCAACGTCCTTGTAAGGAAAAACTTTCACTCAACATACCTCCAAACTATAGGATAAGATCCATGCGCCTTACATTCGCAGGTTAATCTTTTATGGCTTCTTATAAACTCTTGCAGCGATACATCCTGCAATTCTCATTGTTCAGCACTTGTGCACACATCATATGTAGAGCGGAAAGCGTGCTCTTGTTAGTTTAGCTCCGAACGATCCGACTGTGCATAAATCGCAGGTTGGCCTCGTAGAAGGGTTTGGCCATAGTCCAGCTGGCAAATGGCTCGGGAACGGGCTGCTTGGCGAAAGCCTCTGCAGTGTCACCTCGAGCAACAGCCTCTCGGGCTTGATGCATGAGCGTCTGAACGTACAGCTTCATCTTATCCAAGTCTTCCTTTCCTCCTGCTGGTCCATGGCCTGGAACGTACACCTCAGCCGCCAATCCTTTGAGCCGATCCAAGATGGAAAGATAGGCCTCGGGGTCGCAATCCCCAAGGTACGGGTGGCATTGCACAAACAAGAGGTCTCCACAAAACACCACCCGTTCCTGGGGCAAAAAACAACACACAGTCGCCTTCGGTATGTCCTCCGCTGGTAGCCAGAAGCTGCGATGCCCGCGCCTTCCCGTGAAAAGTCAGCTGGTCTTTAAAGGTCAGTTCAGGTAGTCGAAGCTGCAACTCCGAAAGAGACGCCAAGATGCCCTCCCAATATGGCAGCCAAACCGTAGCCAGTCCACGGCTCTCCGCGTCTTGACTCTCGACCAAGGTCTTCATTTCCGCAAGGCTCTCCGGGGCTTGTTTTCGATCCGCGTCGATGTCGTCATGCCCTTGAGACGCGATCAGCTCAAGTGTGCGTGCAGTGGACACTACTACTGCCTCAGGGAAAGCCTGGTTTCCACGGATGTGGTCATTGTGGTGGTGACTGTTTACCACGTAGTCGGGCGTTCGTCCAGTAAGAAGCTCGGCTGCGGAGCGCAGGTCACAAGCTGCTTGAGGCGTGAGCCCAGTGTCGAACACCAGCGTCTGCTTCCCAAGATCCACGATACCCGCATTGCTGATGCCCCAGCCCCCGTCTACGTGAACCTCTGCGTAGACACCCTCGGCCAAACGCTCAAGTTGGAAATGTCTCGACCGAGGGCTACCAGCGTGTGCTGACACAGTTCATCCCTACTCTCTCAAATCTCAAAGTAGATTTATATCATTTTGCAAACTCATTCTACCAGTCTGTTTAACCACTTTTAACAAAAATCTTAACCGACGCTACCCAAGAGGGAAGAAGCCGGCTTCTAGCATGTAATAGAAATGGAAAACTCGAGTTAGAGCAAGAAGAGTTGTTTTCGCTAGGGCTAGTCTTTTATGGCTTCTAGGAGGCTCATTACGTTCCACAGTTTTACCCTGGTGTAAGGTGGCATGTTCGGGTCTTGCAGAATCTCGTCCATCATCGATATTGCATTTGAGGCCTTGACGGCAGGCGTGTATTCCTTTGTTTGTAAAGCATCCATCGAATCCTTCGCCGCCCTTCTGATGTTTCTCGGCGTAGTGTTATCTTCAGAAACCGCTCCCAGCACAGTCAACGCCTGTTTTATCCGTTCTTCGTACTCCTCCATCTTTTTCTTCCTAACCATTCTGCCACCCCTCGCACAATTCAGTGATAACCTTGTTATATAGGCTTTTATACCTATTTACTTTGGGGTTTTAATACTTGTCGCGAAAACCACCTAAAGAACAGCATATCAAAAGGATGGCTGACCTTCTCCGCCAAGGCTCAACCTTAACAGAGCTTGCCTGTCCCGCGTGCGCTTCACCATTGTTCAGGCTAAAAAACGGGGACCTCTGGTGCGCAAAATGCGAAAAGAAAGTCATAGTGGTGAAAGAGGGAGAAGAGCCCAAGATAACAAGCTCCATGGCTCTCGAAACTCTCGAAGCAACGTTGCTGGCTAAGGTTCAAGCGGTTCAAAACAAGATGGCACAGGAAGAAAACCTTGAAGAACTGCAAAAACTAAATACTGTGCTTTCCGGATTACTGGAAAACCTTGAGAAATTAAGAAAGATAAAGAGAGCATAGGCGGAATCCCCAATAATGCTCGGATTCTACGTGAACTTTCCCCAAAACGCCCACAAGATAGCGGTTTTTTCCACCTCAATCTCAAACAAGAGGTTGCAACAAGCCTTAACACAGACGCTTCTCAAACTGAACAACGAAACTTTTAGTTTAGAACAGGTTGCCACTCCATCAGTGCCTCATTGCAAAGTTGTCTTCGAATTCGGAATAGCCGATGAAAACGACTTCAACTACCTAGACACCCACGAAAAGGAGAAACTGCTAAAAGCAATAAATAAGAAAACGTTTCCAGTCATGGATTTTCTCTCCGTCATTCGCTATTACAGATTTGAAGAGGAAAAGAGAAGCCGACTCAGGTTTGATTATTACATGCTTCGGTTCATGTTTAACAAGAACTTGATAGAAATACGTGTTTTCCATGAAAAAGGACCGATGCATGTGTCCCCTGAAGAATTGGCCGAATTCGTCGTCAGCAGAATCAACTCGGCCTTTTCGAAGAAGGCATTAAAGCCTTTTGAGTTTTCTTAACTGACTTTTTTTCAGAAAACTGCTAACCACGGTCATAATGCTTTCAGCAACTTCTCTCTTCGATCTGTCCCCGTCTATCCTAACAAGTTCACCTTTCTCAACGAACCTAATGTAAACTTCACGCACTTTCCGCTGAGTTTCCAAGTTTTCCATAACCGATTTTTTCGGCTTCAATCTTTGAACAACAGTCTCAGGTTTAACATCAATAAAAATTGCCAAATCAGGACGTATCGAGTGCTCATTCACCTTCTCAATCCATCCCAAATCAACCCCCGCAGCCCCTTGATAAGCCAAGGATGAGTAAAGATAACGATCAGAAACAACAATCTTTCCCCTCTGCAAGGCTGGCAGAACCACGTTCTCCACATGCTCAAAACGGTCTGCAGCAAACAACAGTGCCTCAACTGCGCTGGAACCTCGCTTATCACCGTGAAGACAATATTTCTTGATGAAACGCCCGATGTGCCCCTTGCTCGGTTCAGCTGTATAAATCACATCATAATCTTTTCTCAACCTCCTGACAAGCAATTTTGCCTGTGTAGTCTTCCCGCAACCGTCCAGCCCTTCAATGCAAATGAAGACTCCTCGGATTCCCATGTTATTCCGTCCTTTTGGTTTCTTGAGTGCTAGTCATTATGAAAATAGAGGTATTATAGTCTATTTCCAGATTTTTTCGAAATTGGTACACATGACATGCTCAGTGCTTTTAATTTTGCTAAGGAACACTGGATTTTATCATGTTTCGCTAACATCTAGACCTAAGACATGACGCCAGAAAGGCTAGTTTTCCCATGGGCGCGCGCAATCTGACTGACATGCGCACGTTAAAAATTAGAGGGGAGTACGTGGGCAGACCCCTAATAACCGAGTTTCCTGACGTGAACGGTGACGGAAAAATTGACATTCTAGACATATCCATAGTGTCTAAACGTTACGGACAATCACGTAAAAAGCCGTAGGAAAAAATTAAAACCAAATTTCCCTCTTTTTATCTAGAGTCAAAATTTCTCAAAAAGTCTTTTATTTCCAAACTCGAACAACGGCCCATATCCCATGGAGTTAAAATGTCCAACCTGCATTTTAGGCTGGCGCGCGCTAGGACACCAGAGTAGTGCAACTTCATCAAAACGTTCAATGAAACTAACCTTAGGCGTTATAAGAGTGAGGCCGCATTAGTAGTCATTCAAAAATGGTTGGAGAAGCTTATCATGCCCAGAAATTTTTGGGGCGAAATTAAAGATCCTGTCCATGGATATGTCTACATAACTGAGAAGGAAAAGGCAATCATTGATTCTTATCCTGTTCAGAGGCTGCATAGGCTTAGGCAGCTTGCAGGTGCAGAGTACGTTTATCCTGGCGCAAATCATACGCGTTTTGAACATTCTGTCGGCGTTATGTATTTGGCCGGCAAAGTAGTTGAAAACCCCAATATTTCGCAATATGTAAGTGAAGATGAAGCGGAAATGGTCAGGATTGCAGGTTTGCTTCATGATGTTGGGCATGGGCCTTTTTCACATGTTTTTGAACACTTGCTCATTAAGGAGCTGGATAAGACGCATGAGGACATCACTTCATGGATAATTCAGAAAAGCGAATTGAAAGACGTTATAGGCAAAGCAGGGTACAAGCCTGAAAATGTTGGAAAACTGGCTGTCGGCAAGCTTCACAAAGCCAAAAAAGCCTTTCTAGACCAAATAATAAGCAGCACAGTTGATGTTGACAAGCAGGATTTTATCGTGCGAGACACACATCACACGGGTGCAGAATACGGTTACATTGACATTTTCCGACTAATCCACAATTTGGACGTACTAGGAGAAAACCTTGCCGTGGAGCTAGGGGCACTGTCAGCTCTTGAATCTTTCATAATAGCACGCATAGAATCCTTCAAAAGCATATACTTCCACAGAGTTGGAAGAGCAGCACAGATAATGCTTGCAATGGCAATGGAACAAGCAAACGAAGAACTCGGGTTGACACGCTTCAAAACCACGGAACAATACTTGTCTATGGACGATTACACGGCGTATACGATGTTGAAAAACTGCAAGAAATCAAGCGGAATCATAAGAAACCTGGAAAGAAGAAAAATGCTCAAGTGCGCTTATGAAAAGACCTTTTATGAAAAAGACACCATGGTTTCAAACATTTTCAGTCGCGAGACATACAGAAGACAATTGCAGGAGGAGATCGCACGAGAAGCAAAAGTTGAAACAGAAGCGGTGATAATTGACGTGCCCACGGTTCCATCCGTCCCCTACGAGCATTCAGTCCTAACGGAAAGCATGGAAATTCCAGTGTTCTACAGGACACAGGAAGGCCAAAAAATCCCACAGCGTCTAAGCGAGATTTCAAAGATATTCGAGACACTGAAAGGCTTCATAAACATTCTGCGCGTCTACACTTATGAGGAAAAGCGAGAAAAAGTCAGCGCCGCGGCGGCAAAGATTTTAGGCAGAATTCCATCATCAGCAAAAATATCCTATTAAAGTGCTTCAAAAATGCAACCAACAACATTGAAGGGGCGAGGGATCGTCGAAGGAAGCTGCAAAGCAGAAGCCTTGGTCAGTTCAAACCCGATCAGTTTCTTGGGAGGAGTGGACCCGGCAGACGGCAAAATAATTGAAAAGAACCATGACTTGTGCGGAGAATGCATAAAAGATAAGGTTCTATGCTTCCCCTATGGACACGGCTCAACGGTAGGCAGCTACGTAATGTATTCTCTGGCTAAGAAAGGATTGGCGCCGAAGGCGATATTGAACAAGACTGCTGACCCGGTTGTTGTGGTTGGAGCAATAATAGCCGAGATTCCCATGATTGACCAAATCGACATTAAGCAAATCAGAACTGGCGACTTGGTTGAAGTTGACGCTTGCAAAGGCGTAGTCAAGATTCTGGAACGCAAGGAGAACTGAACGGACATGCACTTGACGGAAGAGGAAGAACGCATCTGCAACGGCGAATGCGGCTGGGCAAATCAAACCTGCATGAAAATACTTGTTCGACTTGGTGAACTTTTCAACGCGGAAAAACTTATCCCGATAAGCTCAGCACATGTTTCTGGAGTCTCATATAAAACATTAGGCGACGCCCCAATAGAATTTCTACAAGCTCTAGCAGATACAGAGGCAAAGGTAAAAGTCAAGACTACCCTGAACCCGCAAAGCTTCGACCCCGAATATCTAGGCAAAAGATTGCCGAAACACTTGCGCGAGCGGCAGTTGGACGTTCTCGACCAGTTTGAAAGAATGGGCTTAACACCATCTTTAACATGCACGCCCTACTACCTAGACAAGCCGAAACCTGATGCTCATCTTGCTTGGGCTGAATCTTCAGCCGTGGTTTACGCTAATTCTGTACTCAATGTATGGACGAACCGCGAAGGTGGACCGAGCGCTCTAGCAGCGGCAATGATCGGAAAAACGCCAGATTATGGAATGCATAAGGCTGAAAGTCGACAACCCAACGTTTTAGTGAACTTAGAAACGAGGCTTAGAAACGAAACGGAATTCGGTGCCCTAGGAATTTGTCTAGGCAAAATATTAGGAGACAGAATACCGACCATTCCAGACTTGCGAAATGCTTCAAGAGACAATCTGAAGCAGTTCAGCGCTGCGCTTGCCACAACAGGCATGGCAAACATGTTTACCTGCAAAAATCGTTCAAAAAATAAAGGGATTGAAAAGATAAGCATAGAAACAAAACAAATAAGACAAACAATTGATGGTTTATCTACCGTGTCAACCTCTAAGCCTGATCTGGTCTTCATAGGATGCCCTCATTGCTCATTAGCCGAAGTCAAACAGATTGCTGGGCTAGTTGACGGCAAAAAAGTTAAGGCCGGACTGGAATTCTGGGTTTGCACCTCGCGCTACGTTAAAGAAAAGGCCAAGAAGCATGTAGAGAAGATAGAAAAAAGCGGAGGCCATGTACTGGCGGATGTTTGCACGATTGTATCATGGACCGAAACACTTGGCATAAAAACCATAATGACAAACTCTGCAAAAACATCATACTATGCGCCCACACTAAGCAAGGCAGAGACTATACTTGCACCACTTAAAAATTGTTTGAAAGCAGCATTCAGAGGATAAGGTTTATTCGAACGAAGACATAACTTGCATGAAGCCTCCGGGCTCTAGCGCTCCGGTAGTATAGCCCGGTTAAGTATTCCGGCCTTTCGAGCCGGAGACCCGGGTCCGAATCCCGGCCGGAGCACCAATCTTTCAGCTCATTTCAGTCGCATTCTAGCTAAACAAGTTCAATCTGAGTAATTTGTAAGTCAAGGCGAATTTGGAACACGGATTTACTCGTAAGAAGGAGGTTTAAGTCTAATTTCAAACTTCCTTCAAGATTTAACTCCTGTACAAGATCATTCAGCGGCCTAGTCTTACCCTCTTCAATCTCTCGCAAAGCAATCTTCAAATCTTCAACAAGCTTCTTGTCTTGCATAACCTCAATGGCCTGCGACAACTCAGGCTGCTGCGACTGATTTCTCGGTATTCAGGATTTTGTTTACCAATTCCTTTCCCAAGTTTTTTGTTGCGCCCAATATTTCTATTCCAATAATGCGCCCACTCTTATCGAGGTCTATGATCACATTTTCTGCGAGCTCTTCGCTTATTTCGTATCTGGCTTTTCTAAGCCAAATGTACAGGGCATCAGCTTTTGAGTCGTATTCAACTCTTACCATCGTCGCTGCAGCCTCCTTGTCCAATAAACTGTGACAACCATTATTTTATCGTTACTCTTTTCATAAATTACTTTGAGAGACTTATCATCATACCTTTTCAATGTCGCCAACCTTCCAAAACGTGTGACAAAACTGAAATCCGAATTTCGGGTGGTATCCTCAACTTCGGCTTTTCATATTCTTCTGTGCTGCATCCGAAATCTCGCATGTTCCGTATAGTCAATCATCCTTTCTGCTCAATGTATGTTCTTCAGCGCTGAACATAAAATATTTACTGAAAGCTCGCGTTCTAGCGGTTCAACCGTAACCCCCGACGCAAAAATACTCAAAATGATCTTAAAACCAGATTTCAGATTGCGCGCTGCCTTGTCCCTTTATTACGTGTTGAAGTATGTTGGTGAGACTGCTTTGTCTGGTCTTCTGAGGTTTTCTGCTGCTTCTCTGTTCAGAACCAAGCACAGTATGCTGTAGAGCGCGTAGGAA